>Ga0058698_10000159_pt1 | contig 38994 bp, 39 predicted proteins | sample AgamicAsSfe_FD_67288 | JGI IMG/M metagenome (GOLD analysis project Ga0058698, IMG submission 67288) | Agave microbial communities from Guanajuato, Mexico - As.Sf.e | ecosystem: Host-associated > Plants > Phyllosphere > Phylloplane/Leaf | place: Guanajuato, Mexico | collected 2012-05-30
GCCGCCGTCTGCGCCGCCAACTTCGTCTGTCCAATCTGAATAATAACCAACCAAACCGCCACCGCCGCCAAGCACGCCCCCACACAATCGCGTCCATTTCCGCCCATTGCCCTCACCAACAGCGTAAGCAGCGTCGAGCTCGCCATCGTCCACACAATCGCGACCCAAAAAAACGCCTTGAGGAATGTCGGCGCAAAGGTGGTCGTCGTTGCAATGATACCCACGCCTAGAAAGCCCCAGAGACAGACAAAGCCCAGGATAAGCAGGACGCGCCAGAGCAGGATCATAGGACGGTTTGGGACGAGCAGGCCGGACGCGGGGTGGACTTCCAGGGCGCGCCATTGCCGCTCCAGGAGCGATTTGGGCCGTTTGAAGGCAATGACTTCGGGCAGATCGCCATTGCTGTTATAGAACTCCCGCAGCCAGGATTCGTGGAGACTGCCTTCTGGTGGGCTCGATGCGATGATGGAGTCCGCATCGGGGTTCAAAGTCCTTGCCACCATTGTCCAATCGCCGGCCTTTTCACCCTGCTTCACGCTGAAGTTGTAGACCGCCATGCCTCGCGACTCGGCGTATTTCGGGTCCTCGAGGCGGAAGCGCTCGATGGCTGTATCGCATTGCCGGTCGAAGTCACGGAGGAGACGCGTGGCTGTCTCGATTGCGTCGTCTTTGGCAGCGCCTTGGGGAAGGACTAGAATGTGGTTTTCGAGGGCTTGAAGCTTGGTGGCTGTCTGTGTCAGGCAGAGACGGCGTAGGGAGGTGAAGGTTGGGACGATGGTGGGATGGCTGCTATGGAGGATCTTTTGGCATTCGTCGACGAGGAGGAACGAGGAGGGATCGGGGCGCGGGCTCCAGGGGGGGATCGTGGCCGGAGATCTGCCCTGGAATATGGTTAGTGGGAGGGTGTATAGGGTACGGTGGCCTCGGATTCCTGACGAGTATGGCCATGGCACCCTTTGTGGCCGCTCAATGGGCTTGGTAGCTGTTGTAATGCCAGTTCGGGATCTGCCATAATATAAAGGCAGGCAAAGCCATGAGTTTGTCCAGTCTGTTTTGTAGCAGCCGTAGAAGAGTGTTATAAGAAGCTCTGATCTTAAGACAGAGCTTATTGTGGGCCGGGACAAGAAAAAGCCCTTTCTATAAAGAAGAACCATGCCGCCATTCTATGCACGAGATAGATCAGGCTGCATGTCAGCTTTGAAACGGTAAGAAGCAAGTACTATTAGACGGCTCTAGATCAATGAGACTGGGTGTAAGCCGGAAACGACGCTAATATTGGAAAACAAGCGTGAAAATGGCATTCCAAGTAGCTTTATATACCACGATGTCACGGACTAATGGACCAGTGATAGTCCTTAGACTCTTTTACACACGAACAGTAGGGGAAAGAGCATCACTGAAGTGTTCATGGTAGGCGGGCTTCCCTCATCCTAGTAAGACATGTGTGAAGTCCGTGATAGTGGCTGCAGAACGGCGAAAGGTCAAATGCTAGACTTGCTGACACCAGCCACTCTTGTAGGGCAGAAGCGGGGATAATATGTACATCTATGGCGCCAATGATTAATGATAGCGTGCGGTAGAGCGGGAGCTCTGCACTCACGAGCTGTTCTCCCGCTCAATTTGCCCAAGCATTTGCCCGTTTAGTCCACAGCTAGCACAGGATACATAGCAGGAGTAGTTGCTGCGTCTATCGAAACGTCTCCGATTGAGCACCTACAGTACCCTTGTACGCCATCGCCATCGAGCGTAGCAGAAATAATGCCGGCTAGTGGCGTTCTCCTACTGTTGAAAGGACTAAGCTTACTATATTACATCTCGCGCATTGTACGAGACTGACGACGCCGCTCACAGGTATACTGGTTATATTGATCAAGCTTGAATCTGGTCCGTCTGACTAATCACGATTGACTAGGACGATCATAATTGGGAACTGGCGCATGGCTGTCAGGCGCCCCAGAAGCTCGATACTGGACGGTGGCCACTTGGTCTGCAGCTCATCACTACGGCTTTCAAGACGACCGACGAGCAGGGGCTACTTCGCTTACCGACTGACATTATTGAATCGACCGGGTCAACCTTTGAACAACTGCTATTAGGCTCTCGAGGGTTCGATACAGTCGATCCTATCAACGTCGAGGCTATCCTAAGCAAGCAGTGCACCGGTCAATAAGGATGCCACTCTCGAAACTAACGATCACAGTCACAGCCAAGCTGATTTGCACCCGGATTCTGGTCTTGGAGAGCGCCGTTTAGTGTTTTGGCCGCTGCTTGGTGATGGCATATTCACGCTGAATAGCCAGGCGTGGTCTCACTGCCGGGCTCTGTTGCGGCCTGCCTTTGTCATACAGGAGCACCTCCAGTCCGTCATAGCCCGTGCTACGAACGACTTGATTGCTCAGCGTCAACCTGAAACCTGTGGAGATCTGCACCCTTTGCTGTTCAGCTTCACGCTGAGAACGACATTGTTCATTTTGTCTGGCAGTGGTGATGCTACTTTTGACGATGACAGCAGTGCTTCAGCATTTGCGATTGCATTCGACAAAGCACAGCACTACTTGGCTCGCCGAGGAAGACTTGGTCCCATGTACTGATTGATCGATGAGCCCCAGTTCCGTAAGCAATGCGCTATTGTGCACAAGCATATTGACGATATACTGGCCAAAGCAGTCGCTACATCTACTGCGGATAGTGGCAACAAGAAACCAGCATACACAATCCTGGGCGGGCTTGTCAAAGAAACGACGAGTCCGCAAGTCCTTCGAGGACAATGTCTCAACGTACTGCTGGCCGGTCGAGACACGACAGCATGTCTACTTTCGTGGACGTTCAAACTACTGACACGGCATCCTGCAGTATTGCAGAACCTAGTGGATGAAATCAGTAGGACCTGTGGTGCGTCTGCACCTGCTCGGTCAGAGCTCAAACGTATGATATACCTCAATACGGTATTGGAAGAGGTGCTCCGATTGTACCCTTCCGTGCCCGTCAAGGCACGCACAGCAGTGCGCACCACATCGCGCCCCATCGGCGGCGGCCCCGACGGCAAATCGCCTGTTCTCGTCCGCGCCGGCTAATCCGTAGGCTACTATCCCTACGCCATGCACCGCCGCCGTGATATCTTCGGCGTCGACGCCCGATCGTTCCTTCCCTCGCGATGGCTAGAGAATGAAGGTCGTCTTGGCCAAACAGCGGGAATTGGCTACCTTCCCTTCAACGCGGGACCGCGTACGTGTTTATTTAGGGCAGGAGTTTGCGCTGCTCGAGGCTGGGTATCTGGTGGTAAGGATATTGCAGAAATATCCTAGCATGCGTGTTCCGGCAGACGAAGCTGTCGAGGCGATTGGCGAGGAGACGCAGAAGCTTACGCTTGTTTTGGCGCCTGCTGGAGGTTGTCGAGTCCAGCTGGCATGAGAATGGGCAGTATGCGAAAGTGGCCTATACTCAACTGCGACCGTGCCTGGCAGCATTTTGGTGACATAGGAATCTACGATTCTATTTGTTTCTTTGCACAGCAAGAGCACCTTTCTTTGTATGTTCTAACCTGGTTCGGAGCTTACTTTTTCTCCTTCTTCTCCATCAATCATATCTGTGGAGCGCTCGAGGCGCGGATGGCGTCTAGTACATTGAAGTGCCGGCCCTCCGCGTCGACCCACACCAATCCAGTCTGCTATACCACCGCACAACCAGCCAGCCCGCGTGCAACTGGCCTGTTCTTGCGCTTATGGAGTGCGATGCGCATGGTCCTCGAGCTGATCCTGCGAATTTCGTACCCAAAGGCATGTGAGTTGTTCCCTATTATCTGCCAGATCATGATGGGAAAGCGGTCTGAAGGAGAGGATGGACAGCATACGGGCTGGCTTGCATCGTGATCGCTAATGATTGATGCGGTGATTCCTGCTCCTTTTTGCTGTGCATCAGACGTTCCTTCGGATGGAGACGCTGGTCATTGGTTATGTATTGCTCAATCTTCGGTGCGATGGGTCAACGTACTATAGATGAGAAACAAGGTTCATAGCTTCGTAAAAGTGTGTTTTGATAGGCGTAGAGTGCTTGTAGTAGGGAAGAGGAGGGATTAAAGGGTAGGGCCGAGGATGAGCGGTCCTAGTAGACCGACGGTTTAGCTTGTTTGTCGTATGCACGTCTTCATGTACTGTCAATGAGCACCCTAAGCACTATATTGACTGCGTCAAGCTTGAGTCACCCGAGAGTCAGGGCCCTATTCCACTTTCATTGGCTGGGGAAGTGGCCAGATTCGATCCAAAGCGAAGACTCGTGGAGGACTTGTGTTAGTGAGTGTTCGAGGCCATCATGCAGCACCAAACAATTCATTATAAACGCCACCAAAATCGACCTCAATCCAAAATTGGTGGTGTGGCCTAATGGTAAGGCGTCGGTTTCCGGTACCGAAGATTGCGAGTTCGAGTCTCGTCATCATCGTCCTGTTTTGTTTCTGCTGTTCCTTACATCCGTTTTTGCTCAACTCATACCTGCCGAGTATGAAGGCACACTGTCGTGGTGGTGGTTGAGATGCGCGCGGCGCGCAGGAATGTGGTACATTAGTTTTTGAGAATTCCTAAAACTGTGGGGAGGTTCCAATCAGGCATTAGATAGTATCGTGTACTCGCAGTACTCACAAATGTCGCTCTCCATGCTCCAGCGTGAGTGCGCGGAAGCGTATTTATCTTATCTAGCAAGTCTAACTAAGCAGTCGTGAAGGATACCGTAAGGTCCTAAGATAGTGTACTTCGAGTCGTCGATGCGAGCATCTCAGAATTTGTCGGGGTAAAAGACACTCGTAACGCGATGCGACCATAGTCTCACGAGAACACAAAGCGAGACAGAGAGCAGGCGAACTCCAGTGACATCGAGGTTTCCCATGCGCCATACCTCCGGAACTCCCACGCTCCAGGGCTAAGACGATAGCCAAAGGCTATCCCGCAGCTTGCTACATATCTTGCAACTAGCTTGATCTACATATTTCTCCCTCCCGTCACACTTATGACCTGTCCCGTAACATACGAAAACAGCGGACTCGCCACTGCCAAGACCACTTTCGCCGCCTCCGTCGCCGTCCCGGGCCTGCCCAGCGGGATATCCGGAAACCCTCCCTCCGCCCTTTTCTCCCCTTGCTTCGCGGGAATCCCCAGTGCTACCTTTGTCCCATCCGGCAGCGTCACGCTCGCTCCTTTCTCCTTCGCATCCGTCAGCCTCGTCTGAATGTATCCGAAAGCGACCGTGTTGGCGCGGACACCGAAGGCGGGACCCCATTCTTTAGCGATTGCTTTGGAGAGGCCGATTAGGGCGGACTTGGCTGCGGAGTAGTTTATCTGGCCGGCATTGCCGTGAAGGCCAGAGGTTGAGGAGATGTTAATGATGGAGCGAGGAGCGGAGTCGGTGAGGCGGAAGAAGGGCGAGCAGGCACGGATGAGCTTGAACGGGGCGGTGGTGTGTAGGGCGAGGATGGTGGACCATTGTTTGTCCGTTGTCTGGAGAGGGGCAGGTGGTCAGTGGACGGGGTGGGCGCGAGATGAGGAGCGGGTGACTTACTTTGTGGATGACACCATCCCAGGTGTAGCCCGCGTTATTCTTGAGGCACGTTAGCTGGTGTACACAGCCTGTCGCACCGCACATCGACTTACCACAATGATATGGATCTTGCCATTGCCAAAGTCGGCTGCCTTTTGTACCAGGTCGTTTATGTAGTCGTCATTCAGCATATCGCCTGGCACCGCCAAAGCTTGTCCACCATTTCCCTTGATCTTATTTGCGACGTCTTCTGCCTTCTCTACTTCTTCTTAGCACCAGGCCGAGGTTGCTTCGTGCACATCACTTACTGCCATCAATGTCGGAGACGATGACTTTGGCGCCTTCATTGGCAAACAATCTTGCTGTTTCGGCACCTATTCCTTGTCCTGATCCAGTGATGATGGCGACCTGGCCAGCCAGGAGACCCTGAGGGTAATTGAGGTGGCTCGCGACTTGGCCAATGCGTTGTGTTGCTCGTGATGAGGAGGTTTCGGGAGGTGTGGCATCGTTACTCGATTGATCCGGAAGTTGAGAGTCTTCCGGAGCTTGTTGTACGTCCAAGTCTTGCACTTTTGTATTTGTTTTCGGCATTGTAAGGATGTTGATGTGTCAATCCGAGTGTCAGTGTCTGTTCGTCTCATTGAAGATGGAGGGATGTCAATTGAGCCTCGGTTCGTTCGGGTCGAGCTCTCCCGAGCTCATCTACACGAGCATCAAGGACATGGACAATCCTCCATTGCCATGTCGACTGTCAAATGCTATCAGCAGTCCTCTCAGATGTGAGAGCGCGGCCAAAAGCACCAGCACATGGAAGATCTGGTGTGAACTGCCGAAGATGTCGAATCGTCCTGGGTCGAATCTCTCGGGGATGCGTGCCTGAACAGCTCATCATTAGTACAGTATCTCATGGTAACCTAGCACTTCATGGAGCGGCACTTACGGCATAGAGACCGGCTCCAGTAAGGTAGAGCAACCCTTCCAGGACCGCCCAGCGTAGACCCATGAGGCTCTCCATCCTCTTCACTCCGTATAAGCTCAACCCGTGTATGACCGGAATTACCGCAGACAAGCCCATGCAAGCGAACATGCCAGCTCTGAAGGGCCTCCACGCGGGAGTCGCGAATGCTGATGAAGTCGACACAATACCACATCCGGCCCCGATTGTGGTAATCTGGCAGGAAGTCAGCATGCAGTCCAACGAGCATGCTATTCGACATCTACCGACCATGGACCAGTACATCTTGATCCATTCCTGATTAGGGCCGAAGCCGTAGTGCACCGATGGAATGAAGCTGCCCCAGATGAGCAGTACGATACCTAGATAGTCTAATTTATTTCCGACTCGATTGACGGCGGGACTGTGATTCGAAATGGCATGGTATGTCGCTGACATGCCTAGACAACCCACAGCACCAAAGAAGAAGCAGGCAAAGACATAGACATCTTCTGTAGAGGCGCTAGGGTAGCGCAAAGCAAGCGCATTACAGAGTATGACCGACCCAACACCAAACGCGAGGGATCCAATGAGATGCGTGTAGATATTCACAGTTTCGTTGTGAAGATAGCCTAGACTTTGAACAGACTTCTTGTAAGAGTTGGACTGAGTTCTATACCCTGAAAGGATGAAATGGCTATCTTGTTGCCACGATGGTAAAGCTTCCCACAAGACAATGAGATCTTCCTTGACTGCTTCTTTCACTGCTTCGGCTCCTTTGACGACTGCGTCGGACATTGTTGTCTAGAAGACGACCGGATGATGGTACTATCTGAAACTCCTCCAAGACTTCCAGGTTGTTTCAATGTCACGTGATGTTGTTGTCGCCTTTCGACTGCACTTGCTGTCCGGCGAGCAAACACTCCGGCTAGTTTCGTTTTGTTCGTGAGCGTATTTGTGATGTAGTGCAGTCATCACAGCATCAGATGCCAAGTAGCACCTATTTTCGACCATGTCGGCTCCGTATCGACCTGCCACCGCTCGCCGTTTGAACAGCGGAGCATGGAGCAGATTACGATCAAGCGCAGCTGAGTCCTTGGAGAATGTTGGCCTGCCTTCCAAAGGCGAGACAAGGTAGCACTGGTGCTGAGTGTGTGTGATGTTCAGGACTGACAACGAGGTCAAGGCTCAATGACTACAAAGCTCAGGAAAGCTACTATGACAAGATCACCGAAAGATGGCTCGACTTCTGTGCAAAGACAGGCAACAGCAATGATCTGGAAAAGCAGTTCGCCGCTCTTGCTACCGCTAATACAGAAGAGCGTGCTGCGCCAGTCAGCGAGCACCAGTCTGTCCCTGCGCCGCTCAGCCAGAAGTCATTCACACTGCCATCAACAACGACCATAGCAGCGAATAGCTATCCACCTGAACTCGCAGTACTCCTCATGGCTATGAGGAAGCTCAGAGAAGCAGTAGTCGCTACTGGTCGCACCGATGACTTCGCTCACAAAGCCTACATCTTCATCATCCGCCAAACTATACTTCTCCAGCATTGGGAGTCCTACCACGCTGCGATTCTATACCTGCTGGCCAAAATTCACGTCCGCAGCCCACTAAGTGCCATGGAGTTGCAGGAGTTCGTTGGATACTATATTCTAGATCTTGCATGCCGACAGAGGGACTTTCAGGCTGTATATCGCGTCTGCCGTGAGTACAACTTTCGCGACAGAAAGATCGACCGGATCGTGAATTCTCTGGTGCACGATGACTGGGTGGTGTTCTGGAGCGTGCGAGCAAAGGTCGATGGACATGTACGAGCACTGATGGGCTGGACGGAAGATAGGATGAGGCTGCATGCACTGAAGTGCTTAGCGCGAAGTTACTTTACGGCAGAAAAGGAATACATAGAGAGATCGACGAATATGGAGTGGGAGGCTTTGGTGAAGAGTCAACAGGTGGGGTGGGAACTGGATGGAAATAAAGTCACCATCAGACGGGCGAAGGCGAGATGACTGACGACTGTAACGCCCATGAAGCCCGAAGAAGCATTGGAGGTCATGTAACGTAATAATAGTAGTAGAACTACAGTAGGGCAGATCGTCAGCTTCAGCTTGACCCCTTTCTTGGCACCAATGGCGCGTTGCACGAGAGCGAACACCAGCATCACAACCACATCACCTCAGCTTTCGTTCCCGTCTCGCCCGCAGTGTGTACCTTGCCTCCTGTACGGTAGAGTGTAGTCGCACAACACTCCGCCTGCCTCCGCTCTTGGCCGTCCCTCTCCTAGCCAAGGCGCATTGCGCAAAATGCTTCAGCCTGCAGTGCCCGAGTGAGTTTGGACATGCCAATGTTGTGCTAAGCCTCATGCTAAACGACTCTACAGACTCATCGAGGAAGAGCATCTGTCCGCCGTAGACAATCGCACAGACACATTACAGACCTTGCGCGAGCTCGGACCGCCAGATTTGGTACACCTTACAAAACAATCTATAAAGTCATCCTCAAAACAACATGGTATCTACCATCACGTCACCGGAGTGGACGCCTCGTCATCTGCTAGTCTCGCGGCCTATGTGACAACGTTGATGTACTCATCCAATGACAAGAACTACAAGATCACCACTGGTGTGTACTGCTGCTACAATGCTTTCTCCCGACTGGATATGCGTGTCGAAGTACGAATACCTGGATCCGTGGAGAGCTATTGTATTGATGAGAGGGGCGACAAAAGAGTTGCGACAGAGAACTTATGGCTGGAGGCATATCTATGCGGTGTGTTGAGGGCGTACTCATATGCTGATGATGGTAGTGGAGAAGCTGTAAGGAAGATCATTGGCTGCAGACGATTCAATCCTATCACAAACACGGAAGCCGAGCATAGATTCCTGGATGCTGCAGAGAATTTGTTCTTTCAAGGTGCGAAGCATGTCTTGGTACCTGGAATTAGTACTGATCATGCTACAGGATGGCAGCTAGGTTCTGATCCGGAAGTGCAAGTGCCAAACCTGGTCTCGAATCATCTTACCACCGGACTGCTCAACTACATCCGTACGACAGGGCGATATGCTTCTGGGATCAATCTATTCGAGAAGCTCCGATCACGGGACACAGAAATCTCCTCCCTCCTGGCGCAAGTACTAATCTCCGCAGACGAAGAGGTCAAAGCGATACGGCTACTGCATGATGCCGTGGAAGAGCTTCCCATGGACTATGCACTTCTCGACACACAAGCATACTTTTGCCATACCAAAGGACGTCATGAGATGGCATTGGAATTGGCAAAGCGTGCTGTAGTATCAGCTCCGAGTGAGTTTGGCACGTGGGCGCGTCTAGCGGAGGTCTATATCTCACTCGAGCAATGGGACCTGGCTTTATTGACACTGAACTCCTGTCCGATGTTCACGTATCAGGACAAGGACATGCCGAGGATGCCTACCCCAGACCGAGTACATCTGCCAATCATGCCAGAGAGCGCCTGCGATGAGATCGACGAAGCACAATCGAACAGCGATGTCGACGTCGTACACCCCACTCTCCGCAAACTCGTCGCGGCAACTTTCAAGGGCACCTTCGAAAAAGCCTACGCCCTCCTCACCGAGATCACCAAGAAAATAGGCTGGGATCAGCTCCTCCGCGTTCGAAGTCAGATCTTCGTCATGGAAGAAGAGTACCGCAACGAAAAGCAGACCCTCCCACCTAAAAGTCGCAACGCCAGCACCGTCGCTCTCAATGGCGAAGCCAGTGAAGCCGGCGTCTCCAGCTCCTCCGCCTCAATAATGACCGAATCTACCGCCGTTGATAACACTGATGCCGGTCTCTCGAAACCCGCCATCACCGTAACCCCCGAAGCCGTCAAAGCGGGCTCGGACAATGTCGAAGCCGACCCCGACCACAAAACCTACACATCCTTCAAGCACAAGCGACTGTGCGAGCGCTGGCTCGACAACCTCTTCATGGTATTGTATGAAGACCTGCGCGTATACACCATCTGGCGCACGGAAATGGCGCAGTACCGCCAGCAGCAGCTACAATACAAGAAGGCGGCGGAGGAGTGGGAGATTCTGGGCGAGTTGGCGGAGCGGCTGCATCATGGAAAGGAGGCGGTGGAGGCGTTTCAGCAGTGCTTGGCCACGAGATTTAGTCCGAGGGCGATGAAGGGCGTTATGGGGACGTGGACACGGGAAGGTGACATCAGGAGTAGTGTGGGTGCATTGATTAGGTTGATTTGTTGGCAGTATCGGTGGTATTCTGAGGTATGTCATGTCAAGCGGATACACTCGCCACAACTACATGCTAACACGACAATCTACAGTTCTCGCCAGCACTGTTCGAGGCCGTCCGTAAACTCATCGAGGATGAAGGCGCAGTCAAGATCAGGAGTATGGTACAAGCAACGAGCTTACCGCAGCATGTCTTGGAGCTGTCGTACCAGTACATTGAGCTTTGTAAAGCGTTCAGGAGCAATGGGACTGACATCTGATGTCGGGGTAGAGATGAACGGAGATGTTTATTGAGTGATGTTGAGGGAGATGTGTGTGATAGCGAGGGGAGTCCGAGAGGGCTGTATGCTATGTAGATATTCGTTAGATCAAAATGAGCTACGTGTGATTCAGGTTCGAGGACCAGGGTCTGTAACATGCAGAGGAAGTGCACAGAGTGATGAGTAGCTGAGAGTGAACGCTCCGACGGAGGACATGCTGTTGAGCTACAGTCGTAGGACAAAAATTTGGAAGTATCCTGGGGAGAGTGCCGTAAAAAGTCTGCTCAAACTAATGCTTCGATGTCCTAGTACAATATGAGCGTCTGTGTTTACTGTGCTGCGGCGCATATAATCCCCAGCTCGCCCGTTTCCTGCGACCTTTGTTAATCTACAACGTGTGTGTTATGTACGCTTGATCAGCTGTAGGCTCGTCCTACAGTGTCAGTACAGATTTGGAAAACACGAAAACCATGACTAAAGCTGCCTGCAGATAGCTCGAAGCCTTGAAAGGCATGGAGTCGTTGATGAGTCGCAATCACTACAAATTGTAGGAGATCTCCTTGCTCTCAACCCGATCTCACGAGATTGTGGTTCCGGCATGGATTCGAAACAAAGTGCAGCCTGAGATTCACATACTCCGATGCTAGGCAGCTGCGCTGGGTTGTGTCTTGGGGCCGCCACGGTGCGCAGAAGGATACGCTACGAGGGTTTGATGGAATTGGACTTGGGAACTGGCAAAGAATGCTTGAGATTTGATGCAGCTTGACGGTGGACTCAGATAGAGCGCAGAGATAGCCACCACGCTGCTTTGCCTGACCATTGCATAGGCTATGCCGTGCCCAGCTCAGCACGACTGCGTGCCATTGCTCCCAAGCACAGAGTCTTCGCTGCCATCACATACTCAACGACAATTTGAATACACAAAATGATGCTGACAACGATGACAAAGCGGAAATCCTATTTTGCTATTCTACAAGTTTCTCGCCAGTGAGATGCCGCCTGCACCAGGTCCGTCCATTTTGTCTACCTTTTCAATCCCTAATGACCCAGCGCCATCAGTCCCAAATGCAAATTCTACTACCATCGCCGTTGCTCACTCCTTTCCACTGCCACTGCCATGACTGCGCCCCGCTCCGTCTGTAAAATCCGTCCCGTGAGTATTATGGTACATAACAAGCAGTAACCCCTTCGTTCGTGGACATTCGTGAACGTTTGTGCAAGCATTCCAGTCGTGTGGGTGTGATGATGGTTGTCGTGTCTTGCGTCGCAGAAAATACAGAATGTCGTTTCGTTACGTTTCCTGGTGAAAGCGCCACAACCAAAGTATGGAATACACAAGCTAGTCCGTCCTCCTCTCTGTTGGTAACAAAATAGCGTCGTCCAGCATTGACGCCAAGCGTAGTGGTCGATGGGAGTTTAGGCAATTGCCCGGGCTGGATTGCCCATTTGCTGCACAAGCGGCGCAAACATGCGCTCAAGCTATCATAGGTCAGTAAATGAGTCCCGAGCACATCAAGGACAGAACAACTTACATCAGGTGCGGCTTTGACAAACGGCAAATCCCAGAAGCCATAGATCCTATTCTTCAGCACTTCGATCAAGGTGACCATCAAACCCCAAGGATGTGGTCGATGCACGATGATCCTCTCAGCGAAAACTCTGGTCACTTGCTCTTTGACCTCCATAGCACTTTGGTCCGTCTGACTAGCACGAAAGAGATGCAGCAGCGCGTACATGAAGTAGTGCGTGTGCTGGTTCGGGTAACGCAGCTGGTTGGCGATCGCGTTGATGAGGTTGTAACGCGGCTCGGGGAAAAGCCTGTCAACCAGAGTATCCAGAAGGCGTGCTTGAGCTGAAGTTGCAGAGAATGCGAGGTTGCGCTGTCTGTTGCTCGATTCGAGGTTTCGGAGCATGTACAAGACCAGACAGTTGAGCATTGCATTGCTGCGAGCTCCAGTCGCTGTGTTGATGATAGATACGATCTGGTCGATCAAGGCACCGTCAGTGTTACCGCCCAGCAAATCGTCTAGCGCTGTCTTGATGCCAGCCTCCACCAACGGCTGTTGCACGTCACCTCGAATGACAGGCGCACGCTTCATGTCTTCAATTCGGTCGACCTTCAGACCCTCGGTGAAAGGATCAGGGAGATCATGCAACGAGGTCGGACAGGCGCTGACCACCAGACTACGCAGTTGTGTACAATGAGACGGGATAGCCTTAAGAATCTCGTTGTGGTGCTCGGCAAGATACTCTGGGAAGTCGTGATGGAGGAGAAGCATAAGCTTCATCACGCCACGATAGTATTCTTGAGCGGCTGGAATGATTTCAGCATTGTGCATCAGGTCGCAAGTGTGTGCAAGCTGTTTCCCTAGCAAGTCAGAGTAGAGCAAACCCGCTGAGTGATCCTGTAATTTCAACAATGGTGGCATGAACATTCGGTGAGCAAGGAGCGATGCCCATGAAAATGCGAACCCAGGGAAGACCTGTGGTGCCAGCATGAGTAGCGTTTTGCCGAAAGATTGTAGCAGGTCTTGTAGATTTTCTGTTACGAGCTCCGCAGAAGCATGGATCTCGTACAGTATCGAGGAGAACAACCTGAAGAACACTTTGGAGTTGAACCTATCAGCCTTGTATCTGTACTGGTGTGCGATGACGAGACCGAGAACAGTCATTATGCGCTCGAAGAGATCTGTCTTATCAACTACGATGCCATTGACGGTTTTGCCCTGCTGCTCGACGAGGAACACGATCAGCTTGGCAAGTGCGTCGGTTTTGCTGTATGCGGACTCGATGCTGCCATTTGGCTTCATCTCCTCCTGCTCGAAAGCTAGAATACACGACTCGACACAAGCACGGAAAAACGTGGCGGATTCGTCTTTGCTGCCGAGCAAATCTCTGTTGTGTACTTGGCGGACGAAGACGAGGGTGGCGCGAATCGGGTCGGTTTCTTGCAGTCTGATCCACTCCTCAAAGATGTAGTCAACCTGAGCTTCAATAATAGGCGACTGCTGCGACAAGATAGAATCTACTGACATTGCGGAGTCGTGTAGCTTGCGTAGTAGACCCTGAACCTCTTCGTCGTTGGCGTTACCCAAGGTCAACCTTGTGAGCTCATTCATGCTCTTTGCAAAATCAGCTCGGAGTGTCGTAGGTGTGTCACTGAGCAGAATACCGTCAGCGAGCTCGCTGAAATACCGAATCGTCTCCGCATCGCGATTCTGAAGATCGCGGGCAAGTGCAAGGTCAACTCGCTCGACATGGAGCAGCTCAAACCGTATCAAGGCAACGATAAGCGCAGTATTGTAAGGTCGTTCGATGAGCAGCTGGCAGCACCAAGCATGGACCTGCTTTGCGGTCTCCTCAGAGAAAGTACAAAGGCTGACAAGTATTCTTGCAAAGACCTCTGCAACAGCAAGCTTCTGTGGCTCGCTCCTAAGCAGGGCAGCGATCTCGCCAGCAACAGCAATTGCAGCCTGATCCTTGTACACTTGCGATGTCGAGTTCATAGTGTCTCGAAGGCGGCCCCAAGCCTCGTTGACATCGCGTGACTCAAGCAATGGTACACCTGATCCGTCATTATCAGTATCGATGGCAATTTGGTACAGAAGTCTGATCAGCTCTGGTAGTCTCGCAATCGCTTGCACATCTCCGTATCCGTTCATGAGTGGCTGGGGGCCAGACGCTGGGGTCAATTGTGCAGGATCATGTTGGGATTCCTGTGGTAAGGGTAGCTCTGCAGGCATTGGCATGCTAGTCATGGCCGAGTATTGGTCCTGCAAAACATCCATCTGTCGACCACTGTCCTGAGATATACTGTTGAGATGTGTGGCAGGTCTGATGCTTCTGCCAAAGTCATTGTACAACGCGAGCTGTTCCCTGTTCAGGCCTCCGTAGCTCGGCTTGTATGGGTCGGGAATCAGTGTAGCCCAGTCACTAGGTTGCTGCTGAACGAAGCTACCGTTCTTCCGCGCATGTATTGCATCTTCAATCTGTACGTCGATCTCATTCTTGGAGGCCTCTTCAGCTGCTTTCTCAACGAAGTTGCACACACTGTCAAGATTGTCGTTGATGAACATCACAACCGAACCTTGAGGTAGACTCTGCTCGGAGAAGTCTTGCGCGCGAAGAAGTTGTATGTGATTTGCCATGCTTGCGCGAAGTGGCTCCTTGCAGGTGACACCCGCTAAGCTGCCCGCCATGTTCCGCACTGCGATGTGAGCTGCATCACGATATCTCTCCGCATTAGGCTCCAAGACAAAATCCTTTGCAACGAGCTGCGAAGCTGAGATAGCCGCAATGGTCACGGAACGTTCAACGACAGGACCGATGATCTCGGATACAGCTCTTTCAGCAGCCACAGTGAGTAGTTGTCTGACCCTTGTGACAACAACTCCTGAAGGCAAGGAATAGTTGTGCTTCAAAACTGCCGATAGTGTTGATAGATCAGGAAGCATGCTTTCGGGTGAGAAGCGTGCTGCGATTTCCCGGCGATTGCTGAACAGAGACATATCATTGAAACTGTCAAGACCGTCCGCCAGTCCTGGTGGCAATAGGTCATCGTCAAGAACAGGTCGAGATCTGATGACATCTCCGGCTTCGAGTTCCTTGTGATCCAGATCAAGGGCTTTGCAAAGGACCTCAATCTCAAACTTGAGGTTCAATTTGAGATCAGCATACTGGTACAGTTCGATCAAGATATAGACGATCTCCATGGTCCAAGCAGAAGGTGGCCTGAAAATACGAGACTGCCCTGCGAAACTGAGGACCTTGCAAGTGAATGGAATGGCGACTAATAAACGCTGGGAGTCGTGCGCCTCGATAAGCAAATCCTTGAAAGATATATTCCGGTACTTGACAGCCATGTTTCGAGCGAGTGTGATCGTTCCGAGCCAGCCCCCTAAGTTCTTCAAATGGGTACGTTCGTTTGATGAATTCATACTGGCCTCTGCGTTGAGCATCTTGATGACATTGACGTATGTTTCGCGGAGGACTTCAGCCCAGAGAGTGTTATTGTCAATCTGGTCAAGCATGCCCAAGTATAGCATGTGGTAATTTGGTTGGGCCTTGATACGGGATTCTACAAGATAGCTGGCAAACCATTGCAGATGTTCCTCTTGCAGTAGCTTCTTGAGCTCAGCAGTCTTCTCCGTCAAGCTATGTGCTGACACGTTATTCAGATTGAACAAGATCGACTCTTCAACCTGTGGGTCTGGTTGAGTGTAAAAGTCCGGGCGTGACGGAAGGTCAACGTATAAGGAGTTGAACTCAGGATACTTTGGTTCGGGTGCCAAGAAGTCATCCACGGCTCCGTTGATGAGCTCAGGCTCTTCGGATGCACCGTCCTGTCCATTGGGTCCCTCTTGCAAGATCCGCTCCAGTTGAGGATAAATCGGCGTTCCTTGCAAAGTCGGAATTTGCACCAAGACCCTTGTCAAAGCCTGCCACTCTTCTAGTCTACCTTGAAAGTGTAAGAGCGCTTGCAGCCCAAACTTGTACATGGACTCGTGTGGCTGCGCATTCTTCACCGCATCGAGCACCATCGATATTGCCACCTGCAGTGCAACACGAGACAACAGGCTGAAGTTGATTATGCTTCCAAATAGTACTGCTGTAGTTGCCAGTGCATCCAATGGATATTCCCCAAAGCAGTGGTATTCATCGAACAGACCGAAGATCATGCAGGCAAATAAGTCTTGATCAGTAGGATCTTCCGAGGTCTTGTAAGTCTGCAAGTCTTCGATGACTTCTCTAACTTCTTTGTCGCCACTGTACATGAGCTTGAAATGCTCCTGCATCTTCGCATCTGCTTCTGGCAGCAATGCATTGCCATCCCTACCATTCTCGTTGATGATGTGATCATAGCCTTCGCCGTAATTGATCAAACGAGGGTAAGCTTGAATACAGATACGCAACAGCTCTGTTCGTTCCTCTTCTGCCAAGCCTTCACTTCCAAGGAACTCCAGAATGGTGTGGACAGTCCTGATAGTCAGTGGAACGGCGAGGTGCTCGACGTTGTCTCGTTGAGAATTGAGGTCGTCCTCTGCCTTGGCTCTGAGGTACTGTGACAGCGCTGCCACTACTCGCTCCTTGCGGATCGCATGGGCCATCTGATGCAGCCATGCCTCCAAGTCGAATACTCCTCGGCCATGTGCAACAGCTGCAAGATCCAAGCTAAGCTCATTGTTTAACCCTATCAGATCATCCATCCAACCATGCTCTTGAGCCAGGTCTAGGATCTGTGCGAGCTGGACAGGTTTCTGTTGGTAGTAATGGTTCAATCTCTGCGCGAGCCAAGCAGAGTCACGCTTCCACAATATGTGAAGCGCAAAGGACCTTCCGCTAACAGCCTTCCAGAAAAAAGATGCAACAAGTTGTTTGATGGCTTGATCTTGCAATGGACTCCATGGTTTCGGGACTGCTGAGACGGAAGACACGAAGAGATCCATGTTCGCATTGATGATGTTATCGACCACGCCAAAGTTCTGGGCGTGCAAATATGTCTCTGATGAACGAAATACCATGTTGAACAATGCCTTGGTAGCATCGACGGAGACAAGCGGATGTCGTACTGCCTTCTGTGCATACATCTGTACTTCCTCCGAAGCGTCCTCGAAATCCTCCAACACAAACGCCTTGCGTAATCGTGGGATTTGAGATGCGTTCAGCTCGTCTTCGGTATGCGATACGAAAGCGCAAACGAATGCCAGTTGTGTTTCTTCCTGATGCCAGTCTCCGCCCCATAGTAGCTGAAGGTCAAAGTTCTCGTAGTCGACCGCCAGTGGTAGCAACGCATCGAATAATCGCTTGAACTGGATCTTGGTTATCTTGATACCCTCACGATCGAAGTCATGCACGACATCCTGCCAGTCCAGTCGCTGTCCGCCATGGTGTTCGCGCATGGCCGCAATGAAGTTCCCAGCTTGATACGGTGGATCATCTCTTGCGATGACCATGAAGAGGAGCGCACTTGCGACTTGTTGATAGTTGATATCCCTTAGATCCGCGGATTGCAGCATCGTCTTTGCTGCTGAGAGGGTTTCTGTGCCCTTTGATCCATTCTCTTTCACCAGACGTACCAATGTATTCGACGAGGCCAGTAACCCGAACATGGCAAGTGCAGAACTGACATCTACTGGAATCAGCATGCCCTGGCTATGATAGCGCTGTTGTAGTGCAGATTGCAGGCTCTGTTCTGTGCTTTCATTCCAGTTTCGCGGTGGGTTCTGTGCTAAGCGATCAATAACAGCAGCGAGCAAGACAGGTGAATAGTCTTCCGTGGAGTCTATTGTGTCCGGTGAAGGTGAGTTTGCAAGTATGGTCAGGAAACTGTTGACGTTGTTCGAGAGGATAGCATCAGCTGAAAAAACACTGGTTAATGACGCATAATCATGAAGCAAGCAGAAGCGACTTGCCTTTCGTGCACAAATCCCTTCGTGTTGCTCTTCTGAAGGCGGACGCCAGAGCAACCTTTGTGAAAGGATTCATCTTGAAGTGCTCCATGAACGAGGAAAGGTCAAAATCCCGAAAGACCTCACCCTCCCCGAGATCGACAGCCTCAGCGATGAGAACAGCCCGCATAGGATCCTGTGTGATTTTTCGAAGTTCAGCAACTAGCAATGGATACTGGCCAGCACTATCCGCATTGCGATTGCTACTGAAGATCTGAGAGGCATTTGCGGACAGGAGCCGCCTGAAGTATTTTGTAAACACCTCAGCTCCATTTTCGCTGACAAGCTATGATAATTATCAGCATTATTCGTGGTGAATGGCACAAATATTGTGCAACATACCTTCATAACCTGATTTGCCTTGCTACCGTCTTTGTCTTCTTTCATCGTGCTTAGCAATAAGAAGACCTGCGCAATGGCAATCTTCGAAAGCGATCCGGACTGTCCGAAAGGCTGTCCAGATAGGTTTGATAACCCTGTAGGTGAGCTGAAAGCTGATTGTGCTAACGATGGTGACGATCGATAATTCTTCACACTACCTGCACTGCTACTTCCACCAGTTCCCAGCGCTTGTGTTGGTTGTATCGTACTTGATTGTTGACCTGCTGATGACCCAGTCGCTCTTGGCCTGCTGGACGACAACAACGATCCCAGTAATGCCTGCTGCTGACTCGACGAGGTTGGTGAAAATGGAGAGGATGTTGATGTTATGGAAGAGCTGCGGTTATTATGCCGATGCTGGTGGAATGAAGTGGCCGTAGAAGTTGTGACAGGCGACCAAGGATTACGATCTTGCTGGGATCGAGGACTGTGAGAGCCAGCAGTGCGCGACGAGCCAGTACCGACTGTTGTGGATAAGGGCGCAAGGACACGACGACCTAGTGACTGTTGACTAGGACCCCAGGCCGCTTGCTGGGGTCTCGGCGGAGTAGAGCCAGATGTGCGATCTATGCTTGAACCAGGCGGATTGTAGAGATTCGAGGGGGAAGGGGCCGTCATCGAAAGAGCCGAATCATTTGATCGTGCTTGGTGGGAAGTGTGTAGTGTATGAATTTAGCGCAACCTCGACTCGAGCTTTAGCCCGCCGTGGTAGTGTACGTGTTACAGAACGTGAGTCGATGCGTGCGATGTAGTTCATTGTCCCCATTGGAGAGAGCTTTCGTCGTGCACTTTCTGGAGATCATGACACGTGACTGCCGCTGAATGCGGTAACTCTCGATAATTGGCAATCAGTCCCTGGATGCGTTGCTATGGACCAGAACATCTGTTTAGACTTCCCGAAAACACATCATATCCTCTCAGCCACATTCGCTACTTCATTGTTATACACTCATTATATCTTATAGCTCCAGTCCGATCGCTTGCTGTGTAGTGAAAGACTGGGAAAGGCTCTCATGATGCTGGGCACTGTCAGTGAGAGGCCGTCAGTGTCACTGTCGTGTACGATCCCCACATCAACAAACAGTCAGCACGTATTGACGGATCTTGTAGTTGCAAACAACTTCTGGGGCAAAGATGACGCTGGCGTTGGACCTCTCCTGGATCGGATGCAGAATGCGAAAACAACTTGCGACGAGTTGGAAAACTTCTACACGACACGCGCGGGGATCGAGGCAGACTATGCAAAGAAACTGCTTGCTTTGGCTCGGAAACCTCTTGGCTCGTCCGAGGCAGGAACGCTCCGAATGTCCCTAGATGTGGTAAGGGGAGAAGTCGAGTCTATAGGGAAAGCACATCAGAATGTAGCACAGCAGATGAAGACAGAGCTAGATGAGCAACTATCGGCATTTGCAGGTGGAATGAAGGAGAGGCGGAAGATTGTGCAGACCGGCGTTGAGAAGTTGTTGAAAGTCAAGATTGACCAGACAAGAGCAGTCAACAAGGTAAAAGATACAGAGGTCCGGCCTGCGGCAAGATGCTGATGTTATACAGGCAAAGGACCGCTACGAGCAGGACTGCCTGAAGATCAAAGGTTACCTAGCACAGGGACATATGGTCATGGGTCAAGAAGAGCGGAAGAACAAGGCCAAGCTTGAAAAGACTCAGATACAGCTATCCGCTACCAGTAACGAGTATGAAGGTCTAGTCAGGACTCTGGATGATACAACAGCAAGGTGGAATAAGGAATGGAAGGTCGCTTGCGATGTAAGTCTAACAGACTTCTCACGCTTTTCCTGAAGAATTATACTGATACTCTACAGAAATTTCAAGATCTTGAAGAAGAGCGGGTAGATTTCATGAAGAGCAGCCTCTGGAGTTTTGCAAATATTGCGTCTACAGTATGCGTCAGCGATGATACGGTACGTTTCAGAGCTCGAAGGATGCACATCTGTTCTAATTTGTGCAAAAGTCTTGCGAGAAGATCCGTCTGTCCTTGGAGCAATGTGATGTCGAAAAGGACATTACCAACTTCATCAAGACTAATAGTACCGGACAAGAGATTCCAGATGCTCCAAAGTTCATTGACTTTTGTAGAGAAGACGCTAATGATCCAATGAACGCAATGGACGACGATGACTATGCAGTGGCACAATTCTCGAGAACAGGGGATCCTGCCTTCCGGACTGCGTCACCTCAACCTCCACTTGGAGAACAATCTCAAGCACAACGGAATCAGGTCAATCAGCACAACATGCCAGAGCAGCCAGACTTCAAGCCGGACCACAGACCCTCCGCAGCAATGTCCAACGTGTCTCGGAAGGCAGCACCACAACCTGGAGACTATCGTGCACCAAGTCGGGCTCAACAGGTTCACGACATTGCTGTACAGGACAATCTCCCAGAAGTGCCGTACAATGAGTATCCCATGGACTGTATGACTCAATCCTGCCGGACAGGTCCACCCTCGGAAATGAGTTCTGCAGTCAGCCAGCGTCGTCCTGTCAGTGACCACGAAAGCGAGTACTCCAATGCAGCATCGTTCACCAGCCCAGAACCATCTGTTGGGTCAATTTCACCTATCAAACAGTTCAGTGACCTCAGCTTGTCTTCCACTAATGGTGAAAACCAGCCGCAGAAGAAGAACAGCATTTTCCAGAATCGAAGTCCATTCGTTCGCTCAAAGAGTCGAGGGCCAGGGGAGTCTCCTTCGAGAGGTTTTGTCAATTCTTCGACAAGTCAGCGTGTGGATTGGTCGGCTTCAAATGCTGGCAGTGGTTCGAATGTGAGTCCAACACGGCCGAACTACTCAACCGCAAGTTCTCGCACTATGCATCAGCCATCACCGAGTCCTGAGCCTGTGGACCCAGGAGCAAGTTTTCAGCTCAACGTGGGCACCAATGTGTTTGATGTCGCCTCTCCAGATGCCAGACGAAAGCCACAGCAGCCAACGAACAACGCTTTGGACGAGGAAGACCCGATTGCCAAGGCTCTGGCTGATCTCAAAGGGGTCACAAAGCAGGCTTCCGTCAGGCAATCAGCTGACCGTTACCATGGAATTGGTACTCCTGCCCCAGGGCAAACTTCGCCAACTCGCATGAACCAAAACAGCTTCAGCAGTAGGACGAGTCAAAGGGATGCTCCTCCACCTTCATATGACAATGCGCCGGTCAGCCGTCTTGGTGCACCACAGCCGGCCTTCACGTCCAAAGACATGCAGCGAACGACTCAACAATACGTTGACAAAGCCCAGAATGTCTTCCGTGCGCCCAGCAGAGCAGGCTCATTCGACACAAATTCGTCACCAACTCGCAGCACACAATCACAAAGTCGTCAAGGTCAAGCACCACAAAGCAGACCTACCTCTGGCTACACGCCTCGCTCAGCATCCCCAAATCCAATGCGTAGCAAGAGTCCACGACCAGGCATGTATGATTTTCATCAGCAGCAGCCATCCCGAGCAACATCGCCTATGCCGTATGGAAATGGAGACATGCGACACCGATCACAATCAGCCAGTCCTGTAAAGAACGGTCCTTATCAGAATGGAAATGCTCCAAAGTACAGTCAACAAATGCCGCGCGCATCGTCACCAAACCCTCAACAACCGTTCAGCAGGTCTCAAGGTCCACAGCAGGGAGGTTCAATGGCATTGCAGCTGGCACCGTCGCAGCATGGATTCCAGAATGGAGGTGGATACGACCAACAGTCTCCGCAACGTGGACGACAGGACGGGCAGTATCAGCATGGCCAGGGACAGGGACAGATGCCTGATCCGCGCACGCGCAGTCGCAGCACAGCTGGAGACGGACGCCAGCAGTTTACCAAGGATGGTAGACCGATTATCCATTTCTGTAAGTTGGCTTGTTCTCCACGGTGTTTTATACTTGCTAATAGTGTCGGCTGTAGCACGAGCCAAGTTTATGTATCAGGCCGCGATTCCGGAGGAGCTTACGTTTGCAAAGGGGGACACGCTTGCGGTGCTCCGCCACCAGGATGACGGGTGGTGGGAGGCCGAGGTCGTGGGGAGAGGTGGCAGAGCTGGATTGGTGCCGAGCAATTATCTGTCACCCGGCACATAGAGCTTTATTGAGAAGATGACTTTTTCGAGATGAGCAGAGGTAATTGGAGATTGTTGTGTCTTTCTTTGTATATCCTTGGAGAGTTTTGCCTGTCTGTTTGGAAAGGGGATGATATAAGGGGAAGTGCGATCTTGAATCTGTCGAGGGTCGTGGTGTACTAGTCTCTGTGTAGATATGTACCAGAAGCACAGGGAAAACCAATCTCGGCGTGATAGAATGCTTCTCTCGCCGCCTCACGCTCCTCACCTCCTCATCCCTCACTCATTCTCCCACTTCGGCTTCTTATCCTTCTCCATAAACGCCTTCATCCCGATCTTCTGATCCCTCGTCCCAAACATGCCATGGAACAGCCTCCGCTCATACTCCACCCCCTCCCTCAACCCCACCTCCTGACTCTTATTCACCGCCTCCTTGGCCGCCTGCACCGCCACCCGACTCAACCCGGCGATCCTCTCCCCGGCTTTCACCGCCCCGTCGACACACTCCTGACTGCTCTCAAACACCCTCGCCGCTAATCCCCACCTCTCCGCCTCCTCACCCGTCCACGTCCGCCCCGTCAGAATAAGATCCATCGCCCTGGCTTTCCCAACCGCGCGCGTCAGTCGCTGGGTGCCGCCGGCGCCGGGGAGGATGCCGAGGGTTATTTCGGGCTGCCCGAAGGTGGAAGACCGTGTGCAGTAGAGAATGTCGGCCATCATGGCAAGTTCGCAACCGCCGCCGAGGGCGTAGCCGGAGACTGCGGCGAGGAGGGGGGTCCGTAGGGTGGTTGTGGTGGAGGACCAGGCGGAGAGGTAGGAGCGTTTGAAGGCGGTGGAGAAGGTGAGGTTGGACATTTCTTTGATGTCCGCGCCGGCTGATGCGATGAGAGCGGGATTAGTTGGGTGGACGGATGGTGGGTGAGGGGAAGATAGAGAGGGTTGGCTGGATGCTCTTTTGATGTTGTTCTGGTGCTGTCACGATCACGACGAAATAGCCACACGGTTTGTCGGAAATGGCAAGACATACCTGCGAACGCCTTCTCGCTACCCGTCAAGACAATCGCCCCAATTTCCTCATCCTCGTCGAGCTTCTGGAGAGCATCATTGAGCTCTTCGAATAACGGCGAGCTCAAAGCATTGAGGGCTTTTGGTCGATTGAGTGTGACTGTAACATGTTAGAAGGTATCGATGAGGGTCTGGAGTCTGCTGCATCTAGCAAAGATGTGGATATCACCTGCATACTTTGACCTACTCCAGGCTTGGGCGTCGAGGTCAGGATGTATTGGTAGTCTGTGCTCGGCGTAGAGTATGCTCGGAGATGTGTTGGTTGGAGTGCTCCACGGACGCCAAGTGTCCGCAGAGGCTTCACGATCGATCTAGCGAGAGACATTTTTGTGTTCAGTTGTCTTGTCTTGTTACAGAGACTTATGATGTAATGATTCAATGGTGGTGGTTTGGTAGCTGCCTCGGTCCGTGGTCCGACCCTGCCAAGAGATCAGTTTGGGGCTGAAGACGACAACCGTTTCAGCTCTGCGAAAAGGCCAGAGAGACGCAACATATCGTTGTACGTACACACCATTACATCAACAGATAGGGCTTCATTTTCACATTCGCTTGTTGCTACAGCTTTCTCGCCTGGAGACCATCTACTCTTCCATTCGACGTCTAGAACCTGCCAGGACCGCACCTTCTCCCTCGCGCGGCGCGCTTTCACTCAACCTCCTATAGCCCATCATGGACTCGGCAGAGCCAGCAGACACACCCTTCGCCGCCGTCTCGGCGCAGACGACGCGCCTCGGTCGGGTAAGCACTTCCTCATTCTTCACTCTGGCTTCAGCTACGCCAAATGAGCGCGCATTTTGTTCTCCACGTAGCACGGGGACGTGTAACGACTGCAGGAAAACACAAGACTAATCATCCCGATCGCAACACAGATGTACCAATCCTACCTCGACAAGAGCACGCCGTTCGCGACCTACCGATGGGTCGGCACCGTCGTCTTACTCCTCGTCTTCTTCCTCCGCATCTTCTTGGTGCAGGGGTGGTATATCGGTACGTTCCCACCTCTCAGCGCAGCCCCTTCAGCAGCCATACACCTTTCATGCTCTTTCGGCAGCCCGCGAATCTGCATTCACACCTACTGACCAACCCTTCTCTCCCACAGTCGCCTACTCCCTCGGCATCTACCTCCTCAACCTCTTCCTCGCCTTCCTCTCCCCCAAATTCGATCCCTCCCTCGACGCCGCCGACGCCGACGCCGACATGGAAGAAGGCGGCTCCTCTTCTGCGCCCAACACCTCGGGCATCCTCCCCACGAAAAACGACCAAGAATTCCGCCCGTTCGTGCGCAGGTTGCCGGAGTTCAAGTTCTGGTATAGTGCCACGAAGGCGGTGGCGATTGCGTTCACGGCGAGTTGGTTCAGCGTGTTTGACGTGCCAGTCTTCTGGCCGGTGTTGGTGGTTTATTGGTTGTTGCTGTTTGTGTTGACGAGTAAGTGATGAACCTGCTTTCCTGTTCGTCGCATATCCGGAAGAGTTTTCGGTGCGCCCAGGGGTGCGCAGGGTTTTGCCTGTGAGCGCAGAGCGTAGATACAGGCATCGCGGGCAGCAATGTGCGAATGTGATATACTAATACGACATCTATGATAGTGCGCCGGCAGATCCAGCACATGATCAAATACCGCTACGTGCCCTTCACCGTCGGCAAGAAGTCGTACAAGGGTGGCGCCAACTAAAGTGCGCACTGTCCTTTCACCTCCGGACCATTCGTCCTTGGCGCTAGAAAGCGATGCGCAAAACTGTGGCGAGCATATTCGCCTAGTGGACTACGGCAGACACAGCAGGCGCTACACCCTGTGGCTGCACGACACAAACTCGGGACTGGGCCAAACACGCGGGCGAGGCAAGTGAGCGAGACAGCGACACGGGAAGTTCTGGATCGCGCTGCGATTTGGTCGACTTGCGCTCAAAAGTCTCGTAGCGTGCTTGATGGAAAAAACGGATCGAATTGGAATGTACAAACACTGTATAGAATGTCATGTTTGCTGCATCCGAAAGAGTCGGTGGGAAAGCCGGAGGCGTACTTGGCGCATCGTGGAGAATTAGGACAGGGCAAATACCGCGAGAAACATTTCCTCCGCTGGCACATCAGAAAGAAGGAGCATAAGACATGGCGCGGGACGAATATAACCAATGTTGTGCAGGCGGATGGAATATGATACATCAAAGTCGGGTGTTTCTACACTCTCAGTGAAAGGTGGGCTGATGCATGCAGTGACCGTGACTGTTGAGTCCATTGTTTGATTCCTTGACCCATTGTGTCCGCTACGCTAAGCCCATGTCAATTTCCGTAGACCTTCTCCTACCGTGTGCCAACAAGCGCCCATTTTCGTGCATACATAAGTCTCGTGTTCTTTTCATGATCCTTCCCTGTACATTGCCTGCATGTTGCCCATACCTTGATATCCACGCATGACATCGTACACATACTCATCTCGTCATTCCCTTTCTTCCTGCAATCCGGCTGTGCCTTTGATTCAGCTCACCAAGCCAGCACCTCAGCAGCACCAGCTCGCTCCTCATCTTTCGACTCCTCCTTCCCTCCACCAGCGGCAGCCGGGGCGACCTCAGCATCAGCAGCAGCAGGAGCGCCCAATCCGTCGTCGACTGCAGCACCGGCACCACCATCGGCAGTACTTTCTTCAGCAGCACTCTCACTGCCGCCGTCCACTTTAGGCGTACCATAACGGCCAGCAAACTTACCCAGCCTACCCTTAGCCTCCGCGATCCATTTTGCGTGCTCTTCGCTCGTGGTGGGTACGTCGTGTTTGACAGCCGCGCCGCCGGATAAGGTGAGACTGCCGCCACCACTGCTGACTCTACTGCCATTGCCCTTGGTGGTGCCATTGGCACGAGGGTGTAGTTCCGGGGTAGCGGTGCCTGCGCGACTTTGCGTCAAGGTTGCATCGGAACGGACGGAAGCATTGTCAGTGTCAGCTTCATAGGTTGACGTGGCTGCTGATTGAGACGCTGTCGAGTATGCAACTTCTGTCTCCTCATCTCCAGTTATGATGTCGACGGATCCTTCATTCCCGCCTGCAACATTGGCGTTCCTGAGGATATCCTGCACGATCTGCTTGACCGACTGAGGAGGATCTGGTTGAGAACTGGGAGTCGCGGTGGTGGCCGAGATCTGTTGGCTGGTGTCTTTCGAAGTACCATTGGCAATCGGAGCAGGATTGTCGACAGTGAAACTTTCGATCTCGTCGAGGAGGGCGACAGTCTCTGCTGGTGAGGCAATCCAGGCGGTTGTGCATGCTAGGCGGGCCTGAATATATTGGTCAGCTTAGGTTTGTGTGCTAGGACAGGATCTGCTTACCTTAAAGTCGTTCGCACCAGCACTTAAGAATTGGTCACCAACCTGGTTGGAATTAGTGTCGTCGGACCCCTTTCAGGATCGTCATTACATACATGTAAGGTCTTGCTGCCTGCAATATTGCCAAAGTATTGCTGCACAGTCAAGACACCCCAGCTCTTGTCGCCAATGTCTACGAAGACGTCGTTGCCACCTGGGATAGTAATCAATAAGATCCATCACTGCCATGAGTCGGGAGACGTACCATTGAAGGCACAAAAGGGCAGCTTCGAGCCGATCTCAGACATCTCCAGGATCTTCTGTGTGACGAGAACAGTCTCTTCAAGCTGTTCGCGAGGAAACTTCGCGCCCGCAACGGAATGAACGATACCGACAGCACGGCTCTTCCGGAGGATGTGAGCATCCAACTTCATGGTTTGGATGCATTCTTCGAGGGAACGTTGGGCTGTGTCGAGGAGTTCTGAGGAAAGATACAAATTTCAGTATTGATTTCCAAGACAGCCAGGCTTTGGCAGAGCTTACCAGTAATCGCATCCTCAGTCCAAGACTTCATCTCCTCAAGCACCCAATCCTTACGGGACACCCACACGAGGCGTTCGGGGACATCATCATCGTACTTGAAAAGGAAGTTTGACTCTCCGCCCATGACGATAAGGTTGTTCCTGAGATCGCCCAAGTCTTTTGATTGATGTACCGCATCAAGTAGACCGTGTAGCCTTTGATAGTACTTGCTTGCCTCCGTGTACCCAGCAGCGGTGACGATGCCAATGCGAATACCCCGCTTGAGCAGGCTCAACAAACGAGGAATGACTGGGTTGTCAGGCGTGAGTGATTTACCGTCGTCGTAGAGTGTCACATCACCGTCGAACGTAACCAGCTCAATACCAGAGTCTTTGCTGAGTGACATGATTTGTGCAGTGTTGAGGATAGCACGGACGTCGTTGAATGACGGTGGCACGAAACGACGACTGCTGATACGACGGACCTCGTCCTGATGGAGGAAGGCATCGTTGAGACGCAGGGGTGTGAAGAATGTACCAAGAGGAGGGACGAGAAGTTTTAGCTTTGATACTCCAATCTTTCCGCCCTGTGTGTGATTGACTTAAGTGAGTTGTCAGTGTGATACAATTGCAGTGGCAAGATCTCATGCACTCACTGTGGTCCAGTACAAGCCTTTCTACATCTTGCATGATCTGACTGTAGCGCTCTCTGGCAGTGTCGGACATCCCATTGGTATCGGAACCTTCAGCGTAGACGGTAGTTGGCTGGGAGTGAAGGACGAAAGGGACAGCGAGAAGTCCTTTGATCCATTCGATCTGAGTTTATGTCAGTACTCTCTTGAGTCGGATGTGGCAAACCTGCTGAAAAGACAAGCTACTCACGAACTGATCACGTCGATGTGTCTAGTGATGGCTGAATGTCAATGACAATTTTCATCGTTGGCGACTGACAAGAAGCTGACCTTGAGCGCATCTATAGTAATATTAGCATAAGCTGATGTGATTGACTTCGATGAGATTACTCACACTCAACACGATACCGCGTAGTCATCTTGGCGGATCACTTCGCCGAGAGATAGAGTACGCGAAGATAGGACGCAAAGCTCCGTGAGCAGTGCTGATAAAGTGATACGTCTGCACTCGTATTGCTCTATCTGAAGTGACGTCGTATGACCAGGCGGAGTAGTGGACTCAGGAGTGACAAGATGAAAGAGAAAGAAGGAGAGGGATGATGAAGTGAACTGAAGGGAAATTGTAACCTTGCAGTCGATGGTTGAAAGATGAGGTAGCAGGCAGACAAGCCCCGACGGGATTTTTGAAACACCCCCCTGATCCTCCTGAAACACGTTTGGCAATCAGCAATCATTATTCGACCTCTGAAAACACACACACCTCACAATGTGCTGTACATGTGTTGGCAATGCATAAGACAAGTAATATAAATACATATTCGAACGAATTAAGTAGTGTACAATGTTTATGGTAATACAACATGGCTCGACTCAGCGACCAATGACATCCCCCAGCTCAGCTCATCTCCCTATGTCGCCAAAGATATCATCAAGATCATCTTCATCACTCGCCTCACTCAACATCGTCAACATCGGCAACATTGGCGGTAACTCCACATCCTCCACCTCATCATCAGCGTCCAGTTCCTCGAAGTCATCTCTCCTCGACAATCGTTCCCGCTCCAGCCTCATCTCAAGTTCCCTCTCCTTTTCACGCTGCGCCACCTCCGCCCTCATCCTAGCGGATTCCTCCTCCTCTTCAGCTTCGAAATCGCGGAACCATCCGGCACTCTTCCGCCTTAGCACATCGATACTCTTCTTCCGCATCATGCGAGGGAACGTGGCTGATTTCTGCAGGTCCTCTTCACCAGGCATCGGCATCATGACTTCGCCGCCATAGATGGTCGTGTTACGCTTGAGGCTTGTTTGGAAGCTATAGGTGGAAGTGGTCCGCCTCATGGTACGCGGCTGAAAGCTGGGAGGGCCACCTTCACAGTAAAAAGTGCTCGTAGATTGATTGTTGCGACGGAATGTCGGTGACTCGGCAGATAAGCTGGGACTGCTGCTTGCAGTGCTGCTTCGTGTGTTGCGTCGGCTGAAGAGTCGGCTGATCACACTTGGTCGATGCGAGTGGAAGCTGCCGCTTGGAGGTGCGCTTTGTGGAGGTGTGATCATGCCGAGATCTCGAAAGTCTTCGTACGTGGCAGAAGGTCTGCCGAATGTCGCAACATTGCTGTAGACACTCTCTGGCCGAGCGAAGAGCTGTGCAAAGGACTCCTCGACGGATGTATCGTTTGGTGTCACAGGATGTGACGACAGAGGGCCAGCGAAAGTGTTGTAGACTGGGCTGACGACCTCGAATCTGGAGGGTATGCATGTCTTTTCTTTTGTTGGTGTTTGTGGAGGAGTGTCGAGCTGTGTGGGCGCTGGTATGGCGGTGCCTTCTGTAAGGGAGTACTGAATTGGTAGAATGGCCAAGAACGGTGCTTGTGTGCTATAGCGATGCGCTTTGACGTATTCATAGCGTGACTTTGGTCTTTGGCGAGCTGGACTGTTTCGGTTGCGAGTAGGACTTTGTAGAGGTGGAAATGGTGAGTACCGGCTCGCGTCGCTGGTAGACATTGTAATGAGTTAGGAAAGTGGAAAGAGTGACTAAGGTGGGCTAATTAATGGCTGAGGGCGAGCGTGGTTTCAGTGTAGGTGCCTCTTGAATGAGTGAAAGAGGACGACCAGAAGAGAGAGTTACAGCTGATGAAGCAAAGGACATCAAGCAGTGAGAGATAAATCCTTGAGTATAATGGCGACCCTTGCTAGCGGAGGAGTGCCTTGCTTTGCCATCCTGGAGGCACAACCCGATATGGCTAGTGCTGTTTACAAATGAAGTCGCGTCGATCGGCTTGGTTCACGCGCCAGGAGGAGATCGAGTGTTCCTGCATTATTCGCCGACCTTCAAACCCCCATGCTCCCTTTGATATTCTTCGTGCCTCCTGCACGGCACTTGCTACAAAACATAGTGCTAACATCGTGCTCCTGATACGACACGCATGGCCTTGTACAGACTGTTGTCGAAACACCAGCATAAGGTTTCAATCCTTCAAGGACTGCGGGGTGCATGAACGCGTTGTTCAACGGCCCCCTTGACACACTTGGGAAATTGCAAAGACGCCCACCACGGCCCATCCCGCACGGATCAATTGCAACATTGATATTCTCGATCATGATCCAACCGATGTAGGACCACCTGGGATGATACCGTAGATAACAACTCTGAAGAAATTCTCGGGAGAGTGCCGTAAGACTCATTGGTCGCATGACCACTCGATGCCAGAACTCATCATCCTTTCCTCCTCATGGTGGTCATCATGCCGTCGACCCCAACTGCAAAGCGTCGTTCAGTCTCGCCACTTCATGCTCCAGCTCCGCCCTCTTCCTATGCAAGTCTCCCTTCGAGCCGGCACCCTCCCCAATCCGCATCAACGAAGGATCGTCCGATCGCTTCGGCCGCCCGCTCAGCATGTCCACTGTATCTATCATCGTCATCCAGAACTCATTCTTTGGCCGTCTGTTCTTCCAATCTGTCTCCTCCCGTTCTACTCGCTCCATGGGTGAGAAGGTAACCTTTGCGCCTCGAATGCCAATGATGGTTGTGCTCATCTCGTCGTTCGCGATCTGCGCCTTACTCCGGCCAGCGAACGTCTCAAGGTGCTGAAGTGTCTTGACACCGAACCGCACCGCTCGCACACGATCCATAGGCGAAGGCGTTCCTCCTTGTTGTACGTGACCTGGTACAGCAAACTTGCAGTCGAACAACTTCCCAGCTTCTTTGTCGATGATGTCCGCCACCACTTCGGTTGTGTATGTCTTCGATGCCTTTTCATTTCGAAGGATGAGCTTGCCAGAGCGATTCTGTCCTGCATCTTTGCCGAATTGCCTGCCAATCATCTCAATATCTCTTTGTATCATCTTCAGCGTGATGCCTTCTTCTGGAGTGTACACTGCAACTGCACCAATGGCTAAGCCTGCCATTGTGGCAACGTATCCAGTGGCACCACCTTGCGTCTCTACCACAAAGACTCGCCGTCTCGATGCAGACGCTGACTGCTTGAGAGTGTCGCAGTAGTCGATCAAAGCGTTCAGACACGTATCACTCCCTATCGAGTATTCTGTGCCGGGCACGTTGTTACTGATTGTCGCGGGAATGATGGCCATGGGTATCTTGAATGCATCGTAGTCCTTCCTTGCCACCCTCAATTCACTGACGGCCGTGAAAGCTTCGAAGCCACCAACGACGAATAGCGCATCGAGCTCATATTTCTCGAAGCAGTATGCGGTCATCTTGAGGTCTTCCGAAGGTAAGCCTCTATTTGTGCCAATTTCGGAGCCTCCCTTGCTGGACCATCCTTCGACGTCGACCCAGTCAAATTCACGCACTGCTCCGAGTGGTGTATCAGCGTGATGTCTGCAGAGTCCAGGGAAGCCGTTGTGAAGAGCTACAGGTGTATGTCCTCTGACGTTACAGTATGCAACTGCAGCACGAGTCGCAGCATTCATACCACCAGCCGGTGCTCCGACATGGATGATGCCGATTCGCATGCACTATGTGACATTAGCATTGCTCACACCAATCAGTCTTAGCACCCTTGACTTACCTTCTCGGCAGGGAGGCGCATCTCCGGCTGGTCTGTTTGTGTTGTCATCAAGAACGACTCGTAGTATTCTTTGAACTCGGCATCACGCAGCGCCATTGCCTTCTGGAACTCCTTTGCCTCAATCGCAGCAGTCACCTGGTTGGTCAGCTTGACTGCATCAACAAGTGGTTTGCGAACGATCTTGTTCTCGTCGATAGCAATCATTGGACTTGGCGTCTCTGGTGTAGCGTCAAGGACAGCCCTGACAGCTTCTGCGCCCTGAATGGAGGATAGCCACCGGTCGTAGGCGCAAGCTGGGCCTCCGCGCTGTACATGACCTAGCGTTGTAACACGAGTATCCAGCTTCAGCTTGTCGCTCAGAATGTCCTTGACCATGGCAGCAGAAATCTTGTTGAGCTCGCTATCGTGAGCACCCTCCGCGACAATCACAATGGTTTTCCGCTTGCCGTCTTTGCGGTGCTGCAGATCGTTAGTCCCGGTGGTATTTTATCTTAGTCGATGAAGCTTACCTGCTGAATGACTTTGCACATATCCTCCGCCCAGTCACCATAGGCTGGCTTCTCTGGTATGAAGATATAGTCTGACCCAGTGCTGACGCCAGCCATAAGCGCCAGCCATCCACAGTGTCGTCCCATGACTTCGACCACGAAAGCTCGCTGATGTGAAAAGGCAGTAGCATCGATATAATCGATGGCCTGGCAAATTCTTGTCAACGACGAATAGCAGCCAATGGTCGCATCCGTGGAGGACATATCGTTGTCAATGGATCCGACCAGTCCAACAATGTTGAGATGTCTATGAGCCTTCACTTGCTCCGCAGTCTTTTGCCCAGTCGAAACAAGCTCATCCATCAGCCCAGGCCATTCGCTCCGGAACTTGTCCGCACCAGTCAAACTACCGTCACCTCCACAGACAATGAGCGCATCCATCCCCTTGTCGACCATGTTCTTCGCAGCTCGTAATCTTCCTGCCCGCTCTTTGAATGCCATGCATCGTGCTGTTCCAATAAGTGTACCCCCTTCTGATAGAAAGCCTCGGACATCTTCCCAGGACTGCTCTTTTATCATGTCACCACCCTGGACTAGACCTTCATATCCTTCTTTGATCGCATAAGGTACGCAGCCGTATGCTATGGCGGTGCGGACGACAGCGCGGACAGCTCCGTTCATACCGGGTGCGTCACCTCCGGAAGTCATCACGCCGATGCGCTTCTTGACGGGGACTGATTCATTGGTCGCCATGGTGTTCAGATGTTCGTGGTAGGAGGGCGTAAGGCAGTCGAAGAGAGAGAGCGGGATGAAGTTGAGCTTGACGGCCTAGGAGTACAAGCTGACTTCGGCGATAGTGTACGTAGCTCAGCTGTAAATGCCTCTCAGAAGTCGGAGCAAAAGGTTGCCAATCGCGCAGCTCCAAGTCAACGCGGATAATGCTGCACAATGTTCAGAACACTCGGAAGCTAGCCTACGCGTACTCTGGCAGCTTGAGAGGAGCACAACCAGAGCAGGTCAATAGTCAAGGCAAAGTAGTGAAGAAAGTCCCAAGTCAACACAACGGAGCTCCCCCCCCACAAATTAGATAAGCACCGCTGATCTGCCATTGGCATTTGTCATGCACTTCCTAATCATGGACTACAAAATCACTATAGCACATCTAGAACATAAGGTCGAGCAGATGCTCACGGTGCGCTCCCAGGGCATTTCTGTGTCTTTGTCATGGGCGTGGATCGAAGTTGATATCACGAAGATTGTATAGTCTTATCTACGGCGCACTGTAGCTATCAATGAAGGGCACTCCCCAGAAGCATTCATTCAAGCGCTTTCAAACACAAAAACACCCTTCCCGGCTCGGAACCCCTCCAACGTCCCCTGAACAGCCTCTTTCAATGTCTCCTCTTCTGTGTCCGACGTCCATTTGACTTCCGTGACTGGCATGTCTGCAAACTTCTTCTCCTGGGTTAGTTGGAGTACCTCTGCTACGGCCTGTCTTTTCAGAGTTGGTGCAGCTTCAGACCACCTGCTGACCCAGAACCCTGTGAAACGCATGTCCGAGAAGATGAGCATGCCAGCAGGTATGGTGAGTGGCTGCTTGGCCATTGCGCCGTATGTGACATGATAAGCGCCCGCATCTAGGACCTTAGCCAGGTTTAGTGCAGACCTGCCCCCAACACAATTCAGAGCTAGTGAAAGACGGCTACCATTTGTTAGCTCTTTGACCTGCTTCTTGAAGCTCTTCTCCGAGGCTTCTTCCTCTGTGAGTACTGCATCAGCTCCCAGAGCTTTGAGGTCGTCCTTCAGCTTCTGGGTGGCAGCCTCATCGCCTGGTCTCGCTCGGATGATGTTGATACTGTGAACACCCCATGCCTTTGCTAGCTGAATTGCAGCTCGTCCAACGCCAGAATTCGCGCCATTCTGAATGAACCACTCTCCCTTCCTTGGAGCGCGGCTTGCTGCTGCAGTAACATCATTCATGTCCTCGTCTCTGGTGGCACCCCCAAAGCCCTTTAGCATGCCCCAAGCTGTACAAGGATTGACAGATACGGTACCAGCCTGCACGGGAGTGATTCCTCCATTACGAGCCTCTGCACTGATCTTCACAAAAGACTTCACGGAACCTTGAGCGTGTGTTCGCCACGTTCCGAAACCTGGTGAGCTCATGATAACCCAATCGCCCACCTGTAGCTTTTCACCTAAGCTTGTGGTCGGGTCATCGCCAATGGCGGTGATCTCCGCGACGCCTTCGTTACCAGGTACAGCTGCGGGCTGCGAGGTGGAAAGATCGGTGGTCATCTTTGGACCTGAACCGTATGTGCCTTGGATAAGGTTGATGTCCGCAGGATTAATCGGTGAGGCGAGGAATCGCACATTAGCCGAGGAGCCCTGCGGTGCAGACAAGCTGTATGAATGAAGTCTGATAGCGAGAAACATTTGTCAACATTATTCACTCATGAAAGACTGGATATAGCCCACTTTAAGACATCCTTCGGTTCGCCAGCTTCGTGGAAGATTAGAGTTCTGGATCGCTGACCACTAGCGCTTGCGTACTGTCTGCTTCCCATGCTGAGCGTTGGACTCATAAAGATGCGTGAAGACTGCAGCCGAGGCATAGACCGGCTCATCATTGTAGACATTTTGCTGAATTTTTATAGCCTGCCCACTTGATACTGCTACACCGAATTGAGTTCCAAATCGAGTACAGCTCTGCTTGTCAGCTTTCACTCCAGCAAGCCCGATTAACCAATGAGATAGTACTCCTGGGATTCGTGTCACTCAGGACAGTGAAGTGCTGACTAAAGAAGCACGCTGGTCGAAGTTGAGTGCGGAATTGTACCCGGCGCTCAGCCCTATGCGTGCGTTGGGCGATCGTCAGGTACAGCTCAAGTATTGCTCGTTTGGGCAACCTATGATGGGTTTCATAGACAAGACGAAACGACGATATGAAACACCAACGACATCACTAATTCCATGATCCTGGCGTGGTGCAATGTCGTTCACGTTAGCCCTCCAGCCATCCTCGGGTGACAGTTCCGAACAGAGATCAATACAACAACTCATCACGAAGCTTAATGAGGAACGAGGTGCTTTTCGCAATGTGACAGAAGAAACACTGTGCGATGAGATCGCAAAAGCGACAGCCTCGACTGGCGATGAGAACTTGGACGAAGAGGAAGATGCTGTAGACTCGCAGGATATCGAGGCTAGGCGGAAGGAAGTCTACACAGCTCGCAGCGAAATGCTCAGATTCATCGGGTATGACTTTTCCCGAACCTATGAACCACAAGAAGCTCATTGAGTTAGACAGGCGCAGAACGAAGCACTCACGGCGCTCGACTTCATATCACTGCTCCTATCGAAAGAAATGCCCCGCGCAGAAGCCTCAATGTCACCCCTCCTGAAAAACAGTGTCCCCACAAGCGCTCTCGACTTTGACCGTACGCAGCCCCCACCGCCGACTCAAGCTCAAGAAGACGAGGCAAAGGCAGTTACTCATGGCTGGAACCTCACCGCGCTCAATTGCAGCGCAGATAGACTACTGGGAGCTGCAGAGAGGCTGGAGAAAGAGATCACAAAAGAGACCAAATATTGGGAACAGATTCGATCCGTGAGTGAGAAGGGTTGGGCGACGTGCAGGTTGCCTCGAGAACGACATACAGTTGGTGTACGCTTTGGCTTTTCTGAAGCAGGGCCTCTATTCGCGGCTCGTGGCTTGGCGGCTTTGCGACCGGACGTCAACGGGGATATAATGCTCGATCATGGCATCTCTGATAATGCAAAGATCATCCAAGTTCGTGTGATCAGAAACGGTGTCAGCTCTGAGACTTCATATCTTGGGTCCCAACGAGGTGCACCTGGCGAGCTAGAAACAGTGATTGAGCAAGCAAGAGATTCATTATTCGACGAAGAACTCTTTCACGAGATGACAAGAGAAGCTCGAACGCTCCTATCCTGGGGCGTGACAGTCCAGGACAACGCAATACACCTGCCTATCGGCACACCAGACTCGGCATCGAAGCATGACCTCCCTCAGTCGAAGCAAGAGATCAGACTGGAATTATTACCACGGCAAGCTCACTCTGCGGCATCAGAGACGAACAATACTACAAGATCAGACCGTATACTTCTTGCACTACGGACGCTAATGACTGGCGTCTACCGAAAAAGATTCAAGACTCGATCTAAAGCACCGGATCCATTAACAGACGAAAAGCACGTCGCTCCGATACATCACATCCTGCAGCCGTTGATGAAATACCTATTTCATGATCATGCCACAACCATGATTATGCAGACATTGGATAAGACGGCTGTCCTGTTCGAAGCAGCGGGCATGATTATAGATGATCGATCGCTCCGACATGATATACAGGAACTCCGCTCCAGCGTAACAGTATCTGGGCTCATGAACTTACTCGTTGGTCCTATGCAATCTACAATCACCTTCGATCTACCAATCACGGGACGACATTCCATTGACATTGTAACGCACTTGTCCGCTCCTCTATATGGCACGACGTTCACCATAAACACTTCCACCCCTTCTTCAGCAGCTGCACACCTCATTTCGAGTATGCGCGACTTCACCGATGTCGAACTGCACATTGCCAAGCTTTGTCAAATTGCTGCGCAGATGTATATCGTGCACGAGCTCCCGGCATGGCACGAAGGCCCTGGCGCAGCTGATATCGTTCTTGGGAGATCTAAAGATGGCAAGCTAGATGAATGTCGACTCGCTGTGATGATCGAGGATGGCATGCTAGCATTGGCCCTGAAAGAAAGTGGCAAGACTGAGATCGTGGCAGTCTGGAGCGGAATTGGGCATGGGCAAGGGCGAACCATGCTCGAGCGAGTGAAAGACATGACCGCTACACATTCCCAGGATGCAGGCACACTTGCCAATTGAACAGCTGCCCAAGAACAGGAACAAATTTGGTGATTTCTAGACTTCGCCTAATCGCCAATGACTACAGTAGCAATGACCACCATATCAACGAGCCGAGCAGTTTCCTGCGCTCCCCTTCCATGCCCTTTCCCACTCCCACTCTTTCCCCTAATAACTCAAACTCTCCTCCAAAATGCCCCTCAACTGCTCCCTCTCCACCTCCACATTCTCACTTTCCAACCTCGGCGCCAACATCAACACCCTCTTCTGCGGCAGCGCCCCTTCCACCAACCCCTCAATATGTTCCTTTCCGAACCCCAAATCCTTCAATCCCCGCGGCTGATCCCCCAATTTGTTCAGAAACTCCGCCAGCGCTTCGCCGAGCACCTCACCGGCGGATTCGGGCTTGACCTGGCTCACGTCGACGCCGAAGCAGGCGGCGGCTTGGAGGTGGCGTTCGGGGTTTGAGGCGCCGGTGAAGCGGAAGACGGCGGGGGAGGTTACGGCGACGGAGACGCCGTGCGGGATTATGGGAAAGCCGGTCACGTAGCCGGGGTGGGTGTAGCCGGGATTCTGGCCGGAGATGGGATAGCTCAGTCCATGACAGAGATGGACGCCTGCGTTTCCGAAACCGACACCAGCCAGCGTGGCGGCGAGCAGCATGTTCGATTGCGCTTCATGATCATCTGGATCCCGAACCGCCCTAGGCAAGTACTGCACTGTACTCCTCAACGCCTGCAAGCTGAAAATGTCAGAAATCGGATTCGCGCCCTGATACGCTGGGCGCTCTATTGGGTTGGTGGGACGGGGCGTGCGTTCTGTGTAGGGAATTGCGGTCCAAGATTCGAGGGCGTGGCAAAGGACGTCGAGACCTGAGGAGGCGTGGACGGCGGAGGGCATGGTGCGTGTGTTGAGAGGGTCGCATATGCCCAGTGTAGGCTTCAAGTTGCGGTGCGCGATTCCGGTTTTGGCGCGTTTGGAGACAAGGTCGAAGATGGCAGTGCCGGTTGTTTCGGAGCCTGTGCCTGCGGTCGTGGGGACGGCGATGAGGGGTCGCAGAGTCGCTTTTATGGGGAGGCCTTTGCCGAGAGGGGCGTTGACGAAGTCGAGGAAGTCGTTGTCTATCCGAGCCCATCAGTAGAGGCAATTTACCTCTGCGAGAGGTGGTCCAACATACCCGGACAGCACGTATACAAATTCATCAACTTGGCCGTATCAATAACACTCCCACCCCCAACCGCCAGAAACGCATCCGGC
>Ga0058698_10000160_pt1 | contig 38848 bp, 21 predicted proteins | sample AgamicAsSfe_FD_67288 | JGI IMG/M metagenome (GOLD analysis project Ga0058698, IMG submission 67288) | Agave microbial communities from Guanajuato, Mexico - As.Sf.e | ecosystem: Host-associated > Plants > Phyllosphere > Phylloplane/Leaf | place: Guanajuato, Mexico | collected 2012-05-30
TTACTCCAGTTTGCGGCGTGATACCCGGTGATCTGCACACCCGCTGAACCTAGTTTCCGTAGCTAAGTGACTAGTTGCTCTTTTCGACGCCAGATCGGCATGTCGTGATGTGCCTCGGCTCCAGATGAATATCACCAGGAACTTGTATAACAGGAAGCTCCAATATGGATTGATTGCTTTTTCGTCCCCGCATCATTTTGACTCGTGTATTGTTCTTTGGCTTGGTATCGTGTCAGATCACTATCACAGCAAGATATCCGACGACACCATGCACTTCTCACTCTCCCTCCTGTTTCTTTCAACCATCGCATTCTGTTCGCCAGTTCCACAGGTCCTGCCCACAGCACAAGATGTGACTCAGTCGGTGATCAACATCCATAACGCTGTTCTCGAGCTCGATGCCACAGTGCAAGCCTTCCAGGGTGGCTCTTTTGAGACAGCCATCGTTGAAGGCAAAGAGGTGCTTGCTGGCGTAGCAAAAATCCACACTGTGAACCGGGAAGGTTTTCGACGTGCGACTCTTGCTCTGCCGCCATTTAGCGTGGAGGATACGATCAAATTCATTGATACGGTGGTAGCGACTGGTTGGTTGTCACAATCTTTCCAGCACGGACAGAGTCCTAACTTTATGCATAGTGGATGTCAGCATCCCGAATGCTACCAAGCATCTTCGCGAAAAAGAGCCCGTGTTCAAGGCAAACGGCTTCTCGGCTATTGTCATCGCCAGTCTGGCATTGTTGGAGTTCGATCACGATACCTTCAGTGCGGCAGCTGCGAAGAACTTCAATCTCGCTACCGACAAGGCCAAGTTGGCTGAGGGTGTTGGAGCGGCGGCGAATATCCACAGCGTTATCCAGGATACCATCGTGTTCTACACTGTATCAACAGTAGTATAAGGAGAGACACGTAGTCAGGTTGGGCATGGCGGTGTAGTACGCGTCCGTGGGTGCCACGCACGCGCAGCTTTGTAGGAAATCGCACCCGTACCGACTACCACACGTGCCTGATTCATCGGCTTGCACCTGCACAGATCTTCCTGCATACTAAAAAGCAAACATCTCACCGATGAAGTCATCGCCTCAACCTTGTTTCCCTTGCGTACTTGCATAGTCTAGATGCCGCTAGCTCTCCCGTAGCGGCCTGATGCGATCATCGTCATCCCAACTTTGGGATCTCTGATCTTCAAACTTCCCTGCGCACATCATTTTTGTTGCGCAAACAAATAGTAACAACATTACAAGGAGCGTTTACAGTCAAATCCTTTGCAATGGGTATTTGCGGCAGCAAAGAGAAGAATGACGGCCAATCGACCGAGATGGCGCGTCCATCACAGCCCGCAGCCTCAAATGCGCCGACACAACAAAACATCCCAGTGGCCGGAGAAGGTGCGACAGTGAAGGCGCGCAGGTCACCCGATAACCCGATTGTGTACTTCGACATTGCGATTGGAGGCCAGCCGATTGGGCGCATCCAGATGGAGTTGTTCCTCGATGTCGTGCCAGCCACTTCAGAGAACTTCAGGCAGTTCTGCACTGGCGAATCCAACCGTGGCGGATACAAGGGCAGCACTTTCCACAGAGTTATCCCGAACTTCATGATCCAGGGTGGTGACTTCATGAACGGAGATGGTACCGGCAGCGCGAGCATCTTTGGAGGCGATTCGTTCGACGACGAAAACTTCGAGCTCAAGCATACGCATCCCGGTCTTTTGAGCATGGCGAACTCAGGGTAAGCTACATGACCGGCTGATCATTAAGATATCGCTAACCATCCCACAGCCCAAACACCAACGGCTCGCAATTCTTCATCCTGACCGCTTCCACACCGCATCTTGATCGCAAGCACGTCGTTTTCGGTGAAGTCCTTGATGGTATGGATGTAGTAAAGAAGATTGAGGCGACAAGGACTGGGCAGGGTGACAAACCATTGAGCGATGTCGTAATCGCTGGATCGGGGCAGCTGGCTGGCGCAAAGCCTTTGGCTTAAGGAGTGAGAGACGGGTGTCGGTGTAGAAGATTGGCCGATCTGCAGTATATAGATTTCTATGCACGAAGCTGTAATAATAATAATGTAATAGGTCCTCGAGGAGAGAGCTGCCAAAGCGGTATGTGCAAAGTCTACCCTGAATGTCCTCGTGAGTTTCCGAGATGCTGAGCAATCTGTTAAAGCTCTTTGGTAGGAGTCTAGCACCTCTAAAAATGCACGACGCATTGCAGTCAAGTGCGAGTTGTCCAGCAAGCGTAGGTACTCGCATTCATCAATGGTTCAGGAAGGATAGGGTTTGATTTCTTATTTTTATCATTAGCCTTACGTTCCAGCAAGTGCTTGTCTATTACTCACCCATTCAAGCTATCGTATGAATTCATCAAATTCTAGCATCTGTATACGCAGGGCTTCTTGCTCCCAGAACTCCGCCGCTTGCTCAGCCCCTCTCCTACCACCAAACTGCACAGCGCCGTTTCCCATGTCGCCTTCGGCCCCGTCCATGAGGCGCATGAAGCAGTTCTTGTTCTTAGGGTCGTTGAAATGCGCGTATGGGTGATCTGGGTTGAGCCACGCGGAGCAAAGATAACAAAAATGCGACTTGCATTGCGCGCAGGTCTAAATATAGGTGTACAGAGTCAGTATGTGTTCACTTGTAGCTCGTGCAGGCACATTACTCACCATGTGGTTACATCCCATGCTTTTCTGGCACGGTACAGAGCAGTACGGGCAGGGTGTGGTGTTCTTCATGATAAAGTTGAGCGATGCTTGGTCCTCCTCGGTCAGTTGTGTAGCATCGCGTGGCTCGCAGCGTACGAAATCTCCGTGCCATGACGCTAAGCAGACAACACAGAAAGCGAGTGTGCAATCTTCGCAAACCTGTAACCGATCCATACCTCGTACGCCAATTCCACGCTTCTCTGGGCCAGGCTCAGTGTTGGTTTCCTGTTGCTGAGCTGGACTCTCGTCGTCTGCTTCAGAATCCGAATCGTCCATCTGGGTTATGTCGGTAATCTTGGGGTATTTGGTAGTTCGCATGGCACCTTGACACCATGTGCGTGGACAAAACACGATGCTAGGGTCAGATTCAATCTTTTTCTTCCGCTTGATCTTGGCGTATCGCTCGACTTGATCGCGTGCTATAGGGATCTGTAGCAGCTCCTTGGGCGACAACAGCCGGTCCTTCTTCTTCCCACTACTACCACATTCGGTGGACATACACTTGACGTTGTTGACGTCCCCCTCCTTTATACAGTTGTTGTAGTAGTCTTGGAGGCAATTGATGCAAAAGACATGGCTGCAGCGGGCCATGCGGTAGCAGGCAGACCCCTTCTTTGGCTCGAGACAGACTTCGCAGTCGAATGTGTCTTTATCGAACAGCTCCTTCTTCATCCGGCGACTATAATCTACGAGCTCCTTCCGCATAGAGGAGGGTAGCGTAAGCCCCTCCAGACCAAAGGCATTTTCGGCTTGTTCTTGTAAAGAGGTAATATAGGCGAATATAATGCTACCTCCGCCGTACTCATCCCATAACATCTTTGCTTCTGCTGTGAGTGTAGCCTGGAGGTCCTCGCCTAGCCACGATGGCGACGTAGACAACCTCACTACGGGCGGTGTTTGTTCGGGATACTCGGCGGGTAGGATAATTTCGAGACGTAGTGGGGGTAGATACGGAAGTCGTTCGACATCTTGCTGTGGCTCGAAGGTAATAGGCAAAGGCTTGGTAGGCGCCACGAGCAGTTCAAGAGTGGCAGAGTAGGGGTCGCTATCGCTGATAACCAACTCCGGGTAGATGGACTGCAGCGTGCTGAGCTCTTCGGCGCGCTCGTCTTCCATAGTGAAACTGTTATGGTGGTAATTTCTCGGGGGATTGTGTATCGCCCGTCGAGTGAGTTGTATAAGGATGTGGCGACAGCGGAGAGAGGGCGGAGATAAGTCGAATGCGGTCGCAACGAAGTATCAAAGGGCGTGGCGACTGTCTTCTATCGGTAGCGCGTAAAGGCAAAGGACCCCTTAAAGAGGCCCATGGTGAGTCAGACGCTGGATTGCTATCACTCAGATTCCACAGATGCTGTCAAGAACTAGGTCGTCGCAACTGGCACTGGAACGCAGCCAATGGCCCACCGAGGTATCTCGCATGCGCCGCGCCAAGGCCGACAGGGTATTGCCGGGAATGCGCCGTCATGGCTACTGCATGTGCATCCTTCACTCTTGACAGCCCTGGAAGCTTCACCTCCCACGTGAAGTCGCTATGGAGGCTCCACCGCTTGCGTCACTGTCGCTGACGCATGTCCATTATGTTTGTTCATTGTGCTGACAGCAAGAGCTCAGCTAATGCTCCCAGAATCCCGCAGACCGCATCTCCTACCTCTGCGCATGGCTTGCTCTCGTGCCCCAGGGACTGTGCGTCGTCTATGCGACGCTGATATGGTCCAACCGCGAGATTGAGATCTTCCTCATGTTTGCCGGCCAGATGGCGTGCGAAGCGCTCAACTGGGTTCTGAAGAGATACATCAAGGAAGAGCGGCCGCGGGGTAAGTCGAGAAAAGGACACTATTCAAGCGTAGTGCTAATACTAGACAGAGATGCATGGAAAGGGCTACGGAATGCCTTCCTCACACGCCCAGTTCGTATCCTTCTTCTCCGTTACCTTAGGCCTGTTTCTCCTCTTCCGACACGTTCCCCACCCGACGGATACCCACACGCCCTTCTCACTGGGTGGCCGTTTCCTCCTTTCACTCCTAGCATTGGCTTGTGCAGGAGCTGTAGCTGCAAGCAGGATATATTTGAGCTATCATACACCAAAACAAGTTGTGGTCGGATGTGCTGCCGGAGCTATCTTCGCCCTGGCTTGGTTCGCCTTCACAACATATCTGCGGAGAGCTGGCTGGATAGAGTGGGCTCTCGAAACCTGGGTCTTGAGAACACTGCGTGTAAGAGATCTTGTGATACAAGAAGACCTGGTTGATTCTGGCTGGGCACGTTGGGAAGATCGGAGGAAACGACAGATCTTCCAGGTTCAGGGTAAGAAAAGCAGGTAAGCCCTGAAATCTCTGTATATACTACTACGGTACTGCGCTGTCATACGCGTGCGAATCTGTCAATACTCAAATAGACGTGCTGCACCCACAGAATCACATCGGGATGCGGACCATTCCTCAAGCCTCTTGACTTTTTTAGCTCCCGCGGGCCGCCGACAACCTCGTAGTGTCTTTTTGCGATTCCAGTTCCGACTGTCAAGAACTCGGCCGTCAGACAAGCATGCCCCTAGTACCAATCACCGATCATCGTGTCATGACATGTAAAACCAGCCACCAACGTCAGGCGGGCGGAGGCTTCAGCCGTGTGCAACGGCATATTCTTGCCCCACAGAATACTGAAACCCTATCACAACAGGTGCTTTCTTTACAAGGACACGTCTTCAGTCAGCCTTTGTTGGAGTTCGCCATTCATGAACGGCGATCCCGACACTTAGTGGTTCAGACTATATGTGGACCCTTGACGCGCATCTTCCGTCACAATCGTCATGCCTCCGTCTCCGTGTCGTTGGCTAACACTAAGATCTCGTCAACCTGATTGATTGACCGCTATAGCACAACGGCGGCCGTTAGTTGCTTTTAGATCGTCGTTAGGACGCGTTCCCCAGCCACGGTGTATCCGTCCATTTAGTATGGACATTTTTTTCGTCGATATCTTCTACCATCTGTCTTACACAGCTTCCTGTCGAAATCAAGACCTTTCCCTCCTCAAACCCTCTTCCTAAATCTCCAATCGACAATGCCGCGCATGTCCACCTACCGCGAGCCAAAGCCTCCACCACGCCGGCGTTCCCGGAGCCAAAACGGTAACAGTAGTCCGCTCCCACGCAATGAATCAGATTACGACGTACCCGCTCCTGAACCCAAGAAGCATCTCAGCAGTCTTGAGGGCCACATTGTAGCAGCCAGTGGAGAGTTTGTCGGCACCTTCATGTTCCTCTTCTTTGCTTTTTCTGGTCAACTCATGATCACCAATCAAGCCAGTGATCGTTCGATTCTCAACGGCGGTACGAGCAGTCAGCAGAATATCTTCACAGCCTTGGTGTATGGCTTCAGTTTGTTGGTAAATGTTTGGGCTTTCTTTCGGATCAGCGGAGGATTGTTCAACCCTGCGGTACGTACTCTTTCACTCGTACATACGAGAGGAAGGTAGATGATACTGACATGTTCCAGGTAACGATTGGTATGGTGGTTGCCGGTCAACTTCCCTTTATACGGTCACTCTTTCTCTTTCCCGCTCAACTACTCGCATGCATGTGCGCCGGTGGACTCGTCGAATGCATGTTTCCAGGAGATATCGGTGTTGTCAACACTTCACTATCTGGCGGTACCTCCATCGCCCAAGGTGTCTTTATTGAGATGTTCATGACCGCCGAGCTCGTGTTCGTCGTTCTGATGCTAGCCGCCGAGAAGAGCAAATCTACATTCATTGCGCCAATCGGTATTGGCCTGGCGCTTTTTGTAGCCATGATGGGTGGTACGTCCTACCTCTTACTCAAGTAGAGCAACATTTCCGGTTCAAGGAGTTAACACTGTACAGGCGTTTACTTCACGGGCGGATCACTTAACCCTGCACGCAGTTTTGGTCCTGCTGTTGCTTCACGAACGTTTGTCACCTACCACTGGATATACTGGATTGGCCCTATACTTGGTGCACTCCTTGCTTCGGCATACTACCGCTTTGTCAAGCACTTCAATTACGAGCAGGCGAATCCTGGCCAAGATTCTGCTGGTGGTCACTTCTCTGCATGAGTGTCCAGAGAACGCTGAGGAAATATAGACAGGCAAACACGCAACTCAGCTCAGCTGGCTGGAATATTATGTGTAGGTGTTGAGGCCATTTGGTACTTCCAAGGGGAATTCGTGGTTTTCGTACATATAGCGCGGAGTTATGGGGGTATTTTTTTTGTTGAATACTGGACAGCTACCATTTATACGTTGGAGCGGGCATTCTCATTTAGTAGGGCATGTATCCGCTTTTCGTTACGGGTCTGGATACATGGACATCGGTGCAAAAAAGAAGTGCTACTTAAAGATCGAGTCAAAGGAACACACTGTTTTAATTCTAGTAACCTGTTCAAAGTTGCCACTGCACCCGAGTCTGTAACGAAAACCCATACCTCCCTTTTTGAGGAAATCCTGTAGCATTGCAATCCTTCACCACTCATCCTGTTTCGAGTATTTCAAACTTAGATTGTTTTCCACTGGTTAGCTGACCCGTTGGTACAGACAAAATTTATCTCAGGGACGTATATACAGGCGATGATGCAACTCTACTACAAGATGCTACCACAGTATACTAGTGCGCAATTACTAGTCCAGAAAAGTGTCTTTGCAATCTTACACTCGAGAGATAGCATGCAGTCCTGCGTAAATACAAGCCAACATCAAGAGGAGCTCTTACTGTGGGTCAAAGGTTTCTCACATCCGATATTCGCGTGCGCCTTCGCCATACACGGTCGCTTCGAGTACGCAAGTTTTGAAGTTGCCTTTTTGTAGTAACTTCAAGAAATTATAATTACCTCCAACAAGTGCAACAGATAAACAGCCAAGAGACGAAATCTGCTTGGCTAGGAGAGTGGTCGGCTTTCAGCCTGACTGTCCGACATTTCGTGGCTATGCACTTCCCATTACAGTGTTAAGATATGTGGACAGCTTGTTGACGACCCACCAATGGGATTCGAGTTGCTTTCGATTTTAACATGAGCAACCACGGACAGAATCTGCACCGACTGTTGCCCTAGCATATGCATACCGGAAAACCCATTTGATGACTTGACTGGGCGTGCGTACCTAGATATACTATGGTGTAAATGGTTGGGTTCCAGGAATCTGCTGTGGCTTGCATGCGACGTTGACCCACTACTAGGATCTTACCCCGTGGAACTGACGCCTTGTTGCCTGCTTCGCAATTTTGCGAACTGCCTTGCATCTGCACCAAGCCGTACCTATATTAGACAAGACATCATTGAAAGATATGGATGATCCAGCCAGGTTCGCACTCATAAAGTAAAACTCATCCGATATTATCTCAAGTTTCAACTTACTTGGACCCTAGCCCTACTCCGTTATATTCCTCTGTCCTTAACACTTCACCTCGAACCTATCCAAACCTACCGTGATACACAGTAGTTCCTCTCTGAACGTTTACCATGTGCGGAACAAATTCTCCACATGTCTCCTGGCCTACGAATCCATCCCGGCCACAACACGTTATCGACAAGTCAAACCGTCCCACTAAGCATCTGCGGAAGATACGTGCTGGATATCCAAACGTTGTGTCGTTCGCAGTCTTGTTCTTGATGCTGGTCACGCCTGCAGCCGCATTCGATGAACCCCATGCCCTGTCACCAGCCACAGCCGCAGCTGGTTACCACCACGGCTCCCGCTTACCGATTGGGCTCTTTTTCACTCTCCTTGTCTTGATTGGACAAACCGTCGCTTCCTTCTCGAGTACTCTGGTCGGGCCAATGATGGGTATCACTAGTGTGCTGTGGCTTATGATGCGCAATGACAGTGCCATCAGTCCCAAAGTGTCTTGGATGTAAGGAATTCTGGTCTTAGTAGCCTTTGCTGAAACACAAGCTACACATTTGCTCACGAAAGCCAGGGTTTTCGGGATGTGGTCCTTGTTAACAGCGATGTACTTTCTCGTTCAATGCCAGCGGGTGTCAAACCATCGTTTGTAAGCAGCCACTATCGCCCTGTCGCGTGCTTGATCTAACACGTATAGATATATTCTCATTACGATTGCCTTGGCCTCTTTATGCATGAGTCTCATCGCGATGGCCCAGAAATCATCGTTACAGGGCGGTCTAGTAACCGCAATACCGACTTGTACTTCCTTCGCCGCATACGTTGTCGCATATTGCTTCCCAGACGGACGTAAACGAGATACTGGCGAATGGACTGCAATGGCATAAAAACACATCTTTAGGGTAATTAATGCTGGCCCTCACAACGGTTTGATGGCGTCGATAGTTAGATGGACGCAGACAGACCAATATAGATAACAATCGGCCTCTCCGTACGATATGCTGGAGTGGAGAAGGGAGCGAATGTACCGGTAGTCGAGTTGCTGCCGGTTGGATTGGAAAGTTACGTTTGCTCGGTTAACTCCTATCGCGACCAAAGCCTAGAGGCAACATAGCGAAATGCCTATATCCTGCGAAGACGCTTCTTTGTCTTGACTTTTGTGATGTACGCAATGTCTGCTCTAAAGACGTTCACTACATTTTAAGTATACACATCAGGTGGTCTAGACAGTCAAGCTCGCAGCCGAACCTCCTGATTTCCTGAGGCCACAATGTAGTGCTGTATGAGACTGAGGTATTGACGCATTAGCCGGGACGGACCACGAGTATCGCATGTCACTTGCTCAAAGCATAGCTGCGATTGGCGCTTGAAGTCGAAGGGTTCGTTGACATCCTTGTTGATTTGACGCTCGGGGTCGACATGGAGATAGGCAGATTGAGATCCGCTCAATCTAGAGAAGACAGTACCTCGGTCCACAGACGCTGAGGAGGAAAAGACGCTTGACTTGCACTTTGCTCATCTGGTCTTCGAGTGATCCGACATTCGCCTATTATCAGGCCATCGGCGAAGAGGGGTAGCACTGTGTTCAGCCCCAGAGACGATTTCCATATCAAACCGTGGTTCCGACCGTTTCTTGTTGATGACCTCTCTAGCCTTTTCTTCTGCGTCCCTCATTTTGACGAATGAGCTTCGAAAGAGGCGATCCGCATCTTCGTTTGATGAAGCCAAGGGCGCAATCTTGCCAAGCCAGTATGCCCCACGATCACGCCAGCAGAGGACGGATCGGGCGTTGCCTTGGCCAATAACTGCAAAGTCTTGTTCACTCTCAGCGTCGCCACTAGCATCGGGTTGTTCCCGCCATATCTCAACGCCGTCGAAGATGTCTAGATTGCGTGCATGCTGTGCTACGCGAAGCGCTTGCTCCAGGTCGGCAACTTCAAGCAGGACAACTTTGGCTTCCACATCTCTGGCAATATCAAGCAGCCGCGGGTAAAAGGCATCGCCTTGCTCTATGTCTGTCTGCTTGAGCTTGTGGGGAGGTACTAGCGCGAGCTTCGGTTCGAAACCGCGGACTGAGCGCGTGGTCGTTTTCCAGAAGGCGGATGGCGAGATGTACGGCGGGTTCGAAATGAGAATATCCCAGAAAGACGGCATTTTCTTGAAGTTGAGGGCAGCTGTTAGCGACAAGACGCCTTCAGTCTGATCTGAGAAGGGATTGACCATGATGTCGGCTTGTAGGAAGTCCCATGGCCCATTGTCTTGAAGTTGTCGCGTCTTGCGTAGTCTTTGAAGGTTGTGTCTCGCAAGACGCAGGGCCTTCTCCGAGATGTCGACACCCAGAACACGTAGGTTTATGTTATTCGACGCCGAGGATATCTCGTGGTGGAAGAGGAGGGGTATACAGCCGGTGCCGGTGCAAAGATCAAGTACGCGTATTTCTGGAGGGAGACTTTGCGCATTCCGTAGGAGACTGGCGAGATGTGTGACTGACGCGGCTGTATCTGCTCTGTTCGCATTGTCAGGCATGGATCCCTTCGAAGTCGTAGTATGCTGTACCTCGGGATCAAGACACCAGGCCTACAGCGTATCTCCAGGTCGCCAAAGTACTCCGTGCCTAACAGATACTGTAGTGGCTTTCCAGCGGCTCTTTCTCTGACCAACTGTCGTAGCAAAGAAGCCTTAGCTATTGTGTCTCCTTTGGCGCGACGCGCTTTCGCGACTTTCTCGACGTGTTCGCGGAGCCATCGCAGCTCGTTCTGGGCGGCCTGCAGTTCGCGACACGGCGCAAGAAGAGCAGGAAGAAGAGCGTCTATCGCGCGCGCCTTGCGGATGAGCGATGTTGTTATGCGTGGCATATTGAAGTAACATGGTGGGGTGGACTCGCGGCCACACTAGCGTTGCGCTCATTTGGTCTGCTAGCATTGCGCCGTAGTCAAGTTTCAGCATGGTAACAATACATTCGGGTGTTGCTCTGTACAGTGGCAGCAGTACTTGTTCTTTCTTTCAAGAAAAAATCCATTACTAAATTTAGAAAAACGTCCGGTGCCTGTGGGCAACAAATGCAGGATAACGGTTGTACATTCTGAGTACGTACGCCGGCGCACTTTTCGAAGGCTTACCACGGATCCTTCTTTGACAATCCGCGATATACTTCGCCCTGGCTGCATACTGACGCCTGCATCTGCAAACACACGCAAGACGGCGTCCTTGTATAGTTCCCTTGGCAGCTGCGCGGTGCCACTCAACACGCCGTATAGCTAAGCTTTAATTTCCCCGCGCAACAGCCGTTCTGACCCACACTCTCCAACCACTATCCCGCACCCCATACTTCTCCAGCTCACATTTATCCAATTGCTTTTCATAGCGCGTGTTACTAAACCAACTGTATCCACCTGCTTCACGGTACTGTGATACCGACTTTCATCATGAACAACTGTGTTTCCTTGGCCCAGCCACACACGGATGACTATTTCCAGACCTCGGAGGTGAAGACTGCTGTCCAGTGCTTCATGCTGAACAACCCGCAAACTGCAGCCAAATCTTCATCGCTCTGATTATATCGGACAACCTGGCTCCATATAGTTCGTAATCTACTGCAAAGCACACAAAGACATAACCAGTCTCAGGCACAAAACCACCGACTACCCATCCTTCTATCCACACAACTCTTCCCCACATGTACAGATGCACAAGTCGCCAAGTACCTTCCACCATTGGCTCTAAACGAGCGGAGAGCCATCTGACTTGTGGGGTCGCACAACTCAGGCCTATCTGCACAGAGGACTTGGCAATAACTTGTATCGGCAGATGGGTAAAGTCGCTGCTTGCATTCAGCCCACACTGGGCAAATGATCTTCGTGGTATAAGGCAAAACGAATGGCGTCGCTTCGACCACGCTCCCGCTGTAGGAGAACCTAGCTTTCCACCTGCCTTGCCCTATTTTCATCCACAAACTTTTTGACCATGTCTGATAACAATGGTTACACGTGGCGCGACCACTCGCGCTTGTTCCTTGCGTGTGGTGTTGTGATCCTTAGCCCATTCCAGTATGGGTTCGATTTCGGTATGATTGGAGGCTTGCAGGCTATGGTCGGGTTTCTCAAGGTACGAAACAATTGAATGACTTCTTTCCTTGGGGTTGATGGCTGACTGCTGATATTAGATATTCGGATATCAAACCGACAAGACACCTACGGGATGGAATATCGATACAGAAAGACAGCAGCTCATCTCCTCTCTTATGACGCTGGGAGCTTTCATCAGCTCCGCTACTGCTGGTGTTCCATCCACCCGCTTTGGACGACGCATGTGTCTGGTCGCGGCTTGCATTACTTGCTTTATGGCCAATATCATGATGATGGCTACGGAAAACATCGGAGCCCTCTACGCTGGTCGTCTCATTATTGGTCTCGCGAACGGCTACTTCATGACCTTCTCACAACTATACCTGCAAGAGAGCAGTACGGCGGAACTTCGTGGCGTGTTTCTGACAGGTTTCAACTTCTTCGTCTCCTTCGGGACACTGATTGGCACCATCATTGACTGGGCCACCGCGAAACGACCAGACAAATCCGCCTACCTTATCCCGCTCGGTCTTATTTACGTGTTTCCCCTGATCATCATCTGCACGATATGGTTCATCCCGGAGAGCCCGCGTTGGCTGATTCTTCAAGGTCGTTTCGAAGAAGGTGTAAAAGCCCTCGAATGGCTTCGCCCTGCGCGCCACGATTCTCGAGCAGAGGCGTCCGCCATTTTAGCTGCCATTGAGAAGGAAAAAGAGACAAGTTCTGGCATAGGATGGCTCGACATGTTCAGCAACCCCGTCGATCGCCGCCGTACTTTCCTCGCCGTCTTCGCCGTCTTACTCCAAGCAGCATCGGGCTCCATGTTCATCATCGCATACAAAGCATACTTTCTCCAGATGGCAAAGGTGTCCGATCCCTTCGCCATGTCTAATGTCCTGTCCGCCATCAGCATAGTGGCCTTCATCGCAAACTCCTTCATTGTGGTACGTTACGGGAACAGGCGCGTGCTTCTCATGACCGGCCTACTTGTCTGCGGCATCCTCCAACTCATCATCGCTGTCGTATATCACCAAGCGCCCAACGCGAAGTCAACCGGGAAAGTTACAGTTGGTCTAACCGCCATCTACATGTTCAGTTACAACGGCATGATATCAACTTACGCCTGGCTCTCTGGTGGCGAACTCCCTAATCAGCGTCTGCGCTCCCATACATTTGGTCTGGCTGCCAGTGCCGGTTTCGTGGGCGCATGGCTCACTACATTTACCGCACCATACTTTATCAATCCGCAGTCTATGAATTGGGGGCCGAGATATGGTTTCATTTGGGCGCCGTCTTGTGCAATTGCTGCTACATGGGTCTTCTTCTTCCTTCCTGAGGTCAAGAATAGGACATTAGAAGAGATTGATGAGATGTTTGAGGCTAAGCTACCTGCGAGGAAATTTAGTAGTTACAAATGTGTGGGCGCTGCAAGGCACGATGATGAGGGCAAGGGGAGGAGCAGTGTGGAGAAGGAAGTTGCTGTGTTCCAAAATGAGAAGGTTGCTGTTGAGACAAGTGTGTCGAGGGATTAGATCAGTGTACGGTGAGTGTGTAGACAACCGTCAAGAGTGTGTAGGTATAGGTGCGAAGTCGTTTGTCGGGTATCTCAATATATTGTTACGTTCCGTCACGATTTATCTTCAACCAAGTATTCGCTCAATAACATATCGTCCGCCAGGCTCTTTTCTTTGCACCACCTTTCTAATGCCCAGACCCCATCCTTGGCTACCCTTCTCACCCATGAGGCTCATCTCGACCTCACACTCCCGCTTATCCTTACTAATCTCTGCAATCTTACCCTTCGGCTTACTTGCTTGTAGTAACGGTGTGTTGAGCGCAATATTGATAATCTGTGGCCTCGTAACAGGAGTAAGAGGATGCATGCGCGTCTTCGGTGTCCGACTGCCAGTAATCGTGGACGTTGCCGCGCGCTGGAGATGCGAGTAGATTATATATCCTGGCATCTTCGCTGGTGGCGTACGCGCAAGTATAGAAGACGGGTGCAAGAAGACGTATTTCGAATGTGGGTCGTCCGAACGCTCTAATTGTGAGGAGAATAGCGTGACGTATGGCACATCGATGGCAGTCTTAGGCTTCCTCGGAAGCTCGGGAGGCACAGGAGCAAGATCAGCGCGCATAGCAATCTGGTCGATGAAGCCTGCCGCACATATCTGGGTAAGGAGATTGATATTTCGCTCTGAAGGTGCTGGAAGTTTTGGGTTGTACGTTCCGATGGCGGTAGGTCGATGTGCACGAACGATATTGGTGAGCTGGTGGCGGAGCTGGCTAGCTTCATTCATAGATTTGGGATTGAGGAACATGTCTTCGCAGAATCGGTGCGAGTCAGGCTCGTATGCGTAGGCACAGATTGCGTTACTGAGCTTAATGCAATCACTCTGCTTCGCGTTGATGCTCATTTTAGCCTGTGCGGCGTTGTAAGCTCTGCGCAGCCGTGAGCGCTCTTCGGCTTCGATGTTGTCCTGGTCTGTACGAATGGCGTCAGGATCTCTAGTTGGCTCACGAAGACCCAGATTGTTTTCCGGCACAATGAGTTCCGGCACAGACAAAGCCGCTACCAGTGCGATGGTCTCAGCTGCGAGGTTCTGCGCAACACCCATAGCGACCATACGGGCGAATCGCGGATTGAGAGGATACAACGAAAGTTCGTGACCAAGCTTGGTAACCTTGCCGTCCAGAGATAGTGCCCCCAGATACGAGAGCAGGTTCTCAGCTTTTTGCAGACTCTCCCTATCTGGTGATGTTGGAAAAGGGAAGTTGACAACAGGTGCGCCCATGCTCTTCAACTGCAGCACTACGCCCTCCAGGGGTGTTCGTGAGATCTCAGGAGCTGCATACTCATCAAAGTCTCGCTCGAACACGGCCGATGAGTATAAGCGATAGCAGTGACCGGGACCGGTTCGGCCGGCTCGGCCTGATCGCTGGTTGGCGCTGGCTTTGCTAATCCATCCTACTTCGAAGCTTTGAACGCCAGTAATAAGATCGTACTTCTTTTCCTTGGCTCTTCCGCAATCGAATACGTAGCGGATACCAGGTATCGTCAAACTGGTTTCTGCGACGTTTGTAGCAAGGACAATTAGACGAGAACCATCGGGAGGTGGCTCAAACACCCGCAGCTGCTGATTTGTGGGCAGCTGCGAGTAAAGAGGTAGAACATGGACGTTCATGACGGTCTCCTCCGGTTTTTCGTCCTCGATCTCAAATTCTTTGTCGTCCTCATCATCAAGTCCCATGATTACAGAGCCTTCCGAATCCGAACCATCATCGTCTAAGTAGTCCTGGCTTTCGGCCTGCCCACCTAGCTCAATGTCTTCTGCTTCTAGCGGCGTCTCTGCCGGAGAGATCACGACTTTGCCAGCCTTCACCTCCCGCCCCTGTGTGGAAGGAAAGGCTTCCTTCAACCGCTTCGCGAGTTGCGAGATCTCGTTCTGACCAGTAAGGAAGACAAGCATTCCGCCCTTTGGCAGCTTTCGATGACCCCTGCACACCTTGCGATACATCTCCTCAACATAGTCTCGTTGTGTGCGACGTGAGAAGTGGTTTACAACAGTATACTGACGACCCTCTGCTTTGATCAGAGGAGGTGGCTCGCTTCTGAATAGGCGTTTATTCTCCGTGAAGTCCGAAATGCGTAGAGTAGCAGACATGATGATCAGCTTCAGAGGTTTATTCTTTGGGTCTTCCTTGACCATCTGTGCGCGGAGATCCACTATCCTGCTGAGCATGCCAATGAGAATGTCGGTGTTCACACTGCGCTCGTGAGCTTCATCGATGACAATCGCAGAATACTTTGTCAGTACAAAGTCTTGGGTGATCTCTCGCAGCAACACACCATCAGTCATGAACTTGATAGCGGTTTTGGCACTCGTTGACGTATCGAATCGGATCTGGTACGCGACTTTCGTACTTTGGTCACCAAGTTCATCACCAACACGTTTGGCCATACTGACAGCAGCTACACGACGTGGTTGCGTGACTCCAATCATACCAGGTGTGGGGCCATCTGGTGCTCCATATCCAGACTCTAGGAGAAACTGGGGCACCTGCGTGGTCTTACCACTACCGGTGGCACCCCAAACTACCACCACGTCGTTGTTGTGTATAGCCTCCATAATCTTCTGTTCTTCCGCTACAATGGGAAGCTTCAATCTTGATTCCTGTATCTCGGACGATCGTTCGACGTTGACGCTGAAGGCCTTCCGTATCCCGTCGGTCGCAGTTTTCGTCTCGAGTTCTGGGGGTAGAGGATCTTGCTCGGGAGCTCGAGGTTTGAAATTGGCGGGAATCGGTGCGTAAGAAAGTTGGTTTGTCGGGGTAAATCCGACTTGCTCATTCCTTTGCTGCGTGGCCCATGCTTTGAAAGCTGATGCCCTTTCCTTCTTTGCGACCTTATTTTCCTCGTCAGGACTTGTGTCGCTATCCTCATCGCTGTCGTCCTCCGAGTCTTCAGAGTCTCCAGATTCGTCTGACGCTTCGGATCCTGAAGTTGATGCTTCTTCTTCAGAGTTTGAGCCAGAGTCTTCAGACTCAGCACCAGAAGGCTCTGACTCGTCCTCATCATCCTGCTCGTTGTTCTCACTACCCGAGCTGAAGCCCTCCCATGCTACCTCATCTTCAACCACGACAGGTTTGTTGCTCTGACCTTTCCTGCGCTTTCTTACTTGTATGACGGGTTTGCCTGACTCGTCAACCTCTAGAGGCCTCTTCAGGCCGCTTCCAAAGAGTCCACCAGTCTGCCTTGGGGCCGCAAAGATTCCCGTAGTCGGTTGAGAGACGTCGATTTCGGGCTCGGAGGGTGACGGTGACGGTGCGCGTTCTTGTAAGGGCGCATCGGATTGCGCTGTTTGCAAGGGTTGTCGTACGGTTGGTTTCGGAGCAGATACCGGTGCTTGTTCATCGTCGTCGTCATCGTCGTCGGAGCTGTCGTCCTCGACTTCCCTGAAGTCGCGCTTCTCAAGAATCATGCCCTCGTTCTTTTCTACATCTATGCCGGCTCTACTCTCGGCCAGCGCGCGCCTCAGTGCCTCTCTCTTGGTATCCGCCCCTCGACCAAGCTTCTTGGAGCTTTGGAACAAGCTGGTGTCGACCTTTTGGGATGCGAGCTTCTTTAGAAGTTCAAGGTTCTCTTCTTTCTTGAGTTTTGTGTCCTGCAAAAGTTAGTCCTGAAGTTCTTCACACAGCAATCCCAGCGCGATGTGGCCGCAAAAAGTGTTGCAAGCCACTCCAGACGGTGTCTCGACGTACAATGTATTTGTCGAGGCGCTTCTTCTTCTTGCCGCTCATCTTGCCCTGTGACTCTCGTGTGAGCTCATCCTTGAGCGCAGCCTTTTTCTGAGCGCGCTCTTGCTCCTCCTGGGGCAGAATCTCGGTCGCATTGGCGTCGATAGTGGCATCGTTCGCCGGCGTCTTGCGACGGGCCAGAACCTTGTGTTTTCGCTGTCGCGGCACAAACTTGGGCATTTTGGTGGTTGCGGCGTCGAGGACTGTTCGCGGCGCCCGAAAGTTTTTGGTGGGGATCAGACGCTAGCGGGCGAACTCCGCATCACTCCCGCGCAAGTTGAGTGGGCTGTTGGCCAGAGACGCAACAACACAAACAACGAGGCACACAAGAGCAACTCGAATCACCATATTACTGGCACGCATACATTCTCGGTAGCTGGCGAACACAAAGCACCCAGCTCACACTCCATCGTAATACCTTTACGATTGCAGCTGCCCCTCTGCACCAGACATACCACCGCACGAACACAAACGCAATGGCAGCACCCACCACTTCAGACGACTATACCGTGACGCCTGCCCCATACCCAGCGCGTACCAGCACGTCCACCTCGATGATCAAGAGTATAAAAACCACAGCAACGACGGTCAATTTTGCGGACAAGATTCTCATCACTGTCACGCAAAATGGACGATTAGCACATTGGGTATGCTCATATATACGATGCATTGTGATGACGTTTGCTGATACTGCCTAGGTACATGTACCTCTCGATATCTCTGCAACCGATGCTTCGATGACTTCGAATGCCTCCCTTGAACGCGACGAAGACGATCCCAACTCAGACCTCCTTCCTATGCACCATCTCACGGCTACAAATATACTTGGCGGTACGATAGCGGAGCTTGATGTTCTTGGACAAACGCTCGCGACACAGATTGCCAGTGCTATCAAACAGCGCGACGACAGGGAAACCAGAATGGTTGTGGTTGGTATGGGATTGGACAAGAGCATGGTTGGAAGAGAAGCATTCAGCGAGCTGATTGGTCTTGTGCTGGGGGTCATATAAGAGGTCGTCGAATTCGTATTGCTTTAGTCTATGCAATGCTCGACGTGATGAACTATGGGATCATGTGCCCAAGCGTTCCTTCGTCAAATCTCGGGTATGTCTTCCGCCCGTCCCCTATGTTCAACCTTTTTCCCTCTATGCGCCGTTTCATGCTGACATTCCAAGTACCGTAACGCCAACCCAATGCAATCCAGATCCGATGCGGTTATACACTCTCGCGGAGTTTGTTGATCAAAACGTCGACTGATTCCATGTCGTTAGCGTCCAACTTTTGTTGGGGCTTGAACTCGGCAGGCATGTGCTCAACGGCGGCATCGAGCGCGGCCTGGAAGTTGCGAACGGATGACGAAAGGGCGAAGATGGCCTTCTTGCGGACCTTATTCTCGGCATCTGAGGTTGCCATACGAACGAGGGTAGGGATAGCGCCGACTACAAGGAGCTGGGACCTGTTAGCATGGCCCATAGGCGCGCAGGATTGAAGACTACTTACCCGTTCTTGTGTTCTGATGTTGTTCTGGACGGCAGTACCGCAACACCATGCAGCATAGCGTCGGAGTTCAGCGTCTTTGTTCTCCAGTTGTTCCACGAGAGGCGTCCACAGTCCCAGGCTCTCGATGTTGTTCGCGTTGTCGAGGTTCTCGATGAGTTGCTCAAAGTTGTCGAATGCGGTTACCCGGTGCTCCAGTTCTGCCTCCTCGTTTTGAATGACTTGCATACTTTCTTGCATCAATTGCGCATCCGAGGGACCTGACATTCCAGTCATGAGCCGTTGCAGCGCCTCAGCGTCGAGTTGTGGCGGCGGTTGGTCGGCGGCGGCGACATCGGTGCGCGAGGCCTCGGAGTTTTGAATACCCCATTTGAGGAGGTTGTTTAGTCCTGGATCGTTCATGTTGTCGGATATGTGTTTGATGTGCGGTTTCTTGTGTGAAGAAGGAAAACGGCTGCGGGGTGTGTAGACATTGAATAATTTTGGCGGGCCTTATGACGCCGACGCCTGGCGAGGGGACCAGCAGCTTCGCGGGCCTTCCATGGGACATGCTGCCCAACACAGCAACGCAGCTGTCAACACCATCAATCACATGGTGTCAACGTGACAAACACAATGGAAACGGCGTGTTTGTGTGAATTCTCGATGTTGACCTGAAATGACATAATCACGACATGCTAGCATCGAGACTTGAGTTGATGCTACAAATGCTCGTTTGGCTAGGTGCACGTTGACTGCCCCTCCGCACACGTGACCAACCACCCGTCGTATTCGGAATGGGCGGGGATATGGCGAGTTGGCGGTGAGCAGCCGCGGATGGCTGGGGACTGACTTGTGCTTGCTCCCGACTTATGCATTCACAGCGCGCCGTCGAGAACACGTAGGTCCTAGTGGAGTGTCTATGATTGCTATACGCCAAGGATTTAACACCGCTGCCTGGCGGTCTGGTAGAGTTGACGTGCGTCGACAGCAGCTTCCTTCATGCTGTGGCGGGGAGCTTGCGTACTCTCCAAGTGCGTACCACCAGGGCAGAAGATGATGGCTCTAGGCTGCACAATTCCGCCAACAGATATAAGATAGCCAATGCCGTGATCGTCGTGAGCCAACTGCCCAAACGCTGAAATTATACACAATCCCCTTTAGGAGCCGCCCGTTCGTGCAAAGCCTCCTTCGCGCCTGCGCTCCTGCCACCCCGCTAAATCTGGGCAAGGCCGACCCGCTTATTTAGCACACCCAGTTCTTGCCTCTGCGCACCAGAAACCTCAACCTCAACACCGCCGCCGAACTTGTAAGCTCCCCGAACACCTCCGTACCCTTTTTACTTTTTCACCGCTAGCTGCATCTCTGAGCTTAAACACTGACGCTCAATTGCTCCAGCGACTCTACACAGACACCCTTCTACAACTCCACGTCTACTCTAATCTCACCCTAATCAATCAACATGGAGGGTAAGCAAGCTCCACCCCTACCGCCCCGTGTCCTAACCATCGCCGTCCACCCTACTCTCTATCTCAATGAGCTCTGCTAACCTCTATTGCCTACTACAGAGGAAGTCGCAGCCCTCGTCATCGACAATGGGTGAGTTGGCACCGCCGAAGCCCAACACCGCCATCCCTGCTGTGGAGGGGCTATCCGCGCCCTCGCCTTATCCGAGCCGCGACGAACCCGTCCACAGCAGCGCGCGAGGGGGCAGAGATGAAACGAGCTTGAGCTGACAGTTGACAGTTCGGGTATGTGCAAGGCCGGTTTCGCCGGTGACGATGCGCCCCGAGCAGTCTTCCGTAAGTACCTCCATCTCCGCCTTATCAGCCAAGGCTGCATCAAGCGCGATTCGAGAGCACTTTCTGACAGCTCGCAGCTTCCATCGTCGGCCGACCGCGTCACCATGGGTACGATGAACCTCCCGTAATTCCCACGCAATCCGCCATCTAACAACACACAGTATCATGATTGGTATGGGCCAGAAGGACTCATATGTCGGTGATGAGGCACAGTCGAAGCGTGGTATCCTGACCCTGCGATACCCCATTGAGCACGGTGTCGTTACCAACTGGGACGACATGGAGAAGATCTGGCATCACACTTTCTACAACGAGCTGCGTGTTGCCCCCGAGGAGCACCCCGTCCTGCTCACCGAGGCTCCCATCAACCCCAAGTCCAACCGTGAGAAGATGACACAGATTGTTTTCGAGACCTTCAACGCTCCCGCTTTCTACGTCTCCATTCAGGCCGTCCTGTCCCTGTACGCCTCCGGACGTACCACCGGTATCGTTCTTGACTCCGGTGACGGTGTCACTCACGTTGTCCCCATTTACGAGGGTTTCGCTCTTCCCCACGCCATTTCCCGTGTCGACATGGCTGGTCGTGATCTGACTGACTACCTCATGAAGATCTTGGCTGAGCGCGGTTACACCTTCTCCACCACTGCCGAGCGAGAAATCGTCCGTGACATCAAGGAGAAGCTCTGCTACGTCGCTCTCGACTTCGAGCAGGAGATCCAGACCGCCAGCCAGTCCTCCAGCTTGGAGAAGTCCTACGAGCTTCCTGACGGTCAAGTCATCACCATTGGCAACGAGCGTTTCCGTGCTCCTGAGGCTCTCTTCCAGCCTTCCGTCTTGGGTCTTGAGAGCGGTGGTATCCACGTCACCACTTTCAACTCCATCATGAAGTGCGATGTCGACGTCAGGAAAGACCTGTACGGCAACATTGTCATGGTATGTTACATGCTACAATCCTGCAAAGCACACAGCTAACAGCAACTAGTCTGGTGGTACCACCATGTACCCCGGTATCTCCGACCGTATGCAGAAGGAAATCACCGCCCTCGCCCCATCCTCGATGAAGGTCAAGATCATCGCTCCCCCGGAGCGCAAGTACTCCGTCTGGATCGGTGGTTCCATTCTTGCTTCCCTCTCCACCTTCCAGCAGATGTGGATCTCAAAGCAGGAGTACGACGAGAGCGGTCCCTCCATCGTCCACCGCAAGTGCTTCTAAGGTACTGGCAGTCATGCGTCCGAGCGATTCATCGACTGACGGTTTTCTTCCTAGCGTGTTCCTGCGTACGGTTCTCGAAATCATGACAAGCCTAGTAGCGGGGGCATCCTTGTATTGGCGCCTTGTTATCCCGGGGTTTTACACATGTCGATTGTCCACAAAATAGCACAGCGGGCCAATGGTTGGGTGTTTGAGTTATGGAGGAGCTTGAGCTCACATGAAGGTGTAGTAAGGATCTTAAGATTGTAGCTTAGAGCCTATGGACACTTTCATATCCCTTACAACTTGTGGTCACCAATGATGATAATGTGATAATGTGATAACGTGAAGTCGGTCTCGGTGACTATCCATTCGTGAGCACGTGTCCATCTCAGAACAAGTTTGCATACATACAAATAAACAGTTCAGCCATAATCGAGACGCGTCTGATTTGTGTCTGCACTTCGACTGAAGTAAAGGCGTACAGACCTGGAGACAGGTGGTTGGATACCCCTGCTAGCGCGGAAATTGAGCACCGGCAATCGGAAAGGCAACAAGCGACGCGTTCCTCTACAAATTGCTTACCTGCAACCTATAATCTCACGTATGGCATGTCATAATATGACTCAGGTATCCGTGTAGGCTTTCCCCCGTTACGTCGTACCGCTGCCTTACTCCTATGCTTTTTGTCTTCTACGTCACGCCGCTGAATCTATCGACACGATTTCATCCGAACTCCAATCAATTACGGAACTGTTGCATCTAAACCCACCTCTACTTGGCATCAGTCTTCGCAATGCCCACATCATCTACCAATGTCGATGCTTCCCCATCCGCTAAATTGAACGATGAGACCACGCCTCTCTTGACCCACGTAGATCCCACACCCATAGATGAGTCCGTCGATCCTTCAGAGCAGCAAGATTATCTTGAAGATGACGATAACGACAAGAACAAACCACTACCCAAGGCGCAGATCTTTCTTCTGTGTTATGCCGTTTGCGCGGCGCCTATTTCCTTCTTCTCCATCTTTCCTTACATCAACTTCATGATTGAGAGGGTAGGAGGTGTGGATAAAGAGGATGTTGGGTTTTACTCGGGATTGATCGAAAGTCTGTTCAGTGCCACGCAGATGTGTGTCATGATTCTCTGGGGAAAGGTATGTGACCTTAGTCTTGCTATGGGCAAAGGATTATTGCTGACATAGTCTCCAGGCCTCTGATCGATATGGAAGAAAACCCGTGCTAGTCATCTCATTGTTGGGGTTGACTGTCGCCACGGTTCTCTTTGGTCTAAGCAAAACCTTGTGGCAGATGGCGCTATTCAGGTGCCTGGGTGGGGTTTTTGCTGGAACAATCGTCACTGTCCGAGCTATGCTCTCCGAGAACAGTACCAAGCATACTCAAGCACGAGCCTTCAGTTTCTTCGCTTTCGCTAGCAATATGGGGATTTTTGTTGGCCCGCTGATTGGTACGTCATTATATAACTACTCGAAGTTGACGGTAGACTAAACGCAAATCTACAGGTGGTGCACTCGAAAGCCCAGCGGACAAGTTCACATCGACCTTCGGCAAGACGCAATTCTGGCATGATTACCCTTACTCACTACCCAACATCGTCGTATCAGTTATTGCCCTTTCTGCAGCGATTACAACTATGCTGTTTGTCAAAGAAACTTTGCATATCCACGGCGATAGGAAGAAGACCGCAAAGTCTAACATGTCTACATGGGAGCTTGTCAAATATCCTGGCGTTATGCGAGTACTTGTAGTATATAACTACGTGATGCTCATGGCATTCACCTTCACGGCTGTCTTTCCAGTTGCCCAGTACACACCTATCAGCATGGGCGGTCTTGGCTTTACAACAGAGCTTATTGCTGCGTGTACAGCACTAAATGGAGCTTCTCAGGCAGCCTGGCTGCTTATTGCATTCCCTTTACTGCACAATCGGATAGGTACCGGTCGTGTGCTCTGGCTTTGTGCATCAGCCTGGCCTGTTCTCTTTGTCGTCGGTCCGGTATACAATGTTCTACTTCGGTACGGGCATACTACCGTTTTCTGGGCTACCGGACCACCCGTCATAGTTCTCGCAAGTGGGGTTTCGATGGCATTCAGTGAGTATCTGTTCCTATGCTGATGGGCTACGTACACTAACTATACATCAGCTTGTGTTCAACTCGCACTTAACGACATTTCGCCCTCACACGAGACTCTTGGGACGCTTAACGCTGTCGCACTTGCTGCTCAAAGTGGCATTCGGTCCGTGGCTCCGGCTCTTGCAACTAGTGTCTATGCCATCGGCGTCAAGTATCGTATATTGGGTGGTCAACTTTTCTGGCTTTGCCAAGTCATTTTGGCATTTGGCTTGTTTGGACTTCTGAAGCTGCTTCCTGCGAAGGCGAGAGGGGATGTGAAACCAAAGCAGTCGAACAGTAGTGCTTGATACGTCTGTTTAGTACAAGAGGTTAAAGAAGTTTCTATTTGCACTGCCGTACCTGCTGACATTGTCAAGGGCAAAAGATTACATGTCGTATCTATTTCTCCTTTCCGGTCATCACAGACTCCAATCTGTCTCTGGCTATCTACCTAGCTGATCTATCTATTCACTACTTGTCCTTCCCCTATACCCTCGCTCTCTCGACTGGTACCTCATTGAACTTCTCTGGCTATAATTTATTGCACCTGCGATACCTAGATCGCTCATTACTACCTCAAACTGGAAGTCAACCCTAACAAATTGCTTGTATGGAAGAGCGACGACTATTGAAGACAACTTCGCCGTCATTTAGAGTCTTGTTGTTGCTTCTCTTGTGGTAGTCGGTCGTACTTATGCGCTTCTTCGCCTCCTTGTCGCTGAACATAGAATACAAAGAAGTAAGTTCTCGATGAATTATGCCCCAAGTTTATTACACCCTGAACGTATGTGCTGCATCTTGGACCAAAATAGTGCAATACACAACGTCAGCTTAATCTTAGGGTGTAGTGTTGGTGGAGTATATCTCATGGAAAACGAGGTACTCCGTAGGGGCCGTGGGGGAGAATGAGCTCAGTCATCGTCGGTACGGACCACAATCAACTCCAATCCCCACCTCTTATCTGATGACTTTCATCGATATCCTTATCTGCCCATATATTGACCCTCAACGTCCAGGTTTAGAGGCACAGCTGCCAAGCTTATACCAGTTGACGCCGTCGCCTCTACCCTATATTTCGCCAAACGTAGCTCTGTCCAAGTCATTACTCGCGCTCTTGACTATTGGACTATGGACTCGTCAACGTTGTTACACTATAGCTTGAGGAATTTGTTGAACCCCACAAACTACCATACGCTTTCTGTCTCACACCTGGGCCCAAGGAGATCATGTTCAGTAAGATTACATCTCAGCCTGACATTGATAAGGCTGAACGGTGGAAAATATTTCTTCTATGCAAACAGGCCCAACGCGATGAATCTGACTACGTTTAGTGCAATACTCACTACATTGATAGTACAGGAATGACGAGCTGTCAGATTCTGTTAACTCCATGTTTTACTGGTAACAGGAAGCTATAGTGTACTAAGCTGTTATGGAAGATGATCAGGACCTTGAACAATCTGTAGGTGCCTGGTGGTTCACACGAGGCTGGACTGTTCAAGAAGTTATTGAGCCTAAATTCTCGACGTATTAGAACTCTACATGGTAAGAAACTGGCGTTCTAGAGGCTTTGGTAGAAAATGTCTCAATCGGAATGATTATTGACATGAGATTTTTGCGTGGCGCAAAAAGGCTGATCTACGTTCGCGGGAAGAGCTTCGCCAATTGACCAGAATGGGCAGCCAACCACAATGCGGCAAATGCAGAGAATACTGCATACTGTCTCATAAATTTTCTGGATGTCATTTTGTCACTACTCTACAGGAAAGGAGGCATCAAGGCGTTCGGTATATCGCAAGAAGGGTACCTCAGAAGCAATCATGACCAATCGTTTCTCACCTTATAGCTTCCTTCAAATGACAAACTTTAGATGTTTTCGGACGTGCATCTCCTTACTAGTCACCCTAAAGACTCTCAAAGATGCAATTAGATATCACTGACTAGTGGGGGTTGTTGCACCATTCTCTTTCGACAACAGAGGGCTCCATATTAGGCTACTAGTCTTCTGAGGTCAGTGTATCAAAGTCGGGAGAAGTCCTCGATACGTTCCTGTTTGTGCTTATCATCCGCAAGGTAGGCCTGCGTATCGTGTTACATGCCTTTGTCGCTTGTAGAAAGATCTGCCAGAATATTTGCGTTCTCACGAAGTGACAAGTACTGTATCCATTCAAGAACCCAGTTCGATGAAACACGCTTGCATAACTGCTATAAACCCAGAGCTCACAGGCGCTTCACAGCCCGAACGCAGTGAATCGAGATTTTAAACGACTTGCTAAGCTCATGGAGATGAGAAACCTTTTATCTCAACATTTCTACTTGAACTCCTCCTCTAGTAGGGTTTAAGGTAATTCTTGATCAACAAAGACAAGCCAACTATGGAATCATCTTCCGTGTTATACCTTAGCCTCTGAACACGAGGAACGATGACGAAAAATGGACTGAGTGTAAGGATTACAGTTCGAGTGAGTATCGAGATTCAGGCACGGTATGATGCAGAAGCAAGCATCTGTGTTCGACCTTCCTGGGAGTGTGTCTTGGACAGACCCAAGTGATATCTCCAACAAACGAACCTCAGAGAAGCCGTACAAGTCAGAACCTCGTGTCATATCCATACCTGGCCGAGCACCAGTGACACTCGATGGAACAACCTCTTGAGAGCCTGCCTCTAACAAGGATACGTTGTCTCTGTTTGTCGGTATGATGGTAGAAAACGGTCGTCTTGCGCACATGTTGCGTGCATATCCAGCCAGTGCGTTCGAGTCACTCCTGACCACAGATCCATTGGTCCGCGGTGTCTACTCTACAATAGTCATTTAGCTGTTGTCTCCATCGCATCGGTTCGAGTTGTGGTCGCTGGGCACAATAGCCACAGGAATGTATGAAGGACTTTCGATAACCAAACATAACTCGTTGATGAGAATGAATATAGAGAGGTATCTTGACTCTTCACAGTTATTATTGCTCTTCTAATACTGAGTCAAGTGTACTTCAACAACTACAACGCCTCGTACCACACTCCAAATAAAGTGGCCGGACGTTTGCTTTTGGCCTGCAGGCTCACAGGATTCGTAGGGTACGTCATGGAAGATTGGAATTTGGGGTTGTTGAAAGAAGCAGGAGCTTGGAATCGAAACTGATGTTACTTGAAAGCGAACGAAGGATTTCGGCATCACATTTGAGAAGCGATTGGCCGGACAGACAGCTCTTACATTTCTAGATACATGGACATAGAGTCGCATAATATGTATTCTCGAAGCCTCTGCTGAGTTCTGTAGCAACAACTTGAGAGATACTGATTGGTATATACCTTCAGGATCCGCGTTTCTAGCAAATCATCACGTGGAGGAACCGAGGTGCAATGATCGCAATTAGTAGTCATTGTATCGCGTAAAGGAAGACGCGTTAGTCCACATCACTCATATACCTACCTTGCTGCATCGAAGTTACCAAGACTTGCGTAAATCTCTAAACTACAAAGATGTACAACACCACTGCAACCGTCCACGTCATCCCCCAAGAAGCAAAGTAACATCTCTAACGGCCCGTCTCGGCGTTATCCAACCGCGCCGACAACAACACCACATAATCTCATGACGTCTTAAACCCACACGGAAGCTGAAACACGTGCAGTTACGATAAGGCTGCCTAAGCTCGCATGCTTGCACCAAGTTGTGATGCTTGCATACCCAGCCCAGCCCCAGCCATCGCTTATCTGAGCCCCCGTGCAGCAAGCACATCGGCGTGATGACATCGAAGGCGGGATGATCACACAACACAGACCCCAGAAACACGCGATTATCTTGCCCAGACTACACCCCAGCCGTCCGCGGACACATGCTCGTTCATCACTCCGTTGGATCGACATTGCGCCTGCGACGCAAAAGGTTGCGGCTAAAAAGTCCCAAAGGAGCCAGCGCACGGCTTGCGATGTATGAGAACGTCCGGAGGACGATCAAACGTCATGCATCGTGATGAACAGTCGCTCTTTGCGCCGCGGGTATTATTGTTTTGAGTTTTACTTGTTCCGTGTTCGCGTCGGGGGAACGATGTGCGGGCGCTTTTATTGAAACTTGTGTCAATACACGACGAAAACTCGATCTAGGTAGTCACTGCCGTTCGCTAAAGGCGAAACACTCCGCGCCTTGGCTCGTCGCAAAGCAAGGGCAACACAAGCAATACGCAAGCATTCTTTCATCGTCACTTTGTATCAAGCAGACAGGGCCCTCATCAAGACAAGACAAGACGCGAAGGAAGATGCGACAAGCGTCGTCACCACGCGATCATCAGCATCATCACCACTACGACCCACGGCGCGCAACACTCCATGTCACCGCCCAGCCGCGATGCGACGAGATGGAGAACTAAAGGTTTAGTGCCAACCGTCACGGAGGCTCGGCACGCTATAAGGCCACCCAATATAACGACAGGATGCGAATACGTTATACTGAATACGCTCAATGGCCAGACATTGCAATTAGTCTTTCGGTGCCACCGTAGTGATCTTTACATAGCACAATTGGAATACGATACGAGAAGTGAGCACATCTTCATCTGCCAGTACTGGATACCAATTAGCGCAAGCCAATGGATTTGATCAATTGACTTCATCGTACATGCCCCAATCCGACTAAGCGTCACGCAGCCAACCTCGCAGCACAAGTATGTCATGTTTGGCGATAGCTTGCATGAGCCTATCCAGCCGTTGCATTAGGGACGACGCGATGGCGTGCAGCTGTCTTTACCCCGCTTGGTCGCGAGTACAGCAGCTACCACAAACAACCCCGCATGCCCTTGTGGTTGCTCCACGGAGGTCGTAGGTGGCTTGCATGCTTTGTGCCCAGGTATCTTTCTTATCAATGTTGTGTGGATGGACATAAGCCAGGAAGGCGAGTGACGGGTGACTAGCGGCAAATGTTGGCAAGGCCGTGAATCTTTCCGATGTGCTAGGGTTCTGTGGAATAGCAACCCTAAGGTTTGAACAACAGACGATTAGTGGAACCATTATAGTTCAGTTTTGAAGTCTAGACAAGTAGAATGCAATGTGTAGATGTGAGTTAATTGAGACAAAGGTTTTGAAGCAGCAAGGACATGTTCACAGCAATATTTTCGATTGGGGTATTAATTGAGACAATGAAATTATGCTTCTTGGTATACATGAGAAGACTAGCAAGACGTGATGAAAAATTAACCTTGCTTTCAGGTGGGTTCATCAATCCCGTACAAATATCCAAATACACATCGCGTCATAACTGGACGACGACCCTAATTTACTCATCATCCTCCTCCTCAACAGCGCGGGGAGCAAGGACGTAGCGGGTTGTGCCGTGCTTGTCCTTGCCGTGCTCGAGGGACAGCTTGCTGAGGGCAGCAATCATGTTCTCAATAGCAGGGTTCTTGCGGCTACGGTCCTTGCGGCCGAGAGTGTCGAGCCATGCGATGCGGTTAAGCAGGTAGTAGACGATAGCAATGATGATGGTGACACCAATGGAGTAAGCCCAGACAACGACAACGGTGACAATGTCGACCCATCCGTCGTCACGGAACCTGCTGTTGATGGTAGGGGGGTTGGTTTGGTAAGGAGCACCAGACATCCAGCCGAAGAGGGTGAAGATGGTCGCGAGAGCGTCGACACCGAGAATGGCGATGATGAGCTGGAATGAGGGGAAAGTCTTGCCACCACGAGTAACGAAGATGAGCCAGTTCTCAGTAAGAGCAACCTCGAGGAACAGAATGGGCTGGATAGCACCGAAGTTCTGGATGATACCTCCGCTGGGGATGAAGAGAGTACCACGGACGATCCAGGTACCGAGAGCGAGGAGGAGACCAAGGATGACGGAGATGAACCAGATCTTGGGGAGTTGCCATTCGACGGGACGTTGCTCAGAGTGGGCGTTGTCGTAAGCGACAGCGACGGTGGCCAAATCAGCGAAGAGAGCAAGGAAGACGATGAGCTCAGCGCGGATAGTCTCGTTGAGGATGATCATGGAGGTGACAAGGTAGACTTCCAAGTGGAGACAGAGAGCGATACGGTACTGGATGTAAGCCTTCATACGCTGGAAAATCTGGCGAGAAGTCTTAATGGCCAAGACGATGGTGGACAGACCGGGGGCAAGGAAGACGATATCAGCGGCAGCCTGAGCAGCCTCAGTGGAACCCTCGACGGCAATACCACAGTCAGACTTCTTCAGGGAAGGAGCATCGTTGACACCGTCACCAGTCATGGCAGTCAAGTGACCACGCTGTTGAAGCATCTCGACGACCTGGTACTTGTGCTCAGGGAAGACTTCAGCGAAACCGTCAGCGCGCTCGACAAGGTCGTGCTGGGTAGTACCAGTGAGACCACCGCCGATGAGCTTGGAAGAGTTGTAGACCTTGGTACCGAGAGCAAGCATCTTGCAAGTCTCCTTAGCGATGGCAATAGCGTCACCAGTCAACATCTTGACGGGAACACCGAGCTGCTGGGCCTCAATGATGGTCTGAGCGGTATCCTCACGAGGGGGGTCGAACATGGACAAGAGACCGAGAAGAATCCAGTCACCGTCGTTCTTCTGGTAAGCGACACCGAGAGATCGGAAACCACGGCGAGCGAACTCGGCGGCCTTCTCCTTGTAGAGGGTAGCGGTGACCTCGTCGCAGTTGGCAAGGTTGACAATGGCCTTGGGGGCACCCTTGGCGCAGACGTACTTGTCACCACCCATGTGGCAGACAGCGGTGATACGCTTGGAGACGGGGTCGAAGGGAGTGAACTTCTCAGTCTTCCAGCCCATGTTGAGGATCTCACGAGCCTTGGGGTAGCGGCGGATGGTAAGAATGGTAACCTTGTCAATGGGGTCGAGCGACTTCAGGTTGTGGGAAGAGGCAAGAGCAGCGACAGCCATCATCCAGTTGACGTCCTGGCCCTCAGCGACGTAGGGCTCACGGAGAGAGAGCTGGTTGGCAGTGAGCGTACCAGTCTTGTCAGAGCAGAGAACATCGACACCAGCAAGCGACTCAATAGCAGTGAGCTTCTGGACGATAGCCTTCTGCTCAGCGAGGTAGGCAGCACCGACAGCGAGGGTGGTGGTGGTGACGACGGGAAGACCGACGGGGACACCGACGATGAACATGATGAGAGCGTAGTGGAGAAGAGTGACGGACTTGTCAGTTCCCTCGCGGGCAGTGGCAATAGGAATGTGACGGAAGAAACCACCAATCCAGGCGAGCAGGATGAAGAACATGACGAGGACGAGAAGCGCCGTTCCGATGGAGTTCATGATAGCCTTGAAGTGACCCTGGTCCTGAGCGCCCTGGACGAGGGTAGCAGTGCGACCGACGAAAGAGTGCTTAGCAGTGGTGATGACGATACCGTAGGCCTTGCCGCGCTTGCAACCAGTGGTGTAGTAGGCGACTTCTCCCATGTACTTGTCGACAGCGAGAGACTCTCCGGTGATGGACGATTGATCGCAAGCAACGAGAGGGTGGCCCTGAGTGATGGGGTTCTCCTCGTCGAACTTCTCCTCATCGACGTCGTCATCCTTCTCGTCCTCGGGGTCAGCGTCGTGGAACTTGTCCTCAGCCTTGAGCTTCATGTACAAGTCGAAGTCCTCAGGGTGGTCGTAGCCGCAGATAAGACGGGCGTCACCGGGGACGGATTGACCCTCCTCAATAACGACGATGTCACCGGGAACAAGCTCACGAGCGAGAATGGTCTGTTGCTGGTTGTCACGAACGACGGTGGCCTTCATGGCGATATCACCCTTGAGCGAAGCGACGACATCAGCAGCCTGCTTCTCCTGGTACCAACCGACGATGGCGTTGAGCAACAGGATACCGCAGATGACACCGAAATCGACCCAATCCTGAAGACCAGCGGCGAGAAGAGCAGCGAGCTCCATGACTATGATGCGTTAGTTTGGCGCTAAACAAGTTTGTGCAGGGATGCTTACCGTAGAGAATGGGACCAGTGAAGTAACCGATGAACTGCTTGAGAAGGTTGGTCTTCTCAGAAGAGATTTCGTTGAAACCATAGCGCTTGCGACGCTGCTCAACGTCGGACGAGGTGAGACCAGTTCGGAGCTCAGTGTTGAGGTCTGCAATTCCATGTTAGCAAAATTCCTCTTAATCGTGTTGCTCATTTCGGATGCTGCAGAAGCGGGTAGTTTGGTGGAGCCGGGTTGCATGATTGGCTCCACCATTTCTGCCGCTATCGCGTCGCTAGCAGGGAGCAGCTTGAGCGCGGACCATGCCAGCCACCAAATGTCGAGGTAAAGCTCAACAAAGGATGAATTGGCGAGGTAGGTTGAGCGCTGCCGCAAACAGCAGTGCTATGTGATGCAGGTGCATGCAATCGAGTGAGGAGCAGGATGGTAAAACTTACAGTCGTCGGGGACGGCACCGGCATCCTGGATGGGAGTGGCAGCGGTAGCTGAGCCAGACTTCCAGAACTGCCACCAGGCCTTCTTCTTGGTGGTTTGCTCGGCGTGAGGGTTGGTTCGGGTGTCGCGGTAGAAGAGGATGTACTTCTGGAGCGCGGTGTATTCGTCCATGCCCTCGAACTCGGTCATGGAGACGATGGACTTTTGCCGCTCAGCGGCGCTGGACGCGCGTGGGCGCTCAACATCGTCGTTGGGCGCCATCTTGTCGAATTAGGGAATGCTGTTTCTCGTATGTATTATTATATCCGGTAACTCTAGGCACAGAGAAGGCTTTTCCGAGGCGACTTGACGATGAGGTTGAGTGTCAGGTCGAATGTGCTGTGCAAATGGGTAACTGCAAGCAGGGCCTTCTCTGTGAAGAAAATGTAATGGGAGCGGGAGAGGCTCTGGTTAAGTAGCGCGGCAGGAACTCACCCACGTATCAACCCAGGGAAAAACTCAGCAAGGACCGACCTTTGGCCGCTATGAGGGATTTATGATTGTCATAAAGCTAACCATGGATGGGGATTAGCTCGAGCCGAGAGTCCCGGGGGTGAATTTGCAGAGATGCGGCCCGTGCGGGATACGCTACATCATCGGCGCGCGACTGCGAGCAGAGATTGGCCGTCGCATTCACCGGCCGAGGGTGATGCGCTGATGACGGAGGGCTGACTGCCGTTGACTACCATCCCGTGCATTGTGCAGGGCGATTGAGGGTGCCGGCTGCGCGCAGTTGCGAGGGCAGGCTCGGTGCCAGTGTGCCAGACGCTGTGATTGCCTTTCCCTCGGCGCATGTTCGCGACTCTTGCTCTACTCCACTCAGCAGCGGCAGCAGAGATTAAGCTGGAGATAGCGCGACAGTCCGCGACAAGCGTGCAGCGCTGCAGGGATCAGCTCCCATGACGTTTTGGCAAGAGCGTCCGGCAAACAGCTCCTCCACGCACCTTGCTCACTCTGGCGGCACCAAGCTTCTGCCCTCACACATAGGAAAGCTTGAATGCTTGGCGCCACCGCGAGCCACCCAGCCCGCATGCGAGGCATTTTTCGCCCCGTACGAGAGAGCCGCGTATCCAGCGCTGCTGCTCCCCACGCCTGCGCGACTTTTGCATTTGCACAATTTTCTTCTAGCGGCCTTCCAGACCCACGAACCAAGATATGCCACTTATCCCATCAGCCTCAACTGCATCCGTCGCGCCATAATATCCGACTCCCCCCATGCAATACGCGCGACCAGCATGCCCAGATGAAGCAATTGTTTTCTGCCCCCCGCGTATCGGCCGCCGACGCTTCTGCACAAAGCACCGCACTCCATGATTGAGCACGGCCCTCGCGGCTAAGGGGCGCGTCGGGGCCTGCCTCAAACCAGCCTTAGCAATTCATTACATGTCCCATATCGGCCGAATCAGAGGCCCTGCTCGCCCTGCGTCGCCTGGCCAACGCCTCCCAATTACCGTCCATGTTATGGTAATACAAACTGCGAGTCCACACGTCCAAACCGCGCCGTTGCGATGCCACAGTTTGACGGTTGCGCAGGGTCTGCTGGTTGGCTGGACCTGGCCAGCCTCCATGCTGCATCCATGGATTGGCTTGGCCATTGGTGAGGCGCATGCGCGATTATGCCCCATAGCCAGACCGTGGAAGGCCTTCCCAACGAGGAAGCCGCGACGGTGTGACACGTGACCTCATTCCCTGTGGGTGTGGCTCGCTGGCTCTCGCCTACCTTGGCTGGCTGCACGACTGCCGATGCTTCGCCGGTACACCAGTGAGCCTCACCGCATTTGCCTCCAGAACGAGTGCGGGAATAATCATCGCACCCACAAAATATCACACACCGTCGCTGCCGACACCAACCTCTCCATGTCTGCCCCGAGCAGCCCTGAGTCGCGAACCCCCACCGGTGTCGGTCCGCCACCGTCACGCGCTGTGCGGCGCCATGCTGTTTCCATGTCGCCCGACGTCTTACCTGTCGAGATATGGCACATTATTATCATGTATTTAGACGATCGTTGTTTCGCCTGGTTTGTGCTGCGCCAGACGTGTCCCTTTCTGGCTCATGTGACGGAAGATGTCTTCGCACGATACGTCTCGCGTACCTGCAGCCTACGCTTTGCGGGACAGACACTAAGGACCTTGCTGTAAGCCGCGTTTCACCTGCCACTGCTCGGGAAACTTTCACTCACGATGCCAGCCCTCCTGATCTCCGTGGTGATACTCAACCTCCAACCCCCCAATATCAGGCCGCGAATGTGCAGCTACCATCGTTTCGCTTCCAGCCCTCGTCTTTTGTTCCCGCAAACACTAAGGCCCGGCTTGTTCTGAAACTATCTTCACCGGCAACTGCTCGCGACACGCCATCCTTGCACCAGACATATGCAGGGACAGCCGACTTGACGAGCCGCCTCACTCAAGTCTTCTTCCAGCCAGGCGCTGTTGCAGACGCCGAACGCACCCGTTTGCTCAACCAAGCGCACTTTGTGCTTTTCAATGACCAATTGAAGAGCATACGCCTTCCGTCGGCTGCTGTCCATGTTGCTGCCCAGGAACTATCCCTAGATTGGCGCCAGCTCTGCCATACCTTCATGCGCGACGAATTCAAGTGTCGTTTTGGCTCCAGCGCATCGGTCGCTTGGTGGAGAAAGTTTCCTTGACCGGCTCTTGTGTCCCACATCAAAAGCCTACGTATCAGTGCCGCGAAACAACAACACATTCTGCCGCCTGGGCAAGCACACGAATAATCTAATTATCGTTGCACCTCAAAATGGTTTTTGATGGCCCGCCAAGCAGCAGATCAATTTTGCGCCAGACGGATCTGTGTAGATCGTCCTTGGCGTTGAGCACACCCAACTCCATCTGGCGATCAAATGTGTCCGCTGTGCGCGATTCCTCCTTCTCCGCCTGGGCACTTAGTTCTGCAGTCTGTGTCCGGATCATTATCGTTCACCAGCCGCATTTTACTTTAGGACAACTATGCCCAGCCTCTCCAAGCGTTGCACTTGAGTGCGGGATTTCTGACATGTCCTTGGCTGCCCTCGCGGGACTATCCGAGCCGTGGACTTTCAACCCTTGACTTTCATGAGACCATACGACCTTCCTGAGACAGCAGTCGTTGTGCATCATATTGCCGTACGACAGTTTCGTTTGGATATAGTTTCTAGATGACATCGCTTCAGGGCCACATCATCGTCGTCGTAGAACGAACATGGATTACCCACTGAATGATCCTCATCAGCAATGCAGTTACCCCAGAAATGAGACAGTCCACCTCCGTGGGGATGCCAAGCCAAGCATTCGGTAGTACACGCGTTGCTTCTCCTCGCTGAACAGTATGTCAGCAGATTACGTGTAGTTGTCCTCCGCTGCCAAGTGTCTCTGTGTCGACGACAGTCTCGGCGGAGACCGTGTACCACACAACATGTATTCTCCTGTCTGTGCATCATCTTGGCCACCTCGCCTTGTTACTTTTCTTAATTGCACTGCACCGTGTGTTACTTTGCGGTACTTGATCGCTCTTGCACATTTATTGGGGGCGACCTCCATCTGTAATTGGTCGATACTTGCTCACTATCGTCTATGATGAAAAGAAACGGTTCGATGCGCAAGACATTGGCACCTATGCCAAGCCAAGAAAGGAGTACGTTGGCAAACACTATGTTGTATTCATATGTCTCTCTATCAATAAGTCTGAGGGATGCTCATATACAGCTGATCAGCAAGTACTACGTCTCCTTTTCCGTTGTGTCTGCCAAGTGTGAGATTTGAATGTATATTGTTTCGCAGAATATCAATGAGATAAAGCTCTATATTTTAGAGTAAACTGATGTAACATTGCTCTTCTGTTGGCCTTTGATGGCCTATGGTTCAGTGCTGTGCGATGCCTTGCATCGCGTGACCCGCCCCACATTCGCCTCTCTGGAGTATGGACCCCGAAAGCTCCCAAAATGCGAAAGAACTAACTCAAATACTAGTTTTTGTGGAATGAACCGCTCAGAAATTAGTATCTCGTTTCTACCGGTCAAAGTGGAGAGCTGGTGTTAGTGTCGAGGTAGCATCGTTCGTCCACTTCGCTAATTTCACATTTTAGTACGCAACAGCAACTAGAACGAAAATTCGGCGCAGCACCATCCTACTTTAGAATACTATGAAATCTACATGTGTGCATGAATAAAGCCAGGAGATCAGTTTGCCCTCATTTTTGAAGCACGTTGTATTATAAGACAGGTCCAACTCACAGGCCTTAGTGTAGTCTGTCCCGCTTTCGCATCCACCATTCTATACAACGCCCGTCCTCAATGCCGCCATTGCACTCCCCATAGCAGTAACAATGTGATTCGCCACAGGTGCTACGGAATTATGCGGAAACAGGAAAACATACCTCACCATAACATCACGTCCATCTTCCAATGCATGAATCCCACGACTCACGCTCCTCCCCTTACCAACGACCTCGCATCCAAGCATAAGTCGCATATTGGAAAGCGCACTGTTACGCCAGCTCGAGTTGATAGTCGAGTAACTGAACGAAGTCGCAGGGTCTTCCGCCAAGTAGATGCCTTTTCCGTATACGGCGCCGGTGCGTTCCAAAGATGTGCCAGAGCAAACGACGAGGCCTTGGGTAAGGATTGCCGGGAGGCGGTCGAGTGATGTGCCATGAAAGAGTACTGTAGTTTCCGAAGAGGGTTTCGGTAGGCGGGACAGGTATGCTGTTTCGAGCTTTGGACTCGCATTCGCGAGCACAAATTGATGGGTACCTATTGGTAAGTTTTTAATCTTACACAACCCACTCGCTGTAGCTATATAGCCTCGAAACTGCGTACAGGCCCATGAAATGAGCTTTTCAGCGTCGGCATGGTACTTTTCAAGGACTCTGGAGATGTGGACTGCGTCACGGATCACAGAGAGCTTTGGGAGAGAGTTGAGGATTGCTTTGATGGAGCTGGCTGTACGTATAGGGCAGTCTGGGAGGAATTTTAGGGAGCCGGTACAAGCTGCATTGTACACAGAGGATAAGAGCATGTCGACGGTGAAGATGTCCGTCCGAATTTCTGGTATGCGGATCTCTAGTGGGAGGGAATACCTATGATGCTCGTGATCAGCGAACGTACTATTTGCAGCTTCGTATGTAATGTCGTCGTACCATAGCTGCGCACATGCGACAAGACTGCAAGGCGTCGACCTTCGTAATTGCGCCTTCTTCGCTTTTTGGTCTGCTCCACAGCAGACACACACGCGGCCCATTTCTCTGATGGTACATGAAACGGTGGAATAAAACCCTGCTATCGTTACATCCCGGCTGATAATGTGCTTCAGAATGAGTCTGTTAAGCTGCCATATGAAGACACTTTGCGGTGAAAAGCATACATGCTCGTGTGGCACTATAGACGACTCATAGCAAATCCATGGGATATGTTGCATAGTCTCAAGATCAGCGTCGCTGTCGTAATGTGTACAGAATCTTGGCGGCGTGTTCCCATAACGGTTGAGATACAACCGTACGAGTAAGTTATTTGCTGCGCTTGGTACGCCCATGGCGTTTCGTTGTAGCTCAGTGTACGAAGCGAGCGAGAAGCTCATCTCGACCTCGTCATCGCCTATCAGCTCGACCAGATCAACAATACCAGCAGGGAGTTCCAGTATCTCCTCTTCAAGGAAGCTAGTGTCAGGCACGTCATACTCCTCAAGTAACAGGGCGGTACCCACAGGGTCTTTCATTTTGAGTGCTCGCTTCAGACCCTCGAGGCGATCGGCTTCTCGCATAATTTCTGCTTCAATGCCCTCCCAGAATGCTGTTGCTTTGAGAAGCTCCGTTTCAGGTATTGCATTACTGTATACCTCCAAATTGAGCAACCGAGCGAAGCAGTCAATGATAGTCTTCATCTCCGGTTTCACGCCGTCGTCTTGGATCCAGCCAGCGACCATGACCTCAGCCACTGCTAATGGAATGTCGTATCTTCTTCTAGGAAAGACGTGCTGTGAATGTGGTTCGATGTCCTTGGGGGTCGACGAATCGCCTTCTAGAGTGGTTTTGTATAGTTTGCATGTGCCCTCGTAGAAGACATAGTCTCTCCCAACAATCCTATTGAGACCGGCTTGTTCGTGGGTAGGAAGGCCGGGTATATCTAAGAAGCCAAATTTCGCATCGAAAATTTCTTGACAAGCTAGTATGGTGTCGTCAGCCGCGCCAAGTAGTTTGTGCAAGCATTCTTTGACTTCGTGCACGTCCGACCTCTTGCCGGATAACCATATAACGATCCTCTGCATGATCGCCTCGGATAGACTACCTTCAGCTCTTTGGAGACATGAGAGTATAGCGAGATTATCTGTTCTCTGTGATTCTTTGCTTGAGGAAAGAATTGAGCGTACTGCGATGGAATCACCACCCAAGTCTTCAAGAATCATCAGAGTACGACTAAACTTGTTCACCTTCGACAC
>Ga0058698_10000161_pt1 | contig 38715 bp, 29 predicted proteins | sample AgamicAsSfe_FD_67288 | JGI IMG/M metagenome (GOLD analysis project Ga0058698, IMG submission 67288) | Agave microbial communities from Guanajuato, Mexico - As.Sf.e | ecosystem: Host-associated > Plants > Phyllosphere > Phylloplane/Leaf | place: Guanajuato, Mexico | collected 2012-05-30
GCCTTATATAGTAAGCTACTAGCCTATGTAAGCTAGACTCCTACTAAATATGGCTAGCTCAGCTTGATTGGCTTGATTGTTGACATCTCTGGGGTAGACACCTCCATCTGTAGCCGGCCTTTCCGTTGAAATACCGATTGCGTTGTGTGCGAATATACTCTGTTTTACGTCCGTAATTGTGCTGTTCCTGTTCTTGTTTTTATTCTGCTCGGCCGTGGGTGTGTTGTAGTATCCTGCTTCTCCCTCCTTGATCCGTATCTCAATCGGCTTGAACCATCGGAAGTAAACAATCGCCCATATGAAGAAGCCGAGGATGCCGCAGCCGCCCAGACCGCAGATCAGGCCGATAGTGGTAGGGGAGAGGGATGTGGCGATTCCAGGCGTCGGCGTGTTTGTGTGTTTTTCGATAGGACCGGTGTCAGTGTGAGCCGCTGCTGGTCGGACAATGTTTGCCATGGTTGCTGGGGATATCGTCACGACTTTAAAAGCAGCTGTAGACACGTAGTATTTGATTCCGAAGGTGCTTGTTGTGGCTGCGAGAGCGAGTGCCGGTGTCTAGGGATGGACGAAGTCTCAGAGATGAATAGTTACCAAACGTTTGTGGGCTGAAATTGGAGTACGCAAAAGTGAGAGTGAAGGCGACCTGTACGACCTTTCTCAATGTGAAGAATTTGCAATGCATCTAACATAGTCCTGTGTAGATGGGTATAGATAGATACCACGCTTGTGATGAATTAGTAAAACCGAGGGACATCACAACCACCTCAGAGACGGGGTTGACGTTGATGGCAGATCCTTGATTAGTCTGACGGGGCGACTTTAACGCTGTGGTATCAGGAAAGAAGTAAGGTAGGTAGGGCAAACAGATGGAGAATAGAAGTAGAGATTGCAGAAGAGGAACAAGCCAAGCAGTGGTCTCACCTCACTCTTCGTATGGGTATATTCTTTTCGCCTTGCTTGCAGGCGCATACTGCGTTCCTAAAGCCTTACTAATCGCTATTCTCTCAACGTCCAGCTCTTGTGCTTGGCCGCAAACTGTGATATGCCCTTGATCATCACATCACGTTGCATGCGCACATGCTCATCGTGCCTGCCTCGCACAGCCACCAGGAACGGTAGTCTTTTCATGCGTTATCCTAATTTCTTATGCCCCCGCCATCTCATTTTGCTTTGTTCTTCGCTGCCTCGGCCTCTCTCCTCGTCGCGTCCTCAAGCAGAGCGGTGTCCACAGCACCGGAGGGAAGGTGCACGTATCTTACGACGGAGCCGCGAATGAACATGTCTTTTGTCGAGCACTGTCACCAAATCAGCCTCAGTTGCTTCTTACAACGCCCGAAGCCTTGTCCGAGATATGCTACCTCGTCCTGAGCAGGGGAGAATCGCAATGTCCAAAACATACCAGATGCGGCCACCTCAGCTCATCCACAGCCTCGGCATTGTCTAGCTTGATGTTCAGGTATTGGTCCACGCTCTTGAGTGTGCCGCGGATCTGGACTTCGTTCTTGAGTTCGACGGTGATTTCGTGCTCGACGAGCGTTTTGAAGAAGCTATTGCGCTGCTGTTAGCACATGTGTGATGCTGGGCGTGGAATGGAAACGGACCTGAAGAAGAGCATTGTCTGGGTATAGAACACAAGCCTGTGGTAGGAGATGGCGTGTGTAGCTGGACTCGAGTTGTGTGGAGTATTGGACGCGGCTCTGGGTGTATATGGCAGAGTGACGAGGTTATGCGCAGCGCATGGACCGCGTGGGGTTCGCGCCGGCGCGAGCGAGGCTGATCTGCCGCCTCACCCCTCTGACCTCAGCACCACCATTATGTTTGATGCATAGAGACAATCAGACACTACAAGACGTGGTTCAAATATTTCCGACACTATCTTCGATTATTTACAAAAGAAATTCGCTATGTGGTATCAACCTAGTCCAGGCAAGTCCAGCCTATCCAACCCAATCTATCCTACGCCATCGTAACCACATCACATCATATCCTCTCCTCTCCATCACTTCCTCGCCCAGCCGTTCAATGTTCGCCATCCAGTATGGCCTTGTGCGCCCTCTTCCAGCACGTTGACAACACCTTCCAGTAGCTTCTCCTCATCCTTGCCCATCTCCATTTGCAACCTAAGCAACCACCTTTCCCATGCCCAGCTTCCTACTACACCCGTCAACATTGCCGCATCCATCGTAGTACCAAACACTGGTGCATCCTCGAGCTCAATTTCGCCGTCTTCTGTGATGCGACGCTCTTGATGCTTTGGCTCGGCGCCAACAGCAAGTGTGTCGCGCCAGTTTGCTGCCGTCTTGCCCATGGGAAGAAGCACCCACGCTCTTTGTACGTCCCTGAAGCCCGCTTTTGAGATGCGCGGGAGGAACGTCTTGGTGGGCTGCGCATCGTAGCCGCGTGTCTTGAGGTTGAAGCCGAACTCGACACTCATGGCTTGAGCATTGCGGCCGGCATGGACAACATCGGCATCCATGAGGCTGAAGTCAAGGATGCCACCAGGCTTGAGACAGCGGTAGCACTCCTTCAAGCACAGGTCGTATTCGTCTGATGACTTGCCGACGGGTTTGCTTGTCTTGAGAAGCTCGTATAGTGTACGCGCCGAGACGACATCGAAGTGACCAGAAGGGAAGGGGAGAGTCCACAGGTTAGGAACAGTGAGGTGCTTGTGGTTGTCTGGACCCTTGACGTTGGAAGACTTGTTGTTGCCAGCGGTGTAGACGGTAATCACCTTGGCGTAGGGGTAATCGTATGCAACATCCCATGCCCAATCATTGGTAGCAATACCACCAACATCGAGGACGCGCGGAGCGCTAGCGCGAGTGATGCATCGAACTGCAGGCTTGCTGAGGAGTTTGCCACCGTTGAGTTGCTTCTGGGCTTGTAAAACCCAATGAATAGGCAGCATCTGGTCGAGCGCTTGACGCTCCATCTGTGCACGTGCAATCCTCTCCTTTAAAACAGTCGGATCGTTGACGAAGAACTCAGAAACAGGACGCGGAGGCGCTGGGCGATCTGGCTGACAAAGCTCAAACTTGCCCAGGAGCTGATCGCGATGCGCCAAAGGACTGCAACGGCGTTGTACGTGCATGGCCTCAGCACGAGTCTGGCGGTGGATAAAAGTATCCTTCTTTTGGCACCGGGAACGAAGATACTCAAGGCCTTGGACGTAAGTGACGATAGGCTCATCAGTTGACTCCTTCACCGGAGACTTAGCAGGCTCATCCGCAAACTTGACCGACTTCTTGACCACGGCTTTCTCAACTGAGTTGCCGCGGCTGTGCGCGCCACTTGAGAGACTAGGAGAGCTCATGTCATTCATGTCTCTAAGAGCAGCCTGCAACTCGTCTTGTTCCTCTAACCACCGGCCAGTCATCTCAAGGTTAGCAGTACCTCCGGCATTATAGTTCTCATCGTATTGAAAAATCGTCTTGCTGGGGTTGATCTCTTTGATCTCAACGTTCTCATCTGTCGGGCTACTGAGAAGTACTGGGCGTGATGTCGACAAGGGCTCATCGAAACCGTCAAGAGTGGATCCGGCAAGGGTCGAGTTTCGCGGCGGAAGAGCTGGTACAGCTGGCACAGGGTGCGGAGAAGTGTTCCTTCGGCTCTCCTTCTCCCATGGAAGGTTGTAAAACCTCTCGGCAGTAGAGGTGTTCGGGATTGACTCTTGTCGCTTGGGAATACTCCAGGTGTGACGAGCGGTTGATTGAAGCGACGAGAAGAAACCACCGGGAGAAGGGACTGAGAGAGCGGAAATTGGTGTGCTACCAGAGGATCCATTTCCGAATATTGTTGACGGAATGCTCAAGCCAAGACTTGGTCGGGGTACTTCTTGCATCTCGCCTCTGGACTCAACCGGATGAGGCTGTTGTTGCTCAGGTTCCTGGTATTGCTCTGTCGATGGTGAATTGCCTAGGTGCTGAAGGGTCTCCATGGCCTGCAAGTCAAGTTGCACAGGGCCCCATGAGTCGGTACTGGAGATGGATCCACGTCTGCGTTGCGAGATTGGAGTGGCAGGGCAGCTGAGTTTATCCATCTCTTCTGATGTGAGGCTACCATCCAAAGAGGGGGCAGCTGAGTGCGCAGGAACATGAAGATTGTGCGAGTCGATCATGTCAAGGAAGCGACGAGAGGGGGTCAGAACCAGCGATGGAGTAACGGGCATCGCCGAGTTTGCACTCTTCAACTTCTCAATGGTCGGCCATGCGGATGGCGAAGGGATAACGATCGATGGGTAGCGTCTCTGCCTTGGCTGGGTCGCGAGCTTCTTGACCGACGCGGATGCATGAAGAGGTACCTCAGCCTCGTCATCGGTAATGTCGTAGAGGGAGTCGAAGTCGCTGTCAGCACGACTCGCCCGATTTACTGGGGGATATGTAGCCGAGTGAACAGGAAAGCGTGGCGATGGCTGCGGGGTCATATCGAATAAGCGTGCCTTGGGTGTAGGGAAGTCGTCAATACTAGAAGGCGATACAGCACTGGGCAGGTATGTCGAAGAGGTCGAATATCTTGGCTCGAAGTAGTAGGAGGATATTGTGGACTCGTCTTCGGGGGCATTAAGTGACTGTCTCTGGTCCAGCGGAGACAAGCCATGATGAGAGTTGGCCATTGTGCCAAGGCTCGCAGGATGGTATACTGCGGGCTCAAGCATCTCTGGCATGATGGTATATTGCGGTGACGTGAGCACCGCCGCGTGCTAGTATTACTAAAGATACCTTTGAAAATCCGAGTAGGCGGGAATGCGGCGAGGGTGGTAGGGATCCAAATACAGAAGTACAGGGAGCCGAATAGAAGCGATATTAAGATGAGCAAGAGCCCAAAACTGCGCTGGTCAACAGCTTACTGGTAAAAATGGAATTGCTTCGATCAACGAAGACTTAGCGGAAGAAGGGACTCGGAGAAGGGCTAGAAGTGAATGGCAGAAGGAGAATAGATGCGGCGCGAGCGCGATGGTCAGAGGATATATCATGCGTAGACGCCTACTCGTCGAGTGCCTCTGTGCTAGCGTTACTGTGGCATTCGTCCGAGCTACACTGCCAGTTGGCTGTCCACTCGCATAGAGAGCCGAGTCTAGGTGGAGAGGCGGTAGCGGCTCAAGGACGGCCACGACATGGCGAAGACGACGGACATGTCATGATTGGCCAACGCAAGTTTATGGCCAGCAAGGCCTCTACCCTGCGCTAGAAACTTTGGGCTAGAGAAACGTTGCGCTGCATGGCGTGGTTGGGTGTTTGGTATGTAAGCGCCGGGCTGTGCTATTTGCAGTGCTCGCGTTCTGCATGCGTGGCCAATGACAAGACGCAGCGGCGTTGTACTGCATACTCGCCCAATAGTGCCTCGTCGAAATCGATTTTTGTTGCGGGGCTAGATATTGTCTCACGGCCTTGGACCGTACGCGAGGCTGTGGTTGTGGCTGATCGAAAGGCTGTCATGTAGTCATCCCGCGCCATATGAGATGGAAAGACACGGCCGTAGTGCCGGAGCTCGTTGCGGCCGTGCAGCGAGTACAGACCCGCGACCCGCGATGCGGTTGTCGATCAGTCAGGCACAACAATAGCGCAGGTTTCATTCATTTTAGAGCATGGACGGCCCCATGTGGGAAACGCTGTTGATTCGAAACGTGCAGTGGTGAGTTGGGAGGTTTGCATGAACAAGAACAGAGGTGAGGCATGCCAAGCAGCAGCGGGGCATGGGTGGAGGGGCAGGCGTGACGCTGTTGATGCCGTCAACACCAAAAAGCTATCGTGAGCTCCGTCACACTAGCAATCTCCACATCCACCCAATACCTACCATTGGCGCTCCACCAAGTCACCTATACACACCGCACTCTCACTAGAACCGCCTGTCATGTCACCGCCTGCCATCATCGCGCCGTCGATTCTTTCGGCAGACTTCGGAGCGTTGGGCAAGGCATGTTCCGACACAATCTCCCAAGGCGCCGACTGGCTTCACGTACGCGAGAGTGAGTTTCGGACTCTGGTGCACGCAACTGACACGTGCAGGTCGACATCATGGACGGCCATTTCGTGCCCAACATGACCTTTGGCGCGCCCGTCGTAACCAAGATCCGCTCACACGTCGATCGACCGACGACCGCACATGGCAAGGGAACGTTTGACTGCCACATGATGATTGCCGAGCCCAAGAGATGGGTGCGCGACTTCAAAAAGGCTGGCTGCGACCTGTACTGCTTCCACTACGAAGCCGCCGTCTCGTCAACCGCTGCAGACTCGCCCAGTGGCGAGTCGGACCAGAAGACATCCCCCAAGGAGCTGGTAAAGTTCATCCATAGCGAGGGCATGCAGGCCGGCATTGCCATCAAGCCAAGCACACCGGTCGACGTACTGTGGGAGATACTAGAGAACCCAAACAAGGACGAGGTTCCTGATGTGAGTTCATCACCCCTGCACCGTCATGCTTTCATCACCACAATCGATATCACCAAAGGGCCGCACGCGCTATATGGTGGTTAGAGAGGCCTCGGAAGTGGTCGAGCAAAGCGAGGCTGGGTAGGGCTGACCTTGTTGGGGCGTGGGCGGCACCCAGTGGCGGCGCTTAGGCATGCCAACTTCCGCAACGCCCGCTGTCAATCAGTCTTGACCTTGGCGCCCTTTCGAGAAGCCTGCCCCATGTTGCCCAACCGACTGTCCGTCCATTGGCCACCTGACCATCTGGCCATCCCCAAGGTTGCACGTCGACACCTACCCGCCCACGCCGCTGGCTGCTCCCGCAGGATCAATAACCTCGATATTCAAGACTTGCATCGGCTAGGTCAAATGCGTTGAAAATCCAGTGCTGACTTTTGCAGATGGTTTTAGTTATGACTGTAGAACCTGGCTTCGGTGGACAGTCTTTCATGGCATCCGAGCTGCCCAAGGTAACCGCCCTTCGCCAAAAGTACCCAGAGATGCACATCGAGGTCGACGGAGGCCTGAGCGAAAAGACTATCGATCAAGCCGCCGATGCCGGCGCTAATGTCATTGTTGCTGGCAGTGCTGTTTTCGGTGCTTCAGACCCTGGCGACGTGATCAAGAAGCTCAGGGAGGCAGTCGATGGCAGGAGAGGAAAACTATAGAAATGCCAATGATCCGGACCAATGGTAAATGCTGACGATGAATGTGGATGAGCGTATGTACAAATAGAAGTATTAGAAGCTTACGATATAGGTGTAGAAAAAATAGACGACAGCTGAGAGCGGGAAATGGATACTCATCTGGCGCGAAATGCCGAGTGAACAAGCGGTGTTCAGCCATATCGAGTGGAAGTTCGCATCATATCTGCACAACTGCTGACATGCGTCGTCGCGATGTTACACAACATACCGGCTAAGTTCTACGCCCAAAACCAACTCCTAGCTCGTACATGGCTTAATGTCCACAAAGGTAGATGATTCGGCAGATGGCACTGACAAGGCTGGCCTTTTTTTCACCACATGATAGCCTGGTGAGAGTCAATACTGTAGGTTCTGATGTCTGAGTTCTGCTGCTAGCCATGCTAATTCTGACAAGGCGCAGCTCCCATCGCACAACGACCAGTAGCGCCGTGATCACTTGAATTATTGCTCTCGATGAAGATGAAAACTCGAGAACAACGTCACTTGGCCAAAATTGATTTTCGTCTCCTTTGCGTTGCTTGCCTTGAAGCTGCCACTCAAAAATGACAGCACGAGCCGCGTCATCAACCAGGTCTTGGCATTGTATCGAAACATGCTCCGCTAGAACGTTCTTCCGTCGCTATCGCGATATGGAGATGAAGTGCGGCTACGAGACAGCGGAAGTCATGTTTCAAACAAACAAGTCCATGGTACAGAACGTACCATGGCGGTCATTATGGGTCCCAGGGACCCATGCATCGCAAATACTAAGTTAAGCTTGAGCAGACAAGCCCCAGAGATTGAAAATTCCCGGCTTGTCGTGGACTACACATCATTGTTTGAATAGCACGGTACTCGTCTTGGGCCGGACTAAATTTGTGACCAAACAAATCATCCCAGCTGAGCAATGGGGCTTCTATGTGTGCTGATCTGCTCATGTTGCGTTCATCGAATGGAACGAACAATAGCTGGTAAGCTGGACAGTCGTCATCTAGTGCGAACACCGCCTAATGCTAAAAGTCAATGTTGAGCTATGGTACGTAAGCTCACGGGTCATTCCGCGTTTCACGTTGTCTAGGCCGCGCCATGGAACCAAACCACAGCGCTCACGAAGTGACATCCCTAGTCCACAAACGAACTAAACTGATTGACGGTTCTCCCTCAGATAACCCACTGTGAGAAGATCTTGAGCCAGGAGTCAAATGGCAGGCGTCAAGTAAATGACAACCCCCTTGACCTCGCAGCCACATACGCGGCTTAGGGTAATTCTGGACCAGAAGCATCTCAACGCTGCGTCATGGTATCCGAGCCGTGTCATGTTGTTGAAGTTCAGAGAGGAGCAACTTCAGTATAAAGATGTCCTGCGCTGCTTCTCTCATCAACCACCCAGCAACTTTCGTTCTCACTACTCGCACTTTTCTCTTCCCAGCTTCGTTTCAACAGCACTGTGTGCTTCCATTCACTTTACACTCATTAGCACCGCGTGCCTTCACTTCAACAAGCAGTGCACCGACACCACTACAGAACTCATCTTGCAATATACAAAATTTTCAAGATGGTCGCATTCTCCCGTCTCGCTTTTGCACTTGCCGTCACCGGTTTCAGCTGCGCTCAATCTTTCAACGGCGAACTCCCCAGCAACCTCCCCTCCGGCATGCCTCCTATGGGAACTGGAATGCCTTCTGGAGCTTTCCCCAGTGGCGCCGCTCAGCCATCCGACCACATGCATGGTGGACATGGCCATCGTGGACCTCGTCCCAGCGGTGTAGCTCAAGCTCAACACGCACATGATAGCAGAGTTCCTTTTGGTACTGGTATGCCTTCCGGCTTCCCGAGCGGTATGGCTCGCCCTACCGGCGGTATGCATGGCGGCCACGGCGGCCACGGTGGACATGGTAGCAAGTTGCCCGAGCCAACTGGATCCTTCTTCGCCGTTCCTACTGGCGTAGAGAAGCGTCAAGAGTCCGGAGAGCCCTCTGATATACCGTCTGGTTCTAAGCCTCCCCATGGTCCTCATTCCCGTCCTACTGGCATACCTTCCGGCGCCATGCCTCCTCATGGTGCTCGTCCTACAGGCGCCCGTCCCTCTGGAATGTCTCGTGGACCTCGTCCTTCTGGAGCTATGCCGACGTATGCTCCTCGCCCATCCGGCATTCCCACTGGTCCCGCTCCTAGCGGTTTCTCTACCTCGATCGTTCGTGCGTGAGCGAGTCCAAAGAGGGGAATATATTTGTGAGGTGATTCGACAGAGGATCGAGGCGCGCGCCGCGACAAAGTGAGGTGGTCAGTGTTGTCTTGTGGTCTGCTGTGGTTTCATTAAATCTTCTTGTTTAGTTTTTACGCTCGTTTACCTGTACATACATCACAAATAGAACGAACTTGTACAATTTGGTCTGGTTTTCATTCTCTATGCTAGACAAGCCAGAAATCTGAGAGCTGAAGACACGCAACCTGCACATTGCTTCGACTGGTTTCCATCAATCAGAAATCGCATTGATGTTAGGGAAACCTTGTTAAAACGCCCGTTTCTGATATTAATTCCCCAAATCGCCCATGTCACTCAATAGTGCCAGTAGTAGGCACAAGACTACGGTCCAACATCAAATCTGACACCGATCCCCAAACTAACATCCACGATCAGTGTGATACAGAGGACTGGCCAGGTAGGGTTGTGTCGTATTCGCCTGGTAGGAGTTTGTAGGCGCGCCTCTCCTCACGTTCATCTGCAGAGTCGATTTCTTCTTCTGATTCGTACTCATATTCATCAGATCCCGAATCTGATTCTTCTTCGACCTCAGTGTATGTTCTTAAGCGTCTGAGTGATTTTGGACTGGGCGCCCTCCTCGATTCGCGTATCCGGTCAGCATGCTCCCTAAACTCCTGATAACGACTATTACGCTCCGTTATTGGTGCGCTAGTGATTCCAGCCAGAGAAATACTGCTCGTGGGTTGTGTACGACGTGCTAGCTGGGTATTCAGAGGCGCAGCAAGCATCTGTCGACTTTGTTGTTCCTCAAGTTCTCTCTCGTCCTCATCTGTTGAGTCGTCGTAATCATTGAATTCAACCAGCGCTTCGTCACTGCTGTAGAAGGCATTGTCGAATGAATGGAAGTCCTCTTGTTCAAACAGCTCGTGTCGGCAGAGCGGGCACCGGTTGTTGTTTGGCATCCTACTTTCCGTCTGTTCGACGATGCAGTGGCCGCCGAATATGTGGCTGCATGGAAGCTCGACCGGTACATGACTGGGAAAGGCTCTGTCAGTATACTACGGTGGTGAAGACAGGCAACTTTGAAAGTGTTTCTTACTCGCTGTTGTAATCCTCGAGACAGATGCTGCATTTGATCGGCTGCAGTTTTTCGATGAATTTGTTCTTGGTTACCACTATGGAGGCCGAAGTAGAGTGACCTGGAGACCGTTGCGTATTTGGTATCTCATTGGGGTGGGGTGAGCTCTGGATTCGAGCAAGCCCCAGGGGTCTCGGGTAAGGTCTCATGATGTGGGCAAAGGGTAGAGTATAAAGGTGCGCGGAGTGGAGATTTATTGTTTCGCTTTCAATAGCTAAGTATCGGAGATATGATTCGATCTGCCATTCACTTCACCAATCACTCTACTTGTGCTCAACGGCCGTTAGGAACTGCCGGAGCTTGTTCACTTCACTGCCATTTTCACCGTCACAGCTCACTTCTATATCCTCGAGCGATTACCTCGTGATATTATGCGTTGAAATGAATGTAGACTCGAGCATAATCCCCATTTCTAAGACAAGGTACATGTCGTCGTCTTCAGGGCCTGATGTTCAGATAGTGGTAGGTGCCAAGACGGGATACATGAAGGTCGCTACGAATCGTACTAAAAGCTGTTGGAGAGAGGATATCGTGGCAAACTATGAGAAGATATGGTAAACATTAAAGAATACTCGTGTCTTGGGATTCGAAAGTAGATGATGAAGCAGGGAGATGACATGTGACGAAACTTAAGCTTTCCATGGGCCTTCGCTAGCGCGTATCCATGCGGCGGATCTCCGAACATTTTCCTGAGCTTCTCCACACAACAACTTCGCGCTCACCAAATCGTCTCACGCAGGTCGCATGAGCTTTGAGATGGCGAAACGAAAGCGCGGCGATCGCGACGAGCGACCTCCTGCCGATGTTGGCCTCGGTGCGACATTGGCGCACATGCGCGGCGAAGCGCAACCCGACGATGCGACCACAACCCCAGCTAATGGTAACGAAGAGGGCTGGACAGTAGTCGGCGGAACGAAGAGGAGACGGAAGGAACGCGGCCCACATGACGACCAGAACAGGCATCGCGCCTCGAACTCGCCTCCATCAACTCGCAGTCCTGACCGTTCACAGCACACGAACGGGCAAGGCAAGCGGAAGGAGTCATCTCCACCACCGCAACAAGATGCTACTCTCGACAACCCGTTTGCGGGCAAAGGCGCGCAGCTGGGGACTCGAGCTTCTCCTACCGATAACCCCTTTGTCACATACAAAGCTGGCTCTGAACAGTCAAGTGAGAACATGACGAGAGAGGAACGTAGGAAAGAGCGCAAGCTGCAAAGGAGCTATCCGGCCATTGAGCATTCACATCATGCCCGTCTCAACTCGCACGTGAAGATTACAGACTTGCAGTCCTTGGTGCTCTACCTGCTTGCGGATGGTAATGCGCCGCAGTGGGTTTCTGTACGCAGCCGTGCAAATATCCAACAGGTCGTAATGCTCATGGTTCCGGGATTAGACCTGGGCATGTTCAACGGCGATGTTGCTTTGGATACCGCACCACAGCCTGAAACTTCTGCCGCAGCGTCAACAACCGAAACGGATGCAAAGCCCAAACGGCTGAACATTTCGCGTGATGACTTCTATCCGGCTAGTCTCAAGGCGGACAAATTACCTGCATCACTGAAGCCTCTCGCTGACATCTTTGAGCATGTGTGGCCTATCAAGGCGATAGGAGAGCATCGCAACAACCAATACATGAGGGTGCATTCACCCATTCATACCATGCTAACCTCACAAATCCCTAAGACTCAAGAAGAGAAGCAGATGAAGAAGACTGGGAACCACAAAGGTCCCACGCCGCAGAATTCAAAGCATTGGGAGAACAAGCGCACTCGCATTACCGAGTACATCGCCTCCCTCATGGAACAGCAAGAAAACGAATACGTACTGCATCCAGCTATGTTCACAACCTCAGAATCCAAAGAGGCCAACTACGAAAGAAGGAAACTGGCCCATCAGACTGCCGATGATGGTTGGGTCGATACTAGGGTCGCCACTTTAGAGGAAGGTGATGTGCCCGAGAGGGACATTGAACAAGGGAGCCTGACCGCTGGAAGACACATCATATCCGTCGACTGTGAGATGTGCAAAGCTGAGAATGACCAGCTTGTACTCACACGCATCAGTTTATTGAACTGGGACGGCAGCACGGCTCTCGACAAGCTTGTCAAGCCAGATGTCACCATTAAGGATTACCTGACCCAGTGGTCTGGTATTACAGCAGCCATGCTCCAAGATGTCACAACCACTCTAGCGGACATCCAGAAGGAGCTATTGGAACTGATCACACCGCGTACGATTCTCGTGGGACACTCGCTAAATTCCGACCTCAACGCACTCAAACTGACCCATCCCTTTATCATCGACACAGGCATCCTGTACCCGCACCCTCGTGGACCACCATACAAGCAGTCGCTGAAGTGGCTCGCGCAAAAATATCTCAAACGCGAGGTTCAGAAGGGATCATCAGGCCACGACAGTGTAGAAGATGCTCGGACATGTCTCGATCTAGTCAAACAAAAGTGTGAAAAGGGCCCGCGCTGGGGATCGGGCGACACAAACGCGGAGTCCATTTTCAAGAGGATGGATCGTTCCTTACGACCGAAATCCAACGACGCACATCGTGCCGGAGCTGTCATCGACTGGGGGGATCCGAACAGAGGCCATGGTGGTCAAGCTCAAGTTTCTATAGGCTGCAAGACGGATGCAGAAGTAGTAGAAGCTATTGATCGTACATTAAAAGGTCAAGCTGAAGGCAAGGATGGTACTACAGACAAGATTGACTTTGTCTGGGGACGCCTGCGTGAACTAGAGCTCGCAAGGGGTTGGTGGGACGACGCGAAGACAGCCGACGTTGAGCTCATCCGACAAAACGCTTTGCAACGACTGGGTCTTCTGAAGGATGGTGAAGACGTAGACGTGGAAGTTCGTGGATCTGAGCTCGGCGATGCCGTCTCCAAGACCATTGAGCGCATTGGGCAGATATACGACGCTTTGCCACGCTGCACGGCCTTTATTGTGTACAGTGGGACAGGCGATCCTCGAGAGATTCGTCGCTTGCAAGCAATGCAACAGCAGTATCGTCGCGAATACGCTACCAAGAATTGGGACAACCTTAGTGTCAAATGGACGGATACGGAGGTGCAGGCTCTTTCGAGAGCCTGTCAAGAGGCTCGCAACGGCGTGGGATTTATCGTTGTCAAGTAAAGCAAGAAGATCAATGCATCGCGCATGCGCGTACGACGTGCAACGCAGCGTGTCGTAGTACACGGTGTTCAGGCGCGTATCGCTTAACGGATACTTTCAGACAGTGTGGCGTGTAATGCGATCATCAAAATGCACGGTTTTAGAGGTTGAGCACTTTCTAGAACATGCATTGTGTTTTGCAATTATCGGTAGAAAGCATTAGAGGCGGATTACTATCGTGCCAAGGGCGTAGGTACTGCATGACATCAATCAACATCCCTGTCTGCGCTCCCCTTGCTTGAAGTTAAATTAGCGCAAAGCTTTTCGCCGCCTCCCATCGGGGCGAAGACTGCGGAAATTCAACTCTATAAAAGTATAATCCATTTCTGCCTGCGGGTAATAATGGCTGCCTCGACGTGTACTTGTTTCGGGCGGCGATCATTCCGGTATCATGGCAGCTACCGTACCATTTAGGACAATGCCGCTGACGAAGCCATGGACCGCAGTCAGGACAAATAGTCTAGCCAGACATAGTCGCGCATGTAAACATGGGCGCCCATATAGCCCCGGATACTGTATTATCCTCGACTTACCTAGGTATTTATGCTTATTGGCCCATGCCGTGGATCGGACTTGGCACTTGTAATCGTCGCAATTTGATAGCAATAAAGATAGCCGGCGCGTGGTCCGGGATGAGTAAACTGCCCCATCGATGATACCTACCAATAATTGACATGCAGTAACACAAGCCCATGCCTGTACAAGTCGGCACATGCGTGCATTGGACAGTGAGGAATTACTCACATCCGTCGACAACAGGAAACCACACCTGGAAAGCTCAGGACTGCACTCGCACGAGATGGAACAGCTAGCGTGTTGAGCTTGCGACACGAGACGGCTTCAGGGCTTTTTCGCAATAGAGCCATCTAAATTGATAGCGAGGCACGCTAACTCCACTCGGACTCATGCATGGCTAATCATGGAATAACTCCTGCTAATTATTTCACTTGCCCTTTCCTTCCTCTGAACTAGCTCTCGACTTTCAGGGTTCCTCCTCCGCCGCAACCGCCTATTTTTTGTTGGGTCATACCATTCTCTTCCTCTTCGCTTCCAATCTCACTGCGCTTGCTGAAACGGTATCCTGGATTGGGACGCGTATATTTGTCGCGTACCAGAAAACCGATAGTCCTGCTTACCTGGGTACACATTCCATCGCCAAACTTTTAGTTTTTGCTATCTAGACTCTTCGTGCAGCATCTCCGCTCACTTGCAGTTCTCCGCAAGGCACAACTGGGTCAATGGGCTGTGTCCATGGCGGGCTCCAGGCGATCCGGCACTGGTGAGATGAATCCAGACAGGGGAACACATGAACTCCAATCATCCATGGCTCAGCCGCTGGCAGTTGAGGTTGCGGAAAGTGCTGATGAAGCATCTCCACGTTCGCCGCCAGTCAATCGTGCGACCAAAGCATTCTGTAAGAGTTGCAAGAACAACGTAGGAGACTTTTACAACTCCTGGTACAAGGTCACCGGTAGCTACTACGTCCCTGCGCTTCTGGGCTCTTACAGTTCTACCTTGCAACCCATGGGCAAATTAAAAGCGGCGTCAAAGGGCACCGAATTAGCAGGATGGTAAGCTCAATCCTATCCTCACGTTGGTCCTCTCTTCGCATCTGTTTGCCGCATCTTTCCCTCATATACCCTTGACCGGCTATCAACGAACTCTTAACACATGAGTGGGCTTATCCCGGCTGCAACGGGTTACACGGTATTTTAAGTTTCTACCTTTAAGCGTACCCACGCTAGTCGTACCAAATCTTTTCACACTATAGATTAACATCTATCAAACCGGTCCGCCCGCATTCTACATCCCGCATTCCGTATTATTGTTCCTTCAAACTCCCCAAGGCTTCTGGACTGACTTCGTACCAGTACCATTCAGCCTTTGTCTTGTCCCCACTCTAGTTGTCACAAGATTGCCATCGGGTTTACTGTTATCACTGCACCGGCAGGAAAGGGATCTTTTCGGTAAGTGGCATCACCCATAGATGTTGCAAGTTTCCGCATGTTCTTGCATACTTATTCCCAATTTTCATGGTGAAAGTCATCGGCATTCATTAGCATGATGGCTGACATGCGATTCGTTACAGTGGACGAGACTTCTTCAAGCTGGGTCGCATCGAATTGCAATGCGAAATAGCAACAAATCAATTCATTGTGGTCGAACCTGAGATCGACACCTCATCGGATTTGCTAGCGAATGAAGATACACCCAGTCCGTCCTCGTCGGTTGCAACACCAAACGCATTGTCGGCTGAGGCCATGGAGATCGACTCGCGTGCACCATCTGTGGAGCATGCAGATCAATTTCGCGGTCGGTACGAGCAATCTCAGGATCGTGACATATTACAACAGCAACCGTTGCAGCCTATCGAAGGCAGCAGGCAGTCAGTAATAGCACCACCGTCCAGGCACTCCCCTTCGATACGAGATTCTCCATACGTCGTGACGAAAGATATGACAAAAGGTTCACTGCAGTCGTCTTCATCCTATCATCAAGGGGCTCATGGGTCTCGTAGAGGACCTGACGTTGACTCAACGAGCGGTCAGTTTGGAGCTCCAACACTGACGCCTCAAGACCGGTCTACTATAGAAAAGCCTCAAACAAACGGCCATCAGTACCCTCGTTTACCACAGGATGTCGGTATAGACGCTATGGCGCGTCTACAGACGCAGATGTCTCAAAATAGTGGTGCCTTAGCTGCGCACACTCGCGACATAAGAATCGGCCAGGAGGCGGTTGGAGCAATGGAAGAAACAATCAGAGAATTTCAGGCCAAGTTCATTCGACAAAGTGCCGATATCCAAAGAATCGAGATGCTGGCTACGAGGCTCCAGAGCGAGATGCAGGGCATCCGCCATACGATGGAATCCATTACCCATGAGTTACAGGCAAGTCGGATGCAGAGACAGTCAGCTAACTCGGCTGTGCCTCCTGCGGCCCCGTCTTTTGCGGCTCAAAGTTCAGCAATGGAGCTTCTCGCGCGGCAGTTGAATGAAGTGTCGCATAAGACGAGTGACCTAGACAACTTGAAGCTCCATGTCGAAATCATGAAGGATAAAATCTATCGACTCGAAGAGCGCGCCGCACCCGAGCCTTCACAAGCACCGCCATCTATGTATCAGACGCCACAAGTATCAGTGGCGCAGCCTTCTCAACCTGCTCCTACCGCCGCTACATCACACCAAAGTACACCAACATTGACGCCGAGTAACAGAGCATCTCAACCCATATCTAATGCTCAGTCTCAGCAGTCTTCATTCGGAGCTCCTTCGACAACGGCTGCCACACCGGGTGTCCAGCCTACAAGTAGCCAGGCTAGTGGATGGGCTACTGTTAATGCAGGTGTGAAACGGACCCATCAGAATGGCGTTGAGACTCCCCAGGGAAGCAATGTTCATGCGCCCGAACCTACCAAAAGGCAGAGATTAGTGGACGATGGTACTTCGGGCTACACATCTTCACAGCAAACACCTATGACAGACCATCGCTTCCAAACATCTACGCATATAATACCATCTCAGCAAACTGTTCCCGAATCAACGCATGGATCGCAATCGCAACAATCATACCACGTCCCATACGCCACACAAGATGGTCCTTCGGACGCCAGTTGGCAACCCGAATCTCAGCGCACGATCGAGCATCGACCGCGTGGGCGTCCACGTGGTAGCGGGGGTCCTGGAAGCCGAGGAGGTAGAGGTAGAAAGAGCATGCCAGCCCAGCTCCACAGTACACTCGGAACACCTGAATGGGAAAGGGATGATTGGCAAGGTGTTCCCGATTCGCAGACCAGTCCAGCTGGATACTACAACCACGTAGGGCAACCAGGACGTGGAGGCATTGCACGCCGCGGCAGTGGTGGCGGTGGTCGTGGCGGCTACGCAACCAGCGACCGTGCTAGCAGTCTAGGTCTACAAGGTGTGACTGGTGCTATGAGCTTTGGATCGCCCGGCGACCCATATGGGTCGGGAAAGAAGACGCGCACCAAACCCATTAGGAACGCAGATGGCGTGTTGATACGCAAAGATGGCCGGCCAGATATGCGTTCGCAATCTTCTGCGGCTAATCTCCGCAAAGTACACGAGCGCAAAGACGGTCAAGCAAGTCACTCACCTACAGGCTCGAGCTTCACGCCTACCAACCCCCAATACGCGATTTCGGCACAGGCGCCAGACACACCAAGCCCAAGTGGCTACGCTGCCGACCCAAGCGCGACCGATAAACACAACGCAATAATGGGTAAGATGTTTCCTGATGGTATCGACGCAGCGCGAAGGAAACAAGACTATACACGTCAAGTTTTTGAAGAGAATCGCGATCATACCGCGCATCCACGATCGCGGAACAGTGGCCCGGCAACGAGGACGGCGGTTCAGATTAAGAAGGAGCAAGTCGACCGGAACAGAATTTCTAGGACGCGAAGTCCGCAAGAGCAAGACGCAGACGTAGATATGGATGGAGCTGAGGATCATGCGGATGATGAGCGTCAGACATCTGATGAGAGTAGCAGTCATGTCAGAGGTGGTGTGCAGTCGGAAGTTCAGACTCAGGATGCGACTATGCAGGAGAATAGCAGCACCCAAGCTCCTTCACAGACTGTTCTAGAAACGCAGGCCGTCGATAGCTCGGTTACGATTGGAGCGGAGTCTACCCAGACTCAGTAACGAGATGGGACTGTGATAAAGGTTGGAGCTATAAATTTTATTTCTTTGGCATTGTATATTAGTCATTGGCTCACCAGTAGCATTCCCTCACCCAAAGAAGCTTCTTTTACAATACCTGATCAGTTCCGGTACGGAGACACCCATGCCTCTAGCCAGCGTCACGTCACAGACATTGATCTCATCTATGTGCATATATACGAGACTAACTGCCGATTCTCATACATATCGTAAAGGCGAATCCCAAACTTGAATCGACGTGCTAGTGAGATTGTCTCTAATTACATATTTTTTTGGATAGTCGCTAGAATAGATTTTTAACACTGTACGTGTTCTTAGAACGGAACTACAGGAGCCTTCTCTGACCCGTTAGTCCTCTCTGGGTAGTGAATTGCGCCTTCTGTGGTAGCGCAGTTGGTGAGGTAGCTAGCGGAAGCATTTACAGGAATAGCGTTGCCTTCCTGGGGGCGACCATAGACCTGTTCGTACATTAGCACCGATTGCAAATCGACGGATACTTGTTCAATGGAATACTTACATGCTCGTAGTACCAAACCTCGCTCAGGATAGTGTAACCCCTGTCAGTCGTGTTCTTTCCAGCCTCTGTCGCATTGTACCTAGGACCAGAGCAACCCAAGAAGGGAATGCCGCCATGCTGCTCATGCAGCACGTCGACGAGATCGGAGTAAGAGTAGGTGGTTGAGTTTGAGGGTGTGATATCCTTGGCGGCAAGCCAATCGAAAGTCGGGAACCTCTTGTAGTACTTGATAGCCGTCTCGAAAAAGTCAACAACATCTTCGTGCTCGCGGTACTGCGGACCGTAGCAGGGAACGTTGAAGGTAGAAAAGCAGGTTGCGTGCTTGGAGAACTCGTGGCCCCAGAAACCTGGATTGTCTTGCTGCCATGCGATCCAGTAAGTGTTCATGTATTCGAGTAGGTCGTAGCGACCAAACGGCTCGAGGAAGGTGCCGATGTTGGAGCCGTTATATGGGGGAACAAATGTTCCATTTGGTAGACTGTTGGTGGTGTTCGGGCTGGGGATAGGATCGTATTGGCGGCTCAAGTCGCAGTATTGCGTATAACTACCGTTACAGAAGTCCGGCCATAGACCATGGAGGGTCCATGTGTCGGTGGGCAAGAGTTGGCCTTCAGACTCGCGACCGGTGTACGTGTTCCAGAATTGGGTGCTTAGCACAAGTCCACCAAAAGTCTCGACACAGCAGGAATCGACAATGGACGGGTCTTGCGAAGGGCAAGACAGCAATGGCTCTTGTAGCTGGCATGTGTGGTTTAGGGGACTTTGGTTGGGATAGAGCTGTGCATTTGTCGTAGTCGCAAGCAGAGCCGCAGCTCCGGCCTTGGAAAAAGCAGCCTTCATGTTATCTTAACTTTGGAGCTACAAGACGAATTGGAGAAGAGGTATACTGCGATGGGAAACTCGATGATGCTGGGAAGCCGGCCATCTATAAAGCTCCCAAAAATTTGGCCACGGCCTACCCAGGCCGCTGCAGCCCCAGTCGGTCCTTACCATATGCAGAAGGTACATTTCCCAGACTTCTGGTTAGAGCTCCGACGGCGGCGATGAGCGAAAGATTCACAGTACCTGCATGTAAGCTAGACGCGCTCACGTGTCGGTCCCATTGGTAGATAAGAGAACAAGGCTACGCATGCCGCGCCGTGGTGCTTGTACCCACTTGAGCAGTCTCCGAGGCCACGCATGATGGTGGAGGTGCGCGTTGAGATATGAGATTGGTGGGTAGAGTCAGCCACAATGACGGCTTCTGTTGGCCGATGCAGCAAGAGTTGGGAATTGCATATCGAAGGATGGCTGGGACAGAACGTGGGTGACAGGGTCTGGCTTGGTTGGACCTGCTCGATGACGCCCCACAACCAAAGGCGCATCCAAGGCGACGGCTGCATCGACACTGCTCAAAGGACAGTGAAAGCGTCAGTAGACGACCTGGAGGCTTCTCAGCGCTGCCCTACATGCTCGAAACCCCAGCAGCGCCTCCAACGGCATAACGGGCCAACTCGCGCTCCGGTGGGCGTTCGCTATCTCCGCCTCCACATCCGCCCTTCGTCGTCATTGCATCAGCGACACGACACACAACCATGCGCGCCTACCTCAAGCCCTTCCTAACCTCGCGCCGTTTTTTAGGCACTACAGGACAGCGAGAATGCCTCCCTCGTCCTCCATAACTGCGCTACCGCCACACAGGCCAGATGCCTACACCACAGGCCATCACATCGGCAAGCCACCCACAAGCTTCAAGAACCCATGGCCCTCGTACAAGAACGACGGCATAATCACCGCTCTCCGCGCGCGCTTCAACACCCCAAAGAACTTCGTCCCTGTGCCCGCCGATCGCCTAGGCCTGGTCCAAGTGCGCAAGCCCGACTTCAACAATACGACCAACGGCTTGAAGGCGACATGGATAGGACATGCGAGTTTCCTGATTGAGACAACGGCTTCAGAGGGGAACGAAAGGGGTATGCGCATCCTTCTCGATCCTGTATGGAGTGACCGCGTAGGACCATATGGCATGGTCGGCCCCGTGCGCTTTACACCTCCACCATGCACCATCGATGAGTTACCTGAAATCGATGCTGTTTGCATAAGCCACGACCACTATGACCACCTCGATTCTGACACGCTGAAGAAGTTGAATGCGAAGCAGAATGGAGACTTGCGCTTCTTCTGCGCTTTGGGCGTCAAGACCGTCCTAACAGGGCTCGGCGTAGGCATCAAGGCCGACCAAGTCGAGGAGATGGACTGGTGGGACGGCATAACAATGTTCAAAAAGGGTGTAGGAGGCGCAGAACTGATATGCACACCCGCCCAACATCGATCTGGGCGTACGCCGTGGAATTTCGACGGTACACTGTGGTGTAGCTGGATCATCAAAGAGCCTTCTTCGTCTGGTAAGAAAGTCTTCTTCGCCGGAGACACGGGGTATTGTCATGTTTTGTCTGACGACCAATACTCGCACCACAACGCGCCACATCCACCTTGTCCGGCTTTCAAGGAAATCGGCAATTTATACGGTCCCTTCGATCTAGCGCTTGTGCCTGTTGGTTGCTTTAAGCCAAGGTCTGTCTTGTCTGGTCAACACTCTAGTCCGCAGGACTCTTTGGCTATACATAGGGATGTGAAGAGTAAGAAGAGTATAGGCATGCATTTTGGTACGTTCCGTGGTGCATACTCGGCGAGCTACGAACCGGTTACTGAGCCGCCTGAACGCTGGCGGAAGGGTGCAGAGGCGGACGGTTTAAGGTGGGGAGTCGATGTAGACCTCTGTGATATCGGCGGGACGGTTGTGGTGTAGCAATGCGGGACTTGGTACGGTAACTATGTGCTTCTTCGAACTTCTCTTACTCGGATTCATTAATATACCACCTTGTGCCCCTTGCGCTCATTTAGTCTAAACCTCGAAATGGGTTCCACTACATTAAAGAGAGAAACTGAACATCTCTTCAGAGCAAAACACTATTGATATTATGGACGTGCTGGTGATAAGACGCAGGCACAACGCTGTCGAGTTACACTGTATTGTATCGCAGTAGAAGTGTGTTCCCAAACACTCATTTGGCTTTACTATATGCAGCTGTATACAGAGCAAAGTACTTATACCTGCTACAATAAAGCGTATTAAGAGCTTCCAGACATAGATAGAGAATCTAGACATAGATAGAGAATCTAGACATAGATAGAGAATCTAGACATAGATAGAGAATCTAGAAGTCTACAATGCTATTAATCTTTCTAGAATTTGTTCTGAGAAGCTAACGTAGGCGGCAAACTAGGGCATGTTATTCCTATGCCCGTTCAAGTTTTCTATTGTATACGGTGGTTCTGTTCATGATGCATGGAATAGATGAAAGTGATTCGAAAAATGCATTATGTCTATCCTCATGACGGAGGAAAAGTACCATCATGATTACTCATACAAAGCCAGTAATACCTTCTAATGCATATACATAAACAACTCTCGACGGACCGCAAATGGCGCCGTCTAGTTGTATTGCATGTAGGCCACCTCTTAATTGTACTGAGCGTACACTGCAGTGCTGTTGAACTTCATGTTGGCTTTGATCACCTTGTCCACAGCGGCGAGAAAGTCCTTCTCGGTGGCAACCTTTCTGCGACTGCGGATGGCGAACATACCAGCCTCTGTAGCTACACTCCTCAACTCGGCACCTGTGCTGTTGGGACAGAGACGAGAGATGAGCTCCCAACGGATGTCGCGCTCTACACTCATGCTCTTGGCGTGGATACGGAGAATGTTGGCACGACCTTCCATGTCGGGTAACGAGAACTCGATCTTTCGGTCAATACGTCCCGGACGCATGAGGGCAGGGTCGAGGGTTGAAGGTCTGTTGGTCGCGAACATGACCTTGATGTTGCCGCGAGCGTCGAAACCATCAAGTTGTGTAATGAGTTCCAACATAGTACGCTGCACTTCGTTGTCGCCTCCAGCACCGTCGTCGAAACGAGCGCCACCAACGGCATCGATTTCATCGAAGAAGATGATACACGCCTTCTTTGTTCGCGCCATCTCAAACAGCTCGCGCACCATCCTCGCTCCCTCTCCAACATATTTCTGAACAAGCTCGGATCCGATGACTCGGATAAAGGTGGCGTCGGTTCGGTTGGCAACAGCTCGGGCGCAAAGCGTCTTTCCGGTTCCAGGGGGACCGTAGAGAAGAGCACCCTTGGGCGGGTCGATACCAAGGTTGACGAAGCGCTCTGGTGACAGCAGCGGCATCTCGACGACTTCTCGTAGCTTCTCAATCTGCTCTTTGCAACCTCCAACATCTCCATAAGTGACATCAGGCTTGTCCTCGACCGTCATCATAGTAACCGAAGGGTCGATCTTTGGCGGTAGGGGAAGCAGGATCTGGTATTTGTTCCGGTCGACACCTACCCGCATGCCCTCCTCGATATCGGTGGGTGAGACGCGTTCTCCGAGGTTGACGACGAACTTGGCGATCTGCTTGACGTTGATGACATATTTGCTCTTCTCTGAATCCTTCTCGTCCTGTATTATCTTGGTGCATCGTGCGACCTGAAGTGGTTGCTCTTCTTGCATCCGTTGGCGATCGGCGGCGATATCCCAGAGATGTGGAGGTGCGAGACCGGTATCTGATTCCTGGGGAAGTCAGCAGAGCATGGCCAGAGGGTTGGAAGGGACACATACTTTGACGCCAATCTTCTCGTTTATCGTCTGTTGCTTGTCCTTGATCTCCTTCTCCAGCTTCTTGAGTTCAGCGCCATAGGGTGCCGCTCCGTATGTCTTCAACACCTGAATGTCCCTATCACGTCATTAGCCCATGTTTACGTTGCTGTCTTCTCGCCTCTTACTCGTCAGTCAGAGGTGTGATCTTCTTCTCCTCAACCTCGTCGTCGGCGAAGTTCTTCTGGTACTTCTCCCAGGACTGGCCTGTGGCTGAAGGCATGTTGACGGTGTAGGCGGCGACTGTCAGGCGGCCAAGATGGTGTTGGGACTATGCGTGTGGTGGAAGTGCGAATGAATCCGGGTGGAAGCGACAGGCGGAGCAGATGCGGTGGTTCGGGTGAATGTATGGGGTTGGTTGTTGTGTAATGGGTGAAGGTGTAGCTGTGATGCGGCAATGGCCCGGCGAGTCGGAGCTTGTAGATTGGCCGTGCGCTACGTCTATCGCGTTCTCGAAATATTGTCAGTTCGCGTCCAGGCACCACAACTTCCCCGCCAAACCTTCACGATACCCCTCTTTTAGCTTTGTTCTTGCTGTATACCAAAACATGGCTGCTCAAGTTGCAAACGGCGGTACCGGTGGCGGTAACACTGCCTTCAAGGTGCGCTGCGATGCTGAGCTATGAAAACATTGACTGACATTGAGCCAGGACAAGGAGAAGCCCAGAGCTGTTCGCAGCGCCAACATCATTGCCGCAAGAGGTACGCAGCTCGAATATGCTTGTTCAGAAGAGTTTCGCTAACGTCTATTGTACAGCTGTGGCAGATGCGATCCGAACTGTATGTCCCACCATGAGGTGCGGGGAAGAACCAAATACTAATGCTTCGGTAGTCGTTGGGACCAAAGGGCATGGACAAGATGGTAAGAGAAGGCGCAATTCTCCGCCTACCATAGCTGACTCGTTCAGATCCAAACCGCCAGAGGCCAGACCATCATCACAAACGACGGAGCCACCATGTTGAACCAGATGAGCGTTATGCACCCCTCCGCGAAGATGCTCGTCGACCTCGCACACGCCCAAGATATCGAAGCTGGAGATGGTACAACATCGGTTGTCGTCATTGCTGGAAGCCTGTTGGGCGCCGCTGAACGGTTATTGGGCAAGGGCATCCACCCTACAGTCATATCAGAGGCTTTCCAGCGCGCTGCGCAAGAGGCGATATCGATATTGACCGACATGGCCATTCCCATCTCGCTCACCGACAGGCAGACTCTCCTCAAGACTGCCACAACCGCGCTCTCCTCCAAGATCGTTGCTCAGGAGCCCAAGCTACCTATCATGGCTGTAGACTCGGTGCTTAAAGTCATTGATCCCAAGACCGCAGACAACGTAGATTTGAAGAACATTCGGATGATCAAGAAGTCGGGCGGTACCATTGAAGACAGCGAGATGATCGATGGTCTGGTACTCAACCAGCCAGTAGTCAAGAGCGCTGGTGGCCCCACATTGAAGGAGAAGGCACGGATAGGTCTTATCCAATTCCAGTTGAGCCCACCGAAGCCAGACATGGAGAACCAGATTGTCGTCAACGACTACAGGCAAATGGACAAGATCCTCAAGGAGGAGCGAACATATTTGCTAAACATGGTCAAGAAGATCCAGAAAGCCAAGTGCAATGTCCTCTTCATCCAAAAATCCATTCTTCGAGATGCGGTCAACGACCTCAGTCTGCACTTCCTATCGAAGCTCAAGATCATGGTTATCAAGGATATCGAGCGTGACGAGATTGAGTTCATCTGCAAGGTACGTATGATGAGATTTTTGTGTGTAACAAATCTAACACAAAACAGAGCACTGGCTGCAAGCCTATCGCCGACATCGACTCTTTTACAGAAGATAAGCTCGGTTCAGCAGACCTTGTCGAGGAAGTACAGGCATCAGGTGCGCGATACGTCAAGGTTTCGGGTGTCAAGTCAGCAGCCAACACCGTCTCCATCGTTTGCCGAGGCGCCAACAACCTCATCCTGGATGAGACTGAGCGATCTCTACACGACGCTCACTGCGCCATTCGTTCGTTAGTTAAGAAGAAGGCTCTACTCGCGGGTGGCGGTGCCCCTGAAATTGAGATTGCGCATCAGCTGTCCCTCAAGGCTCGCGAGCTTTCTGGTACTGAGTCTATCTGCTGGAAAGCTTTCGCCGACGCCATGGAGGTCATCCCAACAACGCTGGCTGAGAACGCCGGTCTTAACAGTATCAAGGTTGTCACGGAGCTAAGGCATAGACACGCACAAGAACAGAAGAATGCAGGTATCAGCATTAAGAGTGGGGGTGTCAAGAACGACATCAGCGAGGAGAATGTACTGCAGCCACTGCTAGTCAGCACCAGCGCTATCGAGCTGGCAGCCGAGACAGTCAAGATGATTCTGCGAATCGACGACATCGCCCTGTCAAGGTAAAGAATAGCACAACGCCAGACATAGCAGCGAAAGAAGCAGTATACCACGAGTAATGAAAAGTTCGAAGCTGTTCATGTCAAATACCTTTCTGGGAAATGCCCCGACTTTGCATGTGAAAGCAAACACTCACATTGCATTTAGCGCATGAATGTTGCAATTAAAGTCTGCACGTGGGAAGCATGGAACTGCAGTAGCGGGACACGTTGTCTTCTGCACATTGACAAAAAGAGAAAACCCATGAATCGTGTTTACTTTTCCACATACCGCATCCGGACGACCTCATCTTAACGGCTTAGGATGAGTAACGTTTCTAGCTTGACTCACATGAAAAACGAAAACCGCGGCCGTGGACAATTGCGCGCGTACCGAATAGTTGTCCCCATTGCTGGTCTCGTACTCAAATAGTCCTTCCCAGTTGATGCCCAGCATACGCAGTGTTCTCGGCTTTACTGTGCTGTACTCGTACGCAGTATATGCGTGTGGCACTTGACCAAGATAATGCAATCACCCTAACTCAACGACTTTGTCGTGCATCCGATGCTACAGAATACCACATCATGATAACCGTTTTAATTCCGGCACAATATTGACATGTGGCCTTGCTGTTAGCGGATCGTACCACCATTACGCTAGTCTGAATGTTTAAACACAAAGACTCAAAAGTAACAAGCTAAGGATGTCACTACACCCATGACATGGATCAACGAAAGCCACATATACATCCAATGACTAGTACAACAGCCCTCTCCAACTTAGCTATTCAGCTTCCCAGCCTAGCACCTGCCACAGTGCTGCCACATTAACTTAACATGAGCAAGGGCGCGAAAAAGCAATTGATCACAAGAAACCTTGTTTTCAGCCACCGTACTCTGTTTAACGGCTTTCCCATGAACATTTTCGCATGGCAAACATTGATATGCATGTGTCGTAGCTTTTTATCCTTTTCCTTCCTTTTGTCGTCGATCACCTTGAATCTACAGCACTACCACGTATAGTACCATATCCTATACTTTTGACTTTGTACCAACAATGATCTCCAGGCATCCAGGCGTCCAGGCGTCAGGAAAACCTCATCCATCCTATAGCCGACAAACCATGACTAAGGCTATTGTAGCCGCAACCAAGCCGCGCGCGATACGCGCTGCGAACGCAAGATCGAGTACCAGAGTTCTGCTGGGGACGAAAATCTGGACGGAAGCTGAAACTTAGCGTACCATACGATCAAAGCAGTTCTGTTCGGCATCTAGCTCACTAGTTTCACTCGCGTGTACCGACAAGGGAACCCGAGAACCCAAAAGTTCAGCCTGTCGAAGTGGAGCTTGACCGGAGGGGAAAGGTGGAGTTGAGGTGAGAATAAAAGTTGACGAGTGTTTCAGAGAGCGATGGGTATCGGATGATCTCTGCTGTGCTGCGCGACGTCATTGTTTAGTTTGCCTATCATGACGGCGATGGGCGAATATGTAGACTTGAGGCAGTGGTGAAATAGTTTTCTGTGAAAGTTTTTGAGACACTGACTTGTGAGAAAGACCCAAGGAAAGTGGCTTGTCCGGGAAACGTAGTTATACCAGCAGTCCTGATCATGCTATTGCAACCCGAATGCATCACCACTGGAACACTCAGCTCCTAGCACAGTAGAACGCATACAATGCATCAAGTAAGGAATGCTGCATGCAAATGGCACATGTACTGTAATGTTGATCCTTTCCTCGCTATAGGATGAAAAGAGCAACGTCACACACAACCCATGTTCTTAGGATCTATGCGATATAGATCGCTCCACCACGGATAATATGGGTAGTCGGACTTTGGCGAAACATGTGGAGAGATAAGATGGGGTATTGCAGACGGATAGGTAAAGTTCCGGGCGCGAAGACTTAGTCATGATCGTTGCGGGCGATCAATCCTTCTGAAAAAGTCTGATAGTCGAAACGATAAACTCAATCTATTTGAGATGATAAATCTCCAATTGCCGAATGTGGATGGGAAAGAACCAAACAGGAGATCTGTTGTTGTCATGGACAGCGAAAATGTGACTTTGGGAAAGCGACAGACCGATATTGGTTACTGCCGGATGGGTATCATTCTTGGTAATGGTCTTGGCTAGCTAAGTAGAAGCCAGCAGGGTAGCTGGCTGTGGGGGATGAAAGGAAAACGCCTCGTTCATGCATCTGAATCGTTCGAATCGTTCGGTTCGTGCATCGTGATAATCGTACAGTTGGAAGCCCGTGAAGTGTCTAAAAAAGTTTGAACAAGGAAAGAAGACCGCTCGCTGAAATGCAGCAGACCTCTCGGTCTTTATTAGAGAAGATAAGGAAAAGTTTATGTAAGAAATAGGCCAATAAATGTAGGTCAAAGTGTAGGTCAGCGACTTGTTGCTTTGAGGCTGGCACGCTTCAATAAACGGCTGACGAGGTTTCCGCGTGGTTTGGGCTTGACGTAGAATGCGCCCTTGGTACCTGTCATATCGTCGGTAAAGACCAGATCTTCGAGTGCCAATGGGTCGTCTTTCGGAGCTTTCGGGCTCGAGCTTTGCCAACCATACAGTTGATCTTCGTCAGCTCGTAAATCGGGCCGGGTCAAAGTCATACGGAGTGTCATCTCTCGGTTGAACTGCCCGTTGGCGGAGTGAACAGGCGAAGGAGCGGGCGATTCAACTGAGAATTTGCGATGCGAGATCTGGCGAGAATGCATACGGAATGACAGTCCGGTGCTAGAAGGCGTAGCGGGTGAGTCCATGTCGGCTACTGAGCCAGCGTCAGACTCCAGTCCTTGGTTTTCATTGTTGTCTTCGAAAAAGGACAACTGCCCGTCTCTGAGGAAGGTCTGCATGTCTCGACTGAACTTACGGGCATGGTTGTCGATCTGGGGTAGCTGGAAGTGTGGTGTAGCAGAGTCATTCCCTGCCGACGATGGGAAACCGAACTCGATCGCTTCATCGAACTTTTGGGGTGATGCAAGGTACATGCGCAACTTCTTTCTCGCCTCTGGATCTTGGTAATGGGTCGCTTCGGTATCGACAACAAGGGGTGAAGGCGTTGATGGTAACGTGTGAGTTGCGAGCGAAGAGGAGTGCGCACGTTGGTGAAGACCTCTTGGCCTAGCATTGAAGAAGGGAGGGTCCGACATGTATGAGGATCCGTGGCGGACGGGGTGGGAGGTAAGTGACATTGTTCGTCTCATGTTATCTATCGGCATCTCTCTTCGCGTAAACATCGGTGTGGCCATGGTGTCGAGATATAGCAAATGCCTGTTTCGGTCCTTGCTCGTGTCAAGTGTAGCAGACGGCCCGAAAGAAGGGCGGGAAGGGCTGACAGTCGAAGAGGCCGATGAAGAACGTCGTCGTGAGCGTCCGCGTTCAGGAAGGTCGACCGGAGGGCTGGGAAAGTCGAAATGAAAGTCGTTGAAGCGTTGTTGTGCCCACTCGATATCTTGGTCGTCGGGAAGCAAGGCCTGTTGGTGCCTTTGTTGGAGGAGTGCCTGCTCTTCGCGGGAAAAATGTTGCTTGCGTACCTTTTCAGGCAAAGAAAGGAAAAAGTCCAGCTCGACGTGGGAGATGTCGTGAGATTGCACGGCCTTTTCGGATTTGCGTCTGCGTCGTCCGGTGCCGAGTGATAGAGAAGGCCGGTGTGATTTGGATGAGGTGCTGGCCTGGGACGAGCGGCCTGATGTAGGCTCGTCGGAGGCCTGTTGTCGGATCTGCAAACGCTCCAGGGATGAAAAGTACTTTCTCCTGTAGCGGCACGGATTAGCATTGGCATCATGGCATAATTGACAAACCCTTCATCTACTGCAAGGTACACAAAAGTCATGGTGGGGGATTCGGTATATGCGCGTGCATAACGCGCCCTTATCACACGCCTCAACAAATCAGAGGCTTGGAATTTACTTACTGGACTGAATACGGCAGGGCGTCGAATTCCGCCTGTTGTAAAGGCAGAATAGTGCCTTTGACCTTGCTCTTCATGGCTTCGGCTCGGAACTCGACGTCGGCGAAGGCGCAACGTTGGATTCAGGCACATGTGCGGTTGTCTGCTCGATCGATGCTGCGAAAGGCGGCCCTGACGCCGTGGCCAAGCTGTGCGTCGGGCACGTCTCGTGAAGGCTGGTTGAGCAATGCTATACTTTCTTCTCGATGATCGACCGGAGAGCGATCCGAACAGCAGCAAGCGAAAGTCCGAAGAAGAAGGAATTATATGAAGGCCAACAGAACGACTGCTGGGGAGACAGAAACAATCTGTGGGCTTAGCACCGTACGACTGTCGCTCGCACTTGGGGCGGCTGCATATTCGTGTCGCGGGATGCTACAGCTGCAGGCTAACGCGCCGCCAAAGACGCACTCCTGCTCTCCACCTCACACCTAGGCCCTGTAGTAGAGCCGTGGCTGAAGTATCCGAGAGCAGGCCTGGGTGTGTGCGTTCGTTGGTTGAGTCAGGTTGGACAGGCATGCCTCCTCCCCGCTTCTCTCCACCTTGCCCGTCCGCTGTTTCAGGCCCGCGGCCGCCAGGTACACACCGTCAGCGGGGCCACGATAGTTAGCGTGCGACACACCGCTGCCAGAGCGACCCGGCTGGTGGTGTCGATACATGCTCTCTCAACTGTACCTTGTTTAGCCTCGTCATCAATATGCTTGCTTCTGGAATATTGCATTATTGCGTTATTGCCCCATTGCCCCATTGCCCTATCGCGTGCCGACCAAGTCGCCGGATCAACACCTCAGCCAACGTGTCACGGGGTTAATATCGCACAGATCGCCGTGGACAACCAGACGCCTTGCACAACGTCGAGCATGCGCCGTGTAACGTCGACAAGCTGAGCAACACGCATGCACGCTCCATACAATCTGGTCTAACTGCAGTTTATTGCACAAGCACAAGCAAGGGTATCTCAAGAGAAGCGCATCCAGCTCCAGCTCCAACACAAACGTCACTGCCCCTGCAATGTCTCTAATATAATTCCCCAAATATCGGTGCGGTACCTGATTGCCAGTTTAAAGGCTGACAGACGTCTTCCGGGGACATGGCGATCGTGGTAGACCCCGCCATCGTCTAGTCCCGCATCGAGAAAGTTTAGGCTTTCGGAAGCGTCTACTTAGGCTTCCCAACAACCTGTCGCTTGGATATTGGCGGATCCATTAATTTCACCAAGTCCTGCAGGAGATCGATGTTTGTTGTCAAAGAGTCCTGTTCACAAACAAGCATCTTCTAGATCTTCAGGCACCCGCAATGTCATCTGCGTTGGCGTACAAGTCAGTATTGAGTCCGTGCCACGTTTTGTTAAAAGCGCACGTACAGTAGTATTCGTCATCCAGTCCCTCACGGCTGGGGAGTACTGGCTCCTCCAGCCCAACGTCTTCGTATCGAACGTTGAGCAGACGGATCTTCAACCCGTAGCCGCCTATGAAGGTCGCCAACTTATTGGTATCGGCGGTTATAGGCTGTTGGTTTAACAGCATCAGCAATCCATCAAGCCACTCGGAAGCAAGGGTGTGGCTCTGGGGATGCAGATGCAGCAGGACAGATTCTTTCCGCCCTGCGCCTGAGCCGCTGGAAGCCTGCCGCGAGTGATTGGACGGCGGCAGGTAGCCGTGGATCGTGATCTTGGTCGACGTAGAAGCTCGCTCGTGGCCTGGCAGGGTTCTGACTGTACTGTCAGATGATGAGGTCGACGGAGCCGAAGCCGAGACATTGCTCACGACCGAAGAGACGATTGATAGATCGACTGTACATGTGTCAGCCATGGCAGTAACGCAAACCATAGGGGACGCGTGGATGCGTTACACTTACTCTTCTCCTGCAGTGTGTCTAATCTCGGCTCAGTCGCCGTCTTTTCGTCAAAATCAGCATAGTGCAGATATCGCCGGTTGTGTGACAATCGGACAAAACGCCATGCTGAGGGCACAGAACGATTCAGGGTCTTGCCGGTTACTGGACCTGCACTTGTGCCGTAGTCCATACCCATAGGGAACCACGCCCCTTGTAGCAGACATCTTATACGCTGCTCCTTTACGAACTGTAGAGCCTCGTGGTTGAGTTCGTCACGGACTTGACTGTGGACTGTTAGCTGGGCGCGAATCATGTGAAAACATGTAGCATACCGCAGATGATGGCCCCACGCGTCCTCATACGTCAGCTCCAGTACTTCCATCTGGAGCTCTCTCAGGCGCTTGAGTTCGAATTCAGCCAGATCCTCCTCCACGTCTTTGACGTCCTTCATGCGTGGCGCCTGACCCACCACCTGCTCGATCAAGATGCGGATAAGCTCTTCAATCTTCTCAAAGTCCTCCGTCTGTGCGCCAGCGGCTTTCCACAGTCTGATGAAAGCATTTAACCCACTCGTGTGCAGTCTAGACCAGTGGAGCAAGAGGGGTTTGAACGCGCGGTCAAAGTTGGCTCGCGAATCAGTATGTCTATGAGAGTCAAAGTCATCAGGCTTGTCTACTTCGAAATGCTCGTACAGAGTCTGGGTGACAGACAAACTTGCACGCGCAATTGGACACCGCTGCTCGGGTGGTTCTGCCGACTGCTCCAGTAAGAGCTTCTGGAATCCGTCTTCGTTCTTGTAGACGAAGTCGGTAATATCCATGAGGCCTAGGAAACCAGTCTCATCAAACTCCCACGCAGGCGATTCAGTCTCGAAGCCCAGACGTTTCCATTTGTCTGGATTTTGTTTCTTGCTTCCCTTGGAGTCGGAGTCTGGCTTCTCTGGCTTGCTCGCTGTGTGTAGCCCCCGGATAGCCCTTCTGTGATCAGGATTCTCCAAATCGACCTTTTCTTCCCTCCAGTTTCGCAACAGTATCTTGGTCAGCGACTGGAAGTCGAGCAATGGATGGGCCAGATCCTGTATCGCGGAGCTCTGCATGAGCCCATATACGCTCTTGATCACACCCAGCTCCTGCAGCTGCTTTATGAACTTGGGCCACTCAAAAGCCGCGTCGTTTGCGATGGCATCTCGCATGAGGGCGTTGATAAGCTGCAGCGAGTTGGCACATAGCGCGTGGTCGGCTGAGGTGATCTTTTCGACGAGGGAAGGTAGGAACTCAGGCTGAGTATCGACGGCAGGCTTCAGGCGCTGGAAGCCAGTGGTTCCTTCCTGAGAGTTGCGATGAGAGGGGTGGCCGACGATGGCTGCGAGGACTGACATGGCACCACGATTGACGTTGACGAGAGGTTGGGCGACTACAAGGTCGACTATCTGTTGCACAACTGTTAGATGTTGTTGATGGTTCCTCTCTGGTCTACTCACTCTCGCGACCAAATCATCGGTAACATGGTCCCATCCCTTGTCCAGCTCCAGCAGGCGTGCTAGAGAGGTGAGGCAGTATGCCAGTGTATTGCCTGTGGAATGCAGGGCCAGGAATCTGAGTTTGGGCAGACCGCCTTCGTATATGAAGACGTCGGCAAACGAGGGGTCGCCAATAGCACTCTGCAGCTTGAAGACAGCCATCTTGCGCACCGACTCCTCCTCCGCGCCGAGTCGCGCGACCAACTCGGAGACATTGACGCTATCCATGGCTCACGGCTCGCAGGGTAGGATGCGAGAATGTGGGGTAAGTGTATTGTGGAGATGCTACATTCATCCCAGATCACGCACGAGTGGCAAGCATGACACAATCGCCAGAGGGCCGGGAGTGGTATGCTAAGGGTTGGGGTGGTGTCTGTCTACGCCGTCGTCGATGTTTCACCCTGTCCCTGCGCCGTCGCGCGTTAGTGAGTCGCGACCTTTTGCTTGGCGACACGTGAAGCGTGTTGTGGGGGCCCACTCGCTGGCTGTTGGCTGCCTGCTCAGGTGGCTTGCGCTAGTCAGGTACATGGCCGAGCATCAATCAAGGCCGCCGACAACATCCCATCGCCCTCCAGTCCGTCCTGGTGACCCTCCTCGCCGTCCATCGCTCTGTCCGCTCCCTTCTTGTCTGCTCGCCTTGGCCCCGCCGTCTTCGAGAGCCCCCGTCTTGTTTTTGCCTGGTGTTTCCTTTCCTGTATTGACGCCATCGCCGCCGCCGCCGCCGCCGCTGCACTTTCCGCCGTCGAGCCCGACAACAGCTTCTCCGCTCCGCCGTGACTCTCACCGCAACCCGCCGCCATGGTCTACATCACCTCTGACCTTTTCGGTCCGAACACACCACACGAGCGACAATACGACGACTCGCCAAATTACTGGCATGCCATGGCTCACCAACAACATGCCGCCGGCTTGGGCAAGAGAAAGAGGATGGCCGCCGATGATGGACCACAACAGTGAGTATTCATGCTTTATCAAAATCAAACCCCAAAACTAACAGCATTTTCAGAAACATAACACGCCAACATCGGCCGTCACCCAGTCGCGACTCCAACCGCCTACATCTCCACAGTACCCCGCCTTTCGACAGCAACAGCAACTTACCCTGCTCCCTCTTCCCATCAAAACAACACGAATACACATCAGAACGACGGCCGGTTAAGCAGTTGAAACGCCTCAGTCCAAAAGCGCCCCTTGTCAAGTCGACATCACATCTGATGGACGTTGACTTTGATCTCCCGCCGATATGCCAGAGCCAATCACACGCCGTTTCCGACTTGCGATCCTGTCACGCCTGCAACAAGGCGCCTAAGCGACGAAAGGACTTGGAGAATTACCTCGACTGCAGGAGGTGCGAAGGGCGGACGTGCTTTATCTGTGCGAGGCAATGTGTAGGGTGCAGCAAGGCCATCTGCAAGAAGTGCATAGTAGAGGTTGGGGAAGAGGGGGATGCTTGGTGTTTGGACTGTTACTCGCGTAATATCAACTCGTGAGCGTCACAAGAGGAGGTTGATTTTTAGTGATTTGGTTTTTTTTTTTGGATTGTTTGCTGGAGCAAAGCGGGCGTTCATGTGTTACTCCCAGCTGCATCTTGTGAGACTATGGAGCGTCATAATTGTTTTTCTTATCGACGGTCCTCGGGCTTTGCCCTAACGAGCATGTCAGCCATTCTACTTTCGCCCTGTGTATATAGCAAGGATCATGAGCATCATAATACAGACTAGATTTCCGGGTCATTGATAAGACCATGTACAATTCGTAGTCCTCATTCTATCATTAAACATACACAGCGCCCAGCAAACCAGGAACGGTTCTAATCCTCATCATCAGTGTCCCTCTCCTCCATGACGCTCTCCGCATCTCCCGCTCGGAGCCTCGAGCGCGAACTTGTCATATCTCCGTCTTCAGCCTGACTATTCCTGGTGCTCCGTCTCCTACTCCTACTGCTGACGATACCAGGGAACAACCTAGGTTCTCCGTCTAGCGTGACAGTGCTCGTTGAGCGCGTCAGACCCTGGTCAGGCTCCTCGTATGCTTCTGTCGGCTGAGCGACTGAGAGAGTGCTGGGGTTGACAGTTATGCTGGAGCTGCCACCGTCTTTAGTGCCCGAAGGCGAGGCTGGCTGGCCGTGCAGACTGCCCATGTCGGTTGTCGAGGTCGAAGGCTTGAGGCGGGCAACTTGAGCAGGAGGTAGTTTGGAAAACATCTGGTTGCCGCCTGCAGAAGCGTGCGTGGGAGAGGTGGGGTGCGTTCCTTGGAGCGACTTTGGTGTTTGAGGTACTTCGGATTGCAGGTTAGAGCTCGTGAGATCGTGGCTACCAGATTGTGCGGCGCGTGTATAGCGATCGATCCTATCCGCTGTCAGTATGCAAACCCATCGAACTACATCTTCTACTTGACAAACTTACATGGCTAGTTCACCCATAAGTGTTTCGTGCCGGAATGCCTCGCGAATGCTAGGCACATTGGATCTCGCCATGTCATTGCCAGCGACGCCAGGAAGATGGTAGTTCTTACCCAACCACTTCTGCTTAACAACATGCTCAAAGCCGCTCTGCTCCACAGAATGTTTGGCTAGCTCACACATATCCACAGCACTCAGTTTGTAGATTTGCGCCGCGACCGAGTATTCCTCAATGAGGGGCTCTTTAGTAAAAGCGAACTGCAGAGGATCGTCTGTCGATAGCGAGACGTTGAGACCCCGGCGAAAGTAGCTCAAGAACGGATTGCGTTCGTATGCCAAGAACAGCGCGTTATTGCTAAGAGGCGACATGGCGACACCAATTTGCTCAAGGTAGAAAATGTACTGGAGAAGCGGCACTTTACGGAGCAAGAGGCCGTGGCTGATGCTGTGACAGCATAGTACAGCGGCAGCCAAATGATCCGTGTCGCCAGCCTCTCCACAGTGCGGGCGCAAAAGGAAAGTGTTGAAGCCGCGCTGCTTCCTCCAGACGTTGAGCGACGACATATTAGCGAAGAGGTAGTACATCCAGTAGCTGTATGGCGGGTTCTGCTTTGTAGACCACTCGTTCGGGAACGGAAACTTTCTGTACACACGTCGCTCAACTTTGCTCTCATCGTCGACGCTATCGAACCCAATGACCCTTTGCAGGAAAACGTGAAGCTTAGGGTGACTTGACGGATCTTTGGTGACCTCGAACAAAGGCTGGAACACATTTACGATAACTTGCTGGAAGTTGTCCATGAGGCCAGTAGCCTTGTACACATCGAACAAACGGGGTACTTGGATCAGCCATCGTACATTGGGCGAGAACAGCTTATTGTCAATGACCCAAGCCGCAAGCTTATCCCATTCTTCGATATCTCTACCGTAGATGGAAATGCGCCATTCGACAAATTGGTACTTGCTCGCTTCGAGATCCGATATGACTTCTTTGGTGATTTCAGCCAGGTATCGGCCCTTGACAAAGTTGTCTGTCTTCAAGAAAATGGTTCGGAGACGTGATTCACCAATCGGGTTATACTTCAAGTTGAACTTGTCGAAACGATGAAACGAATCCGTGTGAGCCTACAGAGTCAGCAGATTGTCGCAACATGGAATGTCTGTACTTACATGCATATCTAGAGTATCAATACTCAGATCATACGCGGTCAAGTTGATTGACTCGAACACTTCCCTTAACGTAAGATGTTTGCCATCACGGAACAGTACCACTTCATCCGGAGACTTCTTCATCTTAGACTTGATGAAGCGCAGCAAATGCTTTTGGTTCATGCATGCTGAGTGGTGAACGTGTGTGTCTACCTTTCGGACGTTGTAGAAGTCCCTGTGCGGCACTTTTTTAGTGTCGGCCGTTTCTTGATATTCATTCAACAGGTAGTAAAGGTTGAATTTGCCCTCAAGATATTGGAGACGACGGAAAGCAAAGCTTTTACTCGGTCCATCGGAGGATATATCAAGAATGGCGTCGAGATCGATGTAAAATTCGCGCAATGTAGGAATTGCCACAATAGGCGTGTCGAGCTCAGCAGATTTGGCTGTCTCATACACCTGATAGACACCGCTCTCGTCCAGACGGAACGACATCTCTCCAGGGCCTGGCACCGGAAGGCAGTCTTCCAGATGAAAGTCTTCACCAATGTTGGTTCCCATTTTGCGAGGGGGCTTTGGGGCTTCATTGGGCTCTAGAATCCCGCTGTTCTGCAAGCTGCTGCCCGCATTGCGACGCTCTTTAGACGAGTCGTTCCATACTGGTTCAGGGGGAGTGGGGTAGATGCGCCAAGCGGGGTCATCTTTGGGGTTATCGAAGTTGCGCTGTAGAGACAAGCGAATGTACTTGTGACGAAGATCTAGCACTTTCTGGATATTCGTATAGATTGAGCTAAGCTCAGTGGTGATACTGGAATCATTCATGGCGAAGCCTCCTGCGCCCGTGCCAACACCTATACCTGCGCCCGCGCCGTGGATACCTTCCTCAGCCAAAAGCGGTTTGTCTTCGTGTGGGAGACCAGGGTGTTGCGCATGGGATCGGGCTTGTTGATCGGCTTGGAGAAAGGCGTCGCCGTCATTGCCGGTACCTGCAGTGTTGGCTCCATGTTGAGTCACGTGTCGACGTGGATCCTGTGACTGCTCTGTGTGTGACAAGCCGATAGGTAGGTTGGACCGGTGCCCTTGATTCGCGAGCGTGACGTTGCTCTTCCTAGAGCGAATGCTCTCTGCCTTGCCTTGGAAGTCTACATTGTCTGTGGTGCCAAAGTTGGCGGGAAATGTCTTTGCGCGCATAGCAGGGCTGTACGCCTCTCCTGCTTGTGAGCCTCCATACTGCGTCTCTAGCTGATGCCGTTGGTAGAATTGCTTGGCTTCAGTGTGGCTCATCTGTTTCTCTGCAGTATAGTCATAGAAGGCAGTTCGCCGTTGCTTGTCGCGGGGCAGCATGCCATTGTCGTCCTCTTCCTCATCGCTGGTGCCGGCGTTGTCCTGCGCCGTTGTAGTCGCACCGTTGTTCAGTCGTGTACGCCCGCTACCGCCAGCCTCGGTTTCAGACAAATCATGGCTCAGTTCTTCTTCTTCAGAGGAGGGGATTTGGTCATCGTGGGCAGGGCCAAAGTCCGGAGACGCATCTGCGTCGGCAGAAAAGGCTCCTGGTCTCCAAATCAGTCTCTGCTTGTCTCGGATCGAGGGATTGGGATGTACTACCTTTCAACATGGTGCTGTGGAGAGGTGGTAGTTGCGGTTGCTGGAGCGAACACAAACTTTAGAGACGAGCCTCACCAGGAACGCGCCTCGGAGACCGCCGGCCTGTCGCCTGGCCCCGTGCCATTTTGTAAATTATGGATTCGATGACTCCATGGCATGCTCATTCTGCAGACTCTTCTAGTACAAGGACACAACCTATGGCGAACAAGACATGGAGGCTATAAGCATTCATGTTTCATTTGGGAAGTTTACTAGGCTTAGTCGGCCCCTCCATCCTCGGCTTGTGATGCTATCGGCAGGGTCAAGCCATTGTTGCCGAGACAGACATGTATAGCCTGCAATGCCACCTACATGGCA
>Ga0058698_10000162_pt1 | contig 38663 bp, 42 predicted proteins | sample AgamicAsSfe_FD_67288 | JGI IMG/M metagenome (GOLD analysis project Ga0058698, IMG submission 67288) | Agave microbial communities from Guanajuato, Mexico - As.Sf.e | ecosystem: Host-associated > Plants > Phyllosphere > Phylloplane/Leaf | place: Guanajuato, Mexico | collected 2012-05-30
GCTCTTGCCCGAGGAATGTTGCGAAAGGTGGTGCTCTGCACGTTGCGATTCGAGACGACGGAAGAAGTGGTTTGCGCAGAACTGAAGAGCGTCTGATGGCTGATGCTTTTCGAACTCTCGACTCAATGCGTTGAGCTCATTCTGGAAATCGGAGCTGTGAGACATTGCTGGCGAGGAAGCTAGGGCTAGGAGAGGTTGCTTAGTGTTGATGAGCCAGCCCCTGCGTCGAGCCTCGGGTTTAAGCTGATGATAAGGGGATAGCTTGAAACGTGGTGACTATCTGTATCAGTGCTCCAGGCACGAATCACTTGCTTTTGAGTATATTGATAGTAATATGGATGAAGCCGACGGCAGATGAGTTAGGAATTCTATCGTGAAGAAGGGTCAAGGTTGACAAGACGGAGGCCTGAGAGAGGAGCTGTCGACGCAACTAAGCACTCAGCACACATCATCGTAACATTGTGGGGTAGCTCCACCGAAGCATTCGTATTAATCGCGCAACCAACCCCTCACGCCCCTCTCCTTCTCACTGTGGATCTCGTCAGACCTAGAACTTCTCGTCTCAATAATTGCTTTCCAAACTGGTCGTCAACCTACGAACTCAGTCCAGCCACAGACGGCAGACCACGAGGATCATATACATGCAGAACGTGGAGAAAGGCATTGATTGTCCTCCCGACGAACCACACAAATCATCCAGGTCACTTGATAGCATATACCTAGTAGTACTGTATCTCTTGATGTCATTATGAACTGTTAAGACTACATTATATTCTGATCAATTTTCGAAGCACGAAGACTGCCAGAAAGATCACTTAGACCTCCTTGTCCAACTCTATTATGCCTCCCACGTAGCCCAACCATTATTGAACACCTTGGATGTCCTGCCTAATCCCATGCTACAATCATTATCGACTGTTCCACCACGTTCCTCTTGGTTTGATCCTCATTCGCTACGTTCAACGCATAGCATCCAGTCCTCCTTGTAGCTCTTGCTCCAGATTCATCATGTTCCCCTGTGACAGAGTCTGATCTGGACGAGGGTCGGCGTATGCTCTTGGATCGTAGTTCTGGGGGATAGGCACACCGTTCTGGCCCATGACCATGCCTTGCTGCTGGTGTTGCTGGTGGGACATCTGCTGGCCGGGGTCGGTGGTATACTGCTGATGATGGCTGTATTGCTGCTGCTGTTGCTGCTGTTGCTGCATACCATGCTGTTGTTGTTGTTGTTGTTGTTGTTGTTGTTGTTGTTGTTGTTGTTGTTGCTGTTGTTGTTGTTGCTGCTGCTGCTGGTGGTTGCTGAAGTTTTGTTGCTGAGGTGCACGAACTTCCTGTCGAAATCTGCGGACTTCGTCAAGGATCATCTGGCGCATGTCCGGGATCTCCTCAACGACCTCAAAGGCGAAATCGAACTTCGTCGGACATACGGGCTCGTCGCTAGCATCGTGCCAGATCTGTAGGTATTTGTGTTCGAGTGCCTCCTCCACGCCAATACGTTGAGTGGGGTCGAAAGCAAGCATACGGTCCAAAAGATCGAGCGCATCAGGATTGGCTGAAGGGAAAAGCTTTTGAAATGGGATTTTCGGCATATGTGGCAGGTTTCGAACGTACTCTTGTGCACGGGGCGAGCCGATGCGGGAGAGGGTGTACTCGTCTGGCGTCCCAAGGAAATGGAGGATCTGATTGAGCTGGTCGACGTAATCCCGACCTTTAAAGAATGGCTTGCCACCAAGAAGCTCTGCGAGGATGCAACCTACGGACCAGACATCGACTGTGGGGAGAGTCGTAAGCATAAGACGCGCTTCAATGGAGACATGATAAGGACTTACTAGCTTTGGTGTAGCTCTGGAAACTGAGCATAATCTCTGGCGCACGGTACCATCTTGTTGCAACGTACTCAGTCATGTAGCCATTGTTCTCATCTGGGTCCACCGAGAAGCCTCTTGCAAGGCCAAAGTCCGCGATCTTGAGCTCGCAGTCCGCATTGACTAGCAAGTTACCAGGCTTAAGATCACGATGTAGAACATTGGCTGAGTGGATGTACTTTAGACCGCAGAGGATCTGATAGATGAAAGATTGAAAGTGAGCGTCTGTAAGCGGCTGGCCTGAGCGAATGATGGCAGCCAAATCGGCCTCCATGAGCTCTTCGTACAGATATGCCTCATTGAAAGATTCTGGGCGAGGAATGTCCATGTCGTAAAGGCAGGTGATGTTTCTGTGGCCCCTGAAGTGCTGTAACAACTTGATCTCGCGCAAAGCTCTCTTTGCGAGGATCTTCTTGCTGAATACATTTGTGATCTTCTTGATAGCTACACCGTCGTTTGACGTGGTATTCTGCGCCGCGCAAACAATGCCATAGGCGCCTTGACCGAGCTCTTTCGTGACGTGATATCTTTCGTCGACCACGAATTCTTGGTTGAAGACTTTGAAAGCCTTGCGGCCGCGGATGTCTGACATTGTACTTATGTGTAGACGCTCTGAGCAGTGAATCGCGTAGCAAGCTCGTTGGTAGGACGGTACGTCTAGAGCCAATTAGACTCCTGAATGACAGTGGTCAAATGTGTGGGGATCTTGAGTATGTTCGTGTAAGCTGAATGCGAGGAATCGAGTGAGTCAGTAATTCGTTAACAAGCCTGAAGGTAAGCGAGCGACAGGACGACAACTCGTCCGAGACAGAATATGGCAAGCACAATAATAGTCAGGGGGCAGAAGTCAAGTATTTATGTTTGAGTCCAGCGTGATTGAGGAAGGCTGAGGGCTGACACGACTCATACGGTACGAGCCGTACCCCGCCAATCGTCAATGCCCAATGCCTCCACTGAAAGCCACCTCGAATGCCATAGCATAGCAGGATCGTATATGGTTCAGCTTACTATGTGACTATACAGACTGCGTGCACATATGGGACTCGTGTGGCACAGCACACACGTTCTGGATAGGCTAGGAAACATGGACGAGGCTAAGATTTTGCCGCTACGGTACGGGAAACTCAAGTTGAAGTCTAATATACATGATCTCATTCCAGACTCATCAAGCTTTTGCTGCAGGGCCAGCCCGAGAGCCGTCCTTCCCAATCATCAATTCCTCAACGCCTAGACCATGCCCTGATGATTACTGCTTGAGATATCATTACCTCTTCCTGGCACTACGCGCCTTAGGCTTCGGAGCTGCATTAGCTGAGCCATTCGAAGCGACGCTGCTTGCACGCGATGAGCCCTTCACGGTTTCGAGCTGCTTGTTCTGCAAAAGAGAGTCAGTGATGACCGCAAACAACCTCGACGAAGCACGCGTACCTTGGGAGCTGGCCCTTTGGCTTTCTTCTTGCCTGGCAACTCTTCCTCGTCCTCGTCATCCTCTTCTTCTATCACTCTCTTTCCCTTGCCATTACTCATGCGTCCGTCAACTTCGAACTCCCTCGCCACAGTCGTCAGGAGCGTTGTGCATCGTCGACTGATCTCTTGTGCCGTTCTGCTCAACACGAACCAGTCGAACCTGAAGAGTGGACTCTCCCTGATCTCATCTCGAATCCTTTCATAGAGACCTTCGCTGTCAATGCCATGCTTGTGTAATTGCACTAGCAGGAACCGATCTTCCTCTTCTGTGTATACCTTCTTGTTCGTTGTGCTGACCGAATAGTTGAGCTTCAACTGCTGCATGGGCACCTTGTACATGTTCATCTTCTTGCGCAGCAGCTTCTTTTGCAGCTCCACTTTCATCATCTTTTCTTCACCTTCCTCGATATTGTTGATGTATTTCTCGTGGTTCTGAATCTCCCGGTGACGCTTCCAGAACACTTGCGCGTACTCCTTGACCTGTTCAGCATCTTTGGCATCGACCTCGATCGCGATGCCCTCATAATTGCCACGACCATACTTGGCGCAACCATTAATGAACTGCTGGAAATCACGACGATTCCAATCTCCGAAACCTTCTTCGGAGAGCGTGACCTTCTCCTCCTGTTCCTGTTCTGTCAATGGTTCGCCATTGTCGATTTCTTGTTGTTCCAATTCCTGCTCGGCCTCACGCTCTTTCAAGTCATCTGCAGTGCCTTCAGAGAGAGGAGCTTTGATGTTGTTCAGTTTGCGGAAATGAGCCGTCTCCTTATCCTGGAGCTCTGTCAGACGAGGTGAGAAGAATTGATAATCATGGACGGTAATTTGCTTCGGTGCTCGTGGAACCTTTGGCTTGGTGTCGACCGGTCGGCCACCTGTGGTAGATAGAGCATCGCGATAGTACTTGTCGACCGAGTAGATCTGTTCCTTACGTTCTCTCTTTGCGGGCTGCATCATTGACATAATATTGATCGCTTTGCGATTCTCGAAGTTCTCTCCATTCCACTCATAAGCAGAGTCTGATGTGAACTTTTGCAAATCATCGATACCCAGTGTTTCGTACTTCGCATTCAGCTTGGCTGTTCGTTCTTCTCCAGCTGCAAGAACAGCTTCAAAGTCATCTTCTCCAGCCATTCCCAAATTACCTGCGGGATTCTGGAACAGTGTCTCGGCACCGTGCTGAATCATGTTCAACAGTTCATCCTTGGAAGCTGCAGCCTTGGCTGCCTGTTGAGAGCGACCTTGCTGGATGACAAGCTGATCAAGTCGCAACTTTTGCGCAGCGCGCTCGAGGACCTTCTCCTCGACAGCATTCTCGGTGACAAAACGGAAGACGTAGACCTGCTTTTTCTGGCCGATACGGTGAGCTCTGTCCATTGCCTGGAGATCTGCCTGCGGGTTCCAGTCACTGTCGAATAAGACGACAACATCAGCACTTGTCAAGTTAATACCGAGACCACCGGCTCTTGTTGTCAGCAGGAATAGGAATTTCTCGGATCCTTCTTTATTGTATTCATCGATTCCTGCGATACGATCTTCGTGTGCTGTAGACCCGTCGATGCGGCAGTATTGGTATCCTCTCATTACGGAGTAATCTTCCAAGATGTCAAGTACCCTGCTCATTTGCGAAAAGATCAGTACTCGACTACCCTTTGCGTGCATTCTCTTCAAGAGCTTGTCTAGCATGACCATCTTTGCGGCATTGTCAACGAGATGCTCATCCGTAGTGTACGGCGGCCCTGGCTCAGCACCATCGAAGAGATATGGATGGTTGCAGCACTTTCTCAATTGCATGACAATGTTGAGAAGTCTGGTCTTCGATTCCCGCTTGCCACCAGCACCTTGGACAGCGTCAATATCCTTTGTGAGAATCTTCTGGTACCATTTGACCTGCATCTCAGACATGCCGACATAGAGATTGATTTCTTTCTTCGGGAGAAGGCTCTTCTCAACATCGGCCTTGACTCTTCGGAGCAGGAAAGGGCGAAGTAGTCTGTGTAATTGCTGCACGACCGTGTCTTGGTCTTCTGATTGGGTTGAGAACCAATTGTCGAACGCTTCCGAATCACCGAATACATCTGGGAGGATAAAGTTGAGCAAGGACCACAACTCATGGAGGTTGTTTTGAAGCGGTGTGCCTGTGATGAGGAGTCGGTTGCGTGACGAAAATGTCCGGATGACCTGCGCCAACGATGACTCTTCGTTCTTGATTCGGTGAGCTTCATCAATTATGATATACTGCCAAGCAAACTTGCGAAGGTGTGTCTTTTCGATGAGTACCATCTCGTAACTCGTGATGAGCACATCAAAGTTCTCGTCGGCAACACGATCTTTGATGAGCTGATTCCGCTCCTCTTTGCTGCCTTGCAAGACGAGGGCGTCAATCCCTGGAATCCATCTGCCAAATTCTCGCTTCCAGTTGTCGAGTGTTGACTTGGGTACTAAAACAAGATGAGGACCTTTTGTGCCTTTGACATGTCGTAAGTAGCCAATGAAAGAGATGGTTTGCAACGTCTTGCCCAAGCCCATCTCATCGGCCAGAATGCCAGAGATACCATTTTCGTGTAGAGAGATCAACCAATTCAGTCCTGCAACCTGATAGTCACGCATCTGACCCTGGACATACTGTGGAGATTCTCTGAACAGCGTATGCCCTGCACCCTCGTGCTTGCCTTCTTTCAATAGCTCAGCGTCTTCCTCTTGCTCTGTTCGTCTCCGTCGTTCTCCTGCTGCACCTCCCTTGCGCTTGTGATCTTTCTTGTTCCTAGTGTCCGCTGCACTATCTTGTCTGTCGATTTCGGCTAGAACTTCATGCACTTGTGGGTTCGAACTCGCGCCGATGAAATGACGGAAGAGGTCGGTAAGTCCTAACAGGTGACGGAATCTTTTGATGGTATCATTCTCCTGGTCAACGTTAGTACTTGGTCTGCTGATATAGAGCTGGCTTAGCTAGCCTTTGACTCGTCCAAGGTCTCATGTTTCTTGCCGAACATCTTCTTGCGAAGTTGACTCGCATCTGCACGTCGCTTTTGACCCTCCCCATGTGCATCTCCAATGACACTGCTAGATCTTGTGTTGTCTTCTGAGTCCGTGTAGCCCGGAGTGTCGAGCATGGATAAATCACGATCCGGTGATGAGCTGAGACCCTCCATGATGTGCGCGTGTGAGCTGTCGGCCAGTACTGGCTCTCAATGTGCAATTTCAACCGAAGAGCGTAGTAGTGTAAGGTCCGGACCCTTCAAACGACCGCGCTGTGATGCAAGGTGACAGGCTCTCCCAGGCTCGTCACATGGGACGAAGTGTGCTGTCTTGGTTGGGTTCTCGGAAGTGATGTCGCTACTCTTGCCCAAGTCTTACGCTCGTCAACGGTGCTGAGTGTTCCTCAATTCCATACACGCATTCGCGCTCGACGCGAGACAATCCGGCGGATCTTCGGATGTGAAGTTGAGCTTGTGCTCGTGCCATCATCCATCGTCTGTGCTTTCCTTTTCGTCTAGATTCTTCTCCTTCAGCTACGAACATACCTCTCCCTGCGACGACTGCAACACCTCCGGCATCAATTGTTCTGGAGTCTTTAATCACCTGGAGATGTCTTCCGAGGCGGCAAAGGGCATTAACGAAGCTGCAAACCGTGCTGGCGCAGCAGTTTCAAGTGCAAGCTCTAACATTACACAATCTACAGCAGGAACTTGGGACAGGTTTTCTCAATGGGTCTCTGACAATAAGGCCGTTGCCTACACCATTGCCGGTGTTACGTTAGTGGCTACTGGCGGAGCTGTATACTTTTACACTGCTGGCGGTGGTGCTGCTCCCAAGCCAAAAGATTCTGGGGTGGAAAGAATAAGCAAGAAAGAAAGGCGGAAGATCAAGAAAGATTTGGAGGACGAAGCGGCAGCGGCCCAGCAGCAAGCTGCTGCACAAGGTAAGCGGGAAAGGATACCCAGCGATGGGTTACTAGTTACTCATTATATACGTTACAGAGACGAAACCTCCTGCAGCCACTGTGCAGAGTGAAGAAGAGGTACCGAGTGTCTCAGAGTCGACTGTCGGGGCCTTGTCAGACGAAGTAAGCGCCCGCCTGCTTGCCAACGCTGCATGAGTGCTAATAAGCCGACAGGAACGAAGAGACTATGCGGCGAAACTGAAGGCTGCCGGCAACAAGGCGTATGGTGCAAAGGAGTATGAGCGCGCAATCGATCTGTACAGCAGGGCAATCCTCTGCAAGCCCGATCCAGTATTCTACTCGAATCGTGCCGCGTGTTACGGCTCACAATCCAAGTGGGAGCAGGTCATCGCTGACACGACTGCTGCCTTGGCGCAGGACCCGGAATACGTTAAGGCCCTGAACAGACGCGCAAACGCGTACGAGCAATCAGAGAAGTACAGCGAAGCTCTGCTGGACTATACCGCCAGTTGTATCATCGACTCGTTCCGGAACGACCAAAGTGCTCAGAGTGTGGAACGGCTCTTGAAAAAAGTTGCAGAGGAGAAGGCGAAGACGATTCTTGCTAACAAGGAGAAGAAACTGCCTAGCTCGATGTTCGTTACAAACTACCTTCAAAGTTTCCGCATTAAGGCAAGACCTGCTGGACTAGAGGACTCTGCAGATCTTAGCAACGAGAGTGGTAGTGGTCAGATGCGCAAGGGCTTGTTGGCAATGGAGAAGAAGAGCGGAGAGGGCTATGAAGAGGCGTCCGAAGCTTTCAACCAAGCTCTTGAGCTCGACAACTTAGGCGACAATGAAGCATTTGCATACAACCTTCGTGGCACGTTCCGCTACCTCAAGGGCGAGAACGAGGCAGCTCTGGAAGACCTGTCGAAGAGTGTTGTATTAAACCCGGCATTGACACAAAGCTACATCAAGAGGGCCAGTATGCATCTCGAGCAAGGCAACAAGGACGGTGCTGCCAGTGACTTTGAGAAGGCAATCGAGCAGAACAAGGATGACCCAGACATCTACTATCATCGTGCTCAACTTCACTTCATTCTTGGCGAGTTCGCAGATGCTGCAAAGGACTACCAGAAATCAATTGACCTAGACAAAGACTTCATCTTCTCCCACATCCAACTAGGAGTCACGCAGTACAAGATGGGCTCGATCGCATCCTCAATGGCTACATTCAGACGGTGCAGGAAGAACTTCCAAGAAGTGCCAGACGTCTTCAACTACTACGGCGAACTACTTCTTGACCAGCAGAAATACCAGGAGGCAATTGAGCAGTTTGATCAAGCTATCACGATTGAGAAGAAGACGAAGCCGCACAGTATCAACGTGCTGCCATTGATCAACAAAGCACTCGCCGTGTTCCAATGGAAGCAAGACTTCACTGATGCAGAGAACCTGTGTCATGAAGCGCTCAAGAGTATGGTTTCAATTCCTTGGTGATAGCAACCACTAACGAGACCACAGTTGACCCCGAGTGCGACATTGCTGTGGCCACGATGGCACAGCTGTTGTTGCAACAAGGCAAGGTTACCGACGCACTCAAGTATTTTGAACAGGCTGCAGAGTTGTCGAGAACCGAGGGTGAGGTGGTCAACGCTTTGTCGTATGCTGAGGCTACAAGAACACAGCTTGAGGTTAGTTTATTGCCGGACTGTTTCACTTTTGGCGCACGACTAATGCGTAATAGGTGCAAGAGAAGTACCCTCAACTTGCGAGCAGATTACAAGGCGCAGGAGGTGGCGGATTCGGAGGTCCGGGTGGCATGAGATGAAGACAGCATAGCCAAGTAGAGTATCATACTGGAGTTTTGACGAGAACAAGAAATGGTCATCGGTGGTGTTAGCAAAACCCTAATGTATAGTACAGATCTCCGCTTCGTGGTCAAGAAGGAAGCGTTTCAAAGAGAAGTTTGATTCTGTAATTCATTGTCTACTAAGTGGCCTCTATTGCTTGCTGCTCAAGATGTTTGATGACTGTTCTTCCACCGCTGCCGAGTCATGCTCGAAAGCTCGATCGCCAGTATCTGTGGAGCTTCAGGTAGCAAACTTGAGGGACGATCTCTCGCCGGAGTAACCAGTAATGAAACCAGCAGAGGTATGCTATGCAAGCACCCAAGTGTGCAGCCCGACAGATTAGAACCTGGACTGTGAGTCTCAGACGCATCGTCACAATCAGCAGAGGAACAGAGGCGTTCAGCAATTGCCAGCTCTCACGGTCAAGTCTCACAAACGATAAGCTACCCCGCCGGAACCTCCTCCGCGCTCTTTGAGTCCAGCCATCGACCGCTCCTGTTCAACTTACTTCTACACACATCCTTCTGTTCATACTTACCATCACACGTATCTGCAAAGTGAAGTGAAGGACTACGACTGCTGAGGCTGCTGACACAGAAGCTCTCATCTTCAGCTTCCATCACCTCTGTACCGCAAATCTCCTGTAGGTTCTTCGACATTACCAATGTGAGTCAAGAGCTGACCTCTTCTGGTAGATCTAACCTTCAAGTCACGGAGTACTTTTCTCTGGGACCGGACTGTACTACAATGGCATCAAACAGTAAGTAGTAATGTACTTGAGATCATAAGATGCTGACGAAGCTAGAATCTATGCTCAGGGTGTCTCTGGCACTTGTACCTTCAACTACTCCTCCTGGCTCTCATACAAGACAAGATGACCTCGTTCCAAGGATGCTAGAGTTCACCTCTCCCGAGCAGAGATTCGCTGTGGGGAGATCCTCGAGCAGAAAGAGTCCTACTCCATCTCTTTCCAACGCCTTGTTTCATTCGCGCTCGGTATCACGACAGCATGCCGAACTGTCAGTCGACCCTAGAACCAATGTCAGTCCTCTACAAATACAATATCTATGTGATACTGACATTAGACAGCTTCTCATGGTTGAAGATCTGCGCTCGGTGCACGGTACCTATTTAAACGGAACGAAACTGGCGTCAGGCATTTCACGCTATGTCCGCTCTGGAGATATTCTTCAATTTGGCTTGGACATTCAGCATGAAGAAAGTAAGTCGCTCTGGTACCTGCATGCTGAAGTACATGATCTGACATTCACTAGGAGGTCACTTTGCTCCTCGAACTCTCAAGGTTAGCTATGGATCAGCGCCTCCTGCACTGGTACACACTGTGCCTATCCAAGCTCGCCGTCCTGGCTCGTTCCAGGTTCCAGAAAGCACAACAGATGAAGAAGAAGAAGAAGAAGAAGAAGAAGAAGAAGAGGATAGCGAGGTGGAGGTGCTTGGAAGCACGGGCACATCCTTTGACAACAGCCCATCTAAAGCTTTTGGCGTACACCACGTGGAAGTTGTGTCCAACTCAGAGGATGAGATCCAAGTTCTCAGCATCACCAAGAGGAACCCACCCGGCGTTGCTCTCAAAGATCTGTTCACTGATGACGACGAGGAATGCTCGTCACCGCTTCAGTTTTGCGCACCAGCGACGTCCATTTCTCAGCCTACTATTGAGCATCCGCGCACAAGCACGATGGAGGCACTACCAAGTCAAGATCGCATGAGGATCAGCAACATTCTCTCGGTACCAGCTGAGAATGCTGAGGTCGTCTTCCAAAGTATAACGCAAGGTCCTACTGAGGCAGCAGACATAGTCGATATGGAACCAGGTTCTCCCGCATCTGAGCCTGAGCGTGGGCTGTCTCCAGAATCCGGAGGCGTTTTGCACGAGGAGATTGGTACCACGGCCTCAGAGGTTCACCATACGTCGTCTTCCGTGGAGCTCGAGGACAAAGAGGAATCACTATCGGCCAGGCTTCATACAGAGACTGTCTTCGACCGATTCACCCACTCTGATGTCGAGGAAGTGCAAAAGCCTCACGAAGAAGGTGATACCGCAGATCTCCAAGTGGCTGACTTCGTGCCCCCACGGATCGATGCTATGCTTGAAGATGCTCTGACTGCTCGTCGGACAAGAATCGATGCTATTCTTGGTGATGCTCGGAAGGCCCAGGATTCCGAACACGAGCCTCTCGAACCTGTGTTCGGAAACCCTCCCGACGTGAAAGCATATCTCGCTGAGGTTGAGGACAGCGGCAATGCATTGGCTGCTGAGTCAACCAGTATCAGAAAGAGACAGCGAGACGATACCGTCATTGTCTCCTCCACCGACATCCAGCCACAAGCGGAGCATGTGCATAAGCGCATACGACACAATGCTCCTGTGGCTCGCAAGCATGACAGGAGAGCCGCTGAACCTGCTTCCTGGCAGGCTACAATCAAGCCATTCATGCTCGGCGCACTGGTCGGGGGTATGGGTGTCTTCGGAGGTCTTCTCAGCATGGCGGACATGCAGTAAATGCTGAATGCAATTCGACGATTCCAATGAAGCAACGAGATTGACAGGGATCATAGGGGCATGGGAAGCTGGGCAGGGCGTACGGAGTCAATGAACTGTTATAATACTGGCGAGTAGCTGGTGCGAGGCGTTTGAGTATCAAATGTTGTGTTCTTCTTCCAGATGGAATCAGATAGTGTTCAGGAGCGGACGGCCGGCGTGCCTGAGGTTGTGAGGTATCCACTCAAGTCAGCAGCAGCAGTAGACTCTCTATCGATGGTAGTAATGGCAGACTGACGTTACACAAGACCTACTCATTGCATCCCAAACATTACTAGTGCAGCTGAGTACCAGCCACCCTTGTTTAGCCTGGCAACCTTCAGGTTACACAAGGTTCATCTCTTGGTCCAGCTCTTAATCTTGTTTTGACCCCCGTTAGTCTTTGCTTTCGGGCTCTTCAATAGTGTCTTAACGTGTCTGGTAGGGTCTTTAAGACAATCTCCCTGGGATTTCAAGGCATTGTCATGGTACCAGTCAATGATGTCTTCTCGCAGGAGATGCTCCTTTGCTACATTTTCCAGTATCTCGAACCTGGTGACATTCTTCGTTGTCGTGGGGTGTGCTACTACTTCAATCAAGTCATAAAGACTAGCCGCATCGTCAAGCGAGCCTACTATTTTGTGCCCGTGGCGCCGCTCCAAGATTTTTCAGGTCTGACCAGTGAATTGGAAAATATGAACAACTTTGGTCGCTAAAGCATGAATCCGCTACTCAGAAGAAGATTCCCACAGTTCTTCAAAGTTGCCGAAGACAACATGGACCTCTGGACAAGGTGGGAGAATTCGAAGAGTATCAAGTGGAGACTGGCTCGAGAAGCAGCTGTGCTGGCCGAGGCTTCGTGGCGACGCATGCTAGTCTCACAACCAACGATCATGCGTCTCACTGTTCTCTACATCACCCCAAGTCCTCATCAGCGTGGACTTTACGATTACAAGCACCGAACGCTCGGCTTTACACGCGGTCTAAGAATGGGTCAGCTGTACGGCATTGTGATGGACCATCTCAAGAACCCAGGTACAGACTTTGCACTATTGGTCTAGTGCTTTGGCGGGCGCCAACAAGACTTACGATATATCTATGCTCGCTCAACCCAGTGAGAGTGGATCAAATATAGGCCGATTCCACAGCCGCCGCCAATGTATCCACCATTGCAGGAGATTGCGGACTTGACAACTTTGGATCCGGTCAGCATGACTTTGCTGCTTCGTGGTCCTGAGAACCCCAGAACTCCAAAGCGTGCGGTTAAAGCTTAGCTCAAAAAATGGTCACTCAGGTCGACACCGCAGCGAAGCAAGGGATGAAGTGACCTGACGTGCCTGAGAACTGCCGTGGGTTACAGTACTCGTTGGCTGGGGATCGAGGTGACGTCGGCTTCTCCATTCAGTACTCGAAAGCTGAGAAAGGTCGCCTTAGCAGCATGTTCGACGGGCTGATTCTTCTCAAGCTAGCCAGATCGTGTACGTCGGACAGCGCTTACAGTCATAGGAGAGAGATTTGGAAACATTCCGGACATAGTACTCGAGAATCCTGCTCGCTCAGACCTGTGTGCTAGTACGATAGCAGATAGCACGTTTTGGTTCTACGTAACGTTCTTGTTTCGAATATTTCTCTACCACCTCGGTCCGAGTAGCTGTGCCTCGGCTGTTTCATGTGAGGCATCATCGTCCGTCATTCCATCTAAAAGTGCCTTCAATTTCCTCACGACACTACTCACAATGGATGTCGCACACCTCTTCGATGTTACCGGCAAGGTCGTGCTCGTCACCGGCGGCGCAAAAGGGTGAGCATGGTCACTACCGCTTCCGCATCCGCCCCTCCTACTCATCACCGCCGGCTCATCATCCCAGCTTCTGCTAACCTCAAAACTTTGCCTCCCAGTATTGGGCGCATGATCTCCGAAGGCTACGTCCGCGCCGGCGCGAAAGTATACATCTCCTCCCGCGATGCAAAGAGCTGCGAAGAGGCATGCGAGCAGCTCAACAAGATGGGACCAGGCACGGCGGCCGCTATACCAGCGGATTTCTACAAGGAGGACGACTGTAAGAAGCTGGTGGAGGAGCTGGGGCGGAGAGAGAAGAGTACGTAGAATCGAGGAAGACCAGCCCCTCAATAAACATCCACGCACCACACGGCAAGCACAAGAGTGTAAGCACGACTAATACCAGTACCACTCCTACTCCACAGAACTCCACATCCTCGTCAACAACTCCGGCAGCAATTGGGGCGCGCCGTACGACACCTACCCCGACACCGCCTGGACCCGCGTCCTCACCCTCAATCTCACCCGCGTTTTCACCCTAAGCCAACTCCTCACCCCCCTGCTCACGGCTGGCTCCTCCCCATCCGACCCGTCCCGCATCATCAACATTGGCTCCGTCGACGGCCTGCGCGTGCCCGCCCTTGAAACCTTCGCCTACAGCGCCAGCAAAGCAGGCTTGCACCATCTCAGCCGGGTGCTGGGGCTGCATTTGGGACGTAGGAACATCACGAGTAATGTGATTGCGTGCGGGCCGTTTGAGAGCAAGATGATGAAGGCGACGTTAGAGAAGTTTAGAGAGAATATTGAGGGGAGTATTCCGTTGGGTAGAATAGGGTCGCCGGAAGATGTTGCGGGCACTTGTTTGTGGTTGAGTGGCAGGGCGGGCGCGTTTGTTAAGTAAGTGATGTGCCGTGACTCGATCTGAACAGCATACGAGGAAGAAGTTATTCGTGTTGTAGCAGTGCTAATATCTATTGTAGTGGTGCGACGATAGCGCTGGATGGTGGTTCCTTACTGACTTCGAAGTGGTGATCGTTCTGCACGAAGTCGGTATCTTCGAGACATGGTCGGCGTAAGTTGCAAATGTCACCTAGGACAGCCTGTAGTGGCCATGAAACAAGCAAACATAATGCGATACTGCCTCACAATGAAAGCAATCGGAAATGTATTATAATTAGTTCGTATACCACAAACGCCTCGACCGTGGTCGTATCAGTGCTCTGCCCATGCTGTACCGTTTCAGTCCCATATGAACATGCTGTTGCCATGCTGAATCATGCTGAATGTTCCCTGCCTTTCCACGACAGCAATGTGAACTTGATATCCTTTGACCCCGACCCCGGAAACGGTCATATAGGTATGGCTTGATTGACAGCATTGCCATAGTCCACCGGTGCCGCTAACATCCTACACAGACAGATTAGTGTGCGCCCGTCATTGCAGAAGAAACTGCGACCAGCTTCTCCATGACATACTTCTTGCCAGTCTCCGACGCACAGCATCCGCAAAAGATCGAACCAGGCCAGCAGATGACCTAACATTAGTGTTAGTGACATGGACCCACAGCATTTCGTTCGACTGGAGCTCAGGGCGCGACATACAGCTGCGACGACAGTGACAACAAATCCGAGCGTAGGACCAACAATCTTCAGATGGCCTAAAATTAATCATTAATAAGGTGAAAACCATGGTAAACAGCAGAAACGAACATGGGTTTTGATCTGTGCCACACTGGATACAAAGAGGTAGAGGAAGGCCGGCCATTGTATATGCTGCTGATGATGTTGACGATGGGATGCGAGTGTTGGCGTTTGGGTGAGGCTGGAGAAGAGAAGAGACGGAGTTGGGATGCGGCTTCCAATTTACGATGTCGATCATCTTGCCTTGGCACTGATCAAAATAAAGTTGAGGTGAGTGACGCACTAGCGTAACGGGTTTTCTGCAAGGCAAGATACAGACATGTGAATGTGTTTCAGTTGTGCAGCAAGATATTTAAAGTATATGATTATCGAAGGCAACGTCGGGTCATGAAGTCTCGTAAAAGCCTCTGCTCAAGAATCTAAAAGATTGAGTTCACAATATTTCCACCTACATGGATTGTTAGTATTGTGATATTCGAGGTGAAGAACAGTCCACTAACCGATTGAAGCGCCAGCACCGAATATAGCTGCATTACCCAGCTTTGAGCCGAACTTCTTGCCCTGAGATGATCAGTCAGTATAGCTGCACAATGTCACCTGCACTACAGAAGACATACCATTTCCTGTACTTTTTGGTTTCCCATTGATGACTGTCCTTGCTGGTTCTGTGCAACAGCCATCGGCATGTTGCCATACGACATGGGTGTCTGGCTTTGCTGGCCACCGCCGCCGTACATATATGGCTGCTGCTGTTGCTGCTGAGGTGCAGGCATAGTGTCTCTCTTTGGTGCACCCTCGTTGACTTGCACGTAGGATCGAGGGAAGATACCAATCTCGCCTGTACGCTCACTTTTGCCTTTCCACCACTCTTCATTCATGTACTCAATGATCGAAATCCGGTCGCCAGCCTCGACGGTGAGATCGCCGTGGGCCGTACCGTTGTATGCATAGAGAGAGGTTGCTTGCGCGATGTATGCTGTATCATCTCGTGGTGGCGCCGCTGATCCATATGCAGGAGGATTCGGAGTCGATGGCTGGGGAGATGGGGCGTAGAAGCCTGTATGCTCTTGCTTCTCGTTGAGGCTCAGGTTCGACATGCCATTTGTTGCGGAGACGGGAATGACTATCGAAGGTGTGGATTCTGTTGGTAGTGCGGAGAGGAACGTGGTGAGTTGATTTGGTGACACTAAACCCATGTCGACGAGGTAGTGTAGCTCCTGTGAAGGTATGTTAGTGCGCCATGAGACAGTGCGTTCACGCTCCGCGATGCTCACTGCTTTGATTGTTCGCACGGCTCTGTCAGCCATGGCAGCCTGGAAGGAGTTCAGGTTTTGTGCCATCTTGTGTATCTTGTGGTCGATAATATATGTATCGCGTTACTGAACAGAGGTGATTTATGATGTAGACTATGGCGATGTGGTCCTGGATTGGTTTTATGAAGTACGAAAGTATGAAAGTGAAAGCGTCGTCACACCTTGATGGTCGGGCAGTGCTGTGTGATTGCCATGTGCTGCCAAGGTCTGAAACGGGTATACCGTCTTGAGTTATTACATTCAGTCTCAAAGTCTTCTATGCTATGTAAAAGGGTATCTCTAAATGCAGACCAAGTAACAGGAAGTCGTTCATCATCCCCTTGCGCGCTTGTTACCAAGGCTCCAAGGCTCCATATCGCAAAAGAAAATACCAAGCAATGCAATGCTATGCTGGTCGTGAGTCATACCATCATATCAGACATCAGACGTCGCTAACCCCGTCTGTCCGTCTGCTCTGTACATCGCGCTCACAAATCTGCCCTAGGTCCATTACATAAACTTCTCGGTCTCCCCCACACCATCCATTACTCTAATCAAGAGATGGTCTTGGCCGCTTAGACGTACTTCCACCACCAAAGCCTTCCTTTCCAAAATCTAGGAAGTCCAAATCTGCAAATGGTGTCCTTCTTTTATGACCTGCACCATTGCCTAAGCCTCCGAGGGACATAGTTGCACCCCTCTGGTTTGGTAATGTGGTCCGCCGATGTGTTTTCGGCGTAGAAGTATGTGCAGGTGAAGAGTGGTCAGTTTCCATGTCTTCTATTGGTGATCGGAATTGATAGAAATCTCGTCGCGGTGTGATAGCAGGTATCGTTTCTGAGATCGAAGTCTGTGACTCTGAATGTTGCGATGCCACAAGATCTGACCGTATCGAGACAGGCTCCGATGAAATTATCGGCGAGATATCCTCCATGCTTCCTGGCTGTTTCGTGCCCTGGTCTCGTGATTGTGCTTTGTGATTTGGCACTTCCGCAATATGGTCCTCTGCATCACTCCCGTAAATAGTTGGCGATAGCTTTTCGGTAGCCCACTGTCTGACCCGCCAGCCCTCGCCATCCCCTAAACCTAAGTTCTGCTGATCTAGGAAGGACAAGAGGTCTTCTAAGGCGTCTTGATACCCGTTGGATCGTGCTGAATTCTCATCTGCAGCGGCGGTCTTGTAAAGCTGTGCTACAGATAGTGCTGCAGCCTTGAAAGCTTGGTGCAAGTCGGGGTTTGGCTGTCGTGCTGGGAAGGATCGAGGTAGTGAGGTGTTCAGCGAGCTGAGTGAGTCCATGTTGTTGTCTCGCGGAGACTCTCTATGATGCAGCCCCTAAGTGATAATTGATAGGAATGTATTAGATGAGTGAGAGTGAACAGAAGATCTCTGCTGTCCGGTCAGATGCTCAATGCTTTGCCGCTGAATCAGTGATGTTGGAGGTGGTTAGCAGTCAAGTGATGATATGTGTTGACACCAGATGTCTTGGAGGGCATTCTAGATTTGCAGGGTTTCGCGGTGTTGTCTCCGACGCGCATGAGCACAAGTTACTCAGACATCCCACGAACAAAGAGAGAATGGACAATACAGACATGAACGTCTCGGCTAGTGAGATATTCACAACAATAAGACACGATTATGCTCTTCGTGGTTCATCGCAAAACACTCTGCTATCTAGTCAGTCAGGAACTCAGCCTACTGCATGGTATATGTTCCAATTCCATCTGGACAGGTTACGGGCGTCGGCAGGTCAATTCCAGTGTGTGCAGCCTTCACAAAGTATCGATCATTTAGCACTTCTCGACAAAGAGCTTCAGAATCAAATCTCAGCCCAGCGTCACCTCGTAGAGAGTGACCTGGTTAAGCCAGCTTGGCGAGTACGCCTGATTCTTGATTCCGAGGGTGGTATAAAGATCGACCAACTCAAGCCTGTAGCAAGCCTGTCGCGCGATGTCTTGTATCCTGACACACTTGACCCTCCATCCCAGCTCCGGTATCCTCTTTACGAACTCTTCCTTTGCCCACATCCTACAAAACCAACCTCGTTCACACGACATAAGACAGCTAAGCGCGAAGCCTACACCACAGCCCGGCTTGCTTGTGATTTGCCCGCTGAGCCGACAGCCGATCCAGTAGAAGTTCTTTTGTGGAATCCGGCAGGCGAGCTCATGGAGGGCAGTCTGACGAGTGTGTACTGCAGAGAAAATGAACATTGGTTCACACCAGCTGTGACATGCGGAGGCAATGAGGGAACCACTCGGAGATGGGCAATCGAAAACGGTCTCTGTACCGAAGGGGTTATCATGGCTGAGAATTTGATCGAAGGCCAAATAGTGTGCATAAGTAATGGCATTAGAGGTTTCATTCACGGCGTCGTAAAGCGAAAGTTCTTCAATGCTGCGAGGAGAAGTGCTGCTAGCTAAGGGTCTTTGATGTCGTCGGCGGTCAATTGTACCCATTCTTCGACTGGGAGCCTTGCGCAAGACAATATAGCAGCACGAAAAGCCCCAGGGCTGGCAAGGCTCAGATATATCCTCTGTTCGTCCTTCGAGAGCCGGCAAGTAAGGCATTAGGGCAACCCAGCTGCATAAATGCGGATTCACAAATTTACGCGTCGCCTAGGCCAGACGTAATTTCGAAGCTGCATGCAGTCTGCAAGAACTGAAAAAGCGAACAGGGGTCCAGGAATCCTGCTAAGCGACCAAAGGGCACCATGCCAGGAAGGACATAATCGGAAGAAGGACATTCAAGCGTTAACCGGCTCGAAGCGAGTCATTGTTAAAACCGGAAAATGCCGGTATACCGAGTTGTCAGACTGACAAGCAGCTCTGTTAGCATAAACAAGGCCTGTCTCGGGGCCGTCCGCTCTGGTTGAATAAGCCCTAGTGTCAGTCCAAAGCTAGATAATTCATTCCTTGCGATCGCATCTTTGTCACAGATTTGAGAATGGCAAACAAGTTTCGAAATCTCATGTCCAAGCACTGCTTTCAATGTATTCCATCCATGCAATTATGCACATCTCAATAATACACATGTCTTCGTCTTTTCGATTCCAGCCCCGCACTGCACTCTCGCTTGCTCGGCACGATCCAGCGCCAGCCTCCATTGGCACATTGCTGAGGCCGGCCACCCACACCCGATTCGCATCTGTACTTTATCGAGTACAAGTGGTTTACTGGATCTCAGGGTCTGCGCCGATGCCCCTCATGCGCTCATCTTCGAGCCTTGCGTAGAAACGATCTCTGTGGCGAACAGCTGGAACGTGGTAGCCTGTGAGTTAAGTACTGTTAGTGATGCTCTTTCTTTACGTTCTGTCTTTGTGATCGCGGATTCAGTAAGCCAGATTGGACAGCTTTGTGTGCTCATAACGCGTCTCTCCACAAGCTGATCCCCAGACAATGTGGTGCGGAGGGCAAGTCGTAGTCCTTGAGACTATTTAGCTTTACGTACCATACCAGTAGAGGTAGCCAGCGGCAACACCGAGACCTGTTTGTTTCTGTCAGTCATTGTTCCTCGGGTGGATGATCTCGGCTTCGATGCTTCTCGGCAGGGTTCGCGAAGCTGTGGTGTGCAGAATGACGAACCAATGGCGGAAGATAGATCAACAACGATTCCTCGCTTGAGCATCTACAACAAAGATGTGTCAGTCTACCGCTCCTTGCTCTCTGTGATGCGCAATTCGGCCAGCGCCTAGATAGGAAAGGGGAGGCAGAGACTTACGCCCTGAATGGGCTTGATGTTCGTTGCAACAGGCATTGTGATGTGTGAGGGATTGTCGCAATACTGATCAAAGAAGATGTCGCTGCCGCAGCATTGAGATGAGGTCGGTCTCGGCAAAGTCCGTGCTCATGACTCGCAAGCTTATATCCGATAGCTCCATCGGCAGGAAGGCCAACACTCTCCATGCTCTTGCAAAGGACAACGAGCTTCTCACGACAATCAGATTGGATCTAGTGATATCCCGAACATATCTAGCACGGTCGCATAACTCACATCATGCCGAAATATAAGTCGCGCCTGTCTTATCATTTCGGGCCTCACTGACACAAACTACTCTTCTGTAGGTCTCTCCAAACTACTATGAACGCAATGCGCTTCCTCGCCATCGTCCGTCCGAATATTCGCCTCGTAATCGCGCTGAAATACGCTGAACCAGGATGTCGAGGATCTTTGCTGATGTTGTTGTCCTTTTGCTAGGCGATTACTGCGATGTCTACCTTACACACGACTCTATGAGCGTGCGGAAAGCTCACAACACTGGAAAGAATCACTTGCGAAATGTTGTAGATTACTATCAACGTCGGTCCTCGTTACCAAAGCCTAGCACTGGCCTACACTGAAGCTCATCACAGAAATCGGTCATGATACTGCACAAGGGGTTATCGACAAGATCACATCATCATATGCTGCAGAAGGACTTCAGAATCCGATGACCATGCCGCAACCTGGTGGACCTGGGATGATGCCACCGAACTTCGGTGGACCCGGACCACCGTTCGGCTTTCCTGGTGGTACGCTAAGATTGATTGTATGTTGATGACATTGGATAGCTGACACCTCTATCTAGGACGACCACCAATCCCTCCTCCATTCATGATGGGAGGACCTGGCGGACCTGGTCCCGCAGGTCGAGGAATGCCATTCCCATTTCCACCACCAGGAGGCTTCCCAGGCGCTGGTAGTCCAGCAAACGGCATGCCCTTCCCTCCTTTCCCACCACAAGGCTTTCCTGGTCCTGGCGGTCCTGGTGGTCCTGGTGGTCCACCCTTTCCATTCCCTCCGCCACATATCGGTAATGCCATGAGTCCGCAAGGTGGGCAGGGCTTCCCGCCACCACCTCATCTTGGTGGACCGCCCGGCCGTTGATGAGTTGTTTGACTCTGGAGCGCATTATGCTGTGGGACGGATCTTCGTGTCAATGGTGTTTCGGATTGGAAAGAGCTTGTCAAGGGATTAGCGAGCTGCATGGATCGGCGTTAGTCAATACGAAGACATTACAATTCGCAATGTGCGATATGCAGGAGGCAATAAGTCAAAAAGAAGGCTCGATGTCACACTGCTGCGTCATAAGAGCACAGACTGGCACTTACCGAGATAGACGGGATTCCAAGTGCGCTTGAGTAGCTAAGATGCCAAGATCGAAGCACGTTTATACTCATGCCAGAGGCATGCATTACCACAAGAGAGTGGACGAGCAGACATTGCTCTTGAATTCAATGAATTAACCTCTCTTCTGTGCTTTGCCAGGACTCCAGGCAGTCGGCTGCCAGCCCTCGCCTGCACCACCACGCTGCGCCGACTTGAATGGATCTGTTGTTCTTGTAGGCTCAGCCTCTTTCGTCTCGCCCTTGAACCTGCCTTTATCCACATCCTCGCCCTGCAAAATTGCGATATGCTCATCCTCCGTCTTAGCTGCGTTCATCACACCCTGATTCTTTTCGCCCTCTGACTGTCCACTATAGCCTGCACTGTCACGAGGTTGAAGCAGCGGTTGAGCTTGAGCTGTATCTGCTGGATTGTCGAGGAACGATGGTATCGACTTCCACCGTTCATCCGCTTTTGCTGCCAGTTGCTTGAGACTCGTTTGTCGTGTCAACTCGTAACGCTGCTCATCTAGTGATGGGGGCGTCGGTCGTGTATGCCGTAGCCATTGCATCCACATTGGAGTGTGATTGACATCGGCATATTCGGTCGTCCGTGGGTATTTGGCAATACGTCGTGGTCGGTTCGACAAGTCAGAGCGCATCTCCCAATAGGTTATGCCTGCTAAATCACGGCCTAAGACAGGAACAAAGTCAGCATGGGTGGATAAACGACTTCAAGGGTTCTCGGACCAACTAGCCACTTTCTTCGCCAGGGCAGCCTCAAGCTGGCCCATCTGTAGTAAAGACCTTGAATCAATCCTGGTTGCGACATCTGAGGATTCTTGACGTATATATGTATAGGTGGTCGTTGTCGCCGCAAGAAATGTACATTTCGAGCGATGACGCCAATGCCAATGACGCGGTTACCAGCGGCGAGTCGCGCTCCTTCTGTTTCATGATCTCAAAACAACAACAACCATTGATCTGGGACCTAACAATATATATCGCGATGGCATCTGTATCGTCCCTCGACCAGGACATGCGCAAGCTACGCCTGGATCGATACACTCCGCAGGCCGCGAATGAGATCAGGACATGGATCGAGCAGACTCTCGGCGAGAAACTACAAGCAGGTGATCTACTCGAAAGCCTGAAAGATGGTGTCGCATTGTGCAAGTATGGTTGCACGAGGGACTCATGCGATCCAACTCAGCTCATCATCGCACAGACTAGCGAACCTAGCGCTTCCACCGCCGGGTATCAAGTATAAGGCGTCATCGATGCCCTTTGTCCAGCGCGAGAACATATCACACTTCCTACGCGCATGCGAATTGCCACCTCTCGGCTTACCAGCACACGATCGGTTCCTCACAGTAGATTTGTACGACAATAAAGACCCGGCGCAAGTCATACAATGCATCAGCGCATTCAGCAGAGCGGCCAATGCAGCCAATCCATCGCAATTTGCCAATGTCATCGGCCCAAAGAAGCCGGCTCCGGCCCGTGGTCATGTATATGGCAATAGTGTGGACAGCGCAGGCCATGGACGTCCGAGAGGCTTTAGCGGAGCAAGTCAAGCAAGCGAGAGTCCAGCCGCACGCGCCCTTAGTCCTGCTCAGACAGGAGGCTCAACGACGTCGAGAACGACAGATGCAAGTTCGAGGCAGGCAGCTGTCAGCAGTTGGAGTAAACGAGGAGATGAAGGAATGACCGCTCCAGCTTGGAACATACATCAATATGGATACATGGGAGGTGCTAGTCAAGGCAACCAGGGAATCAGCTTCGGCGCAAGACGGCAGATCACGTCACCCAGCGTGCAGGTACCCAGTCTTGCGGAGAAGGAGAGGCGGCGAAGAGAGCAGGACGAAGAAGTGGAGCGGACGAGGAAGGAGCAGGATGACGCTAGGCGACAACAGCAAGAACGGGATCAGCTAGACCAAGAGCAACTATGGGAGGCGGAGAGTCGGAAAACGCGGCAAAAGCAAAAGGAGGAGTTGGATAGGCAGCGAAGACAGTGGGAGGAGGAAGAGCGTGCTTGGAAAGAAGAGGAAGAGCGGCGTAAACGAGAAGAGGACCTTGCGACTCAAGCATTACCCACCACGCCTGTTGCAGGGAATCTAAAGTGGTTGGACAATAAGTCGTCACCGAAAACGCCAGACACGCCAGAAAATACAAGGATAAAAGACCTTGAGCGGCAGCTGGAAGAGGCACGGGAGCGGGAAAGGCAGTATCAAGCAGAACGCAAACAGAGACCAGTCCCTGTCCCGCCACCGAAGCCCACAATACGGAAGAGCAGTCAGCAAGTATTGCCTCCGAATGCCACAACTCCAGCACCAGCAACTGCTCCAGTGCCAATGCCAGGTCGAGCTCCAGCTCCAGCTCCAGCTCTTGCGCAACAAATAGCTCACGTTCCACCGCCGCCGCCTCAAGAGGACGAAAGGGACCTCCTCAAGCAGGAATGGAACAAGCAGCAAGCGACTCCTGATCTATTAGCAGCAGCAAGAGCAGAGCTCTACTACCCAACGCCCGAAAATCAGCCATCCACGCCTCTCCAGCAGACACCATCGAATACTACAGTACCCAGGTCATTACGCCCAGGCTCGCCAATGCGAGCTCCCAAACAACCAATTCCAGAGCCGGAGATCGAGCATGAACCAGAACTTGAGCCTGACCTGGAGCAGGAACCAGAAGCCGAACTAGAGCACGAACCGGAACCAGAATTCGAGCATGAGCCAGAACCAGAACCGCAGTTCCCTCCTACCTCGAACGGCCATGGCACCACAGCAGACGAGCCCGACTCGCCAATAGCAGCCGAACAGTCCGTGCCACCATCAAGTGCTCAACCCTACCGCCCCTACTCGCCCGCGCCACCTTCAGTGGCGTCCACTTCAACCGCGACATCCACTCCCACCACATTTCCAACAGGCCCACGCAACCCGACTGCCTTCTCAACAGGCCCACGCGCTCCTTCGCCCTTCAAGCGTCCAGCCCCAGTTTCCGTACCCTTCTCCTTCACACCTTCCTTTGCGCCCGAAGTCAGCATGTCCAGCACGGCCGAACAAGCGGGCGAGGATACACGTCGTGCGGAAAGTCAGCGCGCGACAAAGGCGGGTGGTGTGGCTAGTCGGAGTTTGATGGAGAGGGAGATGGAGATGGAGAGGGAGAGGCAGAGGGAGTGGGAGAGTGTGCAGGTGGAGAGGAGGGCGGGAGGGCCGAGGGGCCCGAGGGCTATGAGGTAGTGTTGGTAATGAGGGGATTGAGAGAGGGAAGGACAGGGAGGGAGAAAGGAAAAGTGGAACGGGGACGAGAAGGTGAAGAAGAGTGCTGGGATCGACGGCCTCGGCCAGTAATGACTTGGTTATGCAGCTGTTAGTGTTACAAGCTGCAATGATATAGAGTATATTCAAGCACGACCAGTGCAAGCTCCTGAAATTTGGGGCAACATGGAGCTGACGCTGTGTCTTCCTCTCCCGATTATCATTGAGTTTCCTCTACTTCTGGACACCCATTGCGGGGTTTCCTGGTCCAGCAGTCTCGCGACTGCCCATTCATCGCGATGCATTTCACAATATTCTGCTCGCGATGGACCATGTCCATCATGCTGCCATCGTCCCAGCCAAATTGATAGCTGACGAGCTCCGGCTAGCGCATCCTCCTGCCCCTCACCTTACTGTCCTCGCATCTGGCCTCTATGACTATTTTCCGATCCGCCTGCGCCACACTTCTCTACTCTCTCCTGATCACGATTGTATTGGCTTCCTCATGGTCGAATTCTCGATATTGTAATCAAAACAACACCTCGCCCGCATGCTCTCCCTCGAAGCCCAGCGCCTGCAGCTTCTCCAACGCTCTTGCATTCTTAGTCTTATTCGCAGCCTCCTCCTCATCTTCAGCCGCCTTCACTTCGGCCCAATCGCCTTGTTGCCAGCCGGCGGGGTTGTCGTCTTCACGGTCGAGATCCTAAGGGGAGGGACGTTGTGTTAATTCAGAGGATAGGTGGAAAGACGGTCAGAGTGACGAGCGGTTGGGTGGAGGATCTTACAATCTCTCCCATGATCAAGATGTTCTCCCCGCGTATCAGTTGCAGACCCATTGGTTCGTCGCCGAAGAGGCTGCGGGTCGTGCTGAAATGGCGGCGGACTGTGTTTTGCAGCACTAGATTGCCTGTAGTGCTCGAGTTGTTCTTGTCAGCCTTTCCGTTTCCGTTTCCGTACGCACGAAGAAGATAAGAGGATAGGTCAAGCTCCTCTGTGCTCGTTCCCATGCTCATGGACAGGCTTCATGCTCACCGAACTGGTCCCAGCTGCGTAGCACGCCAATCAGTTTCCGTCCGTCGCGGAGTTGCACCATGAGTTTCTCTATCGAGCACAGCCGCACGTCAGTCTTCCTTCTTCTCCATCACGGTCTCTCGCCGCATGTCCCCCAATGCGCCGAGATGTATGATCATCAAGTAGTCTTACTATCAGTGAGGTCGAGCAGGCTCGCGGCCGTCGTGAACATCTGCGGCGGCAACTGTGGGACCATTGGCGGACCCTGCGCTTGTCCTGGTCCCTGCCCTTGCCCTAGCATCTGAGGTTGTGGGCTGGGCATCCGGGCGTTTGCTTGGGACTGATCGTGGATGGAGAGGCGCTCCATTGTGGATGATGTGAAGTGTTGGTGTGGTCGCACGCGAGGGCGTTCAGGTTAAGAGATTCGGTGGAGGATGGGATTTACTGTCGCTGGGTGCGTAGATCATCGCATGCCAGCTGTGGTAGTTGTACTGGTGAATGGAGGAGGTGCTGGTCGGGGTGCAGGGGTGGTAGAAATGTACTGGAAATCATGAAACGGTCGTCATACGTCTCAGATCGACATCCAGAGTTTCGAATAGCTGGAATACCTTCTCCATGCACCACAACATTTGAGCTGCTCTACTACCAGCAAGTACAACTCTTAGGGGTTTAAAGACCATACCAACTGTTGACTTTGTCAAAGTGAGAGCACCCGACGAGTCATCAGAATCAGAGCAGGATTGAAGCCGTGGTGATTTATAAGCTGTCAAGCGAAACGACTACATCTCACGGTGGCCTTGTGAGAAAAAGTCAGACAAGGCAGCATCTACTTGATTCTGTACTCTGATTGGTTCACATCACATCACAAATCTACCTACAATGTCCACATTCTACAAGCTCCTCCGCTCCTCAAGATGGTACCCACCCTCAGACCCAACCACCTCTTTCGCCGGTAAGACTGTGATAGTCACCGGCGCTAATACTGGCCTGGGCTACGAGGCAGCTTACAAGTTCGCCTCTCTGGGTGCCTCCCACCTAATCATTGCCGTACGAGATGTGCAAAAGGGCGAAGTAGCGAAGGGCCGGCTCGAAGAGAGACTAGGAGCTTTGAGCAAAACGTGCTTGCTCGAAGTCTGGCAGCTCGATCTTTCCGACTACGACAGCGTCAAATCGTTTGCGAAGCGGGTAGAGACCGAGCTGGAGCAGCTTGACGTCGCGGTCTTGAATGCCGGTGTCTTCAACCTTCGCTTTGGGCAGAGCCACTATGAGTGGGAAAACGATTTGCAAGTGAACACTTTGTCCACGACACTGCTAGCACTTCTGCTTCTTCCTAAGCTCAAAGACACAGCTCGAACGACTGGGCGTACGCCGACGCTAGAGCTTGTGTCGAGTGGGACTCACTACATGTCGAAACTGACCCCGGAGCAAATGTCGGGTGATGTAGACCTGTTGGCCGAGTTTAATAAGCCCAGCAAATTTAGTGCTAACAAGCAATACGGTCTTTCGAAGCTCTTCCTAATGTATGCCTTGGAAGCACTGTCCGAACTTACAACTGGATCTGCAGCCGACAGCACACCAGTCGTCTTTGTCACATCTACATGCCCTGGAATGTGTACAACTGAAATTGCTCGAGGATTTGACAGCATTCTTTACAGAATAGGCAAGGTTATTATAGGGCTCCTGTTGTTCAGAACAGCTGAACAGGGAGCTCGAACTCTCGTCAGCGGTGCTCTTCTCGAATCCAGAGGTCATGGCGTGTTCTGGCAGAATGACATAATCAGAGAGTAGGTTCTGCTTCGCATAGAGTATCTTCACCCGCTGACCGCTTCCCACAGACCAGCTCCGCTGCTGCAAAAGCAACTACAGCAGAAGGTGTGGCACGAGATTGTGACAGCTTTGAGCAAAGATGTTCCTGAAGTGATTGATCTTGTTCGAACTTCTTAGGGGAAAGGCCGTCGTGTTGCAAGAGGTGTTGGATTGTCCTCGATCAGTGGAATTCTGTAGTCACTTGACCATAGCGTACGCCATCAACCTTCAGCTCGAAGACCATGCTTGCACTGTCCACAATGCAGTCAAGAGTGAAATCGAGATTCTCGAACTCAACACCACCTGAGGTCTTCAAGCGGGTGAACAAATGTTTGGGTACTGCACTCAAATCCGTTCGGAGTGTACAGACCCGGACAAGAGATTTGTTGTAGGCGTCTGGGGCAGTGTCTGCATCACAGCCCAGGACTTCGTCTTCCACGATCAGCGACTGGCCCCAGCGGAAGTTGCGGGTGTAATGGAAGGATATTGCAGTTCTTTCGGAAACTCTCGTGCCCTTGATCAAGGTTAGCATGAGTTCATATCGTAAGAGTACGAAGCAACTCACCTTAGCAATGTGCCATGATATACGATCAGATACCATAAAACGCTCCCACAAAGGACTCCAATAGCGATCAGCAATAGGGTGTTTCTGCTCGTTGAAAACTGTAGCGTAAGATGTTCCGTAGTGCCATCGACTACGCCTGTTTACCACGATACTCCCCTCCAGCCCGCGAAGGCATGCACCACGGACAACAGCTGTCCAAGCATGTAGTGGCTGAACAACCTCGATATGTCTGGCTGGACCAGTGGCTCCGCTCTGGTCTGCGTGCTTGAAGTCTGTCGCATCAGAGATGTCGTTAAAGTGGGCTTTTAGAACCGTGTACAAGTAGTTTGACTGCCCGAAACCACCAACGAGAATGATGCCTGAGACCACTTCGTTCATAGCAGTAATTGTCTTGACTTGGCCTTCCACAAGTGCAATAACTTGTCTTACCACAGGATCAAAGATATCTCGGATATCGTCAGAATTCAGCAGCATAAAGCCTCCATCGATACCTGCTTCCTCATGATCTTCTATGCCTGGCATGGGTATGCTGAAGTCTTGCGAATCCACATCATTAAAGTTTCGCTTCACAGTTTCCTCCCAGTTTCTCATGGCCATCTGCCAGGTTTTAGGCTTGTTGTCGCGCATATCTATGTACCGTGCGTCGCCCATGCGCTGCTTGACGTGCTCCTCGAACCGATAGTTGAGGAAGGTAGAACCACATAAGCTGCCACTGCCCACAGCTGATTCTTCGACGGTCAATGGTGATCGTTGTGCGACCCTATAGGAAATGAGATCGACGGTACCGCCGCCAGCGTCACAGACAATGAGATGAGCCCCGGTCTGGACGAAAGAAGGTAGAAATGTCTTCAGAGTGTATAGTGCGGCCGCTTCCGGCTCCGAGATCAGTTTGATACTGCGATGTTCGCCCATGCCAGCGCGCTGAGCAGAAAGTAGTGTGGCATTCTTGGCAGCATCTGACCAGACTGCAGGCACGGTGAGGACATATTCAACCAGATTGCTGGCACGAAAGTTATCACCATATCTCCTGGAAAGGAATGTCATGGTGTGATTGTGCAACATGGTCAGGTAGTCTGTAACAGCATCCATCACATTCTTTTCGTGCTTGCGTAGATGTGCTGCAGTGTCAACAGGCGACACGTAGTCTGGCAACTGCTGATTCCGGTCAAGAAACAGCTTGAGACATCTTAGTCGTGACTCATCAGGCTTCAGCTGGAAGCCCCATCGTGGTCCGTCGATATTCTCCAGCTCATCAAATCGCGGATATGATTCTAAGAGACGCGCTGATGGCTTCCTGCCTAGTGCCGGGGATCTTTTGGGAGAAATCGGGGCCGGTTCGTACGACAACTCGGTAGGGACTTTATCTGATGTTATGCCATTTCCGCCGGGCCACGATTTGATGACCTCGATCTCATCTTGTAATGCTGAATGTACAACTGCCACGCCACTGTAAGTGGTGCCGAAGTCTGTTCGTTGTTAGCGATGTCTCATTGAGAAGGATATACGGCACTCACCAACGCCAATGACGATCCGTCCAGGTGCTATAATACTGCTGGGAGTTTTCGGGCCATTGCTGGATACTGTGGAAGGTCTTGACGAGTCCTGCCCCGGTGATGCTATGCTTTGAGGTCTCGAGCCGTATATTAGTGAAGCAGGTCGGGGTGATCCGCTGAGAACGAGAGACTGGGGTCGTGTCTTGATCGGCGTCACCGGTTGGCCATTAAGACTGAGTGATCTTGGTCGACGAGACTCTTTTCCACTGGACGGAGGTCTGGAGAAGCCATCGAATGCTTCATCAAAGCTGTCCTGCAGGGGACTGACGGGTGGTAAAGGCAATGCCTTGACGACTGAAAGTCGCATCGAATCGTGGAGAAAAAGCTTCGTACTCAGCGGAGTCAGCTCCTGCTCGGGGATTGTGGATTGTGGAGATGATCAGCGAGTTGGAGAGAGCTACCGTACTCCTTCGCTTAAGAAGTCAATTGAGATGGTATACTGAAGCTGTGTATGGATTCAAGCATCGAGCATTGTACAAGGTGTTGCTGCCTCACACTGAAGAAAGAGAACATCTGCCGTAAGCGAAGCTCATCGGCACCACGGGCATGCTGCTGTGAATGATGCCGCTCGGCAATAGTTGCACGATCGGTTTGATGATTTGGAGATTTAGACGTAAGAAAAGAAGATAAACCGGTTCACGACATCGTCCAATAATCAGCCATCTAATATCGATTCGCCGTTGTCCGTTGTAAGTATCAGATGGCGTCCACGACTTCCACAACGTCTGTGAAGACGGCGTGGGCGGGAAGATCTCGTCTCGAGACTCGGGCCTAGTGAGGGGAGCCCGGCCAACAACAAATCAGCGACCTATACCACACCTTGTGAGTGATACTCACCTGCAGCAGATCTGAAACCTATGCAGGTCATGCAGATCATGCTGTATGTCGCCGACAATGCCGTCTCACTATCACATATAAAGTTATACTTCGCTTCCGCTGTCCCCGCTTCCTCGTGCATGCGTCATCACGCGGCACTCTTATTGTAGGAGTAGTGCCTTGGCGTGTGAGTGACTTGAGGTTCAAGGATGGTAATTGCCAGGGGAAAAGGATATGAGCTCAACTATACACAAAGTGGTACGCACTTGCCAGCAGTCATCTGAAACTATACAATTATACAATCATACAAATACGATTTCAACGTTCTCAGATAGTCGTCCTTGCAAATGTATGCATCGAAAAGGACACCAAGCACGAATGAGGAGGAGCAACCTCTGCTTTACCCAAGTACATTGACCTCCCACATTAAGCATATTTACCAGCTTCAGATTGATAATTCAGCTCGCCACTCCATGAGAATTGCCCGATGGCAGAGAGCGCAGGCTGTCCATGGCTGGTTGATGATGCGTTCCACCTAGCAAAGACAAGACGTCTAGCGCTAGGCTTCCGACAGAAGATAAATCTGCGCGACCGTGACTAATTGACAGCTCACTGATCAGGTGCTGGCAACTTAAAGGGTGCGAGTTGAACTTGTGGCTCAGGAAGGAATAGATAGGACTCGTCACGCACACAGGTCGATTGAGCATTAAATGACTCGATACGAGATATGAGACTTCATTCTGCTCTTGTTGGCGCACTCCCTTCGTCTTCATTTTCCTCGTCATCGTCGAAATCTTCACCCTGCACATCAAGGACTCTCTCGCCAGCCCTCTCCATGAATCTCTTACTCCAAGCGCGAACGCCTTTCCATAATGCCTATATTGTGTTAGTTATGGTAGCTGAAACCTTGCTTCAGAACCTACAAAGATCACTGTGAAGATGCCAACAGCAACGGCGAGCATGGAAACATTTGCGAGCCTGTCTCTGCCTGTGTTGCCTACTCTGCCACCTCCGGTCCCATACCTACGAACATTCCACCAGTTCCACGGATTAGCCAACATGACCTTTGCAAAGCCCAGTAGTCCGAGTGATGCAAAGCCCTTGATGAAATGCTCGATCCATGTTGCGTCCTCCTCTTCAAGAAGGTAGAATGGCGTCGAGTCATCGCCGGAGCCAAGCGGTAGTGATGTTATCACATCATACGGGTCAAGGTAGAGGTTGATGATGAAGTCTCCAATGAAACCCAAGACGAATACTGTTACGAAAAAAATGGCAAGGGTCAAAAGCATCTGGGACGCTGCAGAAGATGTTAGTGACTAGGTAGGATGGACGACCTCTGACACCGATGCAGGATCTCTCGCATGCTGACAACTGCCTGAGGATTCAATCAATTCTTCAGGCAAACCCGACGAACGAGGTGATCATCTTATCTGCGACGACTATTGTACATACCTGTGCTACTAATGTAACGAGCCCACGTCAGTCGCTCCAGGCGGTAGTCGAAACCACATGTTGGACAGTTGTAGTAACGTCGTCTGCTTGTATACGAACGATCGGAATGGCGCCACTGCTGGAGACACTGCTCATGAACGTAGCGAGACGACCCTTTGCACTGACATGGTCGAATGAGTCGTCCAGATTCTGATTCATAATTCACGTATCCACCTGCTAAGAAAGCAGGCAGAAGCTCATTAGGAGGATGAAAAGTTGGCAGAACCTGCTCCAGACATATCCGACACTGTCGTGGTCGCCAATGCCTTCCTGAAGGATGTGGCATTGACTGCTCATCTTCGGAGTGAGGTGGCGGCTGGTCTCTTGAATTTGCAGAGTCCAAGATTGATTCCTCTACTGGCTCAGATATGGCCTCATATTCTGGAAGGTCCTCTGGCCAGCTCCAGCCACCAGGTACAGGAGAGCCAGGAGTGTTTGTGTCACGAGACATTGTGAAAGGTGATTTGATGTGTTTTGAGTGGCGAGGGATCAGCTCAATTCCCCAGTTGAAACAGGCATATTTCCTTGCACCAAGACAAGACCAGGTCACATCTGCAGAAACGCAAAGGAGGAAGAAGTGGAGGCTTGCTCTTGAACGGTATCAATTGATAATGCCAGGTGGTGAAACTGGAGGACACGAGAAGGATTTAACCCTCAGATAGACCCTGATGTTCTCGTGCGATACTCTATTGGGTATTAGCGCATGCACCTTTCCTGCACCTCGGTGTGACCAAGAAAAGCATTCAAAATACCATGTACCAAGCAGACCTCACCGGCGGACTTGCTCAGTCTTTAAAGTGCTTAGCTTCTGTATAAGTAGCCTTCGATACCCTCTATATCGCATCACGAACTTGAGATCTCTGCCATAGCCTCACACTTTATATGACTCCCACCGAGTGACACATCAAGTGGCACAGACTCGAGGACTCGGGTACATCGTGCTACAGGGGATCCAAGCTCTCTAAATATAGTGTCAGCACAAAGAGCACAGGATCGAGCACAAAGGGCTGCCATCATCCATCATGAGTGGCCTACTTGGACGTGAATCCAAAAACGGCAAGAAGGTCTCACGCAAAGTCGCATCCAGAGTATCGTCGTATGCCGGCAGTCTGAAAGCAGAATCGATATCATCGCGACCGCAGTCATCCGCCGGAAGTGTCCAGCCAAGTGAGGACGAATTCGATGATCTCGCAAGTGAAAGCAATTGGAGTACGGTAGCCCCAAATGACGAGGCCGTTGATGTGGATGGTGGAAACCTAGGTGATGCACTGGAGTCGTTGCTGGATTCGCTACTGGACCGGAAGTCACGCGATAAGGACGGGCGAGACAATAACTATGTGTTATATACGCATGTCATGCGCCTCCGGTATTCCCAACTCGAGATTGAGGACAAGTCGCAGGAGCTGCTCGAGTGTTTCCTCAGAAGCGTTCGTGATGAGCTGTCCGAGAAGATGACTCTCAGTGCACTCAAAGCTATCCAGATGACAATCCTAACAGACGCCACGCAAGCTCCCTATGATACATGTTTGGCACCGCTCAAGCGCTCCATCGCTGACTCATTATCTCGCAATGTCAAGGAAGAAGCACTGTACACTCTCGGTGTTGCTGCTTTCTTCGGTGGAGCCAGCGCAGATGAACTGGAGGACCTCATCTCGCAGTACCTACTGGTCATCGTAGAGACAGATGGCGCTCACGTCACAGCGGAGGACGATCCAGAAGTCGTCTCGGCTGTCATAGACGTCCTCGGCCTCCTTACAACCCGTGTACACGAGTTGGCCGATATCTCCCAAGATATCATCGCCGCCTTGGACGAACAGCTGGACTCTTCCTACCCTCGCGTCCAGATAGCAGCTGGTGAAGCCATTGCGTATCTGTATGAACGCTCATACACTCCACTGGAAGAGTTCGAGGTACGCGAATCCGACCCTACATCATCGGACGACCTCGACACTTCCATTCCAGATCCAAGCATGAAGAAACGCTACGACCCCTACAGGAATCGTGACGAGCTCCTTGCCAAACTCCGCACCGTATCCAAAACAAGCACAAGATCCATGAACAAAGACGACCGGAAATCTCTGAAAACAAACTTCACGTATATTGCGCAAAGCGTTGAGAACCCAACACTGGGGCCACGCTACTCGACTGCAATTGATGTCGGGACGCATCGTCCCTACGGCAATCGACTGTTCCTGAAAGTGGGTAACAAGGGCACGTCGATACCAATCGACAAGTGGTGGAAATTCCTCAGGCTGAGGTCTATTCGGAGGACTGTGCAGGGTGGACTGACCGAGCACTTCATGAATAATCCGGCTGTAAAAGGTTGTCTCACGCAGGAGCAGTGGGATGGTGGGCTCGACGTCGACCCTGAAGAAGAGGAGTGAGCTGTGCGCTTTTACGACGTGATGAACAGGAGGATTTTCATGCGAGGGGATCTTTCTGGCTATGAGATGAGTCGTGTATTGGTTCGTTCGAGGACTCAATCATTTGGTTGCAGGAATACACGAGAGAACGAGGCATCGATTGAGGAGTAAGGTCACAGGATATACCCAGTTGAGTAGGAGACAAAAGGAGGAAGAGAAGTGCTAGTCTCACGACGTGGAGAATGAATAACGATCATGAAACATATCCCTTTCAGACAGCTTCGAGTCTCCTACTACCCAAAGATGAGACGTAGTGCCTAGTCTGGCCTACCTTTGTAATCCCTGAACTCTGCTCACGAAGTCTACTGCCGTACACCAACACCTGGTATTGGCATGATCAGCATATGTCCAAGCAAGATACCTTGAGCCTCTTGCCCTGAGGCTGTGTCACCATATGCCGAGTTCACATGATGCCAGCATAGCTCATGAGCACTTGAGTTAAGCTCATTGAATTGCCACATCCAATCAAGTATTCGATATCGTCTTCCACCAGCTCCCTTTCTTCCTCTTCTCACCTGGCCCGCCACCAGCACCACCACCATCCAGTCTCCTCAGCCCTTCATTCGCATTCTCAATCCCTTCCTCAAATCCAATCGCCCCCGCCAATGCACTAGCCTCCTCATACCTCCGTCTCGCCTCCGCCACATTCCCCTCCATCTCCGCAAACTCAGCCAAATTATGCGTCGCCACCGCACATCCCATATCACACTCGACCGTCCTCTCCGGCGGCTTTAAGTTCTGCCCCAGCGCCAGCGCCTGCCTCGCCCACACTCTCCCAGCCTCCGCCATCTGTGCCCGTGATGGCGGTGGCGAACCAGTATCCGTTGGTGGGACCTGCTGCGCCAGCGAGATCGCCAAATTGTTCATCAATACCACCGCATGACAGTCCTTGACGGGCTTGAGCATCAACGCCTGCATGAACAGCTGCGCCGCAAAGTAGTGGTTTTCACGTTCCTCGTAGAAATGCGCGAGCGATTCCAGCTGCGAACCCTGGTCATCGAGGTCGAGCCACTCCCCTTCGCCGGGCTTCACGCCCTCGCGGTCGCGCCTTTGCCGCTCTCGGATCGTCGTCTCGACGGCCCAGACAAGGTTGGATTCCATCTTGGCATGGTCGCGGGTAAGTGCGTAGAGATCAGCCGTCCGCGTTGCAATCTTGCATGCCCAGCCTAGTAACCGTGTGCGCTCGCCCCTTGCAGCAGCTTCTCGCTCCGCCTTCCCCGCCGGATCCGTGGCCGCCTTCAGCACCTCCACCTCCCGCTCGATACACCTCAAACAATCAGTCTTCAGCGCCTCGCACACCTCAATCGCATTCGCAAAATTGCCCGTCTTCTCCAGGAAGCGCACCAGTTCCGTCTTGATGCCGATGACTTCGTTGCAGAGCGGGTGCATGCCCATCTCTTCTGCGAGCTGGAGCGCTTGCACGTATGCTTTCATTGCTTGGGCAGCGTCGGGGGAGATGTCGGTAAAGTAGATGCCGCGGCGGAGCTTGAGGCCGACCTTTTCGGGGTAGGAGCCCATTTGTGAGTACATGCGCATGTAGAGGGCGACGCCATAGGCGAAGCCGGCTGCTGTGAGGAGGACACTGCGGGAGTGTGAGTGTGTATAATCATGTTCTTGGCATTGAAGAGCTTACGAGCCGATAGCAAGGGGAAAAGCAATGGGATGATTGCGGAAGAGAGTTCGAGGTGAGTATGGGTTATGTGAGCTGAAGGTGGCATTGCGTGTTTGTGGTCGTGTCCGGCGTGGATGTGTGTGCAGTGATGGTCTTTTCGTCGGCCCTGCTGATTGCAGAAATGTTCTTGTTTGCGGCGGACATCGTGGCGTCGTGTGAGCGGGTGTGTTGGCCGTGAATAGCTGACCTTGCGGCCGCAGTGTTCTTCTTATCACTGGTAGCATGCTGGTGATCATGTTTGGGAACGTATGCATCTTGATAGACCTCGCTGTCGCTAGAAGGCTTATCGATAAATTACATGCACATATAACGTCATCGTCATCATCATCATCAATCAATGCCGATGGCAACAGTCACAATCGCATCTTCGAGCTCATTGTCTTATAGAGCTGGACAATGTGCGGCCGCTATGCGTTGGCTTTGGTAGGTCTCTCGAAATGCGAAGATGACTTTCCTGACCTAATCATGATCTCAGCGCCCGCCAGATGTTCGCCGCCAGTTGCAAGACAACAACATGCCGACGCAGGATGACGGTCCCGAGGAAGATGACTACCGACAGACCTACAACTTTGCTCCTGGATACTATGGCCTAGTTTATCGCGCAGACGATCCTGATTATCACAGTTCTCAGTATAGCCAACATCAGAACAACGAGCCTGAAGAACCACAAGATGGCGAAGATGTTCCACCGAGTGACGCGCCTGAGCACGCCGCGATCAATGCGGGAGTTCAAGATCCAGTACCGGAAAGGTATGGTGCTACAAACAAAGAGCCTACCAATGACCACACAGACCCAAGCGACGCCGCACCAAAGCTCAAGAAATACAAGCTCCAAGCCATGAAATGGGGTCTCGTCCCGTTTTGGACCAAGCGCAACCCGGACTACTCCAGCACCATGCGCACCATCAATTGCCGCGACGACTCCCTCGCCACGCCCGGCGGCATGTGGAACACCATGAAACAGAACAAGCGTTGCATCATCCTCGCGCAAGGCTTCTACGAATGGCTCAAGAAGCCGCAGAGTCCAAAGGAGAAGATACCGCATTTTGTCAAGCGCAAGGATGGGCAACTGATGTGCTTTGCCGGGCTGTTCGATAGGGTGGTGTATGAAGATGGAGGGACTGGACCGGGGAGTAAGGGGACAAAAGAGCAGCCGCTGTATACATACACGGTCATCACGACCGACTCGAACAAGCAGCTGAACTTCCTGCATGACCGCATGCCCGTGATCCTGGAGCCTGGGTCACCAGAGCTCTTTCTCTGGCTCGACAATACCGGCCACAACACCTATAGTGTGGACCTACAAGCCCTACTCAAGCCGTACAGTGGCGAGCTGGAATGCTATCCCGTCAGCAAAGAAGTTGGCAAAGTTGGCAACAACTCGCCCGCCTTCATCGTACCCGTGAACAGTGCGGACAACAAGCAGAACATTGCCAATTTCTTCGGCAATGCTGAGAGGATAGCCAAGACCGAGGAAGTGAAGAAAGAGGCTGAGGATGTGAAGAAGGTGGTCGAGGAGCATGGAGGGAACATTAAAGTGGAGGGTGATGCGCCAAAGGAGACGGTCCTGGCGGCAGATACGAATGAAGAGAATAATGCGCCTCTGCCAGTGGATACCGACGTGAAGAGTGGAATCAAGCGGGAACATGATGAGGACGCAGACGACGAGACAAGCAAGCAGGAGGATGCACATCTAGACAAAGCGCCAAGATTGACATCGCCAGTCAAAACTCCAGCCAATGTCCACAAACGCTCCAGAAACGCTCTGAGCAACAACACGGTCGAGAAGGCCGCCGCGAAAAAGGCAAGTCCTGCAAAGGCGAGCGATGGGAGTAAGAAGATTACGTCGTTCTTTGGGCATTGAACAATCAGCGATTCGATGGAGTCGTGAACAGGCTCCTCCTTGGTATCACACGAGGCGGCATCGATATTGCCTTTTACAGAGAAGGGTAGAAGAATACTCCTCCCCCTGGTGCAGACATTCGAAGGCTGTCTAGCTATAGCATCTGATGCGCGTTGGGTGACGCGCGCAGCATCGCCGACGTGAAGGCTGCGCAAGCCAGTCTTGCCAACGAACGACAACGGTCTTCAAGTTCAACCTATGCGATTCAGACCGATGGACACGGACCAGGCTGCGTGTCTTGGGAGATAGTCTCAAGGGCGACGCACAATCGCTCGGCCGCGCGGAGTTTTTCCCCATCTTGCGGCCTGATCGAGAAACACCGGGAGCTGTGGTAGGAAAGGTATATGGAGAAATCGTTGTACGAGTATCGCGTCGAAAGCGGAGGCCGGGAACGGGAAACCTGTGGCGTAAGCAAGTATCTCCCGCACACCCATCCGAGGCGGGCGACTTGTTGAGAAGCACGAAGGGCAGAGCACTGGAGTTGGGCTGCACATATTGGCTGCAGGATAGTATATTGTACAGCATCCATGATCACTATCTCCTTCTAATTTAGCGAATCGAAAATCCTTTGCCTGCGAAGGAAACGCCTTTGAAATGCAGTAAAAGGAAACAAATATGGGTCTTGTGTCGTGTATTGTCGTCAGTCTTGCCACGCAATACACAAAGGCTGAAGGTGTTCGTCGCGCGTGACCCCATGGTTTACCTTTGTGTAGTGGGTGCTCCTCCTGATCCTCCTCCTCCTCCTCCTCCTCCTCCTCC
>Ga0058698_10000165_pt1 | contig 38352 bp, 16 predicted proteins | sample AgamicAsSfe_FD_67288 | JGI IMG/M metagenome (GOLD analysis project Ga0058698, IMG submission 67288) | Agave microbial communities from Guanajuato, Mexico - As.Sf.e | ecosystem: Host-associated > Plants > Phyllosphere > Phylloplane/Leaf | place: Guanajuato, Mexico | collected 2012-05-30
CGTCGGGGATGAAAGACCAACGGATAGTGTGGGCAGAATCGCATTCGGAGCCGTTGCAGGCTTGAGTCGATTACGCGACCGGAAGTTTGAGACTCTGTAGACCCTGTATATAGTGGTTATCAATCTTTGTTATCTTTGCTGATGTGGAAATTTGCCTATGTTGATGTAATGATGAGCAGCATAGAACTGTTGCCTAAGTTATAGTGAATATATCCATCTTCTCACGGGGCAGCTAGTGAGCATAAACCTCCGGGGTAGAATGTCGCAGTGGATCTTGGACCCTTGGTTGATGTTTTGATGGACCCTGGAGTGATTATCTAGCATCTGATATGCTCGCTTATCTCTATAAAGCTCCACTGAGGCACAGTATCGTGATACTCTTGGTACGTACCGCGGACTTCTGCTTACAATAACGTAAAGGATATAGGATGCATTGACCTGCTCGTGTCGACTCACAGTATGGTTCAGATGCCGCGCCCGAGATCATCGCCTGTGCTTTCCTCGCTCGTTCGACATAAAAGCTGTCCTCTCTGTCCCTTCCCTTCTCTTTTCTTTCATCAGCAAAAATCATAACTCTAAAGGCCTAGGATTCGAAGATCATCTCATCATACCATCCCAACTATCTTCAGACAACACTACAACCACTACTACTACGCCTACCCAAGACATCTTACCATATCATCATCGTCATCATCACCATCAACATGCCTTCCACCAAACCCGTCTACGCCGACAAGGCTACCTTCGAGAAGTCCGGCTTGGCTCCCTACCTCACAACCTCCACCAAAGCAGATTGCTGCAGCATCTGCCTGAAAGACCTCGCTTGCGAGGCATCAGAGACTGCCCATAAGCCTCTGACCAAAGCTGAACGAAAACTGCTCGACGATGAAGTCGACACATACCAAGACATCTCCGACATCCACCGCCATCAATACCCTCATCGCCACCACAATCAAGAGGAACAAGTCGGAGCAAGGCTAAATGCCTGCGGTCACGTTTTCGGCAAGACATGCATCGACACATGGCTGAAGGACAGCAACTCCTGCCCAATGTGCAGGATCGAACTCTTCCCCAAAAGCGTACGCCAACGTTGCCAGCCAGACTTCTCTGGTGGCAGAATAGTAGGATGGTTTTAGGGTTGGGATTTTGGGATTGTGCGAGAACCTCCTCGCTACGCTTTGGGGTTTATGTACACTGGTTGACGAGTCTGTGAGGACCTCCTGGGTGGATTATTGGGTTTGTGGTTTTCTCTTTTAACGGTAACGAGGGTCTCTACGCATGGTTTTCACGTAACGTGGTATAGGTGGTTTGGAATGCATCACTTCTCATTCGCTCGCTTGTTTCCCTGAGTGCTCTATTCCAAGGTTCGCTGTGACTGTACCAGATAAGCCATGCACGTGATGTCCATTACTCACTCCTACTCCGCACTGCGCTGTTGTGATAGGCGTCTGCATTGCCCAATGTTTATCCTATGCCGATATTCAATATCAAAAGTGACGTCAATAGGAAAGTTTAGGCCGAAACAATAAGGCAGCAAATGGCCGGGAGAAATCCTAGATATGGTTTTATATGGTCTGATTCCAGAACGTCATTTTGGAAACTCTCCCGTCGCACGCGTGTGCATACGGTATAACGTCGGAGATTTATTCGGAGCACGATCGGGCCGCCACAAAATCAAAGGAAAACGTCCTGGAGGCTTTTTTCTGGCGTTGGGCGAGACCGTGGCACTGTTGAGGTTTGAGAACTAATTAACTTGCTCGGATGAACGCTGTTCCTTTGGGCTGCGGGAGTGCACGATCTGGGAAGTAAACTTACAAACTTGTCGCTAGGTGAAGTCCGTGTTCTGGGTCACGATAGAAGCGCCACCTCGCTTGCACAGAATCCTAGTCCTGGCGGCCACGCGACGAAGAACGGCCGACTCGGCGGCGGCTTGTTTCAGTTCGCGGTATTCAGCCTGGGGCTGCGTGATCGATAGGGGATGCAAACCATCGCCCCCGGGGGTGTTCAGCTTCCACGCTTCGGCAACCCCGCATGTGATGATGCAGACATATGCGCGGATCGCCCATAGCGTCCTCTTACTTCTGATCAACCGATCGCCTCGACGACAGTGAAACTACTATGGGAAACCTACCAGAACATCGCAGAGACATACCAGCTTCCTATATTACTTTTTGCTTGTCATAGTACATTTTAGCCGTATCGGTTTCCGGACGAGCATGCCCCCCATGGAAGGGTGCGTGTTGGTGTGCTGCCCTAAGGCGACTCGATTGGATCAGAAGTAAATGGTTAGCAAGGATTAATGCAGGTCGGCCGTGTTCCGCGTCGGACCGCCTGATGTGCAACAAATCAGCGACGTGGAGCACGGCCCCCGCTACGCTCCCTAACTAACTTTTGACTCCCGAAAAGCCGTAAGCAGACATGTCGCATGGGCCGCACGGCTGAGGCACCCTAGGTATCCCGCGAGATAGGCGTTGACGACGGTGGACTCAACGAGCATAGTGCATGACAGCTCCGTGCTCTGGACCGGGCAACTGGGAGGATCGCCTCTTTGGCTTTATCTACATACGTTCGCTCCGCTCGGGGCTTTTCTAATCCTGGTTCCAGTATCGCCCCTCTCTCGACGACTTTGACGACTTTGACGTGCGCCCGGTATGCGGTGAAGTGAAGAAGAGGTGGATAATATTGACCATGGCGGGGAAGAACTCAGATCGTTTCGATATCGTGAATGGCAAGCAACTTGCGTTGCTGATCGCGCCTACCATATGCTTTGTGGTTGCGGCGGCGGTGGTAGCAGCGAGATGGTACACAAGGAGTGTTCGAAGGGTCAATACCTTGGGCGAAGATGCGTTGATGCTGGCTGCTCTGGTAGGACTGCAGGATCTCGGTTGCGGATCGATGCTGACATCTCGCAGGCTATGAGCTTCGTCGTAGTTGCTTTAGTCTACGTGCTAGTATTCCTGGGTGGAGAAGGCTTGACGAGCGATCAGATCAAGGCGGATCCGACTAAGAACTTTGACGTTGTGGAGCGATTCTGGCTGCGGGTATGTTTGGCCTGACGTCCATCAGAGTTTTGCTAACAGGCATTGAAGATGCAGTTCGCACTTGACATCTGCTGGGCTACATCGATTGCAACCGTGCAGTTGGGCTTCGCGAAATCCTACCTACGGCTATACGAGAAGAGAGTGTTTGCCCGCATAGCCTGTTATGTGTCTATAGCGCTCATCGCGATCTGGTATATTTGGTCGCTCGCGGGTTGGATCAGCATGTGCCATCCCCCTGGAGAGTGTAAGCTGCAGAGCAAGAAGTCGTGCATCATCATCGGCTCGTTGCACGTCTTCTTCAACAGTGTCATCCTCTTTGCTCCATTGCCTGCCGTAGCAGCAGCAGACCTGTCGGGGAAGAAGAAGCTGTGGGTGATGGTTTTATTTCTCCTCGGATGCTTGTAAGTGAAACCTACTCTTCGATCCGAGCAGCCCTTACTGACACCGCGCAGCTGCACCATTCTGGCTGTCCTTCGCATCGACTGTGCGATTGATGTTTTCGGCAACGTCGACGAAGACCCGATTGGTGCATCGTGGTGGCGCGTCTGTTTCTCCCCAATTGAAGTCGCCGTCGGCATTGTCTGCTGCTGCGTACCTAATGTCAGGTCACTACCAACGTGGCGCCGAACTCCCCCACTCGCCACCGACGAGAGTATTGGTCTCCGGCGGATGAAGTTCCGGACAGCAAGCAACGGCTCGTCAACATCAAACCTCAACGCACCACCTTCGCAATGGATGCCGCAGAGCGCAAAACCACAGGCGGCTACTTTCGTCACGTTGAGCAGCGAATCGGATCCTGCCGAGAGGTTGAGTTCATTGGGAGCGAATGAGATTAAAGTAACAAAGGAGTACAATCTCGATCGATTATAATTGTGTAATTAGGGCAAAGAATCGACTCAGCTGTAACCCAGAGCGATACCGAGGTTCGCGACGTTGATGCACGAAGCAGGCGCCGTAGCACATGAGCCCTCAGATAACGAAAGACGCCACTGCAAGGCTTGGGATAGAAGAGTGTCACGGTGGAGGTACACCGTCGGTTGTTATGGACGTCCAAGCAGAGTTACGCTCGAGCGGGAAGACGTGCTTGTGACGTCACTGTCACCCTCGGAACGTGATCCTTCGCTCACCTGAGCACACACCTTCAGTTGCAGATACCAGCCTCATCCGCATTCCCGACACGCACACCATGACCCCTAAACCAAACCACCGCCTCGGTACACTGCTGCGCTATACCTATCAAGTAAATATGGTTTTCTTTGCCGGGTTCGCGACGTGGTATCTGTTGAAAGGTTTGGATCAGAAAGAGTTATCAGGATATGCGAGTACTACGAAGAAACGCGACCGTTCGCTCACGAAGCAGTGAGCATTCCGGTGGAAGTGACACGAAGGCTATCGATGCCGCATGGCAAGACAGTGTGGATCGTGGCGAGAGCGACATGTATAATGAAGCTGGAGCTTCGGCAGGCTTGCGAGAGCTTGAGGGGCACACGAAGAGTTGGACTGCGCAGGGCGTATTAGAAAGGAGTTCGCAAGAACAGACGATTTGCAGGTGTCATGGTGAGCACACGCATTATGGGACAGCTAGCAACTATTAGCGTAGCTGATACGAGCGTAGAGAAACATACGCACATGTACGATATAGATAGATATGAAATAAGCAAGTCACATTGCTACGCTATCAGAGCTACCTGGTCTGATTTGTGTTTCTTCAAGTTAACATGACAGCCACGTACAGCTGCTAGACTATGCGACAACCCATGTGTCAAATTATCCAACTCTTAGCATGACCAATATCACCGGTAGCGGACCAGTGCCCCTTGCAAGAACCATGGCCGTTGTAAAACACATGGATGAGCACACGAGAACGGACGCATTTTTGCGCATGTACTCGTCGCAATCAAAACGCAGTCTTTGAGGGCGTTGTTTAGGTGTGCCTTCTCAACGTTGGAAAATGAGGGCATTTGCGCGACTTTGCTTGGCGCTTCTTCTTACTGAAAAGCGGGCTTATGCAGAGGGCATGCAAGTAACCCACCACTAGGCTAGTGGACCCCCTCCACATTACCGTGAGTCTGCCATTCATAGGCGGGAAGAATAGTCGCGACCTGAAGTGATTCCATTCCGGACCTTGGCACAGACGCAACGCAGATGAGTACCCGAGACAACTACAGGTGTGTTGACATTGCTCTAGCGCCCATCCTCCTTGTCGGTTCTCATCACTTGAACGATATAAAGATCCTCACTGCACACCTCCATAGTTTTCAGTAGTAGTAGGATGAATTTGTTGTCCGTTCGCCGTACCGCTCATCATGCACCGCAACCCCTACCTGATCTTTCTCGGCGCCACATTGTTCGATCTGATCCTAGCTATCGTAATTCTCTCGCTCTTCGCAACCGTATACCCCGACCGCTTTCGAACCGTGCTTTGGCAAGAAGGTGGCACTAAAGGCTGGAACTCCGACCCTCATCAACGTGTCTATGACTATGCAAATTATCGCAAGTCACCGCCGATACCCTTGATATGGGATGAAAGGTCTGTTCGAATGTTCTGCATACGATAGCAATGCAGGACTCTGATACCTCAGGCAGCTGTACTTTATGCAACCTATGCATCGCAATCGTAACCCTGTTCATCTGGCTCGTTCGCTTCTCAATCATGTCTTTCAGCAAGCAGGCTCTCGACTTCTACGCTACAATCACGGTAAATGCATTATATGACATCTTGCTTGCAGGACTGTGGATATACAGTGCATGTCTCCAGGACTTGGGCGACTTCTCAGATCCAAAACACATTAGTCTACGGCCCTGGTATTTGGAGCGCGGGTGTTCGGAGGTATCACCGTCAACTCGATATGGGTGCGAGCTCATGAGATGTTCGTACGGAATATCTGTATTTGCTGCGTAAGTCAACCATGCTATCTTTCAAAACGCGCAAGAGCTTTCCCGCAACTGTTTCGCTGACACTGTAGCTTCTCTAGCATCTGGTTCTGTCTTCGGTTCTCATTAACCTGCTTTTACCGTGTATATCTACTTGGCCGAAAGCACGAGCTTGAAGATAGGAAGAGCAGCTACAGTGACCTCTTGTAATGTACACAATCTCAATCGCATCCTGTGGTTTGACGATATTTGATCTGCTAAGCCGATGATACCTTACGACACCGCATCACTATTCAACCAAGGGAAGCTCGATATCACTGCCGATGGTGTCGTTGAGGCAGTGTCAGGAATGCAGTCGAGAGTGCATGTTGCTAATAGCAACCTCGGTGTTATGTTCTTGACTCGTGGTCAACAATACCCAGACTTTCAACAACTCGACCATGCTCTCATTTGGGGATTGTCGGGGCATTCCTGGTAACAAGAGAAGAGAAGAGACGCAAAATGCTCTGTGACCTGGAGGCGGACCGGTCCGTCCGAAGTGGGGCAAGTCGATCCCGTCAGCGCCCACCCAACCTTTCTGTCCTTCTTTGCCATTATCGCATCACGCCCAGAATGATCGAAAATTCTAGTTCAAATTCTGTCATAAGGTTTCAACTGGATACGTAACGTCCATAGGGAACCGGGAGCTCTTGTGGGAATGTGGCCACCCCAGAACCAGCGACCGCCGATGAGGACGACACAACACCACAAAGCTTTCAGTGTCGAGCAAGTTCCTCATATTTACGAATCACCACATTCGTCACTTTGATACGTAAACTATGATGAGCTTAGGCGTTTATCTACGGAATGACATGAGTTTGTCGCAAGGGCTAGTACCCAACAAGCTATAATCTTGGCAGGCAGTGATGCTTTAGGAGTCAGCATACTTCAGGAGGTATATTTTGAGTGACACATGGCAGCATTGTTGTATTCGCACTCCTTTTTCGTAGTTGGAAGAGAAGGAAGCTTATAAAAAGGACTCTAGGTTTTCATGGAGTGCAGTGAAAGGTTCTCTGCGAAACGCCTACTGGGCTAATCACAATCACCGTCACTGTCACCGTCACCTGCTCCGTCACCTGGTTGATCCTTTTCTGCTGCATTGTATTGCACAGCCTGGGCGCTATACATGGCGCTAGCCTTCACGCCCGTTTGCGTTTCTATAACCTAGCCTACGCGTAAACTCTCATCTTCTTCGCAATCCAACCTCTGCACACCCAACAACAACACTTCCTTACTCACACAGTGTTAATCATCGTTGATCAGCCTCTCATAAACGTTCAATTTGCAAGATCCTAGACCTTCCGCACCAACACCCAACGCACGCCATTTGTGCAGCGCAACGACCCAGCGTTAAGAGGTATGTTCTCCCTTTCACTTCGACGTCATAAACCCCGCGTTGTCTCGCACAATCATTCAGTAAAACGGCTTGTCTTTGTTACCAAAACCTTACACACTCAACATTGAACTTTCAATTGACGGTATCATATAGCCAACCCCCATACCAAGAAACATCATGAGCTCTATTCCTCCAGGCGAGCGCAATAAGAACGCAGCTACGATTCTACGTCTACTCACCGAGTGTCGCGACAAGATTTCCGATGACTGTCCTGAGCCGACACTTAAACTTCCAGACTCAACTATTCGCGATTATGTCAGGAACATTGAGAACCCTGTATGCGCCAGCAAGAAGACGGATCTAGAAGGATATCTTCAGACGATGTCAGCTCTCGTTGCTAGAATCGAGGAAATCCGCGATGACCTTCCGACTGGATGGCAAGATTTCTCGAATTGGCTGCGCGAATGCACCGCCTACCCAAAGGGCACTACACCTCACGTCTCCACTGGCCGACCACCACTGACGGTCATCTTTGGCAACTCCGATACTGGAGCGAAGACCACAGACAAGCCTTTCTCGTTCAACGTATCTACCAAGCCCACAGAGAAGACCTCGACTGGAAGTTCGTCTGCATCTTCATCGTCTCCTAGCCCCACAACCAGGGACGCCTCTCCTGTTCAACTCAGCTTGTTGTCACCTGAGTCCTCCCCGAAGTCTACTCCAGAAAAGACTGGTCCAGTGGTATCATCCACCAACGACGGCAAGCTGGAGACGATCTTGAGGCTCCTGCAGGAGGAGAGGACTGCGAGAATCGAGGCCGAAGCCAAGAGGGCCGACGCTGAGGTCAAGCAGAAGCAGTCGCACGACGAGGTTCTTCAACGAATTACGAGCCTCGAGAAGACCAACCTTTCTACGAAGGCAATAGCCGACAAGCAGAAGGAACTCGATGAGCGTGCGGCTTCCCTCTCCAAGCGCGAGGAAGCAGTGGAGGCACTTCAAGCTAAGCTTGAAGCAGACATCTCAAGGCAAGCGGCCACAGAGAAAGCCTGCACCGCCAAATCGGGGGAGGTTGACAAGGCTTTCGGCTAGATGCAAGCGAAGCTTGATCGTATGGAGAAGGAGGCTAAAGCAAGGCTGGCAAAGAAGAAGACCCCTATCGCGTCAGCCACAAAGCAGAAAGAGCCTGTGAAACCTACAATTGTTGTGTCTCCCTCCCACTCCAACGATAGAGTCGTTTCCGAGGCTGACAAGGTCGCTGGACCGAAGCGCAAGTCTGTGGGCCGAATCGTCGCAATCCTTAACAAGGCTTTTCCTGCGAAGGAGGCAGTCGTTGTCTTCGATGAGCTGAAGCACAAGACTCTACGCGTCTTCAAGATCGGAAAGGCGCAGCGCAAGGACTTCGAAGCTCAGATTGACAAGGTACTGGCACTGTACGGGACACCGGCATCAAAGCGCGAGCAGCACGTCGCTATGCTGATTGACTTGATCAACTTCGAGGATGCTATCGGCCGTAACGATGACGGACTGTATGGTCATCTTAACGCCACTGTCAAGGATGCAGCTATCCAATACGCCAACGATGGACTTTCCAAGTGGCTCTTCCGCCACTATATGTGGTTGGACTTCGACAAGGTTTTTGTACAGCACGGCAACTTGCAGTCCATCAAGACCATCGCAAGCCTGGGGACGTCTCTCTTTGACATGGACTTGGCCTTGAGTTTCGCTGAGCAGCCGGACGAGTTCGATGATGGAGAAATCACCGCTACGCCGTCTGAGATCCTTGAAAAATATCATGGGATATCTAACGAGTACGGGTCAGCTCTACGCCATTTTCTGAGTGCCGTACCCGAGTCATCTCCCATGTATGAGCTGGTCAAAGCCCATGGTGAGCACGAGGGTTTTATCACGTATGATAGCTGGTACAAGGCGGTTCGTAAGTTCGATGTCAGATTTTGAGCAAGTCACGACCTTGACAACCTGTGTACAACACATTCCACACGACACATAACGTACACCCTACACCCTACACCCCACGACATACGACTTACAACATTCACGACATATCATCTAACAAGATGGAGCATCATATGCACATCTTGGATCGCTGCGATCACATCCGACAGCCTTCCAGACCACGATGAAAGATCACACACACATGGTGAGACGGAGCATCACATGCACGTTTGAATCAAGTGTACCCTGACCGAACAACAACACACCCATTGAGCCGTAACATTGTACGCACATTCAAATCCCATCACGATGCAAATGAAACGAAACAAAAGGTACTGCTGCCTGAGAGAGTAAACAAAAAAGGAAGGTGGCTTTGAGACGTGCTCATATGCATGTTTCAATCCACACATCCAAAACATACATGAAGAAAAGGGAAGAAAAAGAAAAATTGGGTATGCTGCCTTGATGAGCCAACATCGGGAGGAAATAAAGATTTGGAAACAGGGCGTGATAGGATGATAGGCGCGCTACGCAAGTGAGTTAGTGATGGGATTACCATGGGTGGTGTGGAGGCATCTAGACATGGCACTATCTGGCCTGCAGGATATGATGAACACGTTAAACCTTGATGTCAAAGATAATTATGACATGTTTCTGAAGCAATATCACCAACAAACAAGACCATCACCATAGCAGACAGCAGACAAGTTTATGTGCAGAGTTAAGAAACACATTGAAGTTACTCTATATGGTATCTGCCCTTCCAAGTCCAAATTTCATTCCAATCCCCATCATTACATCAATCGCGTCGGCATCGAAAGGTTAACATGAAAAGGGGGGTATTAGGTGCTGCAACCGAAAGTGGACACTCAACAAGACACTAAACTACGTTGCGGCGATGACAACAAGATGAAAAGCAATCGCTGCATATATGGGTATATCCTCATCCCATCCCGCTGGAAAAACATGTGTGTGTATACGTAAGGAAAAAAGAACAAGGAGAAAGAGCTGAGAAGCTGCAGATGGGTAATTTCGATCTCCGTTGCGGTGACGTGTAGCTCGCTTCACCTAGGGGTGCAGGGCGGATAGTGACACCAGGACCCAGAGATGAACAGCGAGGTTCGGAGTCACCTTTTGCGGTGCTTTATGGTTTGTTTGTTTCTTTCTAAGGAGAGTGCCGTGCGAGAACCGGGCCGGCCGGGTGCAGGAGATTGTGTGTTATTATGCGCGGAAAATGCGCGGTAAGAGTGAGACACCGAATCAAATTCAGCCCCAGTTGTCGACATCGCCCCATGTGCCGCCCATGTCACGGTGCGAGACCATGCTATGTTGGGAAATGTTGCTGGGTCGTCGTCTCATGATGAGCCGGGAGAAGCGGTTCTGGTGTTCGTCTTTAGGAGGTGGGGGTGGCGCTTGTTCCAATTGCACGCCACGGTGGCTCGAATTGTTCGAGATGTTAATTAGTTTGGGAACGTATCGACGCGAAGTCGGAGTGCTAGGTGACTGTTGTTGCTGTTGCTGCTGCAGGAAATTGGGCGGGAGGCTTTGGCGAGGGTAGTGCGCGAAGTTGGCGTACTGCGACGTGGGTACAGAGACGATCTCTTTGGGCTGCTGGTAGTCCATGTACTGCGCTGGTTGTTGGTAGTTCAGTAGGTCAGGCGTCGATGCAAAGCCGGCATTTGACCAGTTTTGTTGCTGTGGCTGGAAGCTCTGCGCCATAGGTTGCGAGAAATCCGTTGGCATCGAAGTCATGGTGGTACCGAAAGCGTCGAAACCGCCCATCGAAGTAGCCGCGCTCATGGAATGAGACATATCGGTGCTGACAGGCCATTGAGATGGCTGCATCTCTTGGTGATGCATCGGCTGCGGAGGTTCCACCGCATCGATATCCATCATCATATGGTCGGACGGTAGCCCGTGGGAGCTATGGAGCCTGTTGTCAGTGCCGAAGTCAGACGCTTCCAGCTTGAACTCCACCATCTCGCCTTGACTGTTGTCAACAGACTCTGTGGCTTCGGGGGTGACCTCCGTTGTGGGTTCGACGACGTCCTTAACCTCGATCTCCGCCAAGTCATAAGTGTCCTGCACCAGCTTCTCGATATCGTAGGAGCGGGTGTCCCACTTAGTTTCGAGCTTGTACCGTAAACGGTTGCACTTCTTAGACTCCCATGACAGCGACGGCCAGTTCTGTTCGTCTCCATGACGATCGAGCATCATCTGGTTCCACGCGTTGGCGACTTCGGGTTGCTTCAAGAGACCGAGGACGACATTCGTGAAGTTCCACTTGGATGCACCCTTCTCTTCAAAATGAAGCGCAATGTGCTCGCATCGTTCCTCCCAAGTGGTCAAAAGAGAAGCACAGAAGCCACAACCCCACGCGTCCTTGTCGTGCATGACGATCTCGTACTTCTTGACGCATGGCGATGCTTTCCTGCTAGTGGGTTGTCCGCTCTCCCTAGGTTGCTTGCAGTGCTCACAGCCCTATCAACGGTTAGCGGGAACGCGGGAAAAAGAAAGGACACTAGACTTACATGTAACTTGGTATGGTGCTCACGGAAGCGCTTGCCAGCATGGAAGATCTGTTCGCAGTCGGGACATCGCCATGTGAGTCGCTGCTCGTGAAACTCTTCTTCGTGCGACTTCCAGTACGGCTTCGATTTGAGCGCCTTGTCGCAGAATGTGCAGGCAAAGTTCTTGGGCGCAGGTGTCGATGTGGTGGATATTGTAGAAAGCCGGTTTGAAGATGCGGTAGAAAGGCGTGAGGATGCAGCGCTGTAGTGTGTGAAAGAGGAGTCGGTAGATGCGATGGACGAGCGCGGGTCGGACATCATACTGGGCACTCTGCTGGAGGGGACGCTCAAGTATGAGGACGCGCGGCTTCCGACAGTCGACATAGACGACCTGTCTGCGGCCGAACGACGCATGCCATCTGGATACGCGTGAGCAAATAACGCGCCGCCAGGGCTGTTATTCGACTGACCTCCATTGCGCGCAACGGATAGTAGCTGGAGGATTTGCTGGTCGTCAAGGTGCTTCAGCGCATTGACGTGGTCAAAGAGCTGAGGTGCAAACTGGTTCTGGCCAGAGTGTCGAGGGGAGGAAGTAACGCTCTCGGTCACGCTGCTCAAGGGAGTGGTGCTTTGTAGACTGCGACGCGGTCGCTTGAAGGAGTTGCTCTGCTGAGGAGTCTGGAATCCGTAAAGTTGAGCCTCGTCGGCCTCCATGTTATCCTATGTGTGTGTAGAAGGCAGTATCATGCCGGAAATGAGTGGTTCACGGGCCGTGTTGGGCGGGAAGAGCAGAGGTGACTATGAAAGGGAGGCGAGTGCGCGCGAAATGGAAGCGTTCGAGAAGCTTTCGACAAAGGTATACGGATGGGTATAAGCTCAATTCTTAGGCCGTCAGGAAGACATTGATCGTCCAATTTCCCGGGCGGAGACGGACGGCTCTTGTTTAGAAGAGCAGCACCCGTGGTCTGTTTCACGGGTTTCAAGAAGGCACTAAGAGACTGCCTTGGCATGCAGGCACCCAGGCACGCATGCCTGGTCACTAAGCCACACCCTTCCGGTACTAGAACATGCAACTATGGCACGGAGAGTTTCCCACTATGCAACGACTCCCTCTAGTCGTCAATAACGCCCTCGGTGATCTCACTCTCCTATTGCGATCTGAATTTGTGAGCGCGTCAAGCGTCGCGATGCTCTAAGGGAGATCGCCGCGACGGCGCTGCAGGGACCCCAGCGCTACCACCCTAGGGCCGCATTCTCAGGGGTAATTTAGCAGACCACATGAAACGCGCATCTGCTCGCCATCTGAAAGCTGTCGTACCGCTCCACCTTGCTGTCGAACGCGTAAAAGGTATCTGGAGCCGTCGCTTGCATCAGCCGTGACCTAAGCCCAACTCCTCACCCCACCATCTACGATCCATCGCGTTGTAAGAGAAGAACGCTCTCGGTCATTGGCCCGAAATTCGTCTCAGCATTTATTCCTGCGAAGAATGCGGCTCTGGGGATGGTGTTGCAAAAAAGGAGCGTGGCTTTCGGAGGGCGTCCTACAACTCCACACTAGAAAACAAGTCCAGAAGCGTTTCGCAACCAGTTCCGTGAGCAACAAGAGGTGCTTTGTTGATGGTTGCGTCAATAGCTCAATTGCTGCAGCACATCGTGTTCGTTTCGGCAAAAGCCACCAATCGCGCCCCTACATAGTACGCGTAGTAGCGTGTTGGGCGCTTGTTCCTCACATCTGTCGTCATCTTTGAGACGCGAGATAAGGCAAGGAGTTCTGCAGATCCCGCATAACGTCGAATGATCGCTCCAGCGTGGTCGCGAGCAGTCAAGGTGAAAGCGGCCCTTGTAAGATCTGCTTGGCTGGCAACGGTATTTCTGGGGTACGTTACCGACGAAGAACGGGTGCTATTTTTGGCGGAACGCGATGGTCCGATCGCAACAGGTAAGACGTCTGTAAAACGTCAACTTGCTCTTCTGCTATGACCACCAACTTGCATAAGTCGAAACGCGCCCGCTGTAAAGAGGACTGACCACCAGTGTGATGATGTATGATCATCGTGAATATGAGCTGACCAAGCGGGTGTTCTGCGGCGCCGCTGCGTGTGGTCGTCGTGGTGCGTGCCCAAGGTATCCATCCAGGCAGTGCACGAGTTCATGCGAAGCAGCTCCTACACTCCGTGACTTTCCCATGCATCAAGTTCAAAAAGCAAAAGGCTAGCAACAGGTGGGGTCGCCAACACTTCTGATTCACGCGTATAGGTTGTTGTAAGCGAAGACGATTCAGATCCTATGAAACGTGATCAGGCCTCCATCTTGCGCAGGCCAACTCGAACCTTCAGCGACGGGATGGAGAGATTGCATGGAAGTGTGCATTCATGCTGATGTTGAGCTGTGTGGCGGAGCGTATCCTGCAGCGGGTCCAGACGCCTGCTAGTTAAGAAACGAGGCGTAAGGCTGAGGCACTCGTAACGACGCACCTGGTGGACGCTTGTGAACAAATTACCCAATTAGTCCGCGACACGGCCGTTCCGTTCATCTTTTGCTCGGAGGCGCACCACGATGATTGGAAGGCGTCGGGAGCGATCGAAATCTAGGGTAAATGGATAAACAGATGTGTCGGGATCTGGAATGGTAAACCAAGGCATTCAATCTCTTGCGGACTATGGATGCATGCATCCCATGTAGCTCGCTCGCACAACACACGCGACGACGAATAGCTCTGTGTCATGTCTGGTGGTGGCCGAAGTAGACCTCGGGAGAGGTTTTCGGCTGCGTGTTAGCGGACCTTGGGAGTGGTGGGTACACTCAGACAAAGAAAATGAAGGTTTCGCAGCAAAGTATGTATTGTTAATATTCCGGTAGACATCGCCAGCTGCGACGTTGTTTGTAGACGATGCGTTGTCGGCGGTCTCGTAATGTCGATGGGGTGGTAGAGCGCGAAAAAGGAATGGCGGCACTTACGAGCCACATGTGGCAAGCGCCAGTCGCGTCGCGTGTCGCGACTTCGAGAATCACGCGTAGTCCAAGCTTGCTCCAACAACGACAGTTCCCCGCCATGTATATTTGCAATTGAACGTATGCAGCCTTGCACAATTAGTCCTGTCTTTCTACGTACATTGTCATTTCTTGTAATACGCGCTTAACACGATCCCACACACCGGAATCTAGATCTTCTCCCGAGTAACGTCAACGAAGACCTTACGCGACCTCTGCAGAAAGCAACCACCACGTATCGAGACGCCATATTCGCGAACGGTAAACCAGGGCTTCTATCGATATAGATTCTATCCAGTCCTGTCACCACTAGCCATGACATCAGCACAAACCTCGCCAACACGCGCGACAGACGCGTCGGCAAAGCCTCGACCAAAGCTGCTAGCAGCTCTACGCAAACCTGCCGCAGATTCTTCAGAGAGCGAAGCTGAATCAGAAAATGAAGTGTCCGGATCTGAAGATGATGCGACCCCCATAATCAGCGCAAAGCCAGCTACAACAGCACGCCCTCAACCGGATATAGAGCGAACTAATGAGGAAGACGAGAGCGATGGGGAAGACGCATACGAACTTATGAAGAAACGACTAGCTGCCAATAAGAACTCATCATCAAAATCGGCAGCTCCACAAGAAGCACAACAGGAAACGCCAATTCTTGCTACAATTGAAAGTAGCGAAGATGAGGACGCGATGCCTGTACGAGCGAACATCCGCAAACCAGCCACAATCCGGACGAAGACAGCAAGCCCTCGAGCATCTGCATCACCAACCGTACGATCACGACGATCATCGCCGGGGCTTTTTGTCACGCCAGACCCTTCGCCAGCGAAGAAGCCATCGCGACGATCACCGAATGCTGGTTCGGAGTCAGACGAATCTTCGCATCCCCTGCACAATGCCGATCTGCAAGAGCGAGTGCGACGGATTCGAGAGGAAAGACTGGCGAAGCAACAGGAGGAGGAAGCACAACAAACCAAGCCCAAGAAGATTGCACGGCGGCCAGCAGATCATGGTTCAGGCACCGAGTCAGATGGTGAGGGGGGTAGGCGGCTCACACAACATGCTAAGCCAACTCGCAGGGCTGGTAAAAAGGCTATGGAGGCAATGGCGCGGGATCAGCAGCGCATAAGCCGTAATATGCAGCTTACCCACCAAGCCAAGACGAAGAAGCGCTTCACGACACAGGATCTGTTCAAGAAGTTCAACTATCAAGCGCCCGGCGCCGAAGTGGTAACCCTCCCCACACCAGAACCCAGCTCAGCATTGGCATCCTCTGACGCAGAGGCGAACCAGATACATGACACGCCGCCAACAAGTCCACCCAGACAACATGCCCCCAACGAGAAGGATGTTCCACTGGATCAACAGATTTCTATCACAGTGGCCGACAGCAAGGCACAATCACCCGGGTCCGTCAAGCTCGATAAGGGTAAAGGACGAGCACCTGAGTTTCAACATCTGCCAGTGCATCCTTGGATGAAACAGACCGAGCCGGTGACTGTGGGCAAAGCTGTGGTAGAGACTCAGAAGGCTACGGACAATGGCATGGTGGAACTCTCTGATTCGGATGATGATCTGCAGGTAGAAAAGCCCAAGAGTAGATTCCCTGTCTTTGATCGATTGCCTACGAAGAAGGACCACGAGGCCGGATCGCTTGTACATCTTCGTGCTCTCGCTCAATTGGTGAAATCACCACCGAAGAGCAAGAAGGGACAGAAGATAGTGACTCGTCTTGAGATGGAGTTTTCACTGGCCCAGAAGGCTCGCCAACAAACAGCAAAAGCCAAAGAGGAGAGGATAGCCGATCTGATCAGGCGAGGCCATAACCCCGAGACTGAAGAGGAGAGGGAGAAACGCCAGGAAGAAATCGACGACATGGTGGCAATGCTCGAGAAGCAAAGGCAAGAGGACCTCGAGCTAGCCAAGATGGAGAGAAAGGAGGCAAAGAAGAACGGCGAGACCATCGATGATCTCCCATCCAGTGACGAGGATGATGGCGACTACGTTGGCAGTGACGAGGAAGATGCCAACCCGGGGGAGAACGATGACCAGGAAGATGCTGAACTCGTTCTCTCAGGCTCCGAAGATGAGGGCGAAGATGAAGCATGCAACCCAGATGATGCGGATGCTCTCATCGATGGAATGGCTGACGAAGACGACGAGCCAGCGGAGAAGGTACAAGCCCAACAAGACGACGATGCCGATATGGATATGGATGACGACGATGCGGTTGCGCCAGTCCGCAGACAAATGGTGAATCGTGCTCGCAATCGAGTCATCGATGATGACGATGAGGATGGCGATGCTGTGGCGCCTAGGCCTGCCACGCCCACTCAACCAGCAACTCAAAACGACGCAATGGCCGCTTTTGGTTTCGGCAACGCCAACGCCGGAATAGGGCTCACACAGATGTTTGCAGGCACCATGGCCGAGTTGGAGTCTGACTCACAACCTGCTACCGCCGTTAACACTGAGCAAGATTCTCTGGACTTCCTACGGAACCTGCCTGATACTCAACCTGGCGTAAACTTTAGTCAAGCTTCAGAATTTCTGGTTCCCAACAGTCAATCTCTGGCGTCTCCACAAAAGAACACACAGGCTGGTGACGAGTCTCAGTTCAGCATGGGGATAGGCCAAGTAGTCAATACATCCCCACAGTTCTCGCGAACGCAGGTCGAAGACTTCGAGCCTACCCAGGATGCAGGCTTCTCCTTCTCTCGGTCGCCAGCAGGCCTTGTCCTGCCCCCATCCACAGTCGATACCGTCATGATGCCCGTTGCTGAATCGCCGATCAAGCAAAAGGGCAAGCTCCAGCGTGGACGACGAGAGGCAGCTGTTGAGCTCTCTGACGTTGAAGACGACCTAGTCGATGCTGAGGAAGAGAGCGAGGACGACATCCAACGCCCTCCTAAGCATAGCAAGAATGCTTTCAAGAAGATGCAACAAGAAGCCAAGAAGGCGAAGGCGGTCGAAGAGTTCAATAAGAAGAAGAGTATGGCAAGGGAAGCTGTCATGGAACAAGCCGAGGAGTCTGAAGATGAGTATGCTGGACTTGGAGGAGCCAGTGACGATGAAGAGGGCGAGGAAGACGAAGACCTCAAGGATATGATCGACCACAACGATGTCAAGGTTGACGAGCGCCAGATTGCCGCTTTCTACGCGTAAGTTCAGCTTCCATCTTCACATATACATTCATGATACTAACATAGATCAGTGACAAGACGAAGAAGGACGACGAGAAGCAACTCGCCGAGCTCTACAAGAAGATGCAGAGGAAGGGCGGTCTGCGCAGGGCTGGCGGCTATGATGGCATCGACATGTCCGATTCTGAAGACGAGGCCGAGTTGCGCCAGCGAAAGAAGCGCGCTGCATTCCAAAAGCAGACTCACGCCTTGTTGCAAGACCAGAAAGTCAAGGCACTCGCTGACGACGACAAGAAGAAGGCATTCTTCAACACACTAGCTGATTTTGCCGACGAGGGCGAGTACGACTACCTCAACATGCCCGAGAAAGAGTTGGACACGAACGACTCGCAGTCTCAAGAGAATGTCCAAGGTGACGACATAGCCATTCCAGATTCACAGGCCCAGTCTCAAAACCTGTCAACGCCAAACAGTCCACTCAAGCGCAAGTCTCAAGACTCGCAAAAGGAGAACCGACCACCTCCGCACATGCGCCGTACAGCCGCATCCGACAGCCTCGCCCGCAAGCCTCTGACTGCGGATGATGTCAGAGACTCTATCTCGGAGCTCATTGAAGACCCACGCGTCGTGATACCAGACTCACAGCTCTCTGACGCCGAAGATGACCAAGAAGCTGCCTTTGTCCCAGCGTCGCGGAAACCCATCATCGACCGTCTGACTCTGAGTCGGCAATCTACAGTCGACGAATCTGTAGGCGGAGACTCCAATGTAGCCTTCCATGCTGTATCTCGCTCTGCTGCAACGCCAGGATTCCGCGTTCCTTCGCTCATACGTCAGGCGACTAGTAATCTGTCTGTCAGCAGCGAACGGTCAGCAAGCAACAGTACTCCGAAAGAGAGTGCTGTGCGGAGAGGTGGTACTGGAAGGAGTAACATTCACGCTCAGGCACGAGAGGCAGAGCGAAGAGCGTTGCTGGAGAAGAAGGAGGGGAAGAGGAAGGAAGCACTCCGGAAGAAGGTGGAAGGTGGAAGGAAACAGGGCATGAGGAGTGTACTTAGCGATCTTAGCGGTGGGTTTGAGTGATGCACGCTTAACGTTTTGGGTCTTGGACAACTGGTAGCATATACTCACATGGTGTTGGCGTCATTTAGTTACGTGCTGCACACAAGCACCATTACATTATAGTTTCCATTTATGCATTTTTTTCATTCTTATCCATTTCTGCTTTTACTGCTTGGTACAATGAATTTCTGCGCAGAAAGACAAGGAACATCAATACCCGCTTGACCCTAGTAAAAGAGGGTACTTGATAATGAGGTCGACGTGCGATCCTCGATTCAGTACCCATACTTATGTGTCCAATATGTTACAGTATTTACATATTTCGTCTCATTCATCACATCACACTACACACGTTCACTCACCCAAATGGCTCCTCTACAGCCTCCTCTTATAACTTCGGTAAGCAAGTCGTATGGTTTCGCTTCCTTGGCATCATTCTCTACCGCATGATCCAGGTGCTCCAGCTCCTCGTCTCGTATCCTCCTCAGCTCAACTACCAACTTGTCCAGCTCTGGGCCCAGACTTTCGCCCCGCTGCTCGCACTTGTTTGCCCAGTCCAGCAGCACTCGCACCTGCTCGTTGTAGTGGGTACCAATCTCTGTCTCGACAGCCTCGGTACAGGCCATGGCTGCCTCACGACCCATGACAGCAGTCGACCAGCCAAGCATTGTGGCCGCAGCGGTCCATATTGGTGTCATTGCAGTGGGCCGTATGCGGTGCTTGGAGATGACCTCATTGAAGAACTTGTAGTGGCCTGCCTCCTGGTCGTACATGTGCTTCATAAGTGGTCGCAAGTGCGGGTGTGACCGTGTGATGACGGGCGATTGGGCAGCGTATATCAGGATGGCGGCGAGTTCACCCGTCTGGTTCACTCTCAATGCAGAGGAAAGGAACTCTTGCTGCTCTTGCGTGAGCGGCCGTATTGGCTTGCCATTTTTCTGTGTTTGCAGCGAGGGCCGTGATTGCGGAGATTCAGACTGTGGAGGTGGTGGTTGTGGTGCTGATACGGTACTGGAGAGGCGTGACGTTTGGCGTGGTGCACGGCTTGTGGTACTTGGGGCGAGGAATTCGAGCACAGGGTATTGGAGCCCGCGGCGGACTGCACTGTGAGATACGGCCCGCGGCGAAAGCAGGACGGAAGACATGTTGGACGTCTGGCTATTGTACAATAAAAGTGAAAGGAAAATGCGATTGTTCCTGGGCCGAGCAGGCGCAACAATAGTCTGCTGAGGTATGATGCGCTCACTGCATGCACGCTAACCAGGCCCACTTTTCGACGCGTATGGTCCAAGCGCAACGAGCGTTTCCCCGACCTTTGGACTTCCCACGTTCTTCTTTCATCCTCTTTCCCCCTAACCACGCCCGAATCCGCTCGCAGTCCCCCCAGCGACACCGTTTTCGCCTCCACCATCGCCTTTACGACCCAGAATTTACCGCGAAATCCTCGCGAGCCGCCTTCACAATGTCAGATATCGACGATGAGCTCTTCGCCCTCGCTGGCGGTGACGAAGATGCAGACGTCGAAGAAGGCGAGGCGTGAGTACCCTCTCTCACCTGTCACCCTCCTCCACTGCCTCTGCCTCGCGACTTTCCATCGCTTCCAATGCTCTGGGCCCTCCACCCAACTCTCTACCGACCACCTCAACCCCTTACCGCACCATGGCGCTGACTCCATGTAGCTCGTCGCCCGCCGCCTCATCGCCAAACTCGCTAGGATCCGACGCCATGGACGAGTCGGATTCAGACCGCGACGATGACGTACCAGAGCGCGCTGCAGATGTTCCCTACCCCCTAGAGGGCAAGTACATCGACGAGGCAGACAAGCGCCACATCCTGGGCTTGTCACAACTGGACCGTGAAGAGATTCTGGGCCAACGCGCCGAGGAGATGAGCAGCGCCAACTTCAAGGCCGAGCTCGCCAGGCGCGCAGCAAATGTCCAGAACGACCGGAAGCGCAAGGCTAGTTCCGAAGACGCCGACGAGCGTAAGAGCAGTCGCCCCAAGGTGCAGCCGCGGAAGAACGAGAAGCTCGAGGCATATAAGCGCGAGCGTGAGCAGCGCGGTCAGCAGCGGCAACGGAACGACGACCGACGCAGTGGCCGCAGGCGGTCCAGCTCTGCCGATCGAGACGGTGGCTCAGACGTCGATGCTGATGGTGAGAGCGACGTCGAGTGGGACGACCGCGTGCCAGAGAAGGCCCGCGAAGAGGTGCCAGCCACCCTTCGTGATTTCGAATCCGTTCGTGTTGGTCGAGGATTCTTCTCAGAAGTCTGTTTCCACCCAGGTTTCGAAGAGGCCATGACTGGCGCATTTGGACGTGTTGGTGTGGGCCAGGATGCTCAACGCAGGACCCTGTACAAGATGGCGCAAATCAAGGGTAAGGAGAACGACACCTACTTCGCGCATCATGCTAACATGTTGTCTTTAGGTTTCTCAGCTGGCAAACCCTACGTTTTCGAAGGAAAAGACGGCAAGCGCGTCGCGACGGACCAATACGTCATCGCCCAACACGGTTCCGTGAAGAAGGACTACCAGTTCCAATTCTTGTCGAACCAGCGCTTCAGCGAAAGCGACCTCGACGCATATCGCCAATCTCTTATAGAGGCCAACGCCAAGGTCCCCACACAATCCTTCCTCCAAAGGAAATACGACGACCTCAAGGCTCTGCAGAACCACCACTGGACCGATGCCGACATCAGCGCACGTATCGCCAAGTCGAAGAAGTACGCACATCTCCTTAATCGCTCCAACTCGGATGCCCAGCCCAAGATTGCGACACAGTCAGAAACAGCGGCCGCACGTATCGCCGAGTTGAACCGCAAGAACCGCATTCTGGAAGCCGAGCGTGTCCGCAAAGCACAACTCGACCAACAGCGTCAGAAGAAGATGGAACAGAAGAAGGAGATGGCCCGACGGAAAGCAGAGGAAGAGGCCAGGAAGGCACAAGAGGAGGAGGCGGCCAGGAAGAACAACAACCTGGACGTCGATGCGCTGTTTGACGGCGACGCTTCAAGCCGAGCAAGCACACCGAACCCACAACAACCACAGCAAGGCAAGAAGAAGACCGAGCGGAAAGGACTACCGACATTTAGAAAACCCAAGATGGATGACGATATCATTGCTAACATGGACATTGGCATGGATATTGAGATTTGAGCAGGCCGCCAAGCAATTTGACCTGGACTGGCTTGGTATTGATCCTTAGCTTCTCTTTTGATTCAGTCTTCCGTGTAGACCCTTAGATAAAAGTCTCTCAACTTTTGGGTATTAGCATTGCGCGGTGTTTTTCGGTGCCTGAGACTCATGGCTATCTATAGGGGTATGAGGTCTTTCTGCCGCATTCGGCTTCCATTCTTGCCATAGTATTATATACCAAAGATTATATTTTGATACCATTCTGTGCGCTTTGTACCATGTCACGTCAGACGCTATTTGTCACATAATCTTCACCATATAACTTCGATGTAAAAAGCCCGTCATCAATTCCAACAACATGGATTCTGTCAATCGCGCTGTCTGCGTGATGTGGTCAACGTCGCTTACTATCTAACACCAAAAAATGTCGCTCAAAAACAACTCGCTACACTACGTCTCAAAAACTTCCTGGATATTACCCCAGTCGCCGCGTTCCCTGCACTCCCAGTACCCATCCTTTCCACCCTTGAGTCTCCAAACTTCTTCGTCACCCAACGCCGCAGCTTCCACAGCCCCAACCTTGGTGAACCAGCGTGGTTTCCATTCGTCACCATGTTCTTCCATGACCCTTCTTCGACTGCGCTGTCTTTCCTCAAGTCGCGCTTTCAGTGCTTCGGCTTTGTCCACGTCGCCGTCTTCGAGGGCGCGCTGATCGGGTCGGAGGCGGGAATCCGTGGGAGCCATGTGGTCTTGTTCGATGGCCGTGACTTGGTTGAGGGCAGCGGCGAAAGTGGTAAGACCGTAGTGCTTCTCAGCTTTGTCGACAAGGTCGCCTACTTTCCAAATTGTCTTGCCGGTGGGTTGGCCATTGGATGTGAGTTGGAGGTCGGTCGTCCACTTGCCTGTTGCGCCCATGGGCAGAACGGAGCCGGTGGCGTCGAAGACTTGGACGGAGACTTCTTCTGAGCGGCCGGCAAACATGCCACCGGCTTTGAAGGTGCAGATGGCTTTTGCGCCCGTAGTCTCTGAGATGATGGTCATAGTGCCGGAGGGTTCGAGATACTTTTCACCGGCGATGACGTTACGAAGGTACGAGGTTGCGAGAGTCCAGGAGTAGTGTTCGCCTGAACCGTGGAGGAAGATGCGCACACGACCCTCGGTGTTGATCTCTGCACTCTTACCCCAAAACTTTTGCATCGGTGTTGGCGATTGCACAAACGTCCATTCCGCAGCTTCGGCTTGACATGCCATGCGGACGGGACGGTGGACAACCTTCTCTGCGAAGAAACGGAAACCCTTGTCTTCGCGGACAAGTTCGTAGGTCTCGCCGAGCATGGGATTGAACGGCTTACGAATAGCACGATCCTTGACACGAGCGTTGCTAAATGCTGATATGGCGAATGCGGCCATGTAGACGAGGCGCTCACCGTTGTCTGGCGTGGCAGTCACTGCAGCGTCGAGCAGCTCGCTGTACTCCAGCTGCTCTGCCAGTCGTTGCAGTGCAGATGTAGGCTCGTTAGCTGATACCGGCATCGCGATAGTTGACAAATCTTTGCCGACATTCTTCCTGAAGAATGCGATAAGACTTGGAGGCTGGACCTTTGGAGCTGGAACCGTGCCGCGGCGCTTCACAGGTTCAAGCGGCAGTGGTGTAAGTGACTTGGGTCGTGTAGGGAAAAGCGCCGGGGTAGTTTCCCGTGACATGCGAGGTCGATCCATCATGCCAACACTGCCATTTTCTGATGACGATTCTGATTCACCATCCGAGTCGGCATCTGGAGATTGTTCGCGTTCTCGCCTATCCTCTTCGCTGTCGCGGCGGATGGTAAGGAGCTGTGACCTGTTGGCGTCGCCATCTGGTGCATCGAAGAACTCATCAACGGATTCGGCTACTGATTCAAAGCTATGACGCGACTCTACGGCCGAGAGAGGTGCAGGTGGAGGCATCCGTCGTTGTTTGCTTTCACTGATCAGTTCAGAGAACTCCTTGACGACAGAGTCCAGATCTTTTAGTAAAGCCATGCAGTTGTCGTGAACGCTTTCCTCGTGTGTATGGCTAGTGTAGCTTGAGTAGCTCATCGTGCTTGCACGACCATTACGCTTGGGCACTGCAAGACTGCCGTTTATCGACGCATTTGAGGGCAGGGGCGGTACAGGAGGAACGGCTCCAGGTGATGCGGCACCCACTTGCGCGGACACACTCCTCTTGAAGATACCACCAGACGGACTCTGAACGCCAGAACTGCTCGGCTTGCGTTTCCAAAAGGCCATCTTCTCAGGGGCTTTTTGTTCTGGGAAGTAGTCGCCTGATTCGGCTTCGGAGGGTGTTGGAGAAAGGCTATCGTTGACCTTGCCAACGCTTATGGCTGACGATGCACCATACTTGGGATCGGTATCTTGAGCCAGCCGTCGGACCGCGTCTCTTGTACCAGAAACTCTGCCCACCAAGGCTTCGACCCTTGCCCATTCGTTCTCTTCGGCCGCATTCATGACATGCCCAAGGCTTTGGAATGGACTGTCTTTGATTTGTAGTGTTGGCGAAGCCATGTTACCCCTATCTGACGCTGATCTTGATGCGCGATCAAGCGCGTTCTTCCACATCTGAAAGTCTTTCGCGTTGTTTGCCCGTAGTTGCCAGATCTCAGCGCCGGAGTCGACAGATATCTCTCGCGTGTCCTCGTTGGCACCAACAGCTGCTAACGACAAAGGTATGGCTCCACGTAATGCTGAGGAATGGTCGTTTCGGTAGTAGGAGAGGGTAGACGATGTAAAGTCCAAGGAGAAGAACCTCCTGGCATAGCCCTGGTTCTTCTTCCTCCTCTTCTTCTGCAGCACTCCGGTAAGGAATGAGCCTCCTGAAAGACTGGCTTGTTTCTGCGTATGTTGTGATCCTGGTCGCTCGGCGTAGGCTTGTGGCAGGGATTCCGAAGATTCGACGGGGCCCATAGAGGGGCTCGATTTGGGGAGGCTCGTTGTGCTCGCGCCTGCCATGGCGTGCGCATAGTGCATGTGATGGCCAGACTTGGGCGCCGCATTCGTCGGATATGTCATGAGGACGAAGGTGGCTGTCTTGGAAACAGTCTTGGAGAAGGTGTTGTCAAAGACCAATCCGTACATGCCACCCTCTCCTGCTGGCACGTCGTATGTGCCCATGGACACCAAATCGGCCTCGCATTTCCCATGCCAGTGCACCTGCTTCAGCCCAATGGCCGCCAACTTTTCTAACACCACGGTCCTATCGTTTCGTGAGGTCGAGGCTCCGCGTCCGCGCGTTGTAGGCGGCTCGAGGCTAGGGGTGCCAGGTCCGGCTTCGACAGTCGCAGAGGCTGGCAGGTTTGGAGTTGCGCCGGTGGCTGATCCGGGGTGCTTGAAGATGCCGAAGTTGATAGATTTCTTGTGGGGTTGAACGCTCCATGATATGGTATGTCCTGAGTTGACATTGACCCATCTTACAAGGTACGACTGGCTTCAATCAGCGTGGGAGCGCGACGTGGACACTGTACATACCTTGCTATGCACCTCGATGTTCTCCATTCCAGCCATGACTGGCTGTGTGCAGTAATACTACTTCCTGTATGAGGTTGTTGTGGCTGTGGATCTTGGTACCGACAATACGCGGGGCTTGGGTGCTGAATACGCAGGGCTGTTTGTATAAACGTTTGGCGGTCGAGCGAATGCAGGGATCGGGTATGACGTTGTTCCTAGCAAGCGGACATTTCGGACGTCGGATTCGTAAGGATCGGTCGGGTTTTCGGTGCCTTGTCAGCTTCACGGCGCGCTGGCAACGATGTGGTGGTGAGTCGGAATACGGATTGCTGCGAGGCCGAGTAGTCTGGTAGAGCACCGGTTCAGGGATGCAGGGCTTTCTTTTTGTTTCCCTGGATTTCTGGGCAAGACTAGCAGAGGGTTTTGCTTATAGCAGCTAAGAAAAGACGTAGCGCAGCGTGCAGAGAATGTTTCAATGCCTGGATGACATGTGTCGACGCTACAGCTGTCTGGCGGCTGGGACCATCATCGCCCAGGGTCTGCGTTGGTTAGCCTGTTCAGCCTTACGCCATCTTTCATCAGCCACTCCATTATTCTTCTACACCTCTTCCCCGTTTGAGCTACTCGACTAACCGGCTTTCTAGCCACACTGTTTCTTGTTTATCCGTCTTACCTTTCTCCCCTTTCCGTGCCATCGCAGCATGCCAAAGCAACTTCTCGGTATATGACGTCGCCCGAGGCCTGCACATGTACTGTAAATATCCTGCTCGGCCGATGCCAGTACTCCTGCTTTGCAGCTCCCGCTTCATCCGACTCTCTGATATCATGCCCTACTGCTGTGGACTATTCCAGGGCTGTTTGCTTTCTACGTCTCGTGACAGAGGCCTGCCGGCCGATGCAATGGACACCGACTCGCCGTATCCATGGTTGCTATACGAGCCATGAACGAGTACCTGCGACACCCCCACTCTTGGAAACAAATGGAGGGCCTGTTTCACTCGACGAGTCTGACCACATCGCACCATGCGTTCTTCTACACAATAATCAGGCTGCGCATTCATGTTCTGACTTCGCCCTGCAACTCAGCTCTGGGCAAACTTTTGAAATATTGGCGTTGGGTCCGGGCTGCACAGCTTCCCAGCCTCCCAGCCACCCAGCGCGACAACAGGACTTTAGGACAAGTATACCACAACGCGTCTGCACACCCATCTCAAGGTGGCACACTGCATCGCGTACTCTTCACTTTATGCCCAAGCCGTTTAGGGCTAACAGGACTGTGCTATTAACACTGTCACAAACAATCGCACCGCCTGCAGCACCCCCTCTACGCCACAACTTCCACCAAACACCTCGAACCATGCAAGTCCTGGCATCATTATAGATCTTGTTTCAGATCGACGAACGTAGGTACGAATTCCTCAATGTCGAGGCTAACTCGCGTTGATGATGATGCAAATCATCCCGCTATACCCATTCCAACACGGAGCATCATGCCTTCGGACTCTATTCCGGACAAGCATTTCTACGCGTACTACTCACGCGCAACCCTCTTAGTGCATTAGAAACGTCTTTCCAGAATTCTTCCGCGAGCGATTCAGTGTAGTTTGCCCTCTATTTCCAATATGTGGGGTATTTGCATACAACGAGTAATTTCATCTAATTTACCTCGTTCGCACCTGTAGATCGTCTGTTCCGGAGACCCGGATTAGTTTGGTACTGGTATAATACTGTTGGCATCATACTTAACGGGCCGCTCCTCTTCAGAACTCATCTCTTGGCTACTTGCATTCTGTGTTACTGCTAGGACTCTCATAACAACATGGTCAAATCAACTGCTCTTGCGCTGTCTCTCGCCACTACCGGCCTCGCTGCCCCGTACTCAAACGGCTCATCATGGTCTGGCTGGAAGAATGTCAAACAACTCTTCGTCTTCGGTGATTCCTATACGCAAACCGGCTTTGACGTGAAAGGAACACAACCCAGCGCCTCAAACCCGTTCGGCAACCCTGCGTACCCCGGCTACACGTCCTCCAACGGACCCAACTGGGTTGGTTTCCTCTCTACAACCTACAATGCCAGCGACCTTCTTACCTACAACATGGCCTATGGAGGCGCCACTGTTGACTCCGACCTCGTAACACCATACGCTCCCACAGTCATCAGCATGAAGAACCAAGTCCGCACCGAATTCCTTCCCACATATGGTGCACATCCGGACACCGCACCCTGGTCATCCGCGTCGTCCCTCTTCGCCTTCTTCATCGGCATCAACGACGTAGGAAACAGCTGGTGGCTCAACAACGCCACGCTCTACGACACCATCTTCTCTGTATATGGCAGCCTCCTCGAAGACGTATACGCAACCGGTGCCCGCAACTTCTTGTTCCTGAGCGTGCCGCCTGTTAACCTTGCGCCAATGACGCTAAACCAAGATGACGGTGGTTACGCAAAGGAGAACGAGGGCAAGGTTATCCTGGACTGGAACAAGAGGCTCAGTGAGATGGTGAACGCGTTCCAGGCGAACCATACTGGAACCACTGCCTTCGTACATGATACCTGGGGTCTGTTCAATGCCGTCATTGAGAACCCCGCTAGTTATGAGCAGACCGCCGGATTGAAGAATGTCACTGACTACTGCGCGGCGTACATGAAGTAAGTTGTTCCTGGTGATGTGGATGCAGACGAAATGGGTAGCGCTAACAAAGTTGCAGTGGAACACCGGATTGGTACACCAAGAACGACACTTGCGAGTACCCAGTCAACGAGTACTTGTGGCTCAATGAGCTACATCCTACTTTCCCTATTCACAACGCCACTGCAGCTTCAATCGCAGAGTTGTTGAGCAAAGAGTAAAGGAAAAAGAAGAAAGCGAAGATTTCAAAGATTCATTGTATATATGTAAGCCTCAAACAAAGGACCAAAGTGTTGATGAACGGGATAGTCAACTCAAGAACGCCATAACATTACTATTACCAACTAAATAACTGAGCGTGAAACCAGAACTTTTCAAAAAATTGATCAAAACCTGCTCACGAGAACAGGAAACGAAACAAACCCCTCACTTAATTAATCCTCTTGTTGTGCAACATGGCATTTCCGTTGACCATGGCAGTGTGCTGACCCTGTCCGTGTCCGTGACCGATAGAGACCAGCTCATCGCTTCCCAGACTCCAGTCCGCAATACCCTTGAAGCCACCCTCCTGGCTCTCAGCCTTGCCAGCACCAAATGCCTTCGCATCCCACTTCTCCGTACCCTCGACACCCTTCCACTTGCCCTCTGAGCCGAACACGCGGAACAGCTGGGCGTTGAGGTGCTCGTACTCGTCGTAAGACTTGGGCCAACCACCGTAGCGCTGGTACGCAAGCTTGAGGAGATGAAGGTGCTTGAGCGCTGTCGCCGATTTGTCGAGCGTGTTGGAGTCAACAGCAGCTGAGGGTGGCGAGTTGGGCGCGTTGTTAACGTTGACACCTTCGCGAGCGAGGAGCTCGGCGGTGGTGTCGTCATCGTCATCCTCGTCCTCGTTGGCGGAATTGGCTGGGTCGTTGACGAGGACGCGGAGGATATCCTCGTGAATGCCAATGGCCTTCTTGAAGTAGTCCGCGGCGAGGCCAGCGGTCTTTTCGCCCTTGGCGGCTTGCGCTTGGTACTTGTTGCCAGTCGATGTGTAGAGCTGGGCGAGGAGCTCGTACGTCTCGATGGTGACTGGAGCGCGGGGACCGTGGGCTCGGCGCATGTTGTAGGCAATGTCTTCTGCGAGACGGATGGCCTTGACCTCCTCGTTGGCAAGGTAGCGAGCGCAAATGAGGCGGCGGCCAAGGTTGAGGAGCACCTCGGCGGGCCATGATCTTTGCGCATCGCGTGTCTGCCAGAGAGTTGTGAGGAGCCACTCGAGACTCTCGTAGTCTTCCTGTTCGCCCAGGAGGACCGAAAGGTGGCTCAGCTCGTACAACTGGACCTGAGCAAAGTTGATCTTGAGGTTCCTGCAAATCTCGAAAATCTTCTTGACAATACGGTTGGAGAGAACCAGCATCTTCTTGCGAAGAGTAGGGTCGGGGCACTTCTCGCCATCGCGACCGACAAGCAGCGAGGCAAGTTTGAAGCCCATGCTGATAGCACGAGGGCCGTTGTAGCCGTCATGCTTGCTGGCGTAGAGGAAGCCAAGGTTGGCAATGTCGTATGCCTCGTGGAACATCTTCGCCTTGGTACATTTGGCCACGCTCTCATTGGAGGACAGGATAACGGCACGGTTAAAGTTCTTATTTCTGCCGTTACCCAGATGGTCAAGGATGCCAATGATGAAGATGCGTGGCGACTCCTTGCTGAAGTCCTTCAAGTCCTGTGCGTCACGCTTGACAAAGAGACCAACTGCTTGCTCCTCGACAACTGCAATCATGTCCTTCTGATCGTTGCGGCGCAGGAAGTAACGGAGAGGAGCGGCAGCCAGCAGGATGTTGGTAAGGCTCTCGTTGTTGTCGAGAGTCTGGTGGAACTGCACCCAGTAGATGTACTCCATGGTCAAATCAGCGTAGATCTCCGAGAAGCTGATGCTGAGATCTTTACGAAGGTTGTACTGGAGAGATGCAAGGAAGGCGATAGCCGTACGGCTGCTCTTCGTCAGGTCAAATGACCACTTGGATGCGTTGCGAGCGTCCTTGGCGCAGATTTGACGGTGTAGCTCGTGAACCATCGCATGCGCAGTGCTGACCTGTTCAATAGCCTGGAATGTCGCAGCGATAGACCTGGCGGACTCGATCTGCTTCTGCGAGGAGGTCTCCTTTGAAATAATCTCGGAGACAGTCCTTGAGATCTGTTTAACCGCAACATCTGACTTCTGCTGGCGCGAGTATAGAGACGAGAGCTCCCTCAAACTTGTGAGCGAAGATTCGTGGCTGTATCCATTCTCGCGCGTGGATTGCTCGAACTGCGACTCGGACATACTCAAAGCACGCTGCACGGTCTCGGCCTTCATGCTGCTGGAAGAAGAAGAGTGCATCTGCTTGGAGTAGAGAGATGACAGTGCATGCTTGATCTCCGAGATGCTGGTAGTGGTTGTGACCTGCTTACCCGACTGCGAGACCGCCTCGTAGAGCGAGATGGCCTCCGACATATGCTGCTCGCTGCTCTGAGCTACCTGTGCGAGCGCAAGGGTTGCGCTGACAGCGATGGTCGACTCAGCACCAAAGACGGCAATGGAAGTCTCGCGGTACTCCTTGGTCACCTTGTAGAGTTCAGACCAATTGGCCTTGGTCTCCTCCAGGCACTGGTAGTATCGCTCGTATAGCGTCTCAACAAATTTGACGTCGGTGAAGACCTTGTGCTGCTTGGTCTGGCGAACGAAAGTGTTCCAGAGCACTCTATAGAAGGTTACGGCTTCTGCGTACCTGCGGTCTTCCCAGTAGGTGACTGTGACAACGAGCATAGCATCCAGCGCATCCTTGTGGCAGACGTCTGAGTCCTTGTTGAGAGCCGTGAGGATCTGCAGGTAGTAGTCCAGCCAGTAGCCATGGTTGCGAGGGTGGCTGCGGCATCTCTGAGCGAGGATGTACAGGGTTTGAATGGTGTGCTCGTGCGTGTGGCCCAGACGGTTGCGGTAAACAACCAAGATCTCCTGGTAGGTGCTGATTGCCTTGTCTGCGTAGCCGTGCTTGTCGTAGAAGTTGATCAACAGGTTCTTCGACTTCTCGAAAATGGCCTTGTCAACGTTCTCGGTGACTAGAACAGCGCGGAAGAAGCGGCTGTAGACATCGTCAACCCTTTCAAGCTGTCGTGTCTGCAGATAGCATTCTGCGAGGCGCTCGACAAGCTCGATTGACTCCTGAGTGAACACAGTCGCCATGGTGACATCATGGATAGAGTTGGCGAGGAAAGAAGACCAAGTACGCTGCAGAGTAGCATGGATAACACTGATGGCGGCAGTGTAGTTCTTCTTCGCCATGTGTTGCACTACCAGCTTCTTGGCTAGCGCCATAGTGCTAGACTCAATAGCCTTGGAGCTCGATATGGTCGTGAAAAATACGTCTTGGTAGACAGACTCCGAAATGGTCGTCGTAGTTTCCGTTGTAGAGCTGGAGCTATTCAAACTATGCTGGACGAGCTCATTGGAAGTCTGGGAAAGTTGCTGGCTGATTTCACGCGACTCAGAGGACTCTTCGCTGCTGGACTTGCGGTAATAGGAATGGGCGAACTTGAAAATTGAGAGTGCTTGAGAGTGCGCATTCATGCTTCTCATCTCCTTGGCAACGCTTGTGAGACGTTGAACGATGCTCTTCGCAAAGGACAGATGATGGGACTCATACTGCTGCCAGACTGAGGTCAGAATAGCCACAGATTCGTTGGTACGCTTCTGACTCTTCAAGAACTGAGAATAAGAGGTGGCAATCTCAATGTTCTTCTCGTGCCATTCCACAGATTGGACAGTACGGCATTTGGATGAGACCTCCATCCAGAGCTCAACGTACATCCTTTCGACTTCAGCGAACCTCTTCATAGTGAGAAGCTTTTGGATCTGGATCAACATGGCGTTGATAGTAGAGATGGTGAGAATCTCGACGTGCTCTTCATCGTCTTGGTCAACTTCGAAAGAGAAGTCATCGTAGATCTCAATCTCACGATCGCCTGTGCCCTTTCCAAGAGTCACTTGGAGATGATCATGGATATCATGGGCTTGATGTGAGTCTCGGCCATAAAGCTGGATGGTGGCATCCTGAATGAGGCGGTAGATTTCAATGGAGCGTTCCTGTTCGTTGATGGACTCGTAAAGCTGGGCCAGAACCTTGCGAGTCTCGATGACTAGCTCGGAGGTGCTGCCGTATTGACGCTCGTAGGTGGTAATCAACACCTTCAAGATTTCCTCACGGCGTGTCATAATCTCAGTCCTAGTGGTCGTTGTCTGAGTCTCTGTGATCTTCAAGAACTGGCTTGCGCAATCCAAGGTCAAGGGATGCATATCCGACAAGACCTTACGACTAACGATAGTACACAGGTAGAGATACTTCGTGGCCTCTGTGACGTTCGAGATGAGTAGATAGCTTGAGACAATTGACAGGTATGTCTGGAGAAGACCAGGGTGGTTCTCTGGGAGCATGTTCCTGCGAAGGATGCTAACAAGCCTCTGTAACTCCAGAGCCTCAGGGATAGGCAATTGAGTATCCCAGCAGTAAGACTCCAGAATGGGGAACATGGTGCTTTCGGGGAACACCTTCTGGAGTTCGCCGGTGGGCTTGAACTCGCCAGACGACTTAGGAGCCAGAGGAGACTGCTGGAGATGCAGAACCCAGTATCGCACTGCGTACTCGAGGAAAGGATGCTTCCTGAACAATCTGTCGGGGGTTGAAGGATCAAATGTGTCGAAAGTCGGTTCGGCAGTGTGGTCCTTCAAAGTATGCTTGGAGTAAGCAAGTACTCTAAGAAGCATGTCCGTCTCGCTGTCCTTCAGAGGGATAGGAATCTTTCCATTGGCTGAGAAGTCATGCAGAGTGGAGTGAATGACGGGGTGCTTGAAGCGGACTATGCGTTGATGCAGAGTGAACAATGGTGCGAGCGTCTTGAAGATCTCGTTCGTGTTCACACCCTTTTCCGATACAGTGCCGCGTTGTACGTCGACTGAGAACAGGGTCTGAATCTCGTCGATGGTCAGAGGTCGCTCAGCGGCCAAAACCCACGATAGCAATGTCTTTGCGTCGTTGGTCGGGTTTAGAGTAGTGAAGAGCTTGAGAATCAAGTCCTGGACAGACAAAGACGGCTTGGAAGATTCAAAGCCCTCCAGTGTCTTCATCAAGGCATCTGGTGACTTCTGGGTATTCAGCAACTCACAAGTCAATGTGATGTGTAGGAATGACCCGTTCGCCATGCTGATGATACGGTCCAAGATTTGTTCCTGTTCGAAAGGACGCTGACCATGGAAGTGGTGGTTGTGAATCAAAGCCCGTAGTGCGACAGCGTGAAGATCGTCACGAACATCTTCTTTGATAATCTGATGCTGGATCCCCTTGGCCGAAGACGGCAGCTTCATAGAAGAAGACAATGTGATCAGCCTTACACCCTTGCCTTGCTGAGTGACCTTAGCCAGCCTCTCAAGCAGGTCAGCAGGGCTGACAACGCCAGCAGCTTGAATAGAGGCACTGTTAGAGGCAGCGATCTCGTCGAGACCGTCGACAATCATCACCAACTCGTTGCCACCACTAACAGGGTTCTTGAGAGCTTCGCCAAGCGCATGCCATAAGCATTCCTCGTAGGCCTTGAGATCATCGGAGCTTCTGCAATGGTGGTAGGCGTCGAAAAGAGCCTTGTAGATGCCCATGTTGCCAATGCGAAGATTGAGAAGTTGGAACAACAAGGACTTCACCACTGCTAACGATGTAGCAGCAGTCGGAATGTCGGGAGACAACGAGCAGAAAAGCGTGTCGTATTGCTTCTTGCTCATGGGCCGTTGCAATCGCTCAACGATCGATCCAGCAAGTGTCGTCTTTCCAGCACCTGACTGACCAGTGACAAGGAAGACGCGGTTGTCGCTCTGGAAGAATCTAGTCATGTGCTTGAGGAACCAGAGACAAGTAAACTCCGCTTGGTTGTCTACGTAAGTCTCGTGATCTCTGGTGATTGCAGCAATCACACGGTCTTGCGAAGATAGCCATCGGCTCAGATGTTGAACATCAATGGCTTCCTCTTCCTCAAAGTGGCCCTTCTCAATCTGAGATTGCCAGATCAATTCAACGACATTGCTCTGACGGGTACGGAAGGTCTCGATTGTTTCACCGAAGAGCTCGAAAATGTCAAGGGTGGTTGAACCAGGTGTCATGCCTTTGACGGTCTTGTAGAACTTGATTGCTACGTCGACCACAAGAGTAATAAGATCTGTGTACAACAAACAGATCTGTTCAGTAATTTCTGGACTCGCGTTCAACAACTCTGAACGATGCAGAACCGATTGGAATGACATGGCGAACTTGTAGAAGACGGAGAAAGCCTTGTCAAGAGCCTCAGAGTTGTGGTGGCTAAGCTCGAGAAGCAGCTGCGCATGACCATACCCGATGATGGCTGCTGAACTGCTGTCCTGGGCAAAGGGCCTCACAGCTAGCTCGAATTTGTGAAGCTGCTCAGCGAAGTATAGCGCGCGGATCAGAACTTTGTCCCAACGACTACCCTTGTGGGGGAGTGTGGTTAGACGCTCGGACCTGATCCATTCAAGAAACGCAACATAGGAGACATTGCCGATGCTCTGGTAAACGCCTGCGCCTAACTCGGCCGCACTTCTCTTCCGGAGAGAGGCTGCCGAGTCCTGGACCAATGAGGTTTGGTGGCTGTTGCTATTTCCTCGCTTGTTGTACGACATCATTGTGCTGAAGTTCCCGCTAGTTGCGCGAGAAGATGTGAATGATGGAAGACGGCCCTTTGTACGGAAGAGAGCTTGGGGCGAAGCCGGTGGTGACAACACCGCACTCGCGCCGTTTGTCTGCTGCCGACTTGAAGTGGGTCGAGTTGTTTGCATGATAGGCGTCGAAGGTTGTAGTGGTTTGATTGTATCTACGGATTCAGTGGAGACTGAGGCGCTCACTGAGGGCCGGATGGGTGATGGGGAGGGTGGATTGTATGGTTGAGAGCGGACAGGAGATGGAGAATTTGGACTGTCTGGCTGTGGAGACAATTCAAAAACAAGCTGTGTATTACGGCCTGTTGAGTTCGGTGTTGTGGGAATAACACGAGTCGGTGTAGATACAGCCGAGGTGGAAGATGCTGACGCTGAGAGTGGCAAGGAGTTCCTTATCACTGGAGCAGGTCTCACAGTAGCTTCAGGTACTGTGTGAAGTCGAAGTTCAGGTACTGCTGAGGAAGAGTAACTGATCTGTGCAGGAGATGGTCGGCCTTTGGACACTGGTAATGACGGCGGCGAAGATGAATACCTCGTAGAAGGAGGAGACGATGTTGTGTCAGTCTCAATAGATGCTAGGGAGGATGAGCGTCTATTTGTGGTTTGAGGATCTTCAGTTGCCTGGGAGCGTCTCTTTTTATGTCTCTCTAGAGGAGGGGGATCAGCACAGCGCTATGTGGGAAAAGATGGCGACTTACTGAAAATCTGTAACATGGATTGGAAGTAACATGAAGAATATGTACCGAGTAGTCCACGAGCCGTCTCTATATAATGAAATACCTTCTACAGCTACGATCGGTTGAGGTGGACCTCACAGACCACGAGCGGGGCATATGTACCTTGATAGTATAGATCAACAGCTTATCGTCATAGTGTGAGCTGGTGAATGCCCCAAAGTGTGTTAACAGCTCTTACCCGCATGAGCTAATTCAGCTGAGCCAGGATGAGCTTCATGGATAGCTCAAGACAACCCTAAGGTCGATAATGCAGGTCGGCGATCATGCATCGTAACCGAGCATGACACGTCTGGTAAGTCGTTTTTGGCATGAGTGAGTGCATTGACGCGCAAGCATGGTGCATGAGCTCCACCGTATGGAGTACGTGGGGAGGCTGCGCTTGCCTCGTAGTCGGCTACAACAAGCCAATGCGACTAAGGACTTGGACGGAGTGGGGAAGCTTGAGCTATGGTGATTAGAGTGACCTTCACATCAGTCAGCATTTGGTCAGACCAAGAGACCAATCAGCAGATCTACCACTCTCTATACGTTATTGCCGGTCTAGAAGAGCTCTTTGTTCAAGATTGGCAGCATACAGCTATCATGGCTTCCAGCGTAGTCACCAGAGCCTTGGGGGGAGTGGTCAAGATCCTCGTCCCTCACAGCTTAGTGAGATCTGCAGCTCTTCGGGGCTGTACTAGACTGTCGGAGAACAAGATTCCAGTAGAGCGGTAGTGTGTACCATGTCCACGACATGTATTCTGCAGGAGTGATACATCACATGTCTAGCGTTTCATTTTGCATGCTTGCTTTTGGACGAACAGCACAGAGCGCCATATCCGTCTCCGCTCCCGCCAGGGTGCTGTCTCCTTGCATGCTCGACGAGGCGTCGATCAAAGGAACGACCGATGAGTTCGATGTCGTTCTCAGGCAAGCCACAATAACGCACAAGCGAAGACCAGTAACCCGCTAGCTCTTTCTAATGGTGGTCGGCGACCATGTCTGCCGTAGGTCTAGAAGATCGCACGGGATGTCTCGCTAAGGTAGAAGGAGTTTAGGATAGAGGCGGGGTTGACCGAAGTCCTCTGATGTGGACCTCGTGTAGACCACAATGGGTGCTGAACTGTCGCAAAGAGGCCAGGTGGATCTGCGGGCGGAGGAACGGTCCTCCCGCTCTTGGATTAAGCGGCCCATTGAAATCGCTTTCTCGCCAACATCTGCAGGCCTTGGAGTGGATCTGCTTCTGGCATCAGCGATGGGCGGCCCGCTAAGGCAGTGTGCAGAGCTGATGGGAGCAGGGAATTAACAAGACCCACCATTCACATCGATCGCTCGCGCTGCCCGGGAATCGGTACACGAGATGCCCGGGGTCTCAGCAGAGCCACTCACCAGCCGCGGAGAGAAGCAGTCGACACGTTTATGGCTTTTGGCATTTTCCTTTTAGCCTTTTTTGTCGATGTTGGCTTCCCCGGCAAAGCTCGCTTATCGATCCGCAATGACATGGTTGGACACGTCTTTAGACGACATCAAACGACCAGACGGACATTTTGATCCAAGAGAGAAAATCCGAAAGAAAGAAAAATCTGCAGGAACATTGTAAGGCTGCTCTCGGTTGGCAATCCATTCTATTCCCGTGTGATTGTTTCGTCGGATTTGTTCTTTTTTCGCGTCCCCACGCTGCGTCATGCGAGAGCTTGGACTCTAGCCGCAGATCGTGACCTCCACCTATCTCCACTTGCAAGGCTGTCTCCATCTCCAGCCCTAGTCGCTTTAGACGATGGCGCATCCTACCAATAACCTTTTTGGCACTTTATCATCTGCAGTATTCCTTATTGGGAGCACCACGCGTCAAGCAATTGGCATCCGGCTCGAGAGACCGGGTCCAAATCACATCATCTGGATCCCCGGTGGCAGGTCGTCGCGGTCCGGACCTGCAGAGCCAATCGTTGTCCCATTCCGAAAGCCTGGATTACTCTTCAAGGAAATGTTTTGATTGATCCACGTTTGGGATCTTCGTGCTCAGGCACCCTGTAAGGCATTGGGTTTTGAGCAAGCTCAGACAACGCTTGCGAATGAGTATCCAAGTGTGGAGTCCATCGCAACATCGCGTGCTCTTAGCAAAGGCCGCATCAAACTTGGGAAGCATTCAACAATATCGGCGGTAATGCGCGTCTCCACCATCGATGATGCGCATCAGGCGTCATTGTTCGGACACTGTTCGATTGCTCACTGCCGACACTCCATATGCAGTGGATGCAGGCAATTCAATATTATTGAACAACGTGGCGCTACCCTGAGCGGTGGCGCATCCATCAGCTATCGGTGAACTCCTGACGCTTGGGACGAAATGTCACCCTGTTCCAGAGTTGCAATTATGGTTCGACCCTGTGATGGACCATACTTCCTACGAAAAACGGTACCAGTGCGCAGCTATGCCTTCAATCGGATAGTTATCAGCCCTGAAAGTTAGAAGAGATATCCGAGCGTTACCAAACGTCGCAACGTAGCTTTACAAATGTTACAACACCTGGGTGGTCCGATACAGTCCTCTAGGTGCGCATGCTTTCTTCCGACTGTACGCACGCTACTTCTCGGCTACCTACGAACGGTGGAGCGCATTGCAGAAACTCTCCGGTGAGACTGAAATGGAACTTCATTACCCTTTGAAGAAGGGGTATGACAAAATCCACCACAAACG
>Ga0058698_10000166_pt1 | contig 38286 bp, 49 predicted proteins | sample AgamicAsSfe_FD_67288 | JGI IMG/M metagenome (GOLD analysis project Ga0058698, IMG submission 67288) | Agave microbial communities from Guanajuato, Mexico - As.Sf.e | ecosystem: Host-associated > Plants > Phyllosphere > Phylloplane/Leaf | place: Guanajuato, Mexico | collected 2012-05-30
TATGTATCCAGCTCATAAGAGTATGTATCCAGCTCATAAGAGTGTCGCCCTTCCCATGACCAGCACAAAACGTGAAACTTTTCGTGAAGTGACTCGCTAAAAGCCCTCCAACATGGCACCTCTGAGGACGCTCCTGCTCGGGGCACTCTCACTGCTTGTCTCGGTACAGTCTGCTGTAGTCTCAGCTCAGAACAACTCCATTCAGTGCACAACGATGGCCTGAACTCCGTCGTACAATGGGACCACTACAGCATCATCGTCAATGGACGGCGCCTGTTCGTCTTTGCCGGAGAGTGGCATTACTGGCGTCTTCCTGTACCCGAGATGTGGGTGGACATCTTACAGAAGATTAAAAGTGCCGGCTTCACTGGCTTCACATTCTACAGTAACTGGGGCTATCATGCACCAAACTCTACCACGCTCGACTTCACCAATGGTGCCCACAACTTCACTTTACTATACACTATCGCCAAAGAGCTAGGTCTCTATGACCCTGATCAGACCAGGTCCAGACGTCAACGCAGAGGAAATAGTAGGTGGCTTTCCACTTTGGCTGACCACCGGCGCCCACGACACCCTTCGTAACAATGACTCACGCTATACTGATGCCTGGACTCCATACTTTCGGCGAGCATGCCAGTATAGGCGATGAATACCAGGTCACGAAAGGTGAGAATGGTTTTGTCTACCAAATTGAAAACGAGCTTGGCGGGCAGTGGAAAAGCTCTCCCACAAACAGAGTCCCAAATCCGACTGCCACGGCGTATATGGAGCTGCTGGAGGCTGCGGCTCGGCGAAATGGAATCGATGTGCCATTGACGCAGAACCAGCCCAATATGAATTCTTATTGTTGTCAAGGCTGCAGCAATGTAAAGATCTCCACGGGAAACAGCAGTGTCGTCGTTGCTTTGACTCAAGGTACAGGCATGAGCGTCGTTATGCTGCAGAGTGGAATTCGTGTCTTGACACTCTCTCGGTCCTCTGCCTACCAAACATGGATCCCGACACTGACGAATGACCCCTTTGCTCCGGAAACCGAGACTATCATCGTGCAAGGTCCTTACCTGGTCCGCGGCGCCACGATCCTGGGAAGTACCGTATTGATCACAGGAGCCTTGTCTGGACCAACAATGCTGGAAGTCTTCGCACCAGGCGCTGTCAAGCATGTCACCTGGAATGGCCAAGTCGTAGCCACCCAAAACACACAATACGGCTCTCTCATAGCTCAACTCTCCGGTGTGAATCAGACTATGTCTCTCTCTTCCCTAACAAGTTGGAGATATAAAGGCAGCCTCGAAGAACACAAGCAAGACTACAATGATAACGGATCCGCCTGGGTACTTGCCAACCATACCACAACCCCGAACCCTACCAACCCTGCCTCCCTTCCAGTCCTCTATGTGGACGACTACGGCTTTCACAACGGCATCCACCTCTTCCGTGGCTACTTCACTGGTCTGGCGAGTGCCGTCTTACTCAACATTCGAGGCGGCACAGCATTCGGCTACTCCGGCTACCTTAGTGGTGATCATATCGGCTCTTTCTACGGCAGTGCCGACCTCGAGGCAGGAAATGGGACATATTCTTTTAAGAACGCAACCTATCACGCACCTTCCAGCGGGAAGGAGAACGTGCTCTCCGTGATCAGGATAACACCGGCCACGACGAGACCAGCGGTGCCCTGAACCCGCGCGGAATCTTGCAAGCGGCGCTGCTCACGCCCGATAATTCCACACTGAACTTCACGACCCGGAAGATCGCTGGGACCGCTGGTGGGGACGCCAAACCAATTGATCCTGTGCGCGGTGCCCTTGCTGAAGGAGGCCTGCGCGCAGAGCGATTGGGCTGGCACCTCACTGGCTTTGACGACAAGTCTTGGGCAGACGCCAGCATAACTTACGCGGCAAATTCATCGACCATACTCAGCTTCACGGGCGCAGGCGTCAGGTTCTACCGTACCGCCGTACCGCTGAACATTCCGAGCGGCGTCGACGTATCGATGGCATTCAACTTGGCGGCGCCGGGACCGCAAACGATGAGGGTGCAGTTATTTTGAATGAGTATCAGTATGGGAGGTTTAATCCGTGGATTGGACATCAGACTGTGTTTCCTGTGCCGCTGGGGTCGAGTGGTTTCGTTTTGCATCTTCTCTTTGGTGCTGGATGTTGATAATAACGATACACGTAGATTCTCGACTACATAAGGCGACAACACGATTGGCGTTGCAATTTGGGCACAGAGTGAAGAAGGAGCGCAGCTTGATATCGATTAGAGTGTGCAGTATGCCGTAACCAGCAGTTTCGATAATAACTTCAACGGCACATACCTGCGCCCTGGTTGGATGCCGGAGAGGCGGCAGTGGGTTTGAGATGGGGATCGTTGTAAAAACGATGGGAAGAGTGCCGTTAAGGTTCAGCAATATGCCAGAGGCTGGAAGTCCAAAGATGATAAGAGAAGGGAGAAGACGGACTGACAAGCAGATATACTCAGCGGTGAGTTTAGCATACAGACTTATTATCAGTACTCACAACATGTTCCAGATCTAAACCCAATGGTTCATGGACGACAAGTTTTTGCGTAAGTCTTCGTGGGTGGGGCAGCTAGAATGCCACGCTGCCGTTCCAACTTCTCGACAAGGGCTACAAGTGACTCGTCCAATTGGAAGGGGTCTACAGCAGCCAGGATCTCTGCTGTTTTGATCGTCCTAAGGCGTCTCAGCTTTCCCTGGTAGACAGTTGGGGGAACTTGCTTAGTACAATGCAAGGAGACAATGCTTGCATCACGACCAAGCTGAAGAGGGTAGACCCATCATGTGGTGACATAACACCTGATCAATCTTCATGCTATGATGCGTGCATTTAGCGGCTGGAGAGTGTCTATGTACTTGTTTGACTCATTTGGACTGCGATGTCAGGAGGTCGCCTGTGGTGCCAGTTCCGGCAGTCACCCTACTCTTCCTCCATCTCATCCTCATCCTCATCCTCGTCCTCACTTTCCTTCAAAAAATCATCGCCATAGTCCATATCCTCATCATACCCCTCCCAATCCTTCTCATCTGCCTCGACTCCTTCCCCATCCTCTCCCTCTCCCTCTCCCTCGCCTTCCCCATCCTTGCCCTTCGCCCGCCTACTTGTCTTCTTCTCCTTCCTCTTCCTCTCCACATTCTCCTTCTGCTCTTTCCTCCTCGCCTCTCTTTCCGCCCTCCTTTCCTCCCACATCGCTTCCATCTCCTTCTGCTCGCCAGCGCTCTTCGTCACGAATTCATGCCACATGACCTTGCCATCACACATGCCTTCTTCCACCTTGACCAGCCGTAATGTCATCCTCGGTCCAATCTCCGTCAGTCTAACTGCGCGTTTCTGTGCTGCAGGAGCGCCTCGTGCGCGCTTACCATCGCCCTCGTCGGGTGCGGGGCTGTCTTGCGCTTTCTGTAACTGCTTCTCACGTGCACTGCGGCTGACGACGCGACGGGCGCGGGTTTCGAGCACTTCGACTTCGGCGTCTGTGTCTACTTCGCTTTCGGAGGCGGAGGTGTAGCCTGCGCCGGATGGATCGAGCAGGTAGTCTGCCACATCATCTAATCGGCTCATGTTCGGTAACGCAGCACTCTTCGTCTTCTTCCCCGCAAGTGAGGTCGATGAGGGTTGTGTTTTGAGTTTTCGATTCGTTGCGAAGTCTGTTGCGGCGCGCAAGCGGCGGAGACCGCGGGAGAGGGGAACGACAGGTTTCGTGGTTATGAAGTAGTGGCGGAGGGAGAGGACGTAGGGGCCGGATGAGGTGGACGGGGTCGCGGAGCGTTCGCGGTTGAGGAGGAGGACGCGGCGTATGGAGGTGAGCGGGGTGCGTTGGGGGTTTATGGATGGAAAGAGTGACTGGAAAACGGATGTTGTCAGGGTTTCGAGGTGTTTGGGAATGGCGTTGGAGGGGGCTGTGGAGTCAGTGGCGGGTGTTGTGAAGTTGTTCATGACGAGCTGGAGGATGAGATTGTTAGTGTTCGCGCTTGGACAGCGAAGACAAACGAGCATACCAATGGCGGTGTGAGATGTTCGACTCCACCTCCAGCACTCTTGGGATGTCTCTGCGCTTTCACAATATCTTTACACAGCGAGTATTTCTCCACTCTAAAGCTCAATGTCGGTCCTCTCGGCGTGATTGCTATTCTCAAATTCGTGTTCCCGGTTTCTGATCTTGAGAAGAGTAGGAGATGTGTGACACCTAATGGACCGGCCATCGTCGAGTAATCTCGTAATCTGTTCGACCTTCGCTCTTTCAGTCGCGAGGCTGTGTGTGGTTCCATGACATTGCGCATGTCGTTGACGAGCTGGGATACTGAGGACCCGACATCACTGGCGCCCATGCGGATGACCATGGATTTTGGTGCGCGATCGGCAGAGTTGGTCTTCGTGACGCCCTGGGCGATAACATTTTGCTGCGTGCCTGGCGCCTGCGTGCGTCTCTTTTTGCGTGGATGTGCCATGATGTAATGTGGTTGTCTGTTGCTGATTGTTCGTGTCAGTCTAATCTGAAACTTTTTCGAGGCGGACAACGGAGCCAGTTCCGGCGATGATCATGCTTGAAACAAGAAGGCTTAGTAAGGCATCAATGGCATGATAGAGATAGACTGTTTCTCCTCAAAATCCAAAGCTAAATAGCTACGAGCTCATATTGCTACCTGAATGCCTTCTCAAAGACCATCTGTCGTCCAAAATATCGTCACTCATCTCCTTCACCATCGTACCCGAATCCAGCATAGTCATCCTCGAATCCACCAATATCGACTCCAGCATCTTGCAATATCTCATCTTCATCGACATCTACCTCCTCTTCCTCTGCTTCATTCTCCTCCCACTCAGCGTCCGAATCGCGCCCACCATCATCCTCCCCAGACGCACCTGCTTTGCTACCGGTTTGTTGAGTGGCTTCGGGCGTCACCATTCCGCTTCTCGCACCTGCGAAAGCTTTACCTGTGTTTCTCGTGGCGGCTGCATTCTCAACATCATCAGCCTCAGCCGGCTCCGATTCTGTATTCGTCGTCTGATCCGTCTCCGTCGCAGTCGTGCTGCCCGAACCTTTCTTTCCCCTGAGCCCAGCATAGAACTTATTCAGCTTCTCGTAGTTGATATGCTTGCTGAACGTCTTCGCTCTACGTTCCAACATTCTCTGATTCGCATCGGCCGGGCTTTCTACAGGTGTGCCACCTTCCAGCAGTGTACCATCACCCATACGTCCTTTGTCACTACGCTTGCGCTTCGGCTTTCCGGCAATACCATTCGCTTCGTCCAGTGCCTTTTTCAACATCTTAGCCTGCTGGGCTCGTAGCCAGTCTTCGTTGTGTGTGACCCAGATGCGCTCTTTGATTTTGCGCTCCATGTCTGAGAGCAGGCAGTTGCGGACTTCCGGGTCGTTTTCAAATTCGTTCTCGTCGATCTCAATACTTTGGCTTACAGGCATGGTAGGTGTGGTTGTGACTGGATTTCGAAGAGTCACAGCAAGGACTTTCGCTCGCGTTTCCGACTCGGTGAATGCGGCAGATTCCATTGAGGCAAGCGAGGTGGGGTCAGCCAGGATCTCTTCCATTTCTTCTTCGAGCTCTTCCTCGGCAACCAGATCCGCTTCTGTTATTTCTGGAAGTGGTTCTCGATCTTCGTTCCGTGGACGACCTGGTTTTCTCTTCTTCGGCGCAGGCTCATCTTCTTCTGCACCGGCCGGAACTGATGCTTCTCGCATACTGCTGACGGCATCTGCAAGTTGAGTGAGATTCGGGTCGATCGGTAGTGCAGGGATGGCAAAGCCATCAGCATCTGTTCTTCGACTTTGACTTGCTTCTGCCGTTGGTGCTGGTGTTCCAGAATCCGAGCGTGCATCTCCATTGATGGATACTTCTTTACCATCACCATTCAGCATCTCTTTTCGTTTCCGTTTGTTGTTCTTTCTCTCCTCTTTCAGTTTCGTTTGGTACATAATCGGTGGATCATGTGTGACCTTCAATCTGACACCAACCGTCCTGAATTGATCCACGCTTAGCTGACTGGCTTGAGTACGGCTGAACTCTTCCAGTCGTTTCGCAACAGTCATGTCCGCAACCTTAACGACAAAGACAACTTCCCGAACTGTTCTTCGGAAGTTGTTCATCCTTGCAGCAAGAATGATGCAGGCACCACAAAGGCCTGCAGGTCGTCGACCAGTGACCATCCAATCGCGCTTCATTCTCCTGATAATCTTGCAAGCGTCATCTGCAACCTTGTAGACTTGATTTCCAAATTCAAGTTTCTTGGCGAACTTGAGGATCAAATGCTCCACATCTATGACAGGTCGAATGCCCAGAGGATTGGAGTCTGGCAGTACAAGTGTCTTCTTCAGATCCTGATATGTCTGCCCGACTTTGAAGACATTAACTGATATCGCTTCCGAAAAGTCCATCAGCATAGTAGTGTTCTCCTTGTCACGACGACATGCGACGTAGAGGCAGCAAGATGCGACAATGTTGACTCTTCTTCCCTGAATGAAATTGGCGTTACAGGCCAACTTGTAAATAGAAAAGGCTTGATCAGCGACATGATCAGGCAAGTTGAGATTATTCGCCTGTCGTCGAATCTCATCCTTGCCCTGATTCTCCGTCATCTCTCTACTCTCCATTCCACCGCCGGCCCTTCGGAAAGCAGGACCAAGCGTTGTAGCATGACGAGCGCCTTCCTGTACAGCTCCTCCCTGCACTACGGCCGCACCGGCAGAGCTCTCTCCAAAGGTGACCTCGGCAACGATATTTGACTCGTCCAGAGTATTACCACAGTCTCCACAGACGAGCGCGCCATCATAGTCTTGGAGATTGGTCGATTTGCATTGTGTACATTCGCGACGAGCAGCTGCTTTCTTGGGACGTGGACGGTCAATTCGACCACGCTGTCCGCCGCCACTGATGCTTGCCAAGCGTTGGCGAGGTGGGAATGGTGGCATCGTTGGGTGTGTATTTGATAGTGTGCGAGTTCATGCGACGCTGAGGTTTCTTCGGTCGCACAAACCACCAGAGTGACGACGAAGCGACTTCAAATCGTGTATATCAGTTCAGCATAATAAGAGTCTCTTGCTTCGACTGCTTTAGGTTAGCGCCACACACCACACAGGACAGGCAATGGCTGGCAGGAGGCAGAGGCGATGTGCAGCGTCCGGCGAAGTTGTGGAAAGAGTCATGGGAAGGAAGTTGGAGGATGGCGCAGGAGGTTGCGACGCCGACCCAGCAACTTTTCATTGAGTTTTACAGGGTCCAAAAGTTCAAGGCCGGAGTTCGAATCGGTCTGGACGCAATTGCTCGACCTTTTCCCACACAAGTCTGAAAGTGGCTTGTAGCAAAGTGAAGCACTAGAACTATGACGAAACTACGAGCGAGAACGCTCCTGTTATCGAGTCACTTGTGTATCCCGTGGTCTCGAGGGGTCGGCTTGAATGCTGTAGATGAGGTATGGCTTGAGGAAGTTGGGAGGACTATTGCTGGTCAGACCGTCACACATTGAGCAAGATGTGGGCGAAGCCGAGGAGAAGGATTGCAAAGAAGAAACGCTGATGACTTATATGTTGTAAGGCCAGAAGCGTTCTTGACTTGAGATAGGAAACCATTCGCAAACTTTACTGGGTGAAGGTTTCAAAGGACAAGCGGCGTGATTAGACGCAGCTCACAGGTGTAATATGCATACAAATGTATCACAGTTACCTGAGCATACATAGCACGACCCACGTATACAAGTAACAACCGTAGCTAAATGCAGCGTTTGATGATACCTTATACAGCATGGCATAGCTTTTGCGACATATTACAACACTTGGTCCACCCTTGGAGCACGTTCACCGCCGTGCGATCTACTCCAGATCCTCAACCTCCTCCAAATCATCCTCCTTCGGCACAACACCGCCACTCCTCTCCTTTGCCGCTGCCACGGGTCCGCTCTTGTCCGCCGTCTTCTCGGAGGTAGTTCCCTTGACAGCTGCAGCCTCTTCCTCCTCTTCCTCCTCATCTTCGGGAAGATCTGCGTCATCTTCTTCATCGTCTTCGCCAGGGGCGGCAGCGACGTCCTCGTCATCGTCATCGAGACCCTCGACGCCGGCGGCATCGGAAGTTTCGGTGGGCGCATCGGTCTTGCCGGTCTTGCGCTTCTTGGCGGCGGGAACTGGAGAGAGAGGTGGCATTAGCAATATGATCGCCAGAGCTAGATTGTATGTAGATTCAGAAGTGGTATATTGCTAGAGTAGAGATGGGTCGGGGATGTACCTTCTGCAGTATCTTCCTCATCGTCATCTTCTTCGTCATCATCAGCAGCTTCGTCACCACTCTCGACGTATCTGCAGAGATATTGTGTTAGCTAGATTGTCATGGAAACGGATCGCGTACGTGCAGCATGTTCGTGGAGGCGTTGCGATCATGTTCTGACCAGCTGGGCGAGCGCGTATTGTGGATGGCACTGATCGGTTCCACGGAGCTGTAGGCGCACATCGCAAGAGCATCATGGAGCCAGGCGCCGTCGCTATTGATGGACAAGCGTTTTGAACGCAGGGGGGGAGTGCCACGCGGAAGACCGTGGATGGAGATGTAGACAACTTACTCAGCTTCCTCTTCTTCTTCCTCCTCGCCGTCACTGGGCAGGGCGACGAGTTCCTCCTCCTCATCGCGAGATCTCTTGCCACGTGTGCCAACCATTGTGATGATGTGGTGCTTGAGGTGTTATGCGGCTGAAATACAGGTGTGAAGCGCGGTGTTTGGTTGGACTATGCGGAGCACGAAGCTAGGGAGGATGGCAGATACAAGGGATGAGGGTGATGAAGGTTGGACGAAAGGAGCTGACAGGAAGTGGGCAAGATGGAGGATAATAAGGACGCGGGAAGGGCGCAGGCTGAACACGAGGGGACGATGCTTTTGTTGTCAAAACAGGAACTGGGGGAACTGGACAGGGCGAAGGGAAGGGAAGGGACATCGACGAAAGGGTTCAATAGACTTCATTGGAAAGAAGGGGCCGGCCGTGACCGAATGTGTACCACTCTTCTGACTGACTGCACTAAGGTAAGGCTACGAGTATGGCGAGCGCTGTAGAGAAGTGAGGTCGGGACTTAAGTGTTGGCGAGCACGTGTAATACAAAGCTCCCAGCCTCCCCTTTTTCCGATGAACTCGCTTACACTTGCCTGGTAAGTACGGTAAGAAGGTCAACTTGAGCGGCGAGAGAGAGGAAGTACAGGAGAAAGAGATCAGATGAGTTTTGATTTCATCAACCTATCCATTGCATTGACCTGAGAACTAATTGCGTGCTCAATCAGGCCAACCTGTGCCAAATACCGCCTATCCGTTTCGATGCCCTCGCCCCAACTTTTATGAACTCCTTTCCCGTCCAACTCAAAACGCTAAAGTGCTAGCAAATGATCATCACACATATCCATACTCATCACGCCCGCTCATCGTCCTGCTCTGTCCCTCGTCTGCTGCCTCCTCGCCTTTTCCTTTTCCTCATCATACACCAAGAACTCATGTAGAGCACTTCCACCCGGCACCATGGGTAGGACAGGCACCTTCTGGTCAGTGACGACCTCCAAGAGAGCCGGACCATCGCCACTCTCAAACAGGAGCCACTTCAGCTTCTCCTCAAGCTCAGCAGGTTTCATGACGCGCTGTGCCTTGACACCCATTGCCTCGCCGAGCTTGACGAAGTCGGCGTTCTTCTGATGGGTGTGTGAGAAGCGGTCCTGGTAGAAGAGGGACTGCCACTGCGTGACCATGCCTTGCTCTTCGTTGTTGAGGATGACGACTTTGATGCCGACGTTGAACTCCGCAGCGGTCGAAAGCTCGGTCAGGGTCATAGAGAAAGAAGCATCGCCGTCAATATCAATGACGAGAGCTTCCGGCCGGCCGACCTTTGCTCCAATAGCTGCCGGAAGACCGAACCCCATTGTGCCGAGTCCACCGGAAGTGATCATGGTGCGAGGGAAGCGCCAGCGGTAGTGCTGAGCTGCCCACATCTGATGTTGACCGACACCAGTTGTAATAATAGTCTTGTCCTTCATGTGATCTGTCAGATCGGAGAGCTTCGCGACAACAGTCTGAGGCTTGATCAGTCCCTCGGGTGTCTCCTTCTCATATGCCCAGGGGAACTGCTTCTTCCATGCATTTATCTGGCTGAACCATTCCGGGCGGTCCTTCTTGATTTCCAGTTGAGGCATGAGCCTCTCAAGGTTAGCAACGACGTCTCCCTCGACGGCCTCGGTAGCCTGGATGATCTTGTTGATGTTCTTTGGCATGATCTCGAAGTGAACGATACCGCCGCGGTTTTCTGCGGCTGCCGCGCGGGCTGCTGGTGCGAAGCCAGAGATCTTCCCAGTAATGCGGTCGTCGAATCGGGCACCAAGAGCAAGAATGAGATCAGCCTCTTGCATCGCCATGTTTGCGAAGGCGGAGCCGTGCATGCCCAGCATGTGTAGTGCCTTGGGGTCCATCTCGTCGAATGCGCCGAGTCCTTGTAGGGTAGTCGTGACTGGAATCTGAGATTTTTCCGACAGCTCTCTTAGAAGGCGAGGACCATCCGGTGTGCTGAGAATACCTTGACCAGCATAGATCACAGGCTTCTTCGACATGTTGATGAGGTCAGCGGTCCTTGTGATGACAGCCTCAAGTTGCTTGCCACGAACGTCTCGTGCGGCGATGGTCGCAGCCGAGGGATTTACAGGCAGATTGCTGGTCATTGGAATAGCACTGCGGAGCATACCGCCGGTAACATCTTTGGGGAGATCGACGAGAACAGGTCCAGGACGTCCACTCGTCGCAATCTCGAAAGCCTCATTGATACGACGCGGCAGTTCTGCGATATTCCTGACCATAACGTTCCACTTCGTACAAGGACGTGATATTCCGACAATGTCTGCTTCTTGAAATGCGTCCGAACCAATGAGACCTGTGACAACCTGACCCGAGAAAACAACCATTGGTGTACCGTCCATGAGAGCATCTTGCATTGGGGTAATCACGTTTGTTGCTCCAGGTCCAGAAGTGACAAGAACGACACCAGGTTTACCCGTCGCTCTTGCGTAACCTTCAGCCATATGTCCTGCTCCTTGTTCATGTCTGGGTAGAATAAAATCGAAATGTTTTGAGTTGTAGATGGCATCGAAGACAGGTAAAATAGCGCCACCAGGATATCCAACTTTCAAAGTGTCAGTCGTGCCAGATATACATTCAATCTTCTTGTGTGCACTCACAGACGTGCTTCACTCCCTGCCTCAACATCATCTCGTGGAAGATTTCTCCACCGTTCATGCCCACGAACGAATGGTCCATCTCCTGTGGCTTGTATGGCGACAATGGCTGTAGATCATTGTAGGCGTCTTGTCTGTTGAAAGCTGGCATCTGTTGTGCTCTTGACGCTGCTGCTGGTGCCGTAGCTGCCGTACTTTGTTCCCGCTTAGCATCTTTCGCTGGTTGTGTTTTCTGCTGTGACCTATATGGTGATTGTGCTGCTGCTGGTGCTGTTGTGGAAAATCTTCTTGCGCGTGCAATAGCCTGAAAGGCTTTGCTGGAGTGTCTTGCTTGCATCATTGTGGCTATAGACAGGTAATGTCGAGAGTATTTGCAAGTAACCACGTCTGATATCTTCTTACGCGAACAGAGACAGGATAGATGGAAATTGTCGAAGATGAAGAAGGCTTCAGATTTCTCATAGTGACTCAAGTGCGAGACCGGGGCGGAGCCTCAAAAATTGCGGGGAAGTCTGGAAGTTCGCCACGTTCAGGGTCCAGTCTGACGAGCTATCGAGGTATCAATTTAGCATTTCAGCCTGCTGGGATCTCCAGGTCGATGCGGTGACGATGCAGTAGAAGGCCTGGCTGCTACAATGCAGAGTAGCGACAGAGACTTGTCGCCTGCCGCCAAGCCTACAGGACATAGTAGGCAAGCATCAGTGAGGAGACAAGGTAATATCATTTCTGTCTCACGACGAAGAAGAGTTCAAAGCTCATCCATTGTGCAGCTCTTCTGCGACGCTCGACGATAGGGCCACTTGATAATGGGGATGAGTATGTGATGATGTGGGTGCATCGAAAACTCTATGCCAATATGTTCGTAGTCCTTTAGCTGGTGACACAGCAGATCTCACACTCGAGGCTGCTCGAGATATACCTTTGCCGCCTTCGACTCCTAGTACGCCAGGACCTTGGGCAAACCAAGAGAGAAACATCCCATCACCAGCGCCCGAGCCTACGGTGACGATCATAGATCGTGAGGCGAAATCATTCAGTTTCCTGATCAGGCCAGAAAACTTCTTGGAAATACCACAGCAAGACGTGCCAATACCTTTCCGAGAAGAGCAGCCCGACCAGATTTCAAGAAAGGGACTACTGGAGGCTCTCCATGATGGTCATTACAGAGTTGCTGCTCTTTTCGCTGGAGAGCTGCTGAAAGCCTGTAATGATACAGACCATGAAACCATCTTCCGCTTGCTCTACGTACGTCTAGCATGTTTGCAAATTGTCGGACTGAACTCTCAGGCCGGGCAAGAGTCAAAGTGCCTACAGGATGTGACTTTGGCACTCTTCAGAGACCGAGGAAGACATCTCATGCCTTGGGAGTTACGTGTATTAGTTGCAAGGCTCCAAGCTATCGGTTTCAAGGACTGGAGACGTGGTATCATGAGCTACTATGAACTTGCAAGAGAAGCCAGATTCGAGGCACGTCGTGCGCCAGTTTCTGAACGCCAGATATGGGGGATGCGGCTGAGAGACCTTGGTCTGCGGGTGGCCAACGCCCTAATCGAGACCAAGGACCTGCAGGGAGCAATACAGCACCTCAAGACTCTATTTACGGACGGAGAAGATGCTGGCGTTATGAAGACACGACTGGCTCTGCTGTATCTCCGATGTGGCGAAGTGGACGCAGCGAAAAGGTGCTTCGACTTGATTGATGAGCACAGTAGATTCCTTCACCCACTATGCACCATGGCCGAGGGTGATTTCACCACTGCTGCTGATCTATGGACGGCGGTCAAAAGCAACATAGATGAAGCTACAGACGAAGCAGCAATGGTAGATCAAGCCATTGCCATTTGCAAACTATACGATGGACAAGTCCATGAGGTGCGTTGACAAGGGCATCCGAGGTTTGCCAATGCTGACAATTACAGGCACGAGAGCTACTCGAAAGCCTTGTGCAACCACATGGTGCTCTACGTGGACTAACCTTCAATCTATCCACAATCTACGAATTGTCTTCGGAGAGTAGCACAGATCTTAAGATTAAATTGGCCGAGCACGTCGCAACACAATCTGCTGCTGGGCATGTATGGGACAAGTCGAACAATGACTTCAAGCTTTGAGATTATGAGGTTGAGACCTTGCACATATGGACGGTTTAGATAATCTATCTGTACCTGTACAATACTCTAGTGGTCTTGTGTGTTCGTATACTATGTATAATTGAACCGCAGAGGCGAGATAATGAAGCCAGGAAGCTTTCAAGGTTTCTTTCAGAACTTCAACATGAAACGATGTTGAAGCTTCGATCATCTGATGTCCGGAATGTCATGCCGGGCGAATCGGATCAAATTCCCTCCAATCCCTTGGCGCTCTCTCCTTCCCTGGCTTTCACTCTTTGCGCTTTTAACCACGGCAAGAGGCAATAACAGCAGTGTCATACACAGTGCGGAAGCATTACTGGAGATCAGTGTAATCTCTCGCACGCAGGTAGCCGAGTCGTCCATCTCATTGCCACCGCCCGCGGCCTCCCCGTATGTATCTAAGGTGATCGGCAAGTGATGACTATGGCATTTCCACTTTTCCATGTTTACAACCTCTCAATTGGCTATCTGTAACGGCTCAATCTCCATCATTCACGAGGCCAGATACTATGCACCAGTCAAATTAGCCGCATTTGTTTAGTCTCTTCCGTCAGAAGCAGGTAACGGAGCTATCTTGAAGCTCTCCTCGCTCCTTTGTTTTTGCACATGGAAGAGATGTGATGAATACCCCCTCAGACCCCTCAGTCAAGAGCTAGCCACTCTTGCCGGTCACCTCTCTTCTTTCTACATCTACTTTGATCGTTTCACTTCGACCTCAAAGTCTTCTCAAGGTCAAACAGTAAATTCCTCAGCAATCATGTCCGGTCTCAAGTCCCAGATGCCTACACAGAACCCGCTACATGCGGTTGGCCAAATGGTCGACTCGGCTCTGCACGGAGACACTCGTGTCACTCACTTCGCGAGCGCCAATGAGGGTCCTGTAAGTACCAAATCCGCGTCTCGGTCCTCCTTGACTTAAAGCTCACACATCCTCCTCATCAGGCCGATATCATTGCCAAAGTCTCTGGCCAGAAGAGCACTGGCAAGCGTCTCGATGACGCCCCATACTTTACCAACCAAGACGGTATCCCGTGGCCGGACCCAGCACACAGCAAGACTGCAGGCGGCATCCCTGTTGTCAGCGATACCTTTCTTTTGCAAAAGCAGCAGACGTTCAACAGGTCCAAAGCTCTTGAGCGTATGGTACACCCAGCTGGTGCCGGAGCTTTCGGGCATTTTGAGGTGAGGACGATGAAGACAATGAAGGAATACCAACATACTGATAGCTCGGACAGGTCACCAAGGACGTCTCTGGCTTGACCAAGGTAATTCCAACCGCTGAGACTCTTCGCGTCCAACATGACTGACACCTCTCTAGGCAAACCTATTCAGCTCAGTTGGCCGCAAGACTCCTCTCTTCATTCGTTTCTCCACTGTCACTGTAGGCCGTGAATTCCCTGATACCGCTCGCAACCCTCGTGGCTTTGCCATCAAGTTCTACACTGGTGAAGGCAACTACGATATCGTTGGATTGAACTGGGTAAGTCTACAGAACCTGTCAGATGGGAATGATGCTGATCAAAGTCAAAAGCCGATTTTCTTCTGCCGTGACCCTATCCAGGGCCCCGATGTCATCCGTTCTCAAGGTCGCAACCCATACAACTTCTTTTGGTCAGTCTCCATATTCCTTTCTTGAATGGTACAGACATTGACAAAAATGCCAGGCCGGACCACGACACCACTTTCGACCTCCTCGCCAACACACCCGAAGGCAATCATGCTGGCATGATGTTCTTCAGTGACCACGGCACTCCAGATGGATTCACCCAGGAGCACGGATACGGCTGTCACACCTTCAAGTGGGTGAATGCCGAGGGCAAGTTTGTGTACATCAAGTACACCTTCCTTGCCAAGCACGGTCAGAAGCAACTCACTCGTCAAGAGGCAAACCGTCTCGGTGGCGAAGACCCAGACTACTCCAAGCGCGAGCTGTATGAGAAGATCGAGGCCAAGGAGTATCCTGAGTGGACTGCATACGTCCAGACAATGCAGCCCGAAGAGGCCGACCCAGCTAAGCTTGGATTCGACCCCTTCGATGTGACCAAGGTCTGGCCTCGCAAGCAGTTCCCTCTCCAGGAGTTCGGAAAGATTGTCTTGAACAAGAACCCGGAGAACTACCATCGTGACGTCGAGCAGGCCGCGTTCTCTCCTGGAGCAATGGTTCCAGGTATTGAGGACAGCCCAGATGCTCTTCTCCAATTCCGCATGTTCTTTTACCGTGATGCCCAGTACCACCGCATCGGTGTCAACTTGCATCAAGTGCCAGGTATTTATCCCTCTTCTTCACGTCTCGGATGCCTAACGCTAACTCCTCCAGTCAACTGCCCCTTCATGGCATCCTCCTACTCTCCCCTCAACTTCGACGGCAACCTCCGTGCCGACGCCAACCACGGTGGCAACGCAGACGTCAACCCCAACAGCGATGTCATGTTCTCCAAGTTCCGTCCCGATGTCGCCGAAGCCCCTTACGCCGTCTCCGACAACATCGTCTCCCGCAAGTCGCACTACTATCACGAGGGCAAGCTCTCCGAGTACGACCAGGCCCGCGAGCTTTACACACGCGTCATGGACGACAATGCACGCACTGCGCTGCACGCAAACACGGCGCATTGGCTGGCCAAGGTCAGCAAGAAGGTCATCAAGGTCAAGTATCTTGCGCAGCAGTACCTCATTGCACCGGCGTACGCAAGGGGTATTTACGACTTGTTGCCAAGCCCGGACTTTGCGTTTGAGGAGGTTGTGGAGACGAGCAATGGTGCGGAGTCAATGGGTAAGCATCCGAAGTTCATGCCGAACAGTGGCGCGAGGTCTGTGGGATATCCCGCACCGCAAGGTATGGGCTACAATGGTAGCACTTGAGCGGTAAACGGGATTGTATGATGAGAAATGGTGATGATGCTGGTGCTGGAGCCGATCAGTAGCAAATGCTAGATTAGCTATCAATAATATGACACTTTCTGCACGTTGCTGTCATGCTATCCGTTATACACGCTTCTCGCCGGCCCTGCTTGCATATAAGACTCTCCCTATCCATATAATCGAGCTGAAGGTAGACTCGCTATCATTTCATCAGTGTTTGTTTCCCCACGATCCTCGTCTTGGCGACACACCCGTCAAGCTTTTGAAAGGGTCATTGACACTTTCTTGCCCGAAGGCGCCACCGCAGCGATCAGGAGGACCGGGAAATCCCCTACCACCGTGCTTCATGCATCGACAAGAGTGCAAATGACCTCATTACTCCCTCACGATTCCATGATCTCATCAACCCATCTCATTCCTCATCCACAAACCCACTCGCCAACCTCCCAAACCACGGCAGTTTTCGTCGATGTAATGTGTTCGCTGGAGATGCACCCGTGTTAGTCAGCTTCCATTCAGTATAGTATCGCTTCCATCCCTTGCATTACCGTCCTTCCTCCTTTTCAGCCTTGTTCCGTCTATCTCTCACTGAACATTCCTCCGTGAGCTCTGCAAGCGGGCGACTCTGTGAGCGGGGGGATGTGATACATACCATCACGATACGCGCTGAACGACAGATGACCCATGAGAACCAGGTCGATGGTGAGCAAGGAGAAGGAAATGAAACGAGAGAAGGAGAAGATCAGATGAATGAGCTGGTTGAGGGTGGTAGGGGTTAGCTTAAACTGCATGCTGAAGCGTGCATGTGGGTTGTGATTGAGGAGTTGTCTTGCGTGGAGAGTGGGAGCGATGCGTGAGATTTGGAGTAGAATACATGTGTAGGAGTGATGGGGACGGTGCTGGGAAAGGGAGGGGGAGTACTTACGAATAGGAAGGTGAATAAGAGCGATGATTGCCATGCATGAAACCTAACAACAATGTGTTGTCAGCATACATCGCGGCGTGACATTTGCTTGACAAGCGCGCGCGTTATTACGCTCAAAGCACAGTATTACCCGGGACCTGCAAAAGCCTAGAATCGCGTCGCCAGCCAGTCTGTGCCCCCAACCAGAAAGTCTGGCAGCGTGCAGGAGGACACGGTGGGCATGGTCCAGGGTGAGTGTCGTCGAATATCCCGTTTGTTCTTCCGCGCATGAATATACCTCTAAGCTTTCTCCCACGTACTCTTCCTCGCTATATTCACGCATGGCCACTCGCCTCATGCACTTCTACTTCTGCCTACTCATCGCGCTTCGTACAACAACTCATGCAGCAATCGTGCTACTCACGTCCTTACTCACCTAACATAATCACTCCTCGTCTCCCCCACCAGAAGCGCCGCGCCCGCCGCCGGCGGAAACACCAGATACGCCAAAGCAGCCTCAACGTCCATCCTCAATCCCAAACTCGTCGCATACATGTCCCCACTCCCTCCTCTTCCACCCACGTCCAGACCTCCCTCTATATCTGCCCCGCCTCTTCGTCCACCAAAGCCCAGCACTCTTGCTCCAGCACCTGTATATATATTTATATTGCTCGCAGCATTGCTGTTCACAGGCGCACCATCAAAGTCCTCAGGATCAGGGAGGAAGTCCTCGTCGTCTTCAGGTGTGTCGGCATAGCTTGTTGTCGGTGGTGCGGGCGTGCGTGTGGAGGGCTTGGGTGCGGTATATGAGAGTGCAGATGCACGCGATGTGCTGACTTCGGTGGAGGTGCGCCCACTTTCGGGGGCATCGTCTTGGTATGGTGCGAAGTTCATGGCTGTAGCGTTCATGTGTGCGAATGTGGTATACTATGTCGGGGCAGAAATAGGTAGACGAAGATGGGATGGAATGGGATGGAGGGGACTCAAGCGCGATAACGCCGAGGCCGATCATGACGATCAAGAAGAGGGGTTGTGTTTCGAGAAGGTGTGTTGTTTGTACTGTATACAATGCCTACGTAGTTATGCTCGATACTTTATGCCATCATCTTCGCATTGCTTTCGTCGCACCGTGCCCACAAATCTACTGTCGAATGCAGTGCTTAAACCTTTCCAGTAGTGAAAAAGTCGTCAAGAGCAGTCTCTAGGCGTGCCTTCATCGTCTTCTCGCCCTCACGAACCCACACTCTTGGGTCGTAGTACTATAGCGTTCTTAGTATAGATATGGAAGAACACTCTGAGGCATGCTACATACCTTCTTGTTGGGCTTGTCTTCACCATCGGGGTTGCCGACTTGGGTGCTATGGATACGTTAGCATGAACTCGACCCTCATTTCTAAACAAAAACATACCTGACGTAGTCCTTCTTGTTGATCATGTAGTCGCGAATACCCTCAGTGTAAGCGTACTGCAAGTCAGTGTCCAAGTTGACCTTGACGACACCGTATCCAATAGCATCTTGGTACTCCTTCTTTGAGCTGCCACTGCCACCGTGGAAGACGAGATAAACGGGCTTGTCCAACTCGGACTTTGTCTGGTCCTTGACGTACTTTTGGTGCTTCTGGAGGAGTTCGGGGTGTAGCTTGACGTTGCCGGGCTTGTAAACACCGTGGACGTTACCGAAACCGGCGGCGATGGAGAAGTACGGGGAGATCGGGGAGAGAGTCTTGTAGATCTCGTAGATGTCCTCGGGTTGGGTGTAGAGAGAGTTGTTGTCGACATCCTCGTTGTTGACACCGTCCTCTTCACCACCAGTGATACCGATTTCCATCTCGAGCCATTGCTTCATGGGAGAAGCACGCTTGAGGTACTTCGCTGTCGTCTGGATATTGAAGTCGACTGCCTCCTCCGAGAGATCAATCATGTGAGACGAGAAGAGAGGCTCGCCGTGGGCCTTGAAGTACTCCTCATCAGCGTCGAGCATGCCGTCGAGCCATGGGAGAAGCTTCTTTGCACAGTGGTCGGTGTGTAGTACTACTGGAATGCCGTACGATGGTGCGAGCGAGCGGATGTAGTTTGCTGCAGCGACAGCGCCGGCAATGGATGCCTACAAGCAGGCCTGAGAAGTGACAAATAAATGAATCGAGCTGGATCACATACCTTCTGGCCGTCGTTGTTGATACCCTTACCGCAGAAGTACTGGGCACCACCCTGGCTCATCTGGAGGATGAGGGGACTCTTCTTGTCTTTGGCAGCCTCCAATGCGGCAACAACAGTGGACGAGGATGTCACATTGACAGCCGGAATAGCAAACTTCTGGTCGTGAGCATACTTGAAGAGAGCGAGCACATCGTCACCGACGATGACACCGGTCTTGCGCTTAAGGACGTCTTGGCAGGAAGGCATGTTGAATAGCTGGATTTTGTGGTTTATCAAACTGTACAATCGATCTTGTTGTCTTCAAAACACAGAACGAGACGAAAGTTGTTGACGTTCTTGGCCGTGGTGGGGTGAACGTGGTTTACGGAAGGCACGAACGAGCCGATCGGGAAATGCCGGGTTGACAAAGTATGATAGCATTGCTATGTGTATGATAGCATTGCTATGTGTATGATAGCATCGCTATGTGTATGATAGCATCGCTATGTGTATGATAGCATCGCTATGTGTATGATAGCATTGCTATGAATGCGAAGAGACAGTGGCACGAAGGTAGTCAAGGATTATGACATGTATCAGCCCATGGGTAAAAAAAGCTAGTTCGAGCATTGATCCAAGATATATTCAGAGCGGGCGAGGACTCCATGCCAGTCATGGCTTTCAGACCAGCTCTTCAGCACCCACGGCACTCGCCAGCGCTGCCTCCAGCGCAACAAGGACAGTGCAATTCGTCTAGCTACGCCCTTGCCTCTGATGCATTATCTGTGACTGATCTTCCATACGCATTTTCACCACCGATATCAGGCGCTCTCCTAGAAGTCTGCGCTTCTGCGATGACAGCATCCATCTCTTCAAGCTTCGCCTCAATCTCCAGGAGTCTTTGGTCTGGCTCACCACCAGCAATAGGATTCTCTGCAGCCAAATTTCTCGACAGCTGAGCAACCTCTTGTATCTGCTCTGTCGCGCTTGCGTCCACAGGTAGTACTCTAACGTGCCTCTTGATCGTCTCTTGTCGACCCTTGATTTTGATTTCAATCTCAAAATCGCCCAGTTGCTTGACTCTGCCGGCACTGACAGCTTCTGCGTTTGTGAAGTTTATATCCTCGTCAGCAAGCACAACACGACCTGCCAATTCAGAAGACGCTAGAAGAGCCTTGATGCTGGTAGCTACGTCGGCGCTACTGACTGAGCCGTAGATGTTCGTGCCGGATGGTGCGGCTTCTGCTGATGCTGATTCGTCTGGTAAAATGGGTTGCCTATAGAAATCGATATGGCTTGGTATGGCCTCTTTCAAGAACGAGAGTGCTTCACTTGGCTGCGAAACTCGTCAATAAAGTCACTACAGTAGTTTAATACTGCTTAACCTACCCGTAATTGCTCCAGCTCAATCCGCACTGCTGCCTTGCCTCTTGTTTCTGATCCAGGTTGCGTGATAGTTGTATGACCCATTCCTGTGATTCCTGCTCCTGGTGATGTACTGACAGCGCCGTATGAGAAGTCCCTCTGCACCACAGTACCGTTCTTCTTGAGCTCTTTCTTGATCGCCATTGAAATGTAGTCTGCTGTTCGTCCAGGAAAGTGTACATTGCGCATAACACCCATTGGCATGGGGACTAAGGATCCTGCCATTTGGTTTCAGCGCGCAGTTTCGTATGCCGCATGAGTCCCTCAGATCATTGCCTTACCTTTGCGACCATACCCTGGCAAATCCTTGATCAAGCGCACCGTAATCTGCGTGACAGGTTTGGCATTCTTCTTCTTGCCTCTAGTCTGCTGCAGTGTGCCGGCGGCTGGCGCGGAGAGTCCGAGACGAGCCAAGGATCGGCAACATGCTACACAGTCTGGCACGAGTGCTGATCTTGGTAGGAGAGAGGGCATGTTGAGCTGTTCGAGATCTGCTGCTTGATGTTTCAGAAATCTCACAACTTTTGATGTTTGGTGATCAACATTGAGGCAAGAATCCGGCGATCACCACCAACAGGGTCGCCGCAAGAAGGACAACCTCAACTCCTCGAGACTCAAGCATGGAAAGGACGGACGAAATGTATGATCACCTCTAGATAATGTGACTGATCACACTTAGAAGAATGAAGCTTGCCTTCAAGCTCTGAAATGCAGCAGAAAAGTACAACAGTTGCAGTCTATGCCGCCACTGCCGCATTCGCGGCTGCTGGTCTAGCCTACATTTTCGGGCCTTCAATATTTCCAGATGATTCAGGTCACCATAATGTTCGCGCTGGCGGAGCAATTGGCCTTTCCAATCCTGCAAATGACTGCTTCATCAACTCGGTCTTGCAAGCTTTGGCTGGAGTCAGTGGTCTAAGTGTTTACTTGAGTGAGCTCGAAAGACCTGAAAGAGCTTTACAGGATGCGGAGAAGGCCAGTGGCGAGGCAAGGGCTGGACAAGAGCAGGAAGAGCAGGCGTCGTTGTCACCTGGCAATATCACTGTGGTGTCATCTGCCACCAAGTCAATCTTGGACGAGCTCAATGAGCCTGCCCATTGTCGGAAGACCATTTCTGCTCGCAGGTTCATATCAACGCTCGAGAAAGTCTTTGGCGGCCATCTCAGCCGTCGACAACAAGACGCACAAGAGTTTCTGCAAATCGTGTTGGAAAAGCTTGAAGATGAGAACGAGGCAGCACGAAAGTTCATCTCTGCGAGCTTCAGTGTGTCATCAGATTTGGAGAAGAGAGCGCCACACCATCTGTCCACCTTCCCGGTGACCGGCAACATCTCCTCGCAGATTGAGTGCCTTCGATGTCACTATCAACCGACTCCCAGCAAGTCAACCTTTCTCACACTAACTCTGAACGTACCATACGGCAAGTCCTCCACGACACTCGACGCGTGTCTCGACGGTCTTCTCAAAGTCGAAACTATCGAGGGCTACAAATGTGCGCGCTGCATCACTGCGAGGAGCCTGCAGACCAAGCAAAGTCTGCTAGCCAATACTCCGACGTCAAGCTCTGTTTATGAGCATGTTGCGAAATCCATTACTGACCTGGAGGAATTGCTTGTCGAACCCGTGACTCCGGCTCTCGAAGCTCGTCTCAGTGACTTTGCAGATTCCGCAGGAGATAGCACAAATCTGCCAAGCATACAGAAGCACGTCTCAATATCGAAGTTTCCACAGGTTCTGGCAATACATCTATCACGGTCTGTATTCGATCCTTCCAACTTCTCCACAAAGAACACGGCCAAAGTAGAGTTCCACGAGAACCTAGTGCTAGGAAGTTTGGCGGAGAAGAGGAGGACATACAGGCTGAGCACAATGATAACGCACAAAGGCGGACACAATAGTGGACACTATGAGACCTACAGGCGACAGATCGAGCGAAAAGAACCACTGGTAGGAAGAGAATCTCCGCAAGTGGATATGCTGTCAGAAAAGGTTCGAGACTCACAAAGCAGGAAGAAGTCCAAACCAAACGACAAGTGGTGGCGCATCAGCGACGACAAGATATCGGAGTGCAAGACCAGAGACATGTTGAGCATGAGGCGTGAGGTATACTTGCTTTTCTACGAACTCGAAGAATAATGCGCTTCCCAGACGTGCTTCACACCGCTTTGACCTTGAAGCGCCACTCCAGTTCCGCTTTTCCAGGGTCCATGTTTCATCACAACCTGATACAGTTTCACATTGCGTGTCTCGATCCCACTCTCATTGACCAGCCACTTCGCTACCATTATCCCAATCTGTACACTCAGCCTTGCTGCCTAGTTCTGCTGACTCATCGAATGCCCTTTATCTAAACTGCTTTTTACCTCCCTTTCCTTTCCTTCACTTCTTACATTATTTTTACATTGCAAATACTACCTTTTCAGACCTGCGACACTCTCTCACGTTGAATCATGCACCTCTACCCACCTTAACAACATCACCTTACTCTTCCTTCGCCGACCTCTAGCATAGCCTTTCCAAGTGTCTTCCACTATCTGTAAAAGACTGCGGCACTCTCCTTCGGTATGTTTCCTCATGTCCAGCCTCATGTTGTATAGCGTCACTGACTGCAGTCTCCACCATTAAACAGCGCTCATCTCACTTGAAAATCGTCACGGCACTCTCTCGCAGTACTTTCTGCCCATGTACAGCCTCATTCTGCATGACTTTGCTAATCTGAAAGTCATGGCAAGACTTCAACGACAACTAGCTCTTTGCTGCCTCCTCCGCCCCTCATAGCACTCTTCACCGGTATGTTCTGTCATGCTCAGCCTCACTTTGCATCACACCACTAACCAGGAAGCTACAGTATCATTCGTTATCTACTTCTCTCTTCCTCAGGCAACCTTAGAGCACTCTCCTTCGGTAAGTCATATCATGTCTAATCTAAACTGGTTTGGCAATACTGATCTGATATTCGAAGCAGTACTCGACATCCTCAAGCTCTTTGTTTCCTCTGGCAACCTCATGGCACGCTCCCTCATCATCTCATATCCTTCTTGGACCTTCGACATCGCTTCATTATCAGCACAACAACGTCATCATTATCACCATATTATTACGACAAATTATTATCACATTCTTAGGACGGCGCCACACAAGACGACAGCTAAGTATAGCATAGCAACGACAACAACATGGAGAGCAGGGGAGGATGGCATAGGGATTCGGCAGTATCTCTTGATGAAACTCTAGGACGAGCAGGTAGCACCCTCCCCTTTCACCACTGACATTCAGCAACAGAGACCTCCTGCATCACTTCCACCTCAAGCATCACAAGTGTCATCAAGCATCCTCAACCTCAAGCATCCCCGACAATCTCCTCAGATCAACCCCCAGCACTATTCCACCTCGGCGCAATCACTTCTACAACCTCATCTTGGCCTCCTCACCTTCGATGCCGAACCTCCAGCGTTCGACCTTCCCTGTTATCAGTTCATATCACAGCAAGACGGAGGAGACTGGTATGAGTACCGGCGGGTAGCTATGCCAGGACGGGCCTGAGATGCGCAGACCGGCTCCGGCTAGGATCGACTGCGGAGAGCTTCTTCTGTTTGACTTTTAGTCCAGGTTGCTGTCTACAGGTTCCCGGATGGTGGACAGGAAAGAGAGTACTCGGCCTGCGCTCCGTTTTGCACATCTCAGGGTACTGACACAGGAGAAAAACAGCGATTGCAATCTTGTTGACTGACAGAAGCAAAGCTGCTCGGTCATGGAACACTAACAGAAAACAAAGCTGCTCTGAACTTGGACCTGCATCTGGACTCTCTCTTCTTCGACTTCGAGCATCGACCTTCCCTCTTCTCCGCACTTCGTCATCAATGCCTTCGACACTACCTTCCAACACCGATGCTTCGATACACCTTCCAACACTGATGCTTCTCAACCACTACCAACACTTGTGATGCTTGACCTCGATGCTTGACTTCTCATGTTGTTCAATGGAGGTGATGGTTGGCGGTCGTCGAAGGGTGTGAATGGAGCCGTGGGAGGATGTATGAATATAATCAAATTTTCACAATGGGACCTTGGGTTTTGATGCTAATGCTGGTTGCACCTGCGGTGGGTTGGAAGGACTTTTGAAATCTTGGACACGATGATTTCATAACATTTACAATGTCAAATGCAATTTCAGTCAACTTTGCATTAATATTATACTCTTCCCTTGCTGTGATGCCTTTCCTTTCGAGGAATAACATCACTATCGCGAGATTGCTTCGTCAGACATACCTCCCGACGACTTCTTCTAGCTCCGCCTTCGTCATCTGCTTCACGCCTAACAACTCACTATCATGTCTCTCGCCCCAAAATGTTCCCATTCCTCTCTTCCAGCACCCCACGGTGACAAACCCAAACATCGCCTCCTCCACTCCCATACCCGCCTTCTCCTCCCCTTCCCCCTCTCCCTTCCTCTCTACAGCCTGATAACACCTCTTCTCCAACTCATCCAGCTTCACTTCCTCGACCTCCACCCTCGCCCCCATCCCCTCTGCAATCCTCAACAACTCCATCTGCGACGCCGCACAACTCTGCACATAAACCGCTCGATTCCGCACCTCCTCCCAATGTTCCACCACCCCGACAACCGCCCTCCCAATATCCGCCAACGTCGTCATACTCCTCGCATACTCGCCCCCATCATAAATCTTACACTTCCCCTCCCTCACAACCTCATTGCTCCCCGACAGCGTGAGTACAAATCCTGTCTCGATCCCATAATCAAAAAACGCCCCCGTGCAGATTTGCACATAACTCAACTTCCCCTCTGCCGCTTTGCGCGTTAAATACTTCTGCGTCACGACTTTGCCGCCGGCAAAGACGGGCAGAGCTCGAACGTGGGCGTTTCCAGCGACGTCGACGCCGAACTCGGAGGGGATGATACGTTTCACACCCGCCTCGAGCGCGGCGTCGAAGAGCGCAGGTTGCGCGCCGTGGTCGGGGAGGAGGGACAGCAGGACGGTATGGTTGCGGAGAGCGGGGATCAAGGCGATAGGGTCGGTGTAGGAGGTCACTTTTGTGACGGTCAGGCGGGGATGGGAGGGAATACTGGCGGGAAGGGTGGCGTTGCGGGAAAGGATGGTTATGGTATGAGTATTTTGAGTGAGGATGGCGGAGATGATGGCAGGGCCGAGGTTGCCTGTTGCGCCTGCTATGGCTATGTTTTCGGCCATGTTGGGGTGTGGGTGTGAAAGGTGGTGAAGGGTGGCGGGTGGCGGGCTCGAATTGAGTGCAGGATGGGCGGGCTTGTATGACTAATCACGTTTTCTGTGGCGATACTGTGTGGAATGGGAAGGCAGATCGACGAAGAATAGTCATGCGAGATGTTCACGATTGGAGAGATTGAGTCTTTGACGAGCTTGTGATACTTGTGGGTTATCACTAAATACAGATCTTCTACACACGAGTCACATTGGGTTTTGTATCACATGACCTCCATGGTACTCGCCACGGTACATTCGCTTGCAGTCAAGGAAGGTTATGTACCAGCACCCGAGGCAGAGCTGAATGGAGATAACCAGAAGCTCCAACTGCGGCCTGGAATCAATTGAAAGGCTTTTGAGCCTATGCGACAACACCCTCCTCTCTCAACCTCGCAATCTCCTCCTTACCAAGTCCCAACACCTCCCTGAGCACCTCATCCGTATGCTTGCCCAACGTCGGCGGCGCCGTCCGTACACCTGGCGTACTCTCACTCCACTTCACCGGCGTATTTACCAACTTCATCGTCCCACACTCCTCATGCTCGACTTCCACAACCATGCTTCTAGCCTTTGTATGCTCGTGGTCTAGCGTCGCTTTCACATCATTAATCGCGGCATATGGCATGCCACAACCTTCGAGCTCAGCTAGCCATGTTGCAGTCGTCTTGGTCCGTGTGATGTCGGAGATGAGGTCTTCGAGGACGTCTCGGTGGCGCACGCGGACGGCGTTGGTGGCGAAGCGGGGATCGGTGGCCCATTCGGGCTTGCCGAGGCGTTGGCAGAGGATGGTATAGAGGCGGTCGTTGCCGCCACCAATCAAGATGTCGCCGTCGGAGGTTGGGAAGGCTTTGTACGGCACGATTGAAGCTGTGATGCGGTGAGCTTGGTGGACTGCCAGCTGGATCATGCTGAACACGTACGATGTGCGGTGCCCCATCTTCCAGTATCTGGCTTTCCGGTGACAAGAACTGAGCTGGCAATGTTCGCAAGTGTCGCGGTTTGACAGTCACTCAAGGCTACGTCGAGATGTTGACCTCTGCCTGTCTTTGCTCGAGCAAGCAGGGCTGCCATGATTGAATTTGAGGTATAAAGACCTGTTGTGAGGTCTGTGACTGCTACCCCGACTTTCACTGGCGGACCATCACGTTCACCTGTTATGTGCATCAACCCGAACTCGCTGTGCCGAGTGGTCAGCAGGAGTGATGGAGCCTGTTCTTCCAGCCTGTTCACTTACGCCTCGACCATAACGTCGTAACCTGCTCGATTGCTATAAGGGCCATATTGCCCGTATCCTGTAATGCTCGCGTATATCAAGCCTGGGTTCATCTTTGCAAGTGTAGGATAATCCATGCCATATTTCTTGAGCGAGTTTGGGAGGTAGTTTTCCACGAGTATATCACACTTTTTTGCCAGTTCATGTAGTATCTGAACGCCAGATTCGTGCTGAAATGATAAGCCGAGTGACTTCTTGTTTCGATTGACCTTGATATGTTATTAGAGATAATTCATCTGGTCACGGGTAACACAACGTACTGCCAGAAAGTATGCAGATTCTCCAGGACCAGCCTTGCCACTTTCCTCAGTATACGTCGCATATGGAGGTCCCCATGCTCTTGTATCATCGCCTCGGGTTGGATGCTCGATCTTGATCACTTCGGCACTGGCGAATAGTCAGGTCAGTCGAGCTAGCTCTAAGCCGTTCAACCTCGGCGGAGGTGCGCTCATACTGGGCTGTTCAAGGCATACCCGAGGTCGCCAAGCATCTGTGTCGCGTATGGCTGGGCTATGATGTTAGCCATATCTTCCTTGGATTCTGAGTCAACTCACTCCTGCTAAAACCCTCGTCATGTCCAGGACTCTGATCCCAGCAAGTGGTAGATTGGCTGCATCTGGAGACGTGCTGATGGACCTGAGATGTCGAGTCTGAGACAAGGCAAGCGATGAGCCACGACGGGCACCCTGCTTGATTAGTGCGTACACTGCCGACATGTTTCAATGTTGTTGTTGTCGCAGCTGAGGGAGAGAAAGCGGAGGAACATTGGTCACCGTACGGGCCCATTGGAAGAAAGGCCTCGGTTCGGTGTAATGTTGACCATCTTCAGATTATTACAAACATACAAAGTGACGCACCACGACATCTACGGCGAACCTCGTCTTCCAAGCTCAAAGGAAACCAAAATGTTCACAGGTATCGTTGAAGTGCTCGGCAGTAAGTGCATATCAGACAAATCCATGTCCAACAGCTCACCTAACCAGCATAGCTGTAACTGCTCTTGAGCCGCTAGACAATACCGAGGGCGGCGGCAAGGGCACCTCATTGACGATTGGAGATGCTGGCGACATTCTCAACGATGCGCATCTGGGTGATAGCATATGTATCAATGGTACGGAAATTCAGCCCGTACAATCGGAGATTCATTCGTAACAACCTCTATAACACCGCAAGCTTGACTACTAACAATCTCCTCATCAGGAACCTGCCTAACCGTAACGACGCTCCCCTCCTCAACCTCCTTCAAAGTCGGCATCGCCCCCGAAACCCTCCGCCGCACCAATCTAGGCAACCTCCAAAAGAACTCCCGCGTAAACCTCGAACGTGCCCTCCTCCCCGGCACTCGTCTTGGCGGCCATTTCCTCCAAGGACACGTCGACACCATTGCGCGCATCGCCCACACACGACAAGACGGCAACGCCATCGTCTTCCGCCTTGCACCTCGCGATAAAGAAGTCCTCAAGTACATTGTAGAAAAAGGATATGTGGCGCTCGACGGCGCAAGCTTGACGATCACGGCTGTAGATGACAAGGAGGGCTGGTTCGAGATCATGATGATAGCGTATACGCAGGAGAAGGTTGTGATGGGAGGAAAGAAGGAGGGCGATGAGGTGAATGTCGAGGTCGATATGGTGGGGAAGTACGTCGAGAAGAGCGTGAAGGGGTATTTTGAGGAGGGAAGTGGAGGAAGCATGGCGAGTTTGGAGAGGCTGGTGGAAAAGATTGTGGAGCGGAAGATGGTGCAGAAGTGAGGAGAGAATTGGAGGTGATTACAAGAAATCTACTATTTGGACCTGGTGCGTTGCGATAATTACATCTCCTCTGGTCTTGCTACGTGACGTTCAACACACGCCTGAAGGTCGATGGCGCCAGTCACAATACAGCAGCATGCACAAGACAAGCAAGCACAATGCTGACAGTAAGCCTGGACGAGTCGAAGGCGCAGCGCTCCCGATGCTTCAATCCTGTATTTAAAACTCTAATCTATTTCATTGGCGTATTGGCTCTGCGCAAAGTCTTTTGTGAGTCCTTGGTAGTGGCGATGGATTCTGCTTACCTTTGTCACCTCTGTGATATTCTCAAGTAGAGTACGTCTTTGTCCACGTCCTCTCATTGTTCTCCTTCCATTCCTAACTTTCGGCACCCTCCACCGACAACCCCAGCAAACATAGGATTCTGACCAGGTACACCACAATGACCAATATCATCACGGATATTCTCCCAAGTCCCCCCTGTCGCTCTTCACCTCCAAATCTTACGACGCTCCCGAGCGAGATCCTCATTGACATCCTCATCACTAAGTTCTCCTCCATCCTCCACGCCCCTCGCCCGATCTACACCTCTCACATCCTCCCTCACACCGGCAGCCTCTCCACCACCCTCACCCTCTGGGACACCTGGACTCTTTCCACCTCTCCTCTCTATACGACCGCCGTCGCCATAGCGCATACCTCGAAACCCTTAGCCGAGCACGTCCTCAGAGCGCTGGAACTCATCGTGCGCAATGACGGCGACCTCCCCGACCCGACCAAACCCCACAATCAGGGAAAGGATCACCGGCCTGGCCCCATAGCGGAAGCGGAATATTTGAGTATCAGCATCATCGACAGCGCGCAGGGCTATACGGAAGCACTTACCAAGACCGAAGTCGCAGGCGAGGTGACCCTGCCGGAAGGGCTTGTCACGATACACGCGCTGCGTGGAACCCTGGCGGTGGTGCGTGGGATTGTCGCGACGCTTGGAAAGGTGCACTCCGTCAGCTCGACAATGTCGTCATCGTCCGCGGGGACCCTACCGTCCCTCTCCAGCCCAGTGACTACCGAGAGCGACAGGGCGGGTACGGCACTCATCACGAGGATCAGGGTTGTTGAGAGGATCATCAAGACTAGGGTGTACGGCTCGGGATATGGGAATTGGAGTGAGACTAGGAAGTTGGTTGTCGAGGCTGTGGTCAAGCGCAAGAAGGTGAGATAGCGTGAGTCAGTGACGGCGAGCTTGAAGCCGTAGTGAGTTTCGAGATGGTATGCCGCAAAGCTCTATAATAGCGACCACTGCTGAAGAAGAGACCAGCTCCAGAACAATACGATAGTGATGAAGACGCAGACGAACAGAAAGATATGATGCCGGGTATACGAGAGGGGAGGATTGACTTCAAAAGTTGAGAGCATCATGCTCAAGGTAAGTAAGCACAACTCTAGATAGTGTTACTGGTAAACATACCAGCCCTCGATTAAGGAGCAGAACCTTGTTTCAACTTGATGGCATGTTGAGGCTGCGGAAAGTTAACCGTAAGTCTTATGTTCCATCCTTGGTAGTGACGACAACAACACCTCTGTCACCTTTGTTACGTTTGTTACCTTGGTATACCGTTAACTTTTACGCACAGAACTTCTGCTCCGTATAAATCTTTGTCCACGTACCTCTCTTTCTTCTCCTTCTTGTCTCTCATATCTCACCTTCCGCCGCTATATCAACCATACACGACAGTCTTCACCAAACAGATCACTCACATCACAACAATGTGTTCAACCGCTACCACCCTCACCAAGCTCCCCAATGAGATGATTCACCAGATCGTCGTATCTCACTTCTTAGCTCTCCTCGACGCCCCCCACCCAAATTACACATCCCATATCATGGCAAAGACATGGCATCTCGCCCCCACTCGCACGCTCTGGGATACCTGGACTTTATCATCCGACCCCCTCTATATCAACGCTACGGCACTCGCCAGAACATCAAAGCAAATGGCCGACCACGTCCTCGAAGCACTTGAAGTCCTTGCCCGAACCTCCTCCATCAAACTCGACACCGTCACTCTTCCACTCACGGAGGCCAACGCCCTCACCGCCAAGCTCATCGACAGCCTTGGCGACAATGCCACCGCCCATCCCAGCACCTCCGTGGAAACTTACCGCGCCCTCCCCGCCGCCCTCATCCCCATGCACGCACTCCGCGGCACTCTCGCCGCCGTGCGTAACCTCGTCGCCGCACTCGAACTGCCAGAAGAGGGAGAAGACGAGCTCGAGTTCAGCAAGAAGGTGACGGATGGCTTGGGCTCAAGGTTTGTCGTGAAGATCCAGTTGATCTCATCTGTGAAGAGGATCCGCGCCTGGGTACATGGGCCTGGAGCGGGAAATGAGATTGTCGAGTTCGTTGTCGAGGGCGAGATCAGAGGGAAAAACTCGGCGAAGTGGTGCCGGATTAGCCATTCGAACTTTGTGGAGTGAGGACCCCAGTGCCGCCATCCACCACCACCACGGATATCATCCTTGTGGGAGGAGATGCTGCTGAAGGTGAAGAAGAAGATGATGAATATGAATAAGAGAATGATGAAGAAGATATGATACCAGGTGTATGAGGAAAAGAGAACTGTATGGAATGTGCTTGTAAAAAAGGTGTATCTGGACCTGTTTGAACTATATCGGGGCGCATGAGAAGTTTGGCTTTTGTCTTTCTAGCGCTACTATCTTGCATAGATACATCATCAGCTCTGCGAAGATGCAGCATAGCGCATGTAGCGGTATATATCGCCACAATAACCATGTACTTCATGTCTTGATCGAAGCACGAACAATATCAGAAGTCTTCTTTTTCGCACAATTGTGATGCTTTTGCTCTCCCGAACTGTCGATTCCACGATCCTCAGGAAAACGTTCGTGCCACCACTTTAATCTTGCGAACTGAGGTGAAGTGCAAGACAAAACATGTATGAGATGTGTGCAAGGACTATGCCAGTCTCCTCGGTCGTCGAGAGGGCGGAAGAGAAATGCTAATCGATAAGCACGGAGGATCCTCCGCCGCCCTGCTACTACAGTATCTTTTTCCTCGCAGCGCAGCGCCGCAGCATATCACGTTGCATCATGGAGGGTTCCAAGCGCAAGCATGCTCACGGAGACAAATCGGCGCAGCCTGGTCACCCGAAAAAGCGAAAAGTACAAGAAGCACAACGTGCGATTGTGCCGTCAAATGGACGACAGACACAGACACCTCTTGATGCTGCACGGCGGAAACATGTAGAGCAGAAAAGCGGCAGGAACCCTGCAACATCCCTTGCATCGAATGGGACAAGACCTGGTACGAAAGCAGGGGCATCGTTAAAGGTTGTGAACGGAATGGGACGACCCTCAGCACCAGCAGTAGACGAAGACGATGAGGAGGTCGATGAGGATGAGGATGAGGACGACTCAGCAGAGGCTTCCATCACTGATGAAGTTGAGTCGAAATCCGACGAAGAGGTCCAAGATCAAGACGATGATGCAGAAAAGAAAACATTCCAAGAGCTTGGTGTAATAGATCCTCTATGCGAAGCTTGCGAAAAGATGGGCTTCAAGAGACCTACTCCAATCCAAGCAGGTGCTATTCCGCATGCCCTGGCAGGGCGGGACGTTATCGGCCTCGCAGAGACAGGTTCAGGAAAGACAGCAGCATTCGCGTTGCCTATTCTACAAGGTATGGAGGTTATCTTTCTATGACAAGAATAAAGCTAACCAGCTTCTCAAGCACTCATGGAAAAGACGCAACCATACTTCGCTCTCGTTATCGCGCCAACTCGCGAACTCGCCATGCAAATCAAAGACCAGTTCGACGCACTCGGCTCAATCATTGGAGTGAAGGTCGCACCCATCGTAGGAGGAATGGACATGGTCTCCCAGCAAATACATCTGGCCAAGAACCCACACATCATCGTTGCGACGCCCGGGCGTTTACTCGACCACCTACAAAACACGAAAGGCTTCTCCTTGCGAAAAACGAAGTATCTAGTCATGGACGAAGCAGATCGCATGCTCGACGACGCAGACTTTGCACGAGAAATGGATAAGATTCTTGCTGCGATACCGCGAGAGACACGTCGGACCTTCCTCTTCTCAGCAACCATCAGCTCCAAGGTCGAGACGCTGCAGCGTGCCTCGCTGAAGGATCCTGTACTGGTCTCTACTGTCGATAAGTCGTCTGCCAAGCTGCGAACCGTGCGCAAGCTGGTACAGTCATTTATGTTCGTGCCGCTCAAGCTGAAGAATGAATGGCTTGTCGCTTTGCTATCGCAACCTCAACATCGAAATCAGACTGGCATCATCTTTTCCCGTACACATCAGGACGTCACGAAGTTGACATATATGTTACGAGCATTGGGTATCCAAGCTATCCCACTACATGGCGGTCTCTCACAATCACAGAGATTGAGCTCGCTAAATCGGTTCAAGCAGCGCATGTCAAACATCCTGGTAGCCACCGATGTAGCGGCTCGTGGTCTTGATATCCCCTCGGTCGATCTCGTGCTCAACTATGACCTGCCTGATACCGACGCTACATACGTCCATCGCGTCGGTCGCACCGCACGGGCAGGTAAGAGCGGCAAAGCCATCTCATTGGTAACGCAGCTGGATATTGAGGTCTGGATGCGCATTGAGCATGCACTGGGCAAGAAGATTGACAAGGATGACAGCCTGAGCAAGGCGGATGTGGCGGTGTTCAGTGAGACTGTGGACGAGGCTATGGCACAGGCGAAGAAGCAGATTATGGAAGAGACGAGGAAGAAGACGGAGGGGAGGAATAGGAAGAGGGGAAAGGTTGGGTTTAGGAAGGGGGATGATCGCGACAGAGACGAGGGGTGATTGTTGTGTTTTCTTGTTGCTATGTATCACTCTACGCGTCTATCGATTCATTTTGAGCTCAGCATTGAGCTCTCCATCCTTGAAGGCAGCTGTGACACACTCGTTATCATGATGATGCTGCCGCCTCTATTGTATACTTCGGGGTTGCACGTGCGCGTGATGCGTACCCAATTGGCTCAATAAGGTTCAAGCTCCACCATTTGCCACGACCGTTTCACGATTCATTCATCGTAGATCTCTCTTATAAACTTCATCAAAGCTCATCATGTCCGAGCATCACATCAACGCCAAGGTCGAGTAGCAACATCACACCGAAGATGCCTTTGCAGCAAGGCTTCAAGCACGGCTGGTTACAGCTGGGTATCGACACCACAGACTCCCTCAATGGCGTCGACATTCTCTCGACCGAGGGAAAGCCGTCTCGATTCCAGAAGATTCATGCAGGATCTCAATTCAACAAGCAATTTGTGCCTACCTATAATGTCGTCGTCGCAGCCATAGTCTTACTTTTCACTGTGTTGCATGGACTCAGAAAGCTCAACCGGACACGGCGGGCAAGACGAGCGAGGAGGAACGAGTCACTGTACAGACCAGTCGACAATGAGCAAGGCGAAGTTGTGGAAGAGACGAGCCGCACGTCGAGCACGAGTACTCTGGCCACTCTCAGCCATAGTGAATCAACTTCGTCATCAACAGAAACTCTGGCCGACATCGCGACCGACCAGAGACCCAAGGCAGATTTAGGTGATGAAAATGCTGCCCTGCTCGAGAAACACACAACACTGCCATCGAGGCCGACAATGTCATCACGATTAGCAGCTCTTCTCATCTACCAGCCTCGATCAATCCCAGTCATCAACAAGGAGCTGCCAGACAATACAACATCACTTTTAGTGCTATGTCTCCTCGGTCTGAACGTCTTCTACACCTTCTTCAACTGTCCTCTCCAATTCGACATTGCTGTCTTCGTCTTCTCGGACCGTACCGGCCTCCTCTTCATCGCAAACTTGCCCCTCCTCTACTTCCTGGGCGCGAAAAACCAGCCTCTCAAGCTCTTGACCGATTGCTCCTACGAAACCCTCAATATCTACCACCGCCGTCTCGGCGAAGTCCTCTGCCTTCTATCTCTTCTCCATACAGCTGGCATGTTTGCAGTCTGGTACACAGTCCTTCGTCCCACCGGCTGGACGCTCTTGTTCTTCCTCACACGAAGCATCATCATTCTGGGCACTCTTGCCTTCCTCGCTTACAGCCTCCTCTACTTGACCTCCCTCCGCAGCTTTCGACGAAGATGGTACGAGCTCTTTCTCGTGCTACACATTATCCTCCAAGCCGCTGCACTCCCGCTCCTCTGGTTCCACCACCGTCGTAGCAAACCCTACGTCCTCGTCTCCCTCGCCATCTTCACGCTCGACCGCCTCATCTTCCGACTCATCCTCAAATCCGCATCCGTCCCCGCAACCCTTGACGTACTCAAAGACAACGCAACCGTCCTCCTCACTGCCGCATGGCGCCTGCCAGCACGTTCGAAGCCCTGGTACGCCCGAGCGCTCGCCTCACTTACCAACAGCTACAAAGCCGGCTGGGCGCCAGCTCAACACGTCTTCCTCACCATACCCGCTCTCTCCAGCCGCCATACCTTCCAAGCCCACCCTTTCTCCGTCGCCTCCGTCGCCCCCGCCTCTGCCGACACACACGCAACTCTGCGCCTGCTCATCCGCGCCCACGACGGCTTCACCCGCGACTTGGTCGAGTATGCGAAATACAAGTCTGGAATTGAAACTGTGCGGCTGGATGGGCCGTATGGTGGCAGTAGAGCGCTCGAACTGCTGCTTGATGCTGATCTGGCTGTCGTGGTTGCGGGTGGGTCGGGGATTGCTGTTGGCGCGCCGTTAGTTGCGGGGTTGGTGGCGAGGAGGGCGGAGAGTCGGATTGGTGAGGATGAGGAGTGTGGTGACGTCAAAGATTCTGCCGGCAAAGCAAAGCTGGGTACTGGCCGGAATGGGCAAGAAAGGACGCGATCCCGTATCTGCCTCATCTGGGTCGTGCACTCTGAAGCGCAAACGGAGTGGCTCCCACGGGAAGATGCAGACGCGCTACGTGCTGCGGGCGTGGATATCGTGGTGCCGCGGCCCACAGTCATAGCAGGACGGCCGGATGTTTCGAGGATTGTGGAGACATGGATTGCGGAGCGTGTGGTGGGTGATCACGATGGTGAGCACGGCGGAGCACAGACAGGAAAGGATGGAGTGACACGACGAAGGCAGAGGCAGCGGGTCGGCGTGGTATGTTCAGGACCTGAGAGTATGAACAGAGGTGTGCGACATCACTGTGCGAAGATGGCGTGGAAGAGTTTGGATGTCGGTGTTGAGGTTGAGAAGTATGGGTGGTGATGGGTGTGGAAAAGGGACTGGCTGGAATCAACATGCCATATGAAACGACTAATGACGGAACATGACTGGTAATAGGGCAGACATAGCAGGATATATAATAGGCTCGAGAAACAGATTCAAGAACCATAAAGTCTTTGCTGCGACCTGCCATCCTGCCTGCTCGATCTTTCAGCCTCTCTCTATGACTTCCCTACACTCTGATGCTCTCATGCCCTCATGCCCTCACGCTCTACGCCTGCCCTCAGTCCCGCATCTGCCCGACCCTTCACATCCTCACGGTCTCACAAACGCACAGCCTCACGCTCTCAACGTCTCACGCCTCACAAAGTCACAGCCTTACGCCCTCAAAGCCTCACATTTTCAGGCGATACCCCTGCCCGCACGTGCATAGCGCTCCATCTCTTGTGGCTGCAGATAGCGAAGGACTCTGCCATCATCCCCGTGCTTCACATGACCGACTTCAACAAACCTGACGGGGGCAGTATCGATGATCCGATGATATCGTGTCCGCAGCAACGTTGGCGCATGAAGTGAGCCAAGCGAGTTTGATGGCATGAAGATTGAAGCAAGGTGTAGCAGAATTGTAGAGTCATGTTTGCGTATCTGCATCCTGACCTGGACGTCATTGTATAGAGCCCGTGTCGGTAGCTATGTGAGCTCGTCACTCGAGTATGACAGGACGGGATGCTGGAGACGGGGATAGAGTGCTTTGTTAGGACTTCTGTGGTGGTCGGGGTCAAAGTTGACGTCGAGGTGTGCTTAAACACATTCCACTCCTATACATACTGTACCAACATTACTCAAATAATCTTCGGGACTATCATCAGCTAAGCCGCAAAGACAGCCAACCATTCGCAGTCACACTGTCACGAATCTCCAACTGATCTGTGCCGTACGATACCGCAGCCGGCCGATCGAGAACGGACAAGGAGGCTGGTACCGATATCAATCAAAAGACATGTCAAGAACGGGGGCGGACGGGGACGGCTGAATCGCGCTCCTCTTCGAGACGTGGATGAGGGCTGTCAGATACCATCTTACCATCATGCGTGTGAGGCCGAGAGGGGCGTAGCAAGAGGAAGTGGGACGCGCGAGGTAAAAGTGATCTGGCATACATTCCGTAAATTTCATGTCTGGAGTGGCCGGATACCATAGCGTGGGATCTAAATAGATGCAGTAAATGTTGACCGCCTGAAGAAAACGACGACTCTTGCCACTTTGAATCCGCACGGACGTGCTACTCTAGTCAGCCAGCTGACCTCGCAATCGCCTCGGTTTCGCAGCAGCTCATCCAGAGCGCTAATCCGTCAACCGCATTGGATCCGACGCCAGTCAGACCAGCTGAGAGTCGATCTGTTCCTGCTCACCTCGTGCCTCCCACGCTCCCCTTCTACTTCCCGAGGCCCACTCACCCACATCTCCATTTCCTCGAATAACCCAAATCCATCAATGCCCCCTCCTCGCATGCGTATGCCGATGCTTAGGTGTCTTCGTCGACGAAGACGTGCTTGAGCTCGACGTCGCAGTCACCGCGGTTGAGCTTGAGCTTGATGAGAGAGAGACACCACGAGTGACGAGTGTTGTTTTGGAAGAGGACGAAGTCGTGGTGCTTGAGGCGTGAGAAGTCGTAGAGGTGGGTTTCGAGGATGTGGGTGTGGAAGTGGAGGCGGTTGAAGACGTGTGTGTGCTTGTGCTACTGTGGATTGACGATGTAGTAGTTGAGGAGGAGGATGTGTGTGACGAAGATGTTGTCGTCGTTGTCGACTTCGATAATGATGACGTAGACACGCTCGCTTTCGTCGACGACGCCGCTTGCCCCGTCGACGTACTCGTACTCCCCAACCACGCCGGCGCCGCCGTCGCCACACTCGGAAACGCACTGACCGCATGGCAAGCAGTCCCCGTGCATCGCTCATACAATTGCCAAGGTCCAGGTCCGCCACAGAACTCGAGGTACTTCCCATCGCAGCGCGTTTGGCACGGGTAGTTGAAGGAAGGGGCGAGAGAGTAGTTGTTGCGGATGGTGTTGTCGCAGATGCAAACGTCTTGGTAAACGCCGCCGATGGACCAGTTGGGTTGGTGGCTG
>Ga0058698_10000169_pt1 | contig 37677 bp, 39 predicted proteins | sample AgamicAsSfe_FD_67288 | JGI IMG/M metagenome (GOLD analysis project Ga0058698, IMG submission 67288) | Agave microbial communities from Guanajuato, Mexico - As.Sf.e | ecosystem: Host-associated > Plants > Phyllosphere > Phylloplane/Leaf | place: Guanajuato, Mexico | collected 2012-05-30
CATACGACCACAGGAGAATGAAAACAGGCCATCCCGTCCGCTCTGGCGTACTTAAGCATTCTACCGGCTGCGTAGTAGTTGGGTGGGTGACCACCAGCGAATTTCAGCTGTTGTATGTCCAACCTTTTTTGTCCTTTTTGGCCTCGATTATTCAGAACCACCACTCTCGAGCCCCTCGCCATCTACATCCTGCTGAAGCGGCTTCCGATACAGTGAATATTTTGGACCGGAGACTGTGCCACGTGGTGCCTAGGATCTGTTCTTTTGCGGACTATCTGGCCATCTCTCCCGATTGTAACACCGCCACCGAACCTTGCCGCCGTGGGGCAGAAACCGTTATTGTCGCACGACCGCGCGCCAGCACATTATTGAAGTGCTTTGCGTATCACCCCCACTAACATCAACTGTGTCAGTCGGTGTGGAGGGTGTGGGAAGGTCAGGGTGACGACGAGATTCTGTCCGGCGTGTGGTGTGCCTGGCCGATGCGGGAGGAATGCTGAGGTGAGTGAGGTGGTGGCCATGGTGAAGGAGGGTCGAGATTGAGGAGGTGGTGGCCTTGAAGGAAGCTTAGGATGAGTAGAGGATATGTGCATGAAGTACGGTAGGGATAAGCAGCATTTGAATGATTCGGCCAATGTGATACTGTACTAGTAAAGTACACAAATCTGGATGGAATCCCCACGGCACCCTGCTCAGAGTTCTGCCAGCATTCTGTTTTGTGAAATCTATACTAGATCAGTGGTTCAGTCCCGCCTCTCGCTGCTGATTACAGTGAATCAATGGGAATCTGCATGCTGGAGCTATGGCAAGTGTCTGGCTCTACGTTTACTCTCCTGTTCACTATCTATCGAGAAGCTGCCTGATCACAGACTCGGTAGCTGGATGAGTTCGAGAGCGCGTGCTTGTGGCTCGCCATTCAAAGATCGGAAAGGCTCTGGGAGGTTTATGCAGGAGATATGTGTGCTGCGAAGTGTTTCGAAATTTCTACCAGATGCTTTGGAATGCCCAGACAGTGCGACGTTAACCAGGCCGAAAGAGGTAAGATAAAAGCATATGCTAAAGCCCATGTATCAAGCATGTTGTGCACCATCGTGATTCAGACCGCTCCGTCACTCACTCTTTGAGCTCCTCCACTGCGGTGACTGTCCTCACCGTCCTGCACGTCGTCCTTCTCTTCCTCGCTGGTGCTCGCATGCTTGGTCCTGCCAAGAAAACCACCAGCTTTCGCCCATCTCGCAAAGACACCCTTCCCAGACCTGACTCGCTCACTACTTCCACTCCCCGTCGACAGCAGTCTCGATCCACGCGCACCCACACTCGCACTCGGACTTCCACTTTCACTCCCACCAGGACTCAACTCAGCTTCTCCCAGACTGCCGCCGCCACGACTTCCGAAAAGCTTCGTCCTGAAGCTGACGACAGAAATTGCCGAATGTGGCGGCGCGCCTATCTGACGCTCGAGATTGCGTTCGTGGTTGAAGCGTGCCTCTTCGGGAAGGACTTCAGCGGCCCAGACGGCGGAGAGAGGGAGCGTGATGGTGATCCAGGTCATGCTCATGTTGACCCAGGTGCTGAGGTAGGGGTTGTAGGGACTGGCGATTGCTGTTATGGCTGATGGGATGCATTAGTGAGGTGTACCAATACTGGTAGGCCGAAAGATCCAAGGCAAGCAAACATACCAGGCACCACCATCGTCTGCGCTCCCATGATCATGACCACATGCATGGCCCCAACCCCTCTCATGCCCAATCTCCTCCTCTGCACAATCGCCACGCCCAATTTGCCCACAAACACACCACTGAACAATCCCACACTGCCAAAGAACACCCACACACCCAGCCGCCACCACCCAGTAAGATCCTGCTTTGCGCCGCTCACCGCGCCCGGAACCGCAATGCGATACACAATATCCAGCACGGCCAGGAACCATTTCAGCGCGATGTTCAGCACAGCCAGCGTGCCCGACGCAGCCAACACGGTGCGCCGCGCCCAGTTCCGGCTCATCGGCGCGCACACGGCACGGACCTGGAGGAACAGCGACGCCATGATGCAGCTACCCTGGAGGGCTGCAAACAGCGCAGCAGTGGATTGTGGGACCGCGGTAACGCTGTAGACGGGAGCCAGGAAGGCTTGGGCGGGATCGGCGAACTGGTACGCCCAGCTCCAGAGGTAGGACCAGAAGTAGGTCGCGGTGAGGAGGCTGCGGAGGGCGCTGGAGGCGAGGGCGAGGGCGTTGAGGATGAAGACGGCGGTGCGGCGTTTGGAGGGGCGGGTGAGGAGGAGGAGGAGAAGGAGGAGGAGGGTGCAGGTGCCGAATTGGAGACCGAGCCAGAATGAGGCGATGGCGGAGGAGCGGAGGAGGCGGTTTACGGCGGTTTGAATGGGGATGGGGACAGTGGCGAAGGGGTTGGGGTTGGGGTTGGACATGGTTGGTTTGTGTTTGTGTACTTGGGCTTAGAATGGAAGAGCTCGATGGCGTGTGGAGAGGTGAAATTATTGATGGAGAAGAGCTGAGAGAAGAGGAGTACTCATGTCATATACACGAGACTTGTCCATTAGGTAGCTGCATAGCAATAAGACACGACAATATGGAGTTCAAGCCATAGTATCGATCGTGCTCGCAGCATATCAGACTCAACTTGAAAAACAAGTGTTTCATTTCAGCTTATTACCATAGTACTGCTTCAGGTGTGTGAGAACAATACGAACACCAAAGGTGTTTCAGATGTCGACGAACGTCTTCGTATTGTGTGTACATGTGGCAGGGATTGGTCATTGAGACAACAGGATGTGGCGGTTATACTCAGAGTCTTGGACAGGTCAGTTGGGATGTGTATAATATTGAACTGGAAAGCACAAAGCAGTGAGGTTATCGTGGAGGAACGATGCAGACGTCAAGCCCCTGAATTTGCCACTCCAGACTTCCCTTCTGCGAAAACACTAAGTCGAGAAGACAAGAAGATTGAGGGTAATTTCTTTGTGCGCAGGAGAATCGAACGAGCCAACCAGACCATACTGATCATATACATCCAAGAAGCCACCTTCAAGTCTTAACTCTGAGATAACGCCACATAAATCATAACATCGATTGTTCTCCTTCTCACCACATATCCACAAACTCCCCAATAACCTCCACCGCTTTTCTGCCGTCTTCAGTCGTCCGCTTCATGCCTGGTACGTCGCCGTCCAGCGGCCACGCATCATGCAACTCCTCCAACGCCGCAAACTTTTCGGCGTATTGTAATCCCTGCAATCGCTTTGCCTCGACGTTCTGCCAAGTCCACGCCGTGCTGTCGTGTTCTGCCCGTTCAGATTGAGCGTTCTTCTCTGTCGCAGCGGTCTCAGACACCTTCGTGGGTAGCAGATCAGCCCTCCGAAAGCACTCTTCCGGCGCAACTGTGAGTCGACCCTTCTTAACCACATAGCGCGCCACACTCGTAGCAAAGACTGCCTTCCTCCACTTCTGCTGCTGCTGATGTTCGTCGCCGTGCTCATTCGTCTCGTTTTCAACACCAACACCGCTGTCCTTCCTCTGCATGCGGCCCTCAGCGCCCTTCTCCCCACTAGCCCAGCTTTGTCCCTGACGTGCTCGTCGCTTGCTCTTGCCCTTGCCATTCTTCCAGGGCTGCAGAAGCCAGTCCGTAGGCTGGACGGTGCCTGCTTCTACAAAGTGCGATACTAGGTAGATCCATTTGCGGTCCCATGCCAGTACACGCGTCCAGATGTCGTAACGCTCGTAGGGCTTGATTTCGCGCTTGAAATGGCAGGATACGCCGCCAAGAGCGATGATGTAGGTGCCTTTTACCGTGCTCGTACATGTGTGGGTGGAGGCAGGTGTTGAGCTGGGGATAGGAGCAGCAAGACCGGCGCTGATGTTGACGTTGAAAGACGCGTTTTGATGTTGCTGAGGGTGCTGCTTGTGGGCATGTCTTGCTTGTTGGGAAACAGTCCGATCGTACTCTGCAGCCCCTCGGATGGCTTTCCGCAGTAGTCCAGTGATGTGCATACTGAGTGCCTGGTCTGCATCACTGAAGTATGTACTGTTGCTCTTGTGTCCATTGTGGTCGCATTCGCCGAGGGGTGTGTGCAGGTTGGCTGCTATGAGAGGCTTGAAAAGAGCACCGTGGGCACTGTTGCCGGCATTGCTGCCATCAGATAGCTTCATATCATCCTTGATACCGCTGTTGCTGTTTTGAACCAAGTCCTCAAGCCGCGTAGGCTGGAAATATAGCTGGAAAGCAATATGACGGAACTTTCGAATATGCCACACGAACGGCAGCGTTTTGGCGTTGAGGTAGAGTGATATGAATAGTGCTGCAAAGGCGAAGGGATGTGAGAGTGGGTGAAATGTCGAAAGCAGAAGATGTATCAGTTGCTGATTTGTGAGAAGCACGGCAGCGACTGCAATGATGGAAGTGAGTGACGTGATTGTGGTAAGATGGTTGTAGATCATAGGACGCGCCATATTAGCGAAGGAAGCCGTGATATTGTTGGTGGTGTAACGAGCGTCTTTGGAGCCAGCCAGAAGAATACTCGAGTATCAACGAATGTGTGTATCTCCAGTGCTCGACCTCGATCAAAGCGGCAGTCGACAGTTTCTATATTTCTCGAGGCTCGAGGGGCACCGACACGGCAAGCCATATGGGGCTTGTTATTGATTGACTACGAAAGTGACGTGGATCAACAGAGGCGTGGCTGCTTCGAGGCAAATTCACGGCGACTTGTCATGGTTGGGTGAGTAGAGTTCGGAGTATGATGAGCCTGGTGGCCTGCCTTACCAGACAGGTATTCCTGGGCTTGGCCATCGTTTTGTAAGATGCAGAAGGTTGAGTAATTCACCGTAGCACGCGAACGGGGCGTTCAAGGGGGTGTGTCATGGTGAAGATAGGAGAGCATGTCATCACGATCAAGATCCGTCACATCGCGAGGACTTCAAGGTGCAGGAAGTACAGCTGACTCCTGTCTCGCGCAATGCAAGGAAGAAACATCAGACCATGGAGATCGATAGCATTGTAGCTGGCCATATTGACAATGGTAAAGGTTGACTGTGTTCGTGATGTTTTAGAGTTCGGGCTGTTGACGACGACGACCACCCCGAGCATCCCCATCGGCGAATTTGGCTTCAGCCCGCCAACGTTGTGACTGCATAGAAACAACAGCACGGTGGCCCTTCGAGAATCATTCAAATGCGTGACAAGTGAGAGCAAGACGAAACGAGACAAATACAAGACTTGGATCCCTGCATGTTCGCAGACTACTATTGATACGGCTGAAGAGATCCTCATACCAAAGCTGGTAACCTCGTTCTCAATATCTCATTCGCAGATCTCCCAAGAGTTTGTTCAATTCAACATCGTACAACTCGAAATTGACGCCAACACATGTCCTAAAACGCAAGCGACCAGAAGAGAACTGCCAGATCTTCCCAAGCCACATCGCGCGATTAGATCTTCCATCCCATATTATCGCCTTGTTCCATATAGTACACCCTCCGTATCACAATCATAATCGCTTCCCAGGCACAAAAACGAACAAGCAGATCAACGCCAAAGCTATCCAGATCACCCACCATCCGACTGCCAAGCCACGCTTTCGAAGCAGCTTTCGAACATATGGCTCTTTGATCGATACATAGCTGAAGAACGTGTATTCGCTGAGTCCTAGCAGTGCAAGTATTGGATCGAGTGTGTACTGATGTGATGCCAAAGCATATACACCAATGCTGAATGGTAAGATGACCTGCAGGGGGACAAAGTTAGACAAGTGTATCACAAGAATCCAATCTAGTCAGACTTACCCAGCATCGCCAAGCCCTCGAGTAGTCAAGGAATATCAAGATGAAACTCGTCCAGAATGCGCCGAACATAGCTAGCAGGCCAATAATCAGCCTGAGCATAAGGCTTGGTGGTACCAGATTGCCCAGCGCCTTTGCTCTCAGGAATCCAGGATATGCGTCTCTTTCCATCGCCTGGAAGACGTATTCTTTTGCTTCATCAAACACCTCCGGATCATCGCGGCCGTCACTTTCAATTGCCTCCACTACAGAGTTCAGTATGTTCTGTGGCAGGATGATCTCTCGCTCCGACCCTGGCAGAAGGAACGTGTATAGAATCTTCTCCGCACTAGCCTTGATATCTGCGCGACCGACTGTGTGTTGCGGACTCGGATCGTGCTCGTTTGACGATTGAGAACTGCTGTGACCAGAATGTAGCCGTCGCATTGGCGATGAATCTCGTGAGCCACGACTGTCGCCTCCAACTATCCTGTCAACCCTGCCGTTCGAGTCCCTACTTGATGGCTCGTCCCTCAGAAACCTCGACAGACGTTGCTCCTCTGATCCCGGTGCTTTCTCCGAATCTACACTCCGTGCGCCGCTTGGCTCTCCAAGATCGAAGCTATCGTAGTGGTGCTGCGACGAGTGCTTTGAGCTTGCCGTTGCTGACTTTTCTCTCTTTTCAATGTCTGGAGTCGCAAGGAGAACTGATCGTCGCAGTTCACGAACGTAGTGGCGGCATAGGGAAAGGTGCTGTGAGACGTCCAGCCAGAAGTCGAGATAGTCAACCGAGCGTTGCTGGTCACGCATGTATATGTAGAAGGAGTAGAGGTCGACTGGTGGGAGCGTACGACGGTTGAGGACTTCGATTAGGGTGGGCAGACGGTCTTCATGCCTGTCGGCATCGCCTGTACTCGGTCTTGAGGACATAATTGGTGGTGGTGGGTCTGTGTGATGAATGCGCCGTCGTTATGGACTTATGATGAGTTTGTCGTCGGAAGAGATGACTTTTGCGGCGCCGATGCGCGCAACTTGTATTGCTCACAGAGATGTCCTACAACGGGCCCGGGAGCCTAGAGCGATAGAAGCGATAGATTCAATGGGTGCTTGCTGTTGATGATGATGTTGTTTGTTGGTGTGCTATGGTATATTGCGCAGGTGAGCTTCACGGAATTGGGTGGAGAAAGCCGAGAATAGGGTTGGGCACTGTTGTAAAAGTTGGACTTGGTCATATTGAGCGCACAGCATCGTAGCTCATGCTCATGACACTCCAACAAATTATGATCATACAAAGAGTAGCTGATGAGCTGTTCCATAGGCGAGTTTTACTCTTCAACAACACCCGCCGCCCGCTCCAGACGCTTTACCTCTCCCGCCCACCTCGTCTCTGACCGTAAGATTGACCGTTTTCGCAGTGTTCCCTGCTGTAGGCGCACTTGCTGCTTTCACACCACTACGTCGATCATTGAGATCGTATTTGCCAGCTTCGATGTTTTGATATACTCTCTCGGCGACATTGAGGAACGCACGCTCGACGCCGTCTCCGGACTTTGCGCTTGTTTCAACATACCCCATCACGTTGTTCGTCCTGCACCACGCTTCTGCTTCTGCTCGTGTGACCTGCCTCTTGTCCAAATCTTCTCGTCCACTACCAAGTAGACTGGCATCTGCGAGGTCACTCTTGTTGCCGACCAGGACAACGATAATTCCTTCCTCAGCGATCTGTTTCAAGTCGTGCAGCCACGTCGTGACAGACGCAAATGTCTCACGTCGACTAATGTCAAAGACGAGTAGCGCGCCGGAAGCTCCTCGAAAATAGGATCGTGTTATCGATTTGTATTGTTCCTGACCTGCCGTATCCCAAAGTGACAATTTCATGTGCTTCTGCTGCTCTTCTCCTTTGGATATACTGTCTTTCTTCGTGGTGGGCCTTGCAGGCGATATCGTGGCTGCAGTCGTGGCTGGATCATTTATACCTAGCTCCCGAGAGGCTGGAGGACCTACAGGGACAATGCGACTGCCGAACTCGACTCCTATCGTGACATCGTGCTGATTTGTGAACCGTCCTTCACACAATCTGATTGTCAGAGATGACTTGCCAGTGCCACTGTCGCCGATTGAAACGATCTTCGCTATATAATCCCAAGGTAAAGGTTTTGCTACAAATGGCGGCGGTACCATCGATAAACTCTTAAAATTTGAATGAGCTATACGTGAGAAGAGGAGCTATCCGCAAGATTGGACGATCGCGGGAAGAAATCAGAGGAAAAGATTGGCTGCCGGAAAGGTCAGGCGATGAGATGCTTGCGGATCCTGAGAGTCGTGGGACAGGATAGTTGCGAGAAGAGGTAGTAGCTTTTCTTAGGTTCTGTTGGATTGACGTGAATGCTTAAGGGCACTGGGAATGGCTGGGGTAAGTAAAGGACGGCGGGTGAAGCTCCGTAACGTTGATTACCACATGTAACCTCATCATGCGCCGACTCACACTCCCTTCCTGTCTGCCGTGTTTCACTATACCTAGCATTTCTCTTCGCTCTGCTTATAGAATACATCGTTGGGCAGCTGCCCCGATCCCAGTCTCGGACGTCTTGGAAACAGCGTAGACGTCGTTGCCGCCGGCGTTACGAGGAGAGAGACACTATCTTATCAGGCCCCCGGATGCTGTGAGCATGCAGATGAGGTTGCGCTCAGAAGGATAGACAATTCTACAAATAGCACGATTTGAGCGAATCCGGCTAGCTATACAACACTTTTGAGACCATGTTCTCAGAATGTGAGTACCCCCCCCACCGCAACCTCGGTCGAGTAAGCTCGTGTGACTCACCATGTCCTTCTCTCCAGATGCCTCTCGTTTCCTAGCTCAGTCCCAATCGCGCCTACTACCTGATCAGGCCGACCCTCAGTCTGCGAACCCTCTTGCACGACCTCTATCGCAAGCTTCCACTCGAGGTTACGATCAACGACAAGGACATAGTAGCCCATATAATCCTCAGACGTCCCGTTTTCCATTCGCCTCCCGACTGGCTTCACAACCGAAACCTGCGCCGCTTTTCTTCAGTGCTAATAATGACGATTTTCGAGAAGAGGACGATAATGCTGAGCATGAAAGAGAAGTAGCGGACTTCTATGCAATACAAAGGTCGAGGCGGGACTTTGGTGCAGCACATACACATGACTCCTCAGGATCAGACGATGAAGGTGGTCGACGACCACGAGCAGGACTTGCCAGAATCACAAGACCAGCTGACAGACCCAAGGGAATCCGAAGCTCGTGGACTGGCGATGACTTTGGGGCGAGGAGAAGAGAGAGAGATCGTGCATCGCAACTAGTTCCTATGAGGAGATTGTCAGAATCGGGAGCTAGTGAAGCACATAGCAAGACTCGCGATCGACTCGTGGATGTGGACCTTGCGTCTACCATACACGAAGATGACGACGTACCAGCCGAGATAGACTTGGAACAGATTGAGAGCGAAGTCGATGAGGATCGCATGCCGGACTCAAGCATTCGACTGATGAGGGCACAGGATCGAACGCTTTCCGATAGTATACCAAATGATTTCGCAAGATATCGACCTCCTAGTCCGGATGCGGAGAGCATACTACCAGGAGAAGAGATGCAGTCGTCACTTACACCACGGTATGACCCATTCTGGTCGGCCTTGTTTCTCATTTGCATAGCATCTGTATTCTCTACATTTCTCCTCGTATGTTTACATACAGCAGAACCTAGCAACGGCAATCTACTGGGTGATACTATTTACACGACCCTTCGATCATCGTTCTATCTCTTAGCAGTTGACACTGTGGTAGCGATTGCCGTGGCCCTACTCTGGTTGGCTATGCTGAGGTCATTTGTCAAGCCGCTAGTCATTTTGGTTATGATTGCTGTGCCAATCATCAGCTTATCCTTCTCATTATACCCATTTATATCAAGCTACAAGGGGTCCTGGAATGGCACGAGCACGCAAGACAAAGTCATGCGTTGGCTAGCTGTTCTTCCTGGATTCGTCGCGATTGTCTGGACATATACTGCATTCACAAGTCGGAACGCACTTGGGCGAGCGATCGAGCTCCTCGAGTTTTCTACCCGCATTCTGGCAGCTCGTCCGTCACTGATCCTGGTTGGCTTTGGCACTCTAGCCGCCGTAGTCCTCTGGACCTGGACCTGGACGCTTATGTTCACCCGCGTCTTCCTCGGCGGCCACTTATCACGGAGCACAAATGTCTTCGTCATCGACAGCAGCACTTGGTGTCTTGGAGTGTTCTTCGTCCTACTATATCTCTGGACTCTTGGTCTGGTTTCGGGCATCCAGCGTGCCACTACTGCCGCCACTGTCAGCCAGTGGTATTTCTACCGCCTCGTGACGCCCTCACCCTCCTCAACACGTGTCGTACGTGCCTCGTTCGATCATGCTATCACTACTCTCCTGGGTACCATCTGCCTCTCGACTCTGCTGACTTTGGCCATTCGACTGCCTCTTCTCGTCCTCCCGAGGCGCATCAGTGGTCTGGTTGCAATGTGCTGCTACTACCTCGTTCCCACGTCTGTCACGGTCCTTACGAACCCGCTCACGCTCACCTACGCCGCGATACATAGTCAGCCACTTGCTACATCTGCTAAGGGACTCGCCAACATGTCCTTCATCGCAGCCACATCTCCCACGACCACCTTAACTCCACGCGCAGCAGCAGCATCCGCTCGCCCACCTGCAGCTTATAGCTCTGCAGCGCCCTCGCTTTACGCCTATCGTCTCGCGAAGTTGATTCTACACGCTACGCGTTTCGTCACGGCAATCGGGTTCGGATTTGCAGGCTGGGTCAGCACTGCACGTATGTTGGCTATTGGTGGCAGTGGAGTCAGAGGCAGCTTATATGCATACGTTGTCGGCCTGATTGCTGGGGCGATTGGCTGGGCTGTGCTCGGTGCAGTGGAGGGTATACTGGGAGGTGTCCTGGATGCTGTGGTAGTCTGCTGGGGCAGCGAGATGGGTAGGATCAGAGAGGGAGAGGGCGATGAGGGATATTGCCAGGAGGCAGAGATGTTGTTGAGGGACTAGCGAAGATGAGCCGTCTGGATTCGAGACGCATCGTACACACAAGTTACGTTCTCTGCGCTATAGGATATCAACGCACGGTAAGCAATAACGTGGGATTGTATTTTGATGCTCGTGGCATTCATGCAGTATTTTCCGCATGCTTTGCATACACGTCTCACTGCCCCGGCCGAGACAGCCTTCTGTCGTCCGATGTGAACCAATAACGTAAGCTCACAAGGGCGAGGCCCGTCGAAGCCTGGGGAAGTCTGGGGAGTTGTGGAGCCCGGACTTCTTTTCCTAAGAAGGAAGGCAAAGGACGTAATCAATCATCAGACGAGGATGGCGTGATAAGAAGATTCGCGTCCTTGAGCTGCCTCAGTAACAACTTGGCATTGCAATGAGATCTGCCAAGGGACATTATCATTAAATGATGCTCAGTATTCGCGTCGTCAGGAGGCACAGGCTGAATCGCCTCACCATTGTGAGCTGAGCACCACTATGGCAAGAAGTCCTCGAAAGATCTCGGATCCTTCTCCTTCTACCAGTAGTGGATAACTAGACCGGTAGAGACGATGTACAGGAGGAACTATGGTATGCAGGTACCGGCATATGCGCGAAGGAAAACGGGAGTGCATCACACGACAGAGCAGAGATGTCTACAAACAAACAAGCGCGACATAAAAGACTATTGTTTCAGATTAGAAGAAAGCAGCCGAGATGATGATAATTGTGATAGATCGCACGGCAAGGCGACACCCGTCAATACGATCGCACCATGCCGGAGGGGCCGTGAGATCTGAGTAATAATGCTGTGATGTTGTCCAATATCGAGAAATCGTGACTGTCACGTGATCACATCATTATGGTCCAGGATCACGCAATTCGGTCATCTCCTCTGGTGTCTGTGGTGTTCTTTCTCGCTAAGCAGGATATACAAAGGAGGCACTGCTCCCAGCCCAGTTTCGTTTTCTTCTTCTTTGCCAAATACTTCCGTCCACATCATCCAATAGACATATTCACTCCTTTGTTGTCTACAACTAGTTGCTGCATTCACCAAATAATCGCCCCCACGTTTCCGATTTCGAACACGAGGCTCGTCTTGCCACTTTCGCTCCTTGCTCGAAAAACACCACAAAAATGGCACCAGGACGCCTCATGGACGATTTCACCGACCGCTATGGAACCTCTCCTCCACGCACATCCGCTCCCGTTGAGAACCGAACAGGACGCGGTGGAATCCCAAGAGTCGACCCAAACACGAAGAAGCCCAACATTCTCTACATCATGGCCGACCAGATGGCCGCGCCTGCCTTGAAGATGTACGACTCAAAATCACCCATCAAGACGCCACATATCGACTCTCTAGCACGCGATGGTGTTCTCTTTGAGAACGCATACTGCCCAGCACCTCTTTGCGCTCCTTCTCGATTCTCGCTCGTCTCTGGCCAGCTTCCGCACAAGATTGGCGCACACGACAATGCTTCACAATTGTCATCAGAGGTCCCGACATATGCACACTACCTACGGAAGGAGGGCTTTGAAACTGTTCTTGCGGGCAAGATGCACTTCATTGGACCTGATCAGCTACATGGTTACGAGAACCGGCTCACACCAGATATCGTACGTTTGAAAACGGTCATCATCTGTCGAACACTGCTAACACTCCTCTAGTACCCAGGCGACTTTGGCTGGGGTGTCAATTGGGATGAGCCGGAAGTGCGTCAAGAGTGGTACCACAACATGTCTTCAGTTATGCAAGCTGGTGTCTGCGTGCGGTCGAACCAGATGGACTTTGACGAGGAAGTCATGTACCGCTCGACACAATACCTCTACGACTACGTCCGACAAGACCCAGAAACACAACGACCATTCGCCATGACAGTCTCCCTCACACACCCGCACGATCCATACGCCATAAGCCAAGAGTACTGGGATCGCTACGAGGACGTCGACATCCCTATGCCCAGCATCAACATTCCACAAGAGGAGCAAGATCCTCACTCCGTGCGTCTGCTCAAGTGTGTCGATCTATGGGAGAACAAAGTACCAGATGAAGCAATCAAGCGCGCACGACGAGCATACTACGGTGCATGCTCATACGTCGACGACCAAGTTGGTCGTCTTATGAAGACTCTCAAGAATTGCGGCCTCGCGGACAACACGATTGTGGTGTTCTCTGGCGACCACGGTGACATGCTCGGCGAGCGCGGTCTTTGGTACAAAATGTCGTTCCTCGAGATGTCTGCACGCGTCCCCATGGTCTTCCATTGCCCGTCACGCTTCTCTCCTCGTCGTGTGGACCAGCCAGTGAGCACAATGGATCTCCTACCCACGTTCGTTGACATGGTCGGCGGCAAACTTGCTCCATACCTGCACTTGGACGGACGAAGTCTGTACCCAGCACTGCACGGTGAGCAAGACCAGGGTAACACAGTCTACGGCGAGTACATGGGTGAGGGTACCTGCACACCAGTGGTGATGATTCGACGCCGCCAATACAAGTACATCACCTCTCTAGTCGACCCACCCCAGCTCTTCAACCTACATGCCGACCCACAGGAGCTGCACAACTTGTGCAAGTCTGCCGATCAAGGCGATGTCATCCTCGCAACCAAGTTTGCCACTGAGGCAGGACAGAAGTGGGATCTACAGGCCATGCACGACGACGCAATTACCAGCCAGAGAAAACGAAGATTCGTCTGGGAGGCGTTGACGATTGGTCGCTTCGAGAGTTGGGACTACCAGCCACCACAGATGGCAAACCAGCAGTACATTAGGTCGACCATTCCTTTGGATGACTTGGAGAGGCGCGCGAGGTTCCCTGTGGTCGATGCTCTGGGCAAGACTAGCGAGTTCGCATCGTCTCAGGGTGCTGCTGGAGCGGCGAATGAATGATGTACGAGGTGTGAATTATGAGTTATGAAACCTTTGATGACTCGATTGGAGTCTGTACTTCTATTTAGCGATGGTGTTATGGAGAAAAGGCTTGGTATAGCCTCATCATGAAATCTTGGGTGCTGGAGATTGACGTCGACTCTTCGACGCACATGTACAACAGTAATGCAAGCCACAATCTTTACCTATACTGCTCCTTCCTCTGGTGTTTTCTACACTTGTGATGACTTGCCAAAATGTTCCTCACTTTCGAATCTCGTCGTACTGTCCCAGTCATTTCAAATTCTGTGACGTGATGTGCATTTTGCCATGTCATCTCGGACGTGAAAAACGTGACTTGACAGCCAACAAATGACAACAACCTTGCCCAGCTCCGCCGACATTGCTGCACCACACTTTTCGGATGTCAACAGACTGAATCCTCATAATGTTGTGAAAGGCTACCTTGTGCCACTACGCACAAAGAATGAAGTCGAGTCCCGTGATGAGACCAGTATGTGCTTATCCCTCCCATTCCCCGGTGACCTGCCCAAATCCCTGTGTTGCTGGTGAATAATTGAGAAGACCGTCATGATATACCTGGTCAATGAACGATGGTCGGCGGAAACACATACGGCACAGCGAGACTACAGGTCATCAGCTAATCGAGGCGGTGAAATACAGTTGAAGTCTACGTATGCAGTGTGCCCGTGAAAGAGACGGGGAAGGTATTGAGGTACGTTGAAAGCTTCTGTACTGCCCTGACGAGAAGCACTCCGACCTCCATCAAAGGCGGCAGCTGTATATGAGCCTTCGGATCATGTCAATTGCGAAACGCTAACCTCAAGTAGTGCCCTGAAGAGTATCCCTGGCCAAACGAGAATCGACTTACACCATCTCCGCCGTGTGGTCAAACACGATTATGTGCCGCAGCAACTCCGGGATGTGCTTACGCAGCGGAAAGAGTCATCAATTGCAGCACTTACAGAGGCAGCTGAAGGCTCACTGGCAGCAGACGTTCCTTCATCAAACACAGAAGCACCATCACCACCTATCACCGAACTCGTCTACATTCTCCTAAGCCCCACTTCCCTCATCACTCTTGCCAATCTCCAAGCCCTCCTAGTCCGCCACGTCTCATACTTCCAACCGCCGTCCGCCTCTGCTCCTCCTGTCCCGTCGCCATCGCAACTCCCAGCAATACACACCTTGAACGCCCCTCTCCACCCGCCCACCACTGCCGAGCACTGCAAATTCCAGTCCACACTACTTTGGCCAACAACGTACAACCCGAACACGGTATACGGCCCGAACCCCGCCCTCGTAGCACAGGCTCAGCTGGAATTGGAGAGGCACGGAGAGGCTGATGCGTATATGGCGCTTGCATGGGAGGCTGGGCGGGCGGTCAAGGCGGACGGGTTCGGGCTAGGTGTTGGTGCTGTTGTGGTGCAGCGGCTGGATGGATTGGAGAGGGCGAGTGTTGTGGCTGTGGCTGGGGATGCTAGATGGGCTGGCGTTGGGAAGAAGCAAGAGGAGGCGGATCTGGAAATTGACCGTCACTGTGGTGCTGGAAAAGGACAAGGGAATCCGGCTGCGCACGCTGTGATGCGTGTCATCGACTTCGTGGCGCAGAAGCGTCGCGCTTTAGCTGCCGTCGAGCTGGGCCCCGCTATGTTGACCTCCAATCCTGATGAAACCAATACCGTCGACACGCCGCCGGACGAAGCATGGTCCATCTCTTCACCAATACCAGTAATCACAGGCCCTCCCACCATCACCTCCACACCCACCACTTCATCACCCACTCTTCTCTCATCCGCCCAGATCCAACAAGCCTACTCCTCCCAGCGCCATCACGCCCCCTCGAGCCAGCTTGAGAGTCACTATCTCTCTCTTGAGAGCAATCCCGACTCTCTGGCTCCTCGTGGCTATTTGTGCCTGAATCTCGAGGTGTATGTCACGCATGAGCCGTGTGTGATGTGTAGTATGGCATTGTTACATTCGCGGATAGGAAGGGTTGTGTTTGGACGGGGAGGTGGGAGTGGAGGTGGGATGATGGCTGAGAGAGAGAGTGGGAACAGTGGAAAAGAGGACGAGGAGGATGCTGCAGACGGGAACAAGGTTGACGCAAGTATAGGTGTCGAGGCGGTGGTGGCAGGGAAAGAACACGGTGGACTTGACGGCACTGGGTCTGCAGTTGGAGAAGCGTCGAACGTGCCAAACTATGGTCTCTTCTGGCGAGATGATCTGAATTGGCGCTTCAATGCGTGGGAGTGGCGGCCGCTGTCTGGTGGTGGTGGAGAATCGCACAGGATTGACGGTGACAAGGGGCAGAGTGAAGGCATCGAGGCAGGCATAGCATTGCATGATGTTGGGCATCGCGTACAGGTATAGATCTTGCCTTTCGGAGGATAGATCGCAGCATAGATAGATCGTATTCTCAGTGCATAAGCTGCAGCTGGTCGTCGAGATCCCTCGAACCACGTTTTCGTGATCACGTTTGCCACTTTGACTGCATGCGGTGCTTCGTCCACCAGCAGCATCATTCTCATTGTTATCACTTCCATTGCTACACGCGACGAAACGGGCTGATATCCCGTCCGACTCAAAACTGGTCACATTTGGAAGCACTCGAATCTCATAAGACAAGTACAGTAGTCAGACTGGGTTACATAGGTTTGTGCAATGGTCAAAACATCATGCCGACTCTGCCCATAGCAAAGCTCAAGCCACACTTGTGAACGAGCCAAAAGCACAAGGCCATCACGTCATCTCAAAGCAAAGATCCACGATCTTCAAGCACCCACTCTCCTCTCGCCAATCCAACATGCCCGCAGCACATCCATCCCCACCATTCCTCCCGACATCATCTCCAACAAGTCCAACAGCTCTGATATCCTCCCTCCTCGCCACACTCGCCTCCATCTCCGCGTCCACCACCACCGACTTCCATCACGGCTCCACCGCCTCTGCGACTACCACCGCTCTCTACCCCACCAACGCGCAAACCCCATCCCAGCTCCTCCCAGAATCAACGCGTCCCCTGCTCCTAACCCTCCACGTCCTCTTCCCGCACGCCTTGCTCGACGCGTTGGATCTGTTGGATAGAGGACTTGTTGTGAAAGTGCTTGTGCACGGTGATGGTGACGGCGACCGAGAAGCAGAGATTGGGGACGCGACTACCGACGAGAAAGGCGTCACGATGACGAAATGGCGCGTCCTCTCTTCACAGACGGCGCCAGGGAGTGAGTATCGTGGCGAGTATCACGGACGACGTGGCCGGCGGGAATGGAATGGCATCGGGGGTGGTGGATATGGTAATGGAAACGGAACTGGGCACGGTGATCGAGGCACTTCCGGAGGGAATTGGAGGGAGCGAGGCCACGGGTATGCCTCACAGCATGGGCGTCACGACGATGAGCATGACGACAGCACAGAGAGGCCGACGGGGAATGCGAGGATGGACTTGGAGATGGAGACGGAGATGGGCATGGCGACGAGCTATACGGTGGCGTTGCGGGCTTGGAATTGCTCGTGTCCTGCGTTTGCGTTTGCCGCGTTTACAGGGGGAGGTGCCAGCGCAGCGTCTTCACTCTTTGCTAATTCTGCCACAGCTGCAGCACTGGGACGGAGTGGTGGCTGTGGACGTGGCCATGCAGAAGAAGGTTCTGACGCGGATGTGGCTATGGACATGAATATGGACATGGATGTGGACACCGCAACCACCAGCGACCTCTATCCACCAAATATACCCTTACCTCGCACTGCCGACTGGACCCGCAAAGAAGCGCTGTGGCAACGTCTGCATAACTCGCAAGGACGAGACAGCACATCCAGCCTTCTCCAGCTGCCTTTTGGCGGCCTCGCTGTGTCATCGACATCGAGCTCGACAGCCACTGCGACGACCGCTGCGAACTCTGCAAACGCTGACTTGAACTTGCTGGAGGGTGCCGTAGGTTCTGAGACAGCTTCGTTGCCACCAGCACCAGCCTCTTCCTCCGAATCTCAAGCTCTCCCAGCAACATGCAAACACCTCCTTGCAGCTCTGCTCGCGTCCAAGTGTCCCGAGCTATTTGGACCCTTTCCGCAGACTCAATCCGGAGATGGCAGCATGGGCACAAATTTTGGAAGGCGTGGCGTCGTGCTACGGGAACTGCGCGGGCAAGCTGAAGCAGCAGGTTGGGCCGTGATTGAGATGACGATACCATGATGCCCCAACTACGAAAGAAGTAGAACTGAGAGTCTATCTCCTCGCCATCCAAACGGCAACCACGATAACAATCACTCCCACAACCCCAATCGCCAAATGCCGCGGGGCCCTCACCACCTTCGGCTTGGACACCACCTCCGCCTGCCTAACCCTCCACTCCTCCGTCCACTTCCCAACCGGAAACTCCTCTCCCTCGGGGGGTGTACCTCCTCACCCAACCACTGACACAACGGCACCTACCCATCCATCCTGCACAGTCCCATCCAACCGCTCCCTCCCCTGGCCTCTACACGCCGCCACTACAGCCGCACAGTACGCATGACACGCCTCTTGAACCTCCATCTTCCTGCGTCCCCGTGCTACGCCTCCTGGACCGTGCCGTACCTCCCTGTTCGCCCACCGAAACTACTGACCACCCAGAACCTCTCGGCATCAAAGCAGCTCAGGACGAACGTGCTCCGGGCTGGCGCCGTAGCTTCAATCGTGGCTTCCCAGCTAGCTGCCCACACAGCAACATCGCCTCGCGGCGCGACGCCGGTTCAGAATCACGTGGGCGTGCGGGCAAGCAGAGAGGAGTTCGGGGGCGAAAAGGGCCATTGGGAAGTCGGTGGTGCAGTCGCCGTCGCCATCGCCGAGGATGGCGTCGAGGTCGGCTGTGGTGCGTGCGGGTGCGGTGCGGTCCCTCGAGAGGGTAGATACGATGGAGGAGAGAGCGGGCTAAGGGTTCAAGAGGACATCCTCGGCAACTTTGCAGCAAGCTTCCTTGTTACAGTACTGTCGTTTGTCTTTTGACTTGTCAACGGCCTCTCGAGCGTTCCTGATTGAAGGCTTCTTATACAGATGGTCCAGGCCCCTCGAGGTGATTCGGCCTGGTGAAGCGCCATGCAACACTGATTACTAGCACGAACCGGTGAGCCTATTCAATGCTGACAGCATACAGTTCCGGCTATGACCTGCTACTGTCAGATCACTTTAGTCAACTTCGTGCGGGGCGAGTAGGTCTGAAGAATGCTCGAGCTGCTGCTGAAGTCACTACGAGTACATAATGAAGTATATGAAGTTGATGAGTTGATACTTATACACGGTAATGGGTCGTAGCTGTTGACTAGCGTTCGAGGTGGGGTTGCGACGTGCGACGTGCAGGAGACAAGGCACTCATTGCGATCTTTCACTAAACACTGTTCATCTTGGGGCGAGGGACGAGCGTGTCTAAATTCGTCACCTCGCCACCATTCGATAACATGTCCTGTCAGACTGCGGTACAGACAGTAAGGTAGTAGTGTGAACATGATACAGCAATGTACGAATTCAATGCTGTGGTACACAGACACTAAAGATCTCGGTGGCAAGCCGTGCAAGACGATGGCTGGGCATGCACTGTTGCTCATGATAGCTACCTCTCCTAATCTTAGGCACGAAAAGTGCTATAACAACGAAACGCAAAGTGAGTGTGGCGTGCTGGCTCCATGGCCAGACACAAAAGCAAAACAAGAAAACTTCGACCTCGCACCAGGACCACACTCGTCGATCAGTCTCGTGTCCTTCAGTCCCCGCGCATGTGTGTATGCCCTCCTCATGACCTCGCTTGCCTGCCTCGGAGCAACCTGCGAATCGAAGTCCAGGACTGTATGTTCAAAGTGCTGCACGTACTCTTCACATCCTCGGTAGCATGGTAAGCGCCAGCAGTTGGATTGACGACCCTACTCGCTGTTGTGACTGCAGCCTGTTTTTGAGCACAGTAGCTACCTCGGACTGTCGACACACAGAGTCCGAGGGATCTGTGTCATGCATCATCGGCGGTCGGCTATCAGCATAGATGCCACGTAGGAGCCTGAGCACCTTATTGATGTCATCTGATGATATGCTTGTTCATGAGGAAGGTTCAAGGTCTTTCACCTTGGTCTCCATGTGCTCATCAGTCATAGCCACCAACATCAATCTGGCTCGCAAACGATGTGCTCACACTCCTGGAGTCGTCATCGCCCGCGCCAGAGCGGAACCCATTGGCAGGACGATCGTTCGCCTCCATGAAGCGCTTCAAGCGATCAGATTGACTCAAGCTCTGCGTCTTCTGCACGTCATTGATGCTCAAACCAGCCAGTCCAGCACCGAGGCTGACTCCGCCCTGACCAATACCACGGCCATCCACAGTGCTAGCATTGGCCTCGGTAAGTTCACTGGCAGCAACAGATTCACCGGCGACACTTTGCGAAGACGCGCCGTTTCTCATGCCGCGACCGTTGGCACCACGACCTTGCTGGGGAAGGGTGGGCCAGGTCTCCGCGAAGCCGCCGAACATCTGGGGATAGTTGGATGAGCCGCCGCTGACGCCAACACCGCCCATAGATGATTGCACTGAGGAGACGTCGTCGGGAATGTAGCCAATGACAGACTGGTCTGCATAGCCTTGACGGCCTGGAGGTGCTCCATTCATGCCGCGCATGCTTCCGGCACCAGGCATACCGGCGCCTCCACGCCCCTGATAAGCCATCTGGTAGCGTTGTGGCCCACGATAAGTCTGCTTGGGACGGCTGAACTGAAGGAGAGATACCTGCAAGTTTGACAGGGGACCTTCGACAAGGCAGTTGCGCTCTTTGAAGTGCAGCAACAGGAAGTGCCATAGTGGATGTTTAGCCAGGACTTTCGGATTGCCTAAGATGACGAGACCGTACTTGGCACGAGTGAGAGCGACGTTGAGACGACGTGGGTCGCTCAAGAAACCGATGCCTTGATGATCGTTGGAACGAACGCAAGACAGGACGATAAAGTCCTTTTCACGACCTTGGAAGGCATCAACCGATGCAACCTCAATCTCCTTGTAGGTTTCCTTCTTGAGAGTGCCATTCGTCTGCATGGAGTTGACGACGTAGCTACGTTGACCCTCATACGGAGTGATGATACCGATATCCTGCGATTTGACACCAGCCTTGAGGAAGCGAGTGACGATCTTCTCAACGTTGAGTGCCTCAGTTCGGTTGAGATAAGACGTTCCGGAAGCAGAAATCTCCTCATTGCCCAGATTCGACCAAAACATCATCGGGCTGTCAACGACAGGCCAGGGAAAGTCAACATCACGACGAAGACGCTGCTGAGTAGTGACGCCGTTCTGCAGGGAACCCTCGTAGAACATGTTCGAAGGGAATTGAGACAAGCATGGATGCATACGGTACTGGACCTGGAGACGAATGGGTGCACATCCCAGAATGACTAACCGCTCGAACAAGGACTGATTGAGACCGGCCTTGGCAGCCTTTTTGCTCATGATGACGGGTCCAAGCTGCTGATGATCTCCCACCAAGACTGCTTGCTTACAACCAAGAACAAGTGGGATCATGCACTCGGGCTCGGCAGACTGAGTAGACTCATCGATCAGGACCGTTCTGAACTTCATCTTGGATAGACGAGGGTCACCCGCTCCAACACAAGTACAGCAGATAACGTCCGCATTGCTGAGAATCTCGCGCTCAGCAGCACGAGTCAAAGACTTGAACTTCTTCTCGTCTTGACTAGACAATTCTCCGAGCTCGGACTTGAGCTGGTTGAGCTTATTCAACTCAACATTTGTGTCGTTCATGCGGACTTGTTCGTGTAGTGAAAGGAAGCCGACAGAGGACTCGACATCTTCTCGCGACTTTGCTGTGACTCTCACAGCCTTGAGACCAGTACGATGTATGCGCTCACAGAGTTGATCGACGGCAACGTTAGAAGGTGCACAAACAAGCACCTGCCCACCATTGATCTTTGCGAGGTGATAGATGATCGTGGCGGAGGTCACAGTCTTACCAGTACCGGGAGGACCTTGAATGAGTGATAGTGGCATCTGTAGCACGCTCTTGACGGCGTTGATCTGACTGGCGTTGAGATCGGGAAGTCCTGGGACACTGAACTTCTTCGGAAGTTGCGTCTTCATAGGTGCCGCAGCAACCTCGTGTCCAAGTAGGCGATGAAAGATATAGCCAGAAACACTCATTTCGTCGAGCGCAAAAGTCTTCATAGCGTGCTGCATGCGGTCAAAAGAGGTTGCTTTCCACACGTAATCTGCTGTAAAGTTGTGTGTACACTCCGTAGGTGCTGACTTGAGGTCACCCTTGGCGCGCAGCTCGATTGTGACCTCGTCCGACTGATTGTTGGGGATCTTGATGACATAGCCCACGCCCTCCCAGTGTGGTCTCAACTCTCCAGTGTAACGGATCCTCATCTCATCGCCGACCGCAAGCTTAACATCTCCGAGCTCCAGCTTTGGAAGTGTGAAACTTGCAAGATGCTTGTTGTTCAATCCGTAGTCCCAGCGGACGACGAGACCGTCTTGTGACTGGGATTCCTTCAATTTGCGATCGTAATCGGCCTCAATCTTGACTAGCGGCCCAAAGACATTCTGGTATTGGTAGGCGTCCTTGTAGGCAAGCTGAACTGGAGCGGGCTCGTCATCAATCCCCACACCCTGCTCGAGATCAGCGACAGTCGCGCCTTGGTTGTCCTTCCACATCTCTTCAAGCTTGGCTATCATTTGCGGACTGAGGTGACGTGCGCGCAATTGCTCCTGGTCTGAGGGAGGCTGCACAAGCCAGGCGAGAAATGAGCGGTCCTCGATCAATGGCTGCCAGCGTGTAGTATCCCAGTTCATGTCCTTAGACGAAGGCTGCGAAGCACAAGGCGAGCGACAAAGCAAGACCACCACAGTATCGGACTTTGCAGGAATGAAACCAAGAAGAAAGACATTCTTAGTGCCGCAACTGTAGCATTCGAGGACCGTGTCTCCGAGTGTTGAGAGCGGGTGTAACTGAACCTCCTTATGACGAGCGCGTACCAGATGATTGACAATATGCGACGAAGAGGTATTGCCACGAGCGCTGCAGAACCATTTGGTACAAGCCAGACACTTTACGACACTGCTAGAGTTGTGAATCCCACAGTACCTGCCCCAGCGAAACAAAGAGGTCAGCTAATGTTCTCCTCTTGCTTGTACCAGCCCTGCACTCTTGGAAGACCTACGCGCAGGCGTGCGGTGGCAGTTCAATCTCCTCCTCCTGCTTCCCATTAATCTTGTTGCCTCCATTCATAGGCTGACTGATCAGACTCTCCATATCATCGTCATCGTAGAGATCTGTCTCTTCTTCATCATCTCCTCTTCTACGTCGAGCCCCGCTCGAGATGTGTGCTGCAAGTCCGTTCGCGCCTAGCACGCTCTCGTCTGCGTCGATGGTTGAGACATCGTCGCTAGCGTTGATAGCAGCCGCGCTGTCGGACACGATATGATTACCTAGACTGTTGAAGGCCTCGGCCATGGCGTCTGTGCGCGGATCCGTGAGATCTTGCGCGCCTGGTGGAAGGTGTGTCCTGCAACTCTATTATCAGTTTTGGATCCGAAGAAACACCCCTCGCACATCCGCACGTGTCAAATATGTCGGGCAAGTGGCGGTCACTCGAGGCTGGATCAGCAAGGGATATTGAGGGACAAGATCATATACACATCTGCACCAGGGGTTGGGTATGAGTGTTTAAGTGAGTGTGATTATTTTGTTCTATCTACATATCCGAAGCATCAATCTCCGCTTAAAGCACAAATCGACAGAAACTGCATAGCCTAGTCTACACGCTTGCTTTTCAGTATTATCTGCAAAGGGAAAGAAAAAGGTCCCTGCGCCATCCTGACCAGCTGGTCTGCTTTTCAGGCAAGATCCTGTTCGCAGGCCTGTTCCGTAGACTCCCTGACATGCTCAATCGTCTTCATCATAATTCCATCGCCATGCACTCAAACGTGTTGCCAAGAGCTCCTATTTCCAGCTGTACATGTGATAGCAGCTCAGGAAGAGCTCTTGATGCCATTCCTGTTGCTGAAGAACATGACGCCCTTGTTCTCACCCTCAGCTCCTGCGTTTGGCTCGACCCACTGGCATCTCCTTGAGTTCGTATAAAGGCTCTTGACGAAACCAAACGCGCCACCACGAGTGTCGCTACGGTAGTGGCGTCCCATGATCGGCTTGACAGCCTCGGTAGCCTCGCCAGCGTGGTAGAATGGGATGGTGCTGATGTAGTGGTGCAGGACGTGAGACTCAATGATGTCGTGGAAGAGGTAGGGACCAATTGGCCAGAAGTTGCGGTCGATAGTCGCAGCGGCACCACGAGTGAATGTCCAGGAGTCGGACGTGTAGTGTGGAAGAGACGGATCAGTGTGCTGGAGGAAGGTAATGGCGACTATGATGAGGTTAGCAAATCATTCATGACATGCGCATAGAAAGGACGTACCGAGCCAGTGGTTGACCCAGAGGTAAGGAATGAAGTACCAGACGAGCATGTTGACCCAGCCGAACTTGTTGCCAAGAAGGTACAGGATAGTACCGGTAATCGCGATGCCGAGGTCACTGAGCAGGATCAACTTCTCATCCTTCCTCTCGTACAGAGGGCTAGATGGGATGAAGTGGTTGACACCACCGCCGAAACCGTTGTGCTTGCCAACACCCTTGCCCTCGGGCTGCTTCTCGTGCTTGTCATGGCCAGTGACGTTGCTGAGGATATATGCAGGCCAGCCGACGAGCTGTTGTCCGATGAGGTGAAGGAGAGAGGCGATCGGGGCATCCTCGGTGAGCTCGTCGAGCTCGTGAGCGAGCTTGCCAAGACGAGAAGCGTAGATCTCTTTTGTGGGAGGGTTGAAGACCATGTCACGGTCAAGATTGCCGGTGGCCTTGTGGTGCTTGCCGTGGGAGATCTTCCACGAAAAGTATGGGACAAGAAGTGCAGAGTGAAGGACCCAGCCAACAGAGTCGTTGATGGCCTTGGAAGGAGAGAAAGATTGGTGACCGCACTCGTGTGCAAGAACCCAGACACCAGTGCCGAAAAGACCCTGAAGGAAAGTGTAGCCAGCCCAGAGAGCAGCACGAACAGGCATGCTTGATATCGTCTCGGGAGTGACATAGTTGTGGAAGATGTAGAATGTGGTAGCCAGGCAGGCGATGTCGCGAGCGACGTAGGACATGCCAGTGACGGCAGACCTCTCGAAGCAATGAGCAGGGATCGCATCACGAAGCTGCTTGATGGTGTAGTCAGGAATGACGAATTCGTTGCCGTATGCGTCCAGGAGTCCGGTCTTGGGCTTGAGATTGTCGGTCTCGGAGACCTCCTCCATTGAGGAAAGAGAGCTGGACGAGGGCGAGTGACGTGGAGTTTCTGATGGACTGTCTGCCGGAGAGGTAGAGGCGGAGGACGTTTCCTCAACCTCAACCTCGAATGCGGATTTACGCATGGTAGGACCAGTGCGAGGTGGTAGAGCTGTTGCTAACGTGGCGGCCATGGTATTGGATATGCTGGGCGCGAGCTGAGGTGTGGTGCTCAGAGTTTGTGGAAATTCACAGGAATGTCTGAGGACTTTCTCTGAGTGAGAGTGTAGTGCGCCTAACGGTGAGGCTGTCGAGCGAAGAAAGGATTGTAAGACAGTGGCGTCGGGTGTAAAGAACGAGGGAAGATCAAGATGCGGGATGAGGTGAGAGGCGATGTGAGAAAAAGAAAGAAGCAATGGAAGGAGAAAGCAGGGTCCAGGTTCGCGGCTAGTCTCCCCACCACGAAAACACTGGGGAGAGGTGTTTTGATATCGTAATGATGTTATTTAATGCCTGTCGAATAATCTACTAAAACACGTCTGAACTACTCGCCAGCTCCTCCTTCCCTGCGATCAGACTCCAGTACTACACCATGTGTGCGTGCATACTATAGCCATTGAGCAAGGTGGCCAGAATGACGCAGCCACGCGGTGAACTCGATTCCCAATGCACAAGGCTCAATATGCAGGTGAACAAGGCAAGGGCTTCCCCGCAGCGCAAGTGCTTGGCAGAGGCGAATCCCGCCGAGATTCGGAGTAGCGTGGTCCGCTGAAGGCAAAGTGTCAACGTGTCACTGATGACGAGCAGGGGAACGCGATTTGATTGTGACTGAAGTCAAGCCTGCTGCTTTTGACGCTATGTAAACCTTGTTACACCATAGACTCATACCCAAAGCTCATTGAGCTGATCATACAAGACGGCGCTCTGCGCAAGAAGACAAGTTATGGAAATACCAGCTGCCATTGTCTGGGCGACAACTTGAGGCATCGTGAGAGTGAAAGAGTGATTCGACACTTGAGGTCGCGTGGACAAATTGGCGCAGATGAGAAGAAGAGAAAGCTCAGACGTATGGAGCAACAGTAGTCTACTCCATGTCAACATCTGTTCAACTCCAAACCTGATACATCAATGACTTACCTGAAGTGCAATGAACTCGCACTCATCACCAAAGTCTGGGAGGAGGCCAGCGTACTCGTAGTAGAAGAGTTGGTAGATCTCGTCGTCCATCTCACAGATGATGAAGCCGTTGACATAGCCAGAAGGAACGCGCTGGTACAAGCCATAGTTTGCAGAGTGACCACCACCGATGAGGTACCAGCCGTGACTTGTCTCCTGGAAGACCTCAGCGGCAGTGGCAGTCTCGTTCTCGTTGCGGAAGATGAAGGATTGAGCTGAGAGAGTGGAATTGCTGGTCACGTTGCGAAGACCGCCGACGCCACCAAGGAGGTAGGGTTCTGAATGGACGTCAGTTGTGCGTCGAAGAAGAGCATCAAGCGCACTCACCATTGTAGTCATTTGTGCCAACGGAAGCAAGGGTACCGTTCTCGAGAGTGAGTAGTGCGACGGGGGAGGAAAGATCGACGACAACAAAGGACGCAGGATCGCTCGAGAGCAATTGGATGTTGTGGCCGTTGTACTTGGGATTGTTGGCGCGTACAGAGACGAAGAAGGCTTGTCCTTGAGTGTCGAGAAGGCTGAGAACGTCAGTATCCGTGTGATGATGCAAAAGATCACAATTCTGTACTCACATTCCAGAGTAGCTGGCTGTCTTTCCAGAGACGGTCGGCAGCTCAGCAATGGGAAGCCCACTAGTCTCGTTGACAAGACCGTTGATGATGCCGATGTCAGGACTTGCGATCACTGAGGTCGCGATGAGGAGGACGGCGAACACAAAGGTCTTCATCTTGCTTGAGAACATGATTGATTGAAGCAAGGTGTCAAATGACGACACTAAAGAGTGCGGAGATATGCAAGTGATCGTGGTGAATTGTGAAAAGAGTGTGTATGAAGAGAGTGTGAATTGTTGTGTGTGTGACAGTGAGAACAAGATGGAGGATGGAAGATGGGATTGAGGAAAGATATATATGAGAGAGAGGAAAAGGTCACGCGACTTTTCACTGCATCGACCACAACAAGGATCTTTGCGAGTAAGCGTTACACGGCAGCGTCATAGGCGGAGGCCTATCCAATGAAAGGCCTTCTCTGTGCGCCAAGATCGTCGCAGATGAAATTGAAGGAGTCGTTTCAGATCCCGGAAGTTGTCGTTTGAAAAACCTGAAACGCCAAACGACGAACTGGCCGCAGATCTAAACGCTAAAAGTCTGAAGTGTTGGCGACACGATTACTCCCTAGGATCTTGTGTGATGTCTTCACTAAGCTGATTGTATTGTAATGACAGGGCTGATACCTCTGAAACTCTGCTAAATATCCTGTTCCAGATAGGTGACAGTTCGGATACTTTGCTAGCCATGATATGGTGATCGATGCACGCCGTACATATCTATTCTGCAGACGCGTAAGGCAGCGTGTATCATTCGCTGATGAGTAGCAATGTAGTAGCAATGTCAGCAATTCGGGACACGTCTCTCTCTCTTCCAGCACAACCACCAGCTCATTCGTCTCTAAAGATCCATCTGCCATCTCCTCTGATGGCTTCGCGATATATCTCAGCAACCCTGTCTCTTTCCTTCTTCTCTGCTTGGCGCCGAATCTCCTCCTCTTCCTGCGTGCTTGGAAAGTCCGCATTCCAGAAACCTGGCGGAGTCGCGCTTCGCACCCACGATGCTTTGTGTCTGCCATGCTTTTGGGCAAACTGCTCAGCTTGTGCTTGCTCAAGCATGTTCTTCACTTCGTCTGCGGTCATTCTCTTCAGGATGCCTTTCGCATTTGTACCAAGATGACGTTCCAGCACTCTCTGTTCAGCAGCAATATCTTCATCAGTGTCCCATAAACTTGGACGTGGCGCGGGGAGAGCACCGCCAATCTCGACAACTTTGCGGAACTTGTTGCCGCAGCAGTCAGGTCGAGTACAGCCGGGCAAGCATTGCCGACGATCACTGGTGCGAATGACTTCGGAAAATGCAAAGTCAAGCCCGTCGTTATATTTTGGATTGATCTTGAAGTCACAGAAGTTGAGACTCCCTAAAGGCTGTGCGCGGAGAGGCTCCAACTGCCTTTCGTCTTCTGGTTCATCAAACGTGTCTCGCACTTCTAGTCGAGGTTTCTTGCGCTCGGGACTTCGAGTGCGTGGTGGACTTTTAACTCGCCTGGATCGAGAAGAGGCAGAAAGCGCGGGCTTCTGTGCCGAAGGACCTTCCAGCATGTTCTGTATCCGAGGCGGTTTGCAAGTCATGGATATCTCCCGTGCAACTTCAGAAGGCCGTTTCTTACGACCTTGATCTCCATCTTCAGCAAGAGCAGCTATTCGCGACACGTTGCTTCGTGGTTTATTCATTGTCGCAGAAGCCTTGTTACTGCTCGCGGAAACTACAGTCCGTCGGTTGGAGCTTATTGGCTGAAGGATGCGCGAATGGACGAGTGGTGAGTCGAGCATGGTATCGTCCTCTTCGTTCGAGATGTTGCCACGCCATTCTTTCTTGACTCGTCTTTGGGCAGTATCCTGACCGGCACCACGACTCAGCTGTGCCTCAAAACTTTGGCTGATGATTTGTTCAATGTCTGCTTCAGGTGGCAGACTTGAAGAACGTAGGACACTAGAATCCAGTGGAGCTTGATGATAATAGATTGGAGCGCCTTGAGAGGTGGATCGTATTTTTTGCAGATGATATTTGCGAGGAGTCAGTACTGCTCCAGGAATACTGTCTAAGTCGTCAATGCTATGCTCGGGTCGCAATCGAGATATAGAGGCTCGAGTAAGGCCTTCCACGAAGGGCTCCTCCTTGATATGCAGTGGAGTCTCTGAAGTCATGCCATCGTGCTCATGTAGCATGTTTTGCTTGAGTGTGTTTCTGAGATTTGCTGGCTGCTCACGTCTCCGCTTCAACACACGTTCCGATACCACTACTGGTTCGTCTTCGTCGCTTTCGAGATGATAATGCGTCTCCGTAGCAGGTGTACTTCGTTCTCTAATAGTCTCACCTTCAGTTGACTGCGTCGACTGGAGCGATGGTGGCAATTGCGACTCATTCGGTCTCGGGTCGGTTAGACTGGCCAATGAGAGATCAGCCATCAGTGTAGCATTATTGGTCTGTTGTATAACAGCCGTGGGAGTAGCCACCTGGGCTATGGCGATCGACGTAACTGGCGCACGCTGAATCTGTGGCTGAATTGCTCGTGGTGTAAGACCATCGACCATTGAGTGTTCGCTGTTGAAGGAGACCTGTGGTCGAGAATATGGTCTGACATCACTGGGGCCATCAAGAGCGCGAGCATCAGCTGGCCGAAGGACTTGATCCATTGGCATGCCCTCAATGCTGCGGATCGGCATATCTTGCATCGGTGTGTGACAGCGACGTTCCCCAGCCTCCTCGCTTGGGCTGCCTAGAGGTTCAACGTCAACTGAACGGCCCAAGCGACTTATGTTGGCCTTTACGGGGCTCGATTGCCTGGACATTGTGGATGGTGTATCAACGTCGAATGCAGCCCTTGAACCTGCTTGGGCAGTTGGTGTCGAGGAAGTCCGTAGCTCGGGAGGAAGCTCTGCACGTTGCATGGTTCCTTTCGCAAAACTTGCGTCGGCGAAGACCTGCCATCCTCTGATATTTTCCTTCGCTCTTTGATACTTCTCTTTCTCATCAAGCAATCTCCTTCTGAACATGTCCAAAGTAGCTTGCAGCTTCCCCGCTTGACACTTCATATTCCCGTGTCGTTTTTCGGTCTCGTGATATTTCTCCATCAAGTGCTGGTATTGTTCGTATGGCACAGTTGCCGGTCTCTCAGCATCAAGTAGATCCTCCAATTTCCTCTTGTCCTCCTGCAGCTCCATGTTCTCGTGCTCGAGCCCAATCGCATGTGTAAGCCTTTGCCTCAGCTGCTGGTTCTCGGACTTGAATTCATCTAAAACCCTGGCATGTTCGATGTCCTCTGCGGCGATTGTCAGGACTGGCAATGGGAATAGCAATAGTACCAAAGACTCACTCTGCTTCAACCGCTCCTCGAAGCCCGTCTCGATCTCCCTCATCACCTGCCACATAGGCGTGGCAGGGCTCACTTCGATCTGCGCAGCCATTTTACGATTGCGCACCCATGCGCTGCTGCAAGTGCTTGTTCAATGAGTCCCGTGCCTTTCGACGGAAGACGCGGTCCGCTTACGCCTGATCACGTGACGACATCCAATCGAGCGGCAATCACGACCGCCGCCACAATCCGTCGCATTAACATAACAGCCTCACTCGGCATGGTGAAGCGTGTGGCCGAGGATGGGCAGGTCGCAGCTCGTCCTGCGAAACGTTCACGTCTAGACCACGACTCATTGAGCTCCCTCAGCGACGAACTTGTCCTGCGTATCTTCTCGAGCTTCTCAATACAGGAACTAAACTTATGCCAACGAGTCTCTTCACGATTCCGCACTTTAGCCGGAGACTCGCAACTCTGGAGAGATGCCTATCACAGAAGATTTGTACAGCCGCGTTTGGAACGCATAGCACGTCGCAAGAGCACAAGAAGCGCGGAGGTGAACGCCGGATCGAGATGGGCGCGCTGGCTGGATGAGGGTGACTTGGTGCGCAGAGGGCGAGACACAAACTGGAAGCGGCAGTATAAGATTAGGCATAACTGGGCAAGAGGTGCTTGCGATGTGAACGAGATTCCAGTCGATATACAGGCGCCGCTGCCGATGCTGCTAGCAAGACTCCTGGATGGTATTGTTTACACTGTCGATGTACACAACGGATTGCGCGCGTGGTCATATAAAGACGATGAAAGGCTTCTCGCCACTGTTGCTGCAAGAGTTGCCAGAGATGCAATACCAACGTCAATGGCAGTACTGGCTGAGGACGACAGTACAAGACACAGAATCGCGATTGGATACGATGATGGTACATTCTGTATGTACCACTTCGGAAAAGATTCTGTGGCATTCCGGCACGAGCATACATGCCACCAAGCTTTGGATGGTGCAATAACAGCTCTGGCTCTTTCGTCTCAATATCTCCTTTGCATGACCCAAACCCAGCAGCTATCTCTTTTTCGTGTGCCAACACGGATAGGACACGATGATGATTTAGCACCATTATTATTGAGTTCCCTCAAGTCGCAAACTGCTTGGCCACCTCTATCTCTCAGCTTGCGTATGCGCGGCGGCGATGTGCTTGCCTCTATAGCTTACTGTATGCCGACATACACTGCTGGCTGGACTACTGGCATCCAAGAACTTCTCTTCTCCGAGAGCGGCATTATGTTAGAATCACGACTTGCGTCAGCAGCTGGGCTTGGCTTCTCTTCACTGGCTCGAGATCCTGGGCCTGCTTCGTCTCAGAATAGTCCGCGGAGGATGACAGTACTACCGAGTCCAGAGACTGTACAGTCGAAACCTACATCCGTGTCGTATTCACATCCGTACCTGCTGGTATCACATTCTGACAATAACATGACACTATACATGGTCACTTCTACGAAGTCACAATTATCGCTTGGTGCTGGACGTACGTTATGGGGCCACACATCAAGTATATTCAACGCGCATGTTGGTGGAAGAGGAAAGGCCGTCTCCGTCAGTGCTCGAGGCGACGAAATCAGAGTCTGGGAGCTCGAAGGCGGGCTCTCTAGACGAGATACATCTGGCGAGAATATGGAAGAGAGCATACAGATCACGCCAGACAAGCGGAAGGAGAAGACTTCTCAGCTGACTTCACGCGCAGCCAGTATGGCACATGGAGGAGAGCACGTGAGCCTGCTTGTCGGGCTTGACGCTACTTCGATACCACTTACTCGTGGCTGGGTTGGCCTGGACGACGAGAGTGTGGTTGTTCTGCGCGAACGTGAGCACGGTTTACAAGCTTTGACAGTTTTTGATTTTTCCTGATAGCTAATTCATATAATGCGACACGAATGGACGATTTATGACATCTACAAATATTCTTCGCTGCCAGAACAATGCACCAGCTCAAATAAGGGTTGGCATGCAGTTCAGCCTTCTTTCTTCAGCCCAGCTGATGTTTCAGTCGTCCCAACAATGTGTCAGCCAGGAATTCCCGTAAGCGCTATCATAAGTATTCAGCAATCCTCTTTGATATAAGACTCGCTGCAGTGTGGAGTTCCTGCACAGCATATCAAACGACTCTTGCATACTCTACAACATTTCCCAATCAGTATGGGCTCCATTGAATGCACAAAGAGCAATGCTTTTTCATGGAAGAAGGTGGCAGAAGGTCACTGGGCTGGCCCTCTTGTGGGCATGGAGCCTGTCTGTTTCTACTTATCGACAATCTCACCGCCTTGTAAGTCCAAGGACGTGAGCACTTTGTCATCTATTCCACCATCAAGGTTGAAACTCCACTTGAACTTGAAGTCGAAGACATCGAATTTGCATGGAAGAATCTAAGATAAGAATAACCAGGGCCTGCCACTATTGCTGATGCAACGGATTGGAGTGTACACTATCGCGTAGCAGACGAGGCTGCTCTCCGAGGTCGGGTCTCGAAGACGGTTTGAGTGTGCCCAAAGGTCCGGCAGCTCAGGTCTGCCCAACATTTAAACCAGAACACACGGCAACTATTTACTAGCCACAGAATCCAATGAACTCATATTTCGTCTGCCACACTGGCAAGTCGATGATACCGGATCATGGCTTCTGTGGGACGCTTGCCTCGAGAAACTCTGCAACGTGAAAAGTGCCACACAGCTCAAACAGGGCGAGGAGGTGTCAAATGTCAAACAGTTTATCTACACTTTTGGTGATGGGCTGCGCTTGACCTTATTGCTATAATGAAGCTGCTCAGATTGGCAGGATGATTCGGTGAAATCCGATGGCAGTCATGGCACAAGTGAGATCCTGAAGCAGGGACTAGGACTGTAGGCCGAGCCGGGTAGTAGTACAGCGTGGCATGAGATCCTGTAGAAGGCCATTGTAGATGCGTCAGCTTCTCCTCAATTGCTAGCACTAATGCATCTTTCAACTCGATCGCGAATCTGCACATCATATAGCAAGACGCCATGGCTATCAGCCTCGTTCGCATGGCTTGCACCAAATAGGCTTAGTCCATGAGTCTCCGACAGCCGTCTTCGACGCAAGCGGAAGCCGAGCGGAGAAGGGGGGAGCGAGAGACAAAACCTGGAGAGGCCGGGAGACCATTGCGCGGAGGCGGCAGCAGCGAAGGCTGAAAGTAGAATATACACGGAATCATGTTGTCACGATATAGGCTTACAGACCGTCATCTGACATGTCACTGGTCGTGATGGCAGAGGTGTGTGCAATGTGGCAAGATGCCACTGCCTTGCTCAGCAGGCCTGTACACGAGATAATGGTGATTATGATGATGAGATAAGGTCCAAGGACATCGTGTGCAAAGGAGTGGTGTTTAATGTTTACGGAGATCGAACCTGTGATCATCAGGGGACGGAGATCAGACGAGGACGGCACGGCAACACTGAACAACCTTGGATATTTGTACTACTAGGAGTATTCCAATACATCTGATGCGCTGTAGCAACCCCCGTGAGCCGAAGGCAGCGCGATATAGAGTCAATCGTCCGACAGCCCTCTTCTCTCAATCTTTCTCTAACATTCCGGCCTCCTCATCACTCATCTGGCGACCTGCTCCTTCCCCAGGATTCTTCCGGCGATCTCATCTCAACTATCACACGCGCCTAACTCTGGCGAGCCTTTTTGTCTCTGCTGCCTAAGCATCCAGTCACATTTTGATCAGTACCTTTTCCAACCACAAGCCTGCTTCTTCACCCACACTACAATGTCAACATCGTGAGGAGTCTCTTCAGGCTCTTCTTATCTATACTCGGACCGACACTCAGTAGTTCACGGTTCACGCGCGCCCCGTCTCCACCAGCTCGTTCACGAAGTGGTGACAAACAGAAAGGGTCCACTGAAAAGTCCACGATACAGACACTTCGAGAACTGCTCCGTGCGGCGCTCTTGCCTCATGCCGTTGCTCGGTCTTCCCTTGCCAGAGTCAGAGTCGGAGTCTGCTATTCACCACATCCACGATCCTCGTTTACACAATCAATACCAACACCAGCCAGAACAACCTCCGCATAACCAGGAACATCGCAAGAGCAGTCAGACCCAAATCTCCGGACTAGGAAGGTCCGCTATACTGAGCAGCATGTCTGCGAAGGAATATGCACTTTCTCAATCGGACATTCCATCCTCTCCAGAACTCCCTCCTATCAGTGACAATATCGTTGGCGGCATGGAACAGCTCAAGGTCGTCCCGGATACAAGAGCACTGAGTGTGGGCGAGAAGCCAAGCTCAATGCGTCGTCGCGTCACGGAAGAAAGAGTAAACTTTGCAGGAGATGTGAAAGATAGCGCGAAGCCGAGACCTGTTCCTCACGGGCAGGTACAGGAAAGCCCTGCTGGAAGCCCAGTTGGAAGTCCAAAGCAGGCTTTGAACGATACCCCTGCTACTACTGCTCCGAGCAGTCCGAACATGTAAGTGCTTCATGATGCACATGGCGTGGTGGTACAATGTTTCTGACTGTCACATACAGCCTTCCAAAGCGACAGAACTCTGTTGAGAAAGTCCGCGTCCGACACCCTACGACTCTCGACATACCTGGTCTCACCAAGTCTGCAGTATCACCAGACGGACGGATCGCGCAACGAGATTTGGGCGCCAAATTGGTCATTGTCATGGTTGGACTGCCCGCGCGTGGAAAGAGTTACGTTACCAAGAAGATGGCAAGATATCTGAACTGGCTTCAGCATGACACGAGAATTTTCAATGTCGGAGAAAGACGCAGAGTTGCTGCAAGTGGTAACACGCCACGGCCGAGCACGCTGCATGCCAAAGGATCCAGTGGCAGCAATCCAAGAGATGTGTTCAGACAACAGCACCTGGCTAATGGTCATACCAATGGTCACATGGATGCTGCAGGGGTAGCTGCACATATTCTTATGAATGGAGGAAGTGCGATTGAGAGTAGTCCGGGAAGTCCGGACGAGGTCAGAAAACAAGACGACACACACATCACCAAGGTACCAGACTTGATTTTGCCGGACTCTGCCCATTCAGACAATACAGAGCCAGAGCAGCAAGAAGCTCTGGACCAGTCTGCTGGCTTCTTCGATCCGAGTAACAAGGCAGCTGCCATTTTGAGACAGCAAGTGGCTCTGGAGGCTCTGGACGAGCTTCTTGACTATATCATGAATGGTAATGGGTCAGTCGGCATCTTGGATGCCACGAATCACACAGTTGAGCGACGCAAGATTGTCATGGAAAAGATTCGAGAGCGTGCTGGACCTGACTTGAATGTCCTTTTCCTGGAAAGCGTTTGTGTCGATGAGATGCTACTAGAACGCAATATCCGCCTCAAGCTCTCTGGTCCCGACTACAAAGACAAGGACCCAGAGTCATCGCTTGCGGACTTTCGAGCGCGAATTGCCATCTACGAGAAGACCTATGTTCCGCTTGGAGAGTACGAAGAGAAGAACAAGATCCCTTATATTCAGATGGTCGATGTGGGCCGCAAGGTCATTTCCCACAAGATTGACGGGTTCCTGTCTTCGCAAGCCGTCTACTACCTCCTCAACTTCAACCTCGCGCCACGTCAGATCTGGATGACACGCCATGGTGAATCCGAGGACAATCTCTCCGGCAAACTTGGTGGTGATTCTGGTCTAACGCCAGCGGGCCACGAATACGCCAAAGCGCTAGCCATATTCGTGGACCAGGAACGCAAAGCATGGGAGGTTCGTGAGCTCGACCGCCACAGACAATCCCACTTTCCCCCACAGGCTGGCGACATCACGCCGCCCAATCCGCACATCAACGACGAAGACGACATCATCCACAAATCCTTCTGCGTGTGGACTAGCTATTTAAGACGCAGTATCCAGACGTCAGAGTACTTCGATGTCGCCGAGTACGACCTCAAGCAGATGCGCATGCTGAATGAGATCTACGCGGGCAAGTACGAAGGGTTCACATATGAACAGATCAAAGACATGGACCGTGACACGTTCGACGAGCGTAAGAGGGACAAACTGCACTATCGCTACCCAGGTTCCGGGGGTGAGGGTTATCTAGATGTGATTAACCGTCTTCGCCCTGTCATTGTCGAATTGGAGCGCATGACTGACCACTGCTTACTCATTGGACACCGAAGTGTTGCGAGGATTCTGCTGGCATACTTCAAGGGCCTTGGGCGCGACGAGGTTACGGACTTAGATGTTCCGATTGGGATGCTGTATTGTCTTGAGCCGGTATGTTGGGATATCCCACTGTCGACGAAGAATCATATTAATTGGGGTATAGAAACCATATGGCGTCGACTTCAAGGCGTACCGCTACTCGCCCGAAACCAAGGATTTCGAATATGTCCCTGGGTATACACTGCAGCGCGCAGATTCGTATGTTGAGCCCTGAGATAGAAATTACACCGGAAACCTTCTTCCTCAGCACCAAGCCAGATATCATCATATACAGACATCTCCGTCAAATTGATATTTACCACCACCAGCTAGACTTACGGTCGACATTCCACCCTAACAATCAAGACTCCAGATCATTGCATTCTCGATACTGATGGTTGTGCAGTGGCAATAAAGAGAGTGCCATAGTGTACAGGCCGAAGAAGGTTGGATCGAAGGTCTCTTTCTTGCTGTAAGCTCTACTACTATATCTCCGACGTCTTCGCTGGTGGCATTGCATTGCACTCTCAGGACTCGCACACCCTGACCAATACTGCTCCTAACGAGGACTGTGGCCACGACTTTCTTACCGTTTTTCTGTTCTTTTCGACCTGGGCTTTCTGGATATGATGGGATGGGGGAGTATTGGCGTTTATGGGTATCTGTATGGATATGGATATGGGCATGGCATGGCATGGCATGATGGGCACGGCAAGATACCCAGGCATGCAGCCTATTATGCTATCCTGTCTTGCTGCTACAGAAACGAGTGAAGCTGGCGCTGGAGCCGCTTGTGATGAGAAGAAGATGTGCAGACCTTATGATGAGCGGTGATGATATGGACGCCGGGTAATGAGAAGAAGATTGGTGCGAGGCACAGATTGTACGATTATGAAGATGAGTATGAGATTGAGGATGAGGAACGACGGAGGAAGATGAGGAACGATGAGTAACAGCACGCATAGAGGAACGACACTGATGATTTGCGCCAGCAGATGCTGAGCTCTACGTGTATCACAGACGGAGAGACAGTGTTACAATGCAGTACAGTGACAAGAAAGCCTCTTTCTCCCCTCTCGCAGTGCAATTGCACTGGATAATGGCGTCCGTCGATGTTGATATATCCCCATCACTTCGTAGTATACACTCGCAAACCCCCGAGAGTCGACACGATACCCCTCCGTCGGTATGCCCCGCCCCGCGTCCATGTCATATACACGCTCCAACGCAGGCCCACCTCCAGCAAGAACAGACCGGATCAAGCCTCCCACTCGAAACCGACTCGTCTCCTCTTTGTCTTTTTCGTCCTACTTTCTCCCCTCCTACTTCTACCCTCCTACTTCTCCCCTCCTGCATCTCCCCTCCTACTTCTCCCCTCCTACTTCTCCCCTCCTACTTCTCCCCTCCTACTTCTCCCC
>Ga0058698_10000172_pt1 | contig 37627 bp, 35 predicted proteins | sample AgamicAsSfe_FD_67288 | JGI IMG/M metagenome (GOLD analysis project Ga0058698, IMG submission 67288) | Agave microbial communities from Guanajuato, Mexico - As.Sf.e | ecosystem: Host-associated > Plants > Phyllosphere > Phylloplane/Leaf | place: Guanajuato, Mexico | collected 2012-05-30
GTGGTAGATATGATGGTGGGGACGAGGGGAGCGTGTGGCGATTGGAGGGAGAGCGTGGATGGGGCGTGCTGATGGGACGCGGTGGTCGGGACTCTGAGCTGGTATCGCGATTGTCGGTGGGCGGGAGGGGGCTGTTTGGGCGGATCGCAGAGATAAGGTACAGTAGCTTGACGACAGTGATGGTGATGAAGTGGATCGCAACGATAGGAGTCTTTGGCACGGCCGTAGCAGAAAGATCGGAAGCAATGGTTTAGGCATCCACGACAACAGCACCTACCTCCTTGTGACGTCGGACCTTATTTTCGCATTGGTGGCGGCAGCACAAAAGCAACAAGTGGATGGAATGTACTACAGAGTGTCCATCTTAATCAAACTATGAATGTATGCACGTTCTTCCATACTGTACCAAATTATTGCTTCCTCATCCATCCCAATACTATTCGTAAGAGACTCTCGACGCAGCGATGGTACCTCCTGCCTGATGTCTGACCGCGGACACTGGCGAAACCACTTCTCCCATCCGCATGTCACAGCATCACTACCTTTCGGATCGATATCGAAGTCGATCCGATCAAAGCAACAATGTGCCGCTATGACGATCTTGGCGGACTAGGCTCAAGTGCAGCCATAGACGACGGGTGTGCCGTTCATAGTCTTCATTGTTGTGAACCCCTCCGCGAGGAGGGCGTCGCTTCCATTTCGATCGGTTGCTGTACGCCTGGCCAAGCGAATGTATATACAGCGAGAAGCATAACACAAGCCTGGGAAGGCTTTCCCTTACGTATAGACTGATGAACAACGTGGAGGATTCCTTCAACTCATGATCAGACTTTTGAGCAATCATTCGTCCCAAGATGCCAGTATTTGAGACATATGTCTGGCTAGACGCATCAAGGTGCCCTTCTTGGGTGGGGTGTCGGCGGCTTTTCTTGTGGTAAAAGACTCGGGACAGCCGACAAAGGCTTGAGCGTGGACCTCTTCAATGGAGTAGAGTCATTGCGGATGAGCCTAGCCTTCATCGAACTCTTCATTGGGCTCTTCATCGGACTCTTCATCGGACTCTTCATCGGACTGGGCATCACAATGAGCTGTTCATTGCGCTGTGAAACCTCGATCTGGATTGCTCTCAAAGATGCTAATCGTGCCTTCTGAGCTTGCACTCGGTGTTCCAGATCAGCTAGTAGTCCAGTGGGCGGGAAGTCGTAGCTTATATCCTCGCCAACAATCGTTGGTGTCCAGATTGTCTCGAAATCATCCTCAACCATCTTGCGTCGTCCTTCTTCAGAGCTGCTGTTCAGCGCAAGCTCGAGCCAGACGTGGTCGCCATTGTGTTCAGCGCGTAGTTGCTGCTTGGTGGACTGAACATCGACATTTTGGGCAGTCAATTGCGATGTTGTTGTCTCCAAGCATGAATCAGCTTCGGATCGTCTGGCTTCCAGGTCATTCTCCTCTTGTCGAAACTTATTGCAAAGGCCCGTCAGTCGTTGTTGACGTCGCTGGCGTTCTGCTAAAGACTCATGCAATGACGCGCTGTAAGCCAAGCTCAGGGACGAGATAGCATGGCTTTCGTGGTCGTCGAGAGTACCTGCAACACTGAGTATACGAGCTGGCGTTGACTGATCTCCTCGTGACGCTAATGTTTTGCGAAGCACTAGTGTTGAGAAGAGTAGAAGCAGCTCCTCGAACTTCTCGCCAATACAGTCGTCCAGCGTCCCTTTACGGATAGTGCACTCCCGTGGTAGCACGCCATCGGTTCTGAGCTGGCTAAGCTGCTGCTGTAGTACGCTACGTAGCTGAATCGTCTGACGGGGTTCGAGTGCTGGAAAGTACGGTTTCAGCTTCTATTGACAGAATCAGCTAATCTGTCACTGACTATGGCTGAAACATCATACAAACTTGGCAATGGCATTATCCCAGCGCTCGAAGAGCCTGTACAGCACAAACTCGGCGCATTTGAGACGATCTTTTTGTGCTATAGGTGCATTTCGACTGGCGCGGAACGTCTCGGCAGTCACATTTGGCCAGTCAGGAAGGAGATCGAGGTCAAGGAAGCGCAGGTTCTTCACAAGCAAGGCACCATCTGATGGCACATTCATGGCATTGTTGTGTCAGATGTGATCGCTATACAGTATGGAATAATGACATCGGTGGAAGGGTACATTACCGTAAGGTAAACAGTCCCGATTATATAATCATCTCTTGTTTCAGGTGTTGTTGACATTTGCCTGCTGACACGATTTCAAACCTGAAAGCATATGTTTAGACGAAGCCATATACACCGCAGCCTCAACTACTTCGTCACAGCAAGCCCAACTCGCTTCAACAACGTTCATCGGATCAGAGCACCATCTACAATGGCTCCCAGCAAAATCGGAGACGCGGTGCAAACCAACACACCTCCATGTATGTTTGTCAGGGCCGACCAGAATCCTATGCCCAACAAGATGCACGCCCATTGACACTCACTTACACAGCTTCTCAGTCCGGCATCCTCAACCACACAAACTCATTACCCGACGGACAATGGACACCACAGACTGTTCTATCCACGTTACCTCCTCATTCACAACCCCGAGCAAACACATCCTCACCCGTTGCATTCTTCCACATGCTCGAGCGACTGAAGACAACGAAGCGTGAAGGATGGCGCAGATTCGGCATTAGTCAGGGGGAGTCAATCTCGGATCACATGTACCGCATGTCCATCATCACAATGCTGTGCCCATCATCACTTCGCTCACGAATCGACATGAATCGATGCATCAAGATGGCATTAGTGCATGATATGGCAGAACTACTCGTGGGAGACATTACGCCGGTCGACGGTGTGCTGAAGAGTGAGAAGAGTAGGAGGGAGTCCACAACCATGGACTTTTTATGTCAGGAGCTGTTAGGGGACGTGGATGGTGGTGAAGCAGGAGCAGAGATCAAGCAGGCATGGCAAGAGTACGAGGATTCGGAGACTTTGGAGAGTCACTTTGTGCATGATGTCGACAAGATGGAACTCGTCCTGCAGATGGTTGAGTACGAAAAATCGCACGAAGGCAGGATTGACTTGTCGGAGTTTGCTCATGTCGCGTCGAGGATTGTGCTGCCGGAAGTGCAGCAGTGGTGTGAGCAGGTGCTCGAGGATCAGAAGTCGTACTGGAAGAGTATCGACAAGAAGCATAGCTCTGCTCAGGACGTGAAGGAAACCCCGCAGATGAAGAAGATGCAGGACGAGTACTACAGTCATGAGCCTGAGCGGAGGAAATGATCCATGTCGAAACACCCAGACAGCATCGGGATGGCGGTATGATATTATTGCTAGTGTCAAAGCGAGGTAGACCTAGATTTTGATCCCGAGGCATTGCGAGACATGGATATGGCGTTGCATGGCAAGGCGTAACAACGATACCAGGTATTGGCACATAGTATGAGATATAATTGATACTGCCATGAACGCGGACGAGGCGAGTCGTTCACGTTCATCGCAGCATGAGGATTCGAAGTTCAAGAGGAGTGCCGTAGATTCTGCCCAAACCATACTCTAGCAACATCGTGCTTGAAACTGTTCGACGCAAGAACCCTGCTACTTACCCCTTTTCTTTCGAACTAAGAATGGGACGATCAAGCTCGATCTCCTGATGGCAGCAGCGATATGACCGATATGACCAGCCTCATTTGGGACGAAGGACCGAACAACCCTGCTCTTAAGCTTCTTCCCGCAGCGCCACCGCGTTTTGGCTGATGGCCATGCACGTCACTCCTGTACCGTGCAGCCTCGCAGTCTCGCCATCTGAGCTGAGGTGGTAGACTCCGGCATAGTCGCCTCTCCGTGATAACAGGGCCGATTATCATGCTGGCGAGAAGAATTCGCCAAGCGAGAAGAACGAGCTGATTGAAGTCGAAGCTTTCAAGCACATCGGACAGGTCGGGAACGGCTGCTTCAACTGGCTCCACATTGTCGGCACCCCCGCGGCTGAAACTTCAAACACAGCCTTGTTCGCAATTCGAAGCTGATTGGCGATCTCAGACGTTGGAGGCCGCTCTCGATCCACCATGTCTCCAGCTATATAGACATAGACGCACATGCGCATTCAACCGGGCTACTTGTGAAGTGATTAATCCCTCTTGCTCTTGCTTCTCATCACTGCTTAAGCTCTGCCTTTCGACTTGCATACTGAGCATCAACAAGACCGTCAATACACTGTGTAACCCTGCGGATAATATACACTACTTACTCGGCAGCCAGATCAGCTTACCGCAAGCTTGTGATCGAGCTCTAATCCCACGCTTCAGCCGGATCGGATCTGCTGACTGCAAAACTCTTGCGAAAGTCCAGTGGCAGCATATAGACGTCTGTATACCGCCAACTGCAGCTCGAGTCTCCTCTCTTGAAGACGACCAGTTCAATTGAGCTCACCGCGCACGGTTGACGACGCCTCGGAAATAGCAACGGGCCCGTTATTAATCGACTCCCTCCCTTCTGTGATACTTGGTATCACACAGCCCTGCTGGCACAGCTCACCCCGACTATCTGGTGAGCATCACAACATAAGCGACTCTGTGCGTTATCACTTCGACGCACTCATTCCAGCTTCGACTGGCCGTTTCCACAACCATGTCAGACTCCAGCAGAAGTCAGACCTCGTCCGCCAGTAACCACAGCAGCCGGAACCTGGCAAGAACACCTCGTGCCTCATTCCCAAGTGAGCAGACTTCAGTGGACTCAGCACACGGATCGGATTGTCAAGCTGCTGACGATGATGATCGTCTTTTTCTGGCACCACGACGGGAATCACAGCACACTTTTGCCACTTATGCCTCTACCATTACTGCAGACATGCAAGGTGACGAGTTCGCCGAAGATGGCATAGTAGCTGCCGAAAGACCACTCACGATCACTCCGGGCCATCTTGTCGCTGCATCCCCAAAGGACTTTGCAGAGCTATTTCCTTCATCCAGAAGACTACTCATCCGGCATGACGATACGACAATTGATGGTAATATGAACTTACGCATTGATACGAATGTAAAAACGACCAGTGGTCAACTAAAAGATATGACGCTTTTCCACCTACGCATGCACGACCTCAAAAAACGAGACTTTTCCGTGCGCCGATACTGCCGAGATTCTGGCAGGGAAGTATGCCATTCGACCAGAAAGCCGCAAGAAGTTGCCACTCCTCCTTCGAAGCGCTCGAAGACGAGTGGCACATTCAGCTCCGCATTTCGAAAATTGGGCTCCAGTCCACTATCACCTCGAGCTAACACAGACGGCCTCAGTCGGCAAGACTCTGGCTACTCTTCCTTCGAGAGTAGCGACAATGCACGCAAGACTTTGTCCAATCCTGAAACCTCACCCGCAGTGAGCGCTCCTCTCTCCAACGATCTCAGCCTCGAATTCTCCAATTACGCCCGCTTCCGCCTTGGCCTGTCAGGCGGTTCCTCCTTCTCATCCTCACCCAACGATTCCCGGCACTACACATTCGAATACTACGGTCTCGCGTACATGTGGGAGCGCGTCATTGAGACAACATTCACCACTGGCGAAGAAACGTCTTTCGTCCTTACCCGTCTATGGGACAAAGCAGTGCTGGCGCATATTGCGCCAATCCAGCTCAGCCCGGAGGATGCTCGTACAGAGGCGTACAAGGGCGGCTGGGTGTCCCCCAGCACCATGTGGCTCTGCGATCGTAGCGTTACAATGGGGCCAGCGGATGTTGCGGACGTGGTTGTTGTCACTGGCTTGATGGCTATGGTAGACGACACGATTCGCAAGAGATTTGAGTCGCAGCCTATGGTTCAACAGGGACAGCAAGAGCGACAGAGAACGACCTCCTTGAAGACGAGCCCGAGACGCACATTTTCAGCGTTCTCGAGTCGTTTGAGTTGCATTTAAGAACATCTTGGACATGGTCTGGGTAAAAGATTATATGAGCATATCATTTGAGAGGAGATTTCGATGCACGATGTATCAGTTTCTTACGAACATAGTAGGAGGGCTTCGCTTCTGTACATAGCTTCTTGTATATACATTCGCTGTCTACCTGATACGTCATGAGACACGTCCACGCGATTCCACATTTACATTTTTGGCAAGGGTCGTCACAATCGTGCAGCTGAAGATCTTCAGATAAACAATAATCAACATAGCACCTGCACTCTCTTGTGAAGCTCTCTCTATAGCTGCCAGCTCATGTCTCGCAATGTCGCTAGATAGCTCGGTTACTCCAACAACTGAGCCCAGCGAAGCATCACTGTCGCAAACACTAGAACGCTTGAACCTTCACCCTCTGGACACACTAAGCACTGAAGCAACGTCAAACAACACATCGCAGACCACTCTCCCAGGCAAGACAAGCTCACCATCGCCACAAAGGACGAGATCGTCCCTTCAGAGCACACCACCACGGCAAGACGCTGGGTACATTAGGCGGCAGAGCTCACGATCACCGCAGCTTGTTCGCAAAGTACGACAAGAGCCGACGCAAACACCGAACAAGCGATCAACGTCATCTTCTACGTCCGCCCGGTCGAGCCCAGCACCATCTGCGGCAGTTACGGTCGATGCGCAAAGCTATGTACCAGTAACAGCAGCCTCCATTGCAGCGGACTTCTTCCAGAAAGAGCTAGCAGATCAAAGTAGAATAGATGGACCAGAGTCGAGCTCGGACACAGTAGTCATCATACATGATGCATGCTATGGACATCGCTTCTCGCGGCCAAAGACAACGAAAACAAATCTCAACTTGATCGTTGAAAGACCAGAAAGAGTACAAGCTGTAGTGCGGGGCATATCAAGCGCTTATGTGCGATTAGGAGGCAGATATGGCGAAGGTCTGACCAGGACACCAGCGAACATACCTTTCAGAGTACGGCGGTCAACACGGTTGGTGCCAATCACGTCGTCCGTGGTTACGCATGTTCATGGCGTGAAATGGATGGAAGAGCTACGGACGATGTGCGGCGCAGCTGGAGAACGATTGGCAACGGGAAGAAGCGAGATGACGAGGATAGAGGATGCGGATAGTGCAGTCCAGAAGCCACAACTCCATGCTGGGGATTTGTATCTGTCTCCAGAATCAGAGCTCGCGTTCCAGGGCGCGCTCGGCGGAGTGTTCGATGCTGTAGATCAAGTGTTCAAGTCCGAGGTCGAAGGACGGCCAATAGCGAGGAAGGCCTTCGTCTGCGTGAGGCCGCCTGGTCATCACTGCTCTGCAGATCTCCCCTCTGGCTTCTGCTGGATCAATCAAGTACAATGCGGTATCGAACACGCCGTGCAAGCACACGGTCTCACTCATGCGTCAATCATCGACTTTGACCTGCATCATGGCGATGGATCACAGTCGATCACCTGGGAGCGCAATACGAGATCATGGCAGATGCCGAAGAATGCATCGATACTGAGGAAGACGGCCATTGGCTACTTCAGCTTACACGACATCAACAGCTATCCTTGCGAAGAGGGCGACCCCCAGAAAACTCAAGCAGCCAGCTTGTGCATTGAGAATGCGCATGGTCAGACGGTCTGGAATGTGCACCTACAACCATGGAAGACTGAATCGGATTTCTGGGAGCTTTACAAGACTCGTTATGTTGTGTTGCTTGACAAGACTCGCGAGTTCTTGCGTGCTCATACACAACGCGTACGGTCCGCGCCTGGGAACGTCCAGCCAAAGGCGGCCATCTTCATCTCAGCAGGCTTCGATGCAAGCGAGTATGAAGGCGAAGGTATGCAACGACACAAAGTGAATGTGCCTACCGAGTTCTATTCGAGGTTCACTGCAGATATTGTCCGGTTGGCGGAAGAAGAAGGCTTGGCCACTGACGGCAGAGTCATCAGTGTGCTGGAGGGAGGCTACAGTGACAGAGCCTTGTCTAGCGGTACTCTCAGTCACCTGGTAGGGTTGGCTGGGACAAACGAAAGCGTCAGCAAGGCCAGTCACCACGTCAGGAGGTCGTCATTTGGAACTCCAGAAAGTGTGTATCCTACAGGGTGGTGGAATACATTGGCGATGACTGAGCTTGAGGCACTGGTAAGCAAATCTCAGGGACAGCCAAAACGATCTCGCGCCTCAGATGCAATCACACACGCGACACCTACAGAGTCATTCTTAGCCAAAGTAGTTGACCCAGCCAAGCTATGGAAAGGACCGCCACCACCACCACCGAGTGTCGACTGGGCAAATGCAGCTTTCGAGCTAAGCAAGCAGCTCATCCCAAATGACCGACCCGTCAGCAGCTATCGAGCGGAGGAGCTGAGCGAATCTCGTGTAAAGAAAGAACGAACCTCGACCGTTGTGCCATCAACCGAGCAGAGTAGTGACAGACAGCTGCGACACAGAGTAAAGGAGGGTTCGGTGCCCGTAACGGCAGCAATTTTGCCACCGAGGACTAGCAGAGCGAGCAGGAAGAGTACAGAAGGCACGACCGTCCGAACTCCTCGAACGTCGCTCTCATCTACGAATGCGGCCACTGCTACTGCAAGTATCACACCCACGCAGCCGTCGAACGTGGTGACACCTCAAGCAGCTTTGCCAGTCAGCAGTGTCAACAGTTCAGCTACTCGTAACAGGGAAGGATCGACCGATGTAAACCAGCTCACTGCCAGTGTGCGCAAAATCACACTGAAGCTTTCCGAAAAGGACAAGAAAGAACTCAGTGCGACTGGAGCAGCGCGGCAAACAACACAAGCAAAGGCACCAGTCAAGAAGCCAGCAGCGACGAAGGCTGCGAAAACATTGACACCACAACCTTCTGTGGCTACAATCCGAAGAGCTGCAAAGTCCCATCCAGCAACGCCATTATCGAACATTGCCTCGTCTTCTACACTTGACACGATACCTCCTGGACTGCTAGCTGCCCGAGCATTGTCTGAGGAGGCACAAGATATGGCGGCAAGAGACACATTCCTTTCTAGTGCTGGCGCCCAGTCAATCGAGGCACCCACGGAACATGGAAATGACTACACACACCCTGCGTCTGGTATGATGTCCTTTGCGACATCGCACGAGGATGTTAGCAGTTCTTCCGAGGCTCCATCAGCGGCTCAAGATCAAGCACTCTCTCAAGCACCCAAAAATCACATCATGACTGAGCATTCACAACCAATGCCACCAGCGCCGCAAGCACAAGTGCCAAGTCCCTCCGTAGCGCCACGAGAGGCAACTGCACCTATGGTCAATCTGGTTAATGAAACTGGTGCTGCCACAATGCCTACAGACAATGCTGGATTGCGCCAGGGTACGCAGCCCTCACCGCTCAGAGCACCAAACGGACAGTCAGCGCAAAGAGCACCGGTCTTCACATCGCACGGACACGTACCATTTGGCAATGCGAGCACGAATGCGGTACCAGATGCCACCAAGGATTACGGCACGAATGATGACATTTGGGCGGTACCAGACACGCCTGGCAGATGGAGACGATGAGCTTGGTAACCTGAACGAACACTACGATAATGATTTCCTTTACTTCGATAGATACCCAGATAGCTGAAAAGCATACAAGCCATTGGTTCAGTCTCGTTCTCCTTCGCATCTTCAGATCCTTTTAACCCGTTTCTTGCCGTGGCCCCATGCCCCTCACTTCTTATCTCCGTTGCGTCCGTGTGTAATTTTGACTCATTACGTCTGTTTTTCAATGGCAACATTTGTTTAGACGTACAACACCTGAAACACACGACATAGCACATCAACATGGCGTCTCTCATCAACCCATCTATGCTTACCAACCTGATCCCAGGTCTCAAGGTCTCACAAGCATCAGGACATAAGTGGGTAGATGAAATTCTAAGCAAGCATCTTATCGACTAATCAACATGCCAGAGTGCTCCTCCTCGGTGCTGGTTTCGTTGTCAAGTATGTTCATTGGAAGACAGTCAATCTTCTGCCTGATCTAACATGGTTCCAGACCCACAGCACGAATCCTCTCCGAAGCAAACATCGACGTCGCCGTCGCCTGCCGAACACTCGAAAGCGCCGCCAAGCTCTGCGAGGGCCTTTCCAATTGTCACCCAATCTCTCTCGATGTCAACGACAGTGCAGCCCTCGACGCCGAAGTCGCCAAAGTTGATGTCGCAATCTCTTTGATCCCCTACACATTCCACAAACTCGTCATCGAGTCCGCCATCCGCAACAAGAAGCACGTCGTCACAACCAGTTATGTTTCTCCGGCGATGCAAGAGCTGAATGAGAAGGCCAAGGATGCCGGCATCACAGTCATGAACGAGATTGGGCTGGACCCGGGTATCGACCACTTGTACGCTGTTAAGACAATCGATGAGGTTCATGAGAAGGGTGGAAAGATCACGAGCTTCTTGAGCTACTGTGGTGGTCTACCTGCGCCGGAGTCTTCTGACAACCCGTTGGGCTACAAGTTCTCCTGGAGTTCGAGAGGTGTATTGCTCGCGCTAAGAAATGCGGGCAAGTGGTGGAAGGATGGAAAGGTTGAGGATGTTGAGGGCAAGGACTTAATGGATCACGCTAAGCCGTATCATATTTACCCTGGCTGTAAGTTTGGATTTTCTTCGTGAGCTCAACTTTCGCTGACAACCTGCCTCACTTCAGACAACTTCGTCGCCTACCCCAACCGCGACAGCACACCATACAAGGAACGCTACAACATCCCCGAAGCAGAGACGATCATCCGCGGCACACTGAGATACGGTGGTTTCCCACAATTTATCCGCGTCCTAGTGGACATTGGCTTCCTCTCGGACGAGGCCGTTGACTACCTCGATGCGAAGACTTCATCGCCACTAACCTGGGCCGAGACAACTGCCAAGGTCGTTGGTGCCACAAGCTCCAGCCAGAACGATCTAGAGTGGGCTATCGCCAGCAAGACCTCCTTCTCAAGGTAGACTGTTTCCCGTGTACTCCTGCCTCTCCAGACAAGCTAACATTCCCCCCAGCACCGAAGACAAAACCCGCATCCTCGCCGGCATGCGCTGGCTCGGTCTCTTCTCCACCGCCCCCATCACACCCCGCGGCAACCCGCTCGACACCCTCTGCGCCACCCTCGAGCAAAAGATGCAGTTTGAAGCCGGCGAACGCGACTTCGTCATGCTTCAGCACAAATTCGGAATCACCTGGGCCGATGGCAGCACCGAGACGCGCACATCGACGCTGTGTGAGTATGGTGAGCCGACGAGTGCGACGAGCACGAGCGCGATGGCGAAGTTGGTCGGCGTGCCGTGTGGTGTGGCGGTGAAGATGGTGTTGGATGGGAGGATTGGGGAGAGGGGTGTGCTCGCGCCACTGAAGAAGAGTTTGACGGAGCCGTTGATTGAGGAGTTGAAGAAATATGGAATTGAGATGGTTGAGAAGACAATTGCATGATTTGGTCTGTTGGCTGAAATGAATAGCGAGCTGGAAATGGGTATCTTAGATAGTGAGTGGAGGGAGTGTGAATATGACCACGACTCCCACTGCCACTTCCTACCACTGCCACTTCCTACCACTGCCACTTCCTACCACTACCACTACCACTCAAACTCAATATCCTGGTGTCATGCGTGAGATGAGGTGAACAAGGTGGGTCTGTGAAGAGTGCCGAGAAGAGATTCAAGCTCAAAGGAGCACAATGAACGCGCATCCGATACCAATTTCCTTGGCAAGAAAAGTCTTTTTCTGAGAACTCAACTCGAAGCTGAAAAGTCGTGAAGAGTGCCGGAAAGATGACGGGTCTCGGAGCACTATCCCGATTCCGTGTCCTTCACTGTCTCTATGGTAAGAAGACTCTGTCTTTGGAAACTTGACTCAAGGTCAAAAAGTGGTGAAGAGTACCGTAGAAATAACGAGCTTTATGAAGCACTATCTCAACATCGTGTCATTCACTACCTCAGAAGTGAGAAGAGTCTAATTTCTAAGAGCTTCAGTCAAGGCTGGAGAGTTGTGAAGATTGTCAAGAAGAGATCCTCGGTATAGAGGAGCAAAATATAACTTATCCCAATTCCTAGATCTGTAGCGAGAGGAGTCTACCTCTAAAACTCTGACTCGAGGCCTATAAGTCGTGAAGAGTGCCGGAGCTAAACACGACCCAGGAAATTTCCCGTCCATAATAATATCTACCACACCGGAGTTGTTCGAACGAAGAGACTATTCTGAAACCTCCTCTCAAGCCTAAATCGTGAACATTGGTCAAGTGTACCAAGAAGACTACGAGCCTTGAAGGACCATCGCATCATCATTTCCTTCACCATCTTAGACAGTTGGGCAGGAGGAAGAGTCGGACTCTAAAAGGTCAACGAAAAGGCCAATAAGGCGTGAAGAGTGCTGAAAAGAGGTTGGGGATGAAACTGTGATGAAGAAGCGGGTCTATGCTGTTATGGGAGGACGTGGTGGAGCGGGAATTCTGCGAGCTCAAAGAATCAAAGGACTGCTCGTGCCTGCCGTGATGGCCATGCGAACTTGTACAGAGTACAGGTAAGGATGATGCGCGCACCATGAACAAGTGGTATCCACATCTTGCAAGCTCGTACCTGTACAGAGCTGCGATAGCACAAGAGCTGCCGCCGCTCTTCGCGATCCTTTTCTCTCATCCAGCTCATGCATAGTCCCCGTTCTATACTCTCCAATCTACACTACACCCGAACCCTGCTCCCCCTCTTCCCGCGCCAGTTCATTCCCCAGCCATCAGAAACCGCCTACAAACCCCCTCCCCGAAGACATCCCACCCATCCTCCCCTTTACACCTTTCCGCCAGCTCCAGCAACCGCCGTCGCCGTCCACCATCTTCCCCATCAAGATACACTTCTGGGCCCTGCTCGCTCATTCCCTCGTTCCCCACCATCAGCGCTGCGCCGTACGTGCCTTCCTTCTCCTTCCCTCCCGTCTCTCCCTTCTCGCTGGCCTTGGGATGAGACATCTCTCCGAACTCCGGCCCCAGCGCCTCCCCAGCGGTCATGTACCGAATCAACCGCTCCCGCCATGCCAGGATCGTGGTGTACGGTTTATACCCAGGATTCGAGAGATGCGACTCTTCCTCAATCGTCTTGACTTCATCGTCAAAAGCCCCGAGAAGAGCCACAATGTCCCAGGTATGCGAGGCGAACTTTCCCTGCTCGAGCGGGCCGGGGAAGGGGTTCCCGAAGGAGAAGATTTGGAGGAATGTTGTTGTTTCTGTGCGGGAGGAGGAGGATGATGCTTTTGTGGCATCTCCTGCGTCGGCTTCCTTCGCAGCACCAATAGCCACGCTCAGTGCCGCAGCGAAGAAACCAATGTCGCTTTCGAAGAGACAGATTTTTCGCAGCGCGACGTCTTCGCTCTCCGCGCCCTCGGGTTTGATGTCGTAGATATCCAATAGTTCTCCCGCAGCGTCCTCGCCCAGGACATCAACCGCGATGGACTTTATTGCCGCGGCGTGACGCTTGCGCTCGGGATTATTGCGCGTCATGATGTATGAGATACTTCCATCATACGTCGTCGTACTGATGATCTGACTCTCCAGCCACTCATCCGGTTTCGGCCGCCTATCAGACCGCCCTGAGCGGTTAACCCACATACTCGCCCTCTCATCCGGCATCGCTTCACTACTCGTACACGGCGCCCCGACCCAGCCCAGCTCTCTAATCTTCTCCACATCGACCTCCTGCATCGCCCTCGCCACCTCCTCCGCACTCTTCCCCCGCACGCGCACGCCCAACTTCTCGGCCTGCTCCCTGAAATTCCGCTCGTGCTCCTCGGGCGTCTTGGCGGGCATCGTGACGCTGGTTCCGCTGAACGCGACTGCGCGCTTGAACAGTCCGCGGCCCTGCCCGCTCGCAACATGTAAACTCACGCTTTCGCCACCGGCACTCTGACCTAGCACCGTCACATTATCAGGATCACCCCCGAAGCCAGCAATGTGCCGCTGTACCCATTCGAGGGCGCGGAGTTGGTCGTGCAGGCCGTTATTGGCGGGGACGGGGTGGTCCGTCGACATGGAAGCAGGCGAATGCAGGAACCCTAGGGCGCCGAGGCGGTAATTTATCGCTACGAAGATCAGAGGTGCCGGGGGATCTAGCGTGGTGGCTGTGCGGACGAAGGCGATGGGGTCGTAATAGTAGCGAGTCCCTGCGCCGAGAAAGAAGGCGCCGCCGTGGATGAACACTACGACGGGGAGGTTCTCCGTCCTTGAATGACGTTGAGACGATATGGCGGAGAGGGGCGCTGTGATGGTTAGGTTGAGACAGGCTTCGCTTTGCGATTCATCGTGCGTTCGGGAGCGGTCGTGGGGGAGTTGGTTCCCGTCGGCGTCGGAGGTGGCGCTGTCGAGGGACTGAATGCTGATGGGGCCGGGTTCTATGGCGTCATAATGCCCTGGGGATGGTAGGCGTGTGAGGATGGAAGAGCGGGCGAAGCGGTGGGGAACTGAGGCGTAGGGGATGTTCCGGAATTGAATTAGGGAGGAATGGAGGGTTTCGCCACGGATGAGACCGAGGGTGGGGTGGTTAAGGATAGGGCGCGGGTCCGTCGTCTCGGGGAACATGGTGCGTTGAAAGATGAGGGCGGTGGTGGTGGCAGAGAGTTTGGCGATGTGGCGGTGGTGGTGGATGGAGAACTGAACGATGCGGTTGCTTTGCATGTACAGCGTGCAAGTCCACTGCAGTCTGTCGAGGCAGTCTCCCTGGCCTGAGACGTGGAGTCTCTCTCAGAAGAGCGGCAGTTCAAAAGCAGGCTGTACCAGTGCGAGGGTTAAGGAACCCTGCAAAGGCGATGTTTCTGTGACGTCTGGTTCTGCTTTTCTGCGGGCGTTCACTGTGACAGTCAAGTCAAGGCACTAGTCAAGGCACTCGTCACTCGTTCAGTCACTATTGGAGAGTCCTGATGCCATTCTCATCAGGCTATACTAGAGTGATATTGTCAAATACGAGGATGCTAATGATCCAATACATCATGATTTCATCACGAGGATGCCATTGTCGAAATGCCATGCCCACGAAACCGTGGGGAAAATTGCGGCGCCTTTGATCCTTAACAACCAACACAACACATGTACACTCTCAACAATGTCACTACGGCACTCTCCCAAGTGATTGAGCATGGCACAGTCAATGCTCCCAGCTGATACATGACGCGAAACCACGTCGGTGGACTTCCTCGGGGTCAATGTCACTTTCCATTCGTATGTCACTGCCGATCAAATCAGATCACATTGCTTCCATACATTCGTCCAATTTTTCCATGTTTTGCAAAACAAAACTTAGTCGTTCATTCATATGTCCATCAGGGTTCCTGCTGTTCATCCAAGTCTTCGCTGCTAATGTTTTTTTGCTGTTCATCTGGTCGTTGAGATCGTTGTATTGTTGTCGTTTCACAGTCGTGTTGGCCATGAACATAATGTGGCCGTTTCTACTTTGTTTTCATGTCTTTCCAACTTCACTTCGCTCGCTCGGGCTTCTTCCTCCTTCGTGCCTTCCAATCGCGCCTTCAGTGAAGCCATCACTAGACACTCGCCGTGCGTCTCTTGATGATCACCGGTTTCTGCGCATGACAAATCAGCACCTTGAATCCCGTGCCCAACCTCGCACATTCCCTCTTCACAATCTCATTGTCCCAAATGCTCGATCCTCCACCATCAACACCATCCTCATAACACCGCTGATACCACCATCTTGCCACATCTGCAGGCCTGAACGTCTTCACTACCTGGGCTGTCTCCCGCTCAACCTCTCCGCCCCAGTGCGCTGTCCAAGCTCGATTGATCTGCTCCTCGGCTGGGCCCGCAGCAGGTACGATCACCATTCCCGCCCGCATGCCCTCAAATCCGCGATGGGCCAACAGACGCTGAAGAGAGTCGCTCGCAGGTTTCAATGACACAGAAGCGTCAGCATTGTGCATGCGGATCTTGTGGTCGCGCACGGCGTGGCGGGTGTCGCTACCCATCTTAGCGAGATCGAGGTCCATGGCGATGAGTTCAATGTGGCCGCCGGGACGGAGGACGCGTTTGAGCTCCGCTATGAGGTGCGTGAGGGCTGAGGTGGGAAGCGCGGGAGGGAAGCGCAGTATGACGGCTGTGTAATGAGAGGAGGGAAGTGGAAGCGGGGTGGAGAGGGAGAAGAGCGGGAGGGTGGTGTGGTGGGGTTGAGGGTCTTGGCTCAGCAGGTCGGAGAGCGCGGAAGGTCGTTTCGGCGTGGTGAGTGGAAGATATGAGACTGAGGCGCAAGGGTACGTGGCTGCTAGGAAGTGCGACCAATCTACGTTGTCGTCAGTATTGAGCTTTCCGCTTCGTGTACGTAGTTATTACTCACCCTCACCACTACCGTCGACAACCAGGATCCGCTCGCTTGGAGAACTTTGAATCATAAAGTCAACAGGACTGAAGAGTATCTTTCCACAAATGGAGGTACTCGCTGTTAACGCTCCTAGGCGGAGCGCGAGGTCATTACGTCGTAATTTCATTTCATCGTCAGATATCAGCTGAGTTTTCGTAGTTTTCGGTGACGAGGAGTGAGGTTTTGTGGTGCTGTTGGCGTCGTGTGAAGGTGACGGGGCAACCTTTCTATTGATCGGTGACCAGCTGGTCTTGGGAAAGAGACCATAACCAGCCATGACTGACGATCGACCACTATCAGCAGAGTTGAGACGAGCTAGTGGGGCAGCTCTTGTCGTGGAGTCGGTCGATGTGCTGTCCGAGCCTGAAGAGTTTCGAGTATCTGTCGTTGCAGTAAGGCGCGCATTGTCCTCCCGTCCGGCCAGAGTAGGTTCCTTGACCTCTCTTGTGGGTGCATGTGTACTTGGCAGCATGGGAAGAGCCTTTTCGACTCCCTGTGGTGCTGCATCTCTTTCTCTGGGATGTGAAGCATGAGTGGCTTTTTCAGAAGCATCGAGCCTGGATCTCGAGGGATTATCCCTGGTGGACACAGTGTTTGGCAATCTCGACGTCGTCATCGAAGGACGAGATCTATCGAAGGAAGTGCGAGATGAGCTAGACATAGCATGTCTGTCCGTGGGTACCTGTTTCGACTGAGCCATATCACTACCACCTCTGGAATTGCCGCCAGAAGTCTGCTGAGCCGACTGACTTCCTCGTCTCGAACCTGATCTACGGTCCACCGTAGGGAACATGCTCGCAGAAGTATCAACAGGCCCAACACAAGACATCTGGTCTTTCGTCTTCACCAGCATTCTCTGAGCGAAGTTGAGCTTCGACTTCAAGGATTCTATGGAGGACTTTGTCTTCAGAGACGTTCTTGAAAAGGAAAATGCTCGAGAAAGCTGTGCTCTTGCAGGTCGGTCTTTCTGTGGCACAACACTGGCAGAGTGAATGCGCTCAGAGGGTGGTTCGAGGATGTCTTCCGTCGTCCCTTGACATTGAAAGGACAAGCGTGATGTGGCCCTCTCCACGCTTGATCTTGTGAACTGTCTTGGCTTTTCGATAGAGACTCTTGCACTGGCGCTAACCGTGGATGATCGAGGTATCGCGTCTGTGCTCGGCTTTGTAGCAGTCCTATCCCGCCCTTGAGGTCGACGAGCACTCCGATCGTTGGCTTGGCTGCCGGCGACTGCTTGCCTCGGTACAGCAGAAGCAAGAGTCTTCTTAACAGAGTCACTGTTAAGCGTCACCCGGCTTCGTAATGCAGGGTCCATCGCTTTCAGTGGTGTCGCGACCGCTGTGCGGAGCGGATAGTCGAGATCGTCGTGTCTGGGGTTGTTGAAGGTAGTAAAATCAGACCTGTAATGAGATTTTGTCGCCTTAGCATCATTGCGAACTTGTGGAACCATATCGTCAAGTGGTTCGCGGGCGTCATGCTTCTGACCGGCAACAAAAGCAAGATGAGCCAACTCGGGCGGGATGATAGGCTGTTTCGGCTGCTTTATTGGTGCAGTTGTAGACGACTTGTTATAGTTATCTGGAACAGGAGGCACAGGAAAATCCGTATTCCATGGCTGTGGCTCAAGCATAGCTGATGCAGGTGAGTAAGCGGTCCTCGAGGTCGCGCGAGATGCGTGACTGAACACGCTGGGTGTGTCGTGGCGATATGTTGAAGGAGAGCTAGGAGTGATAGACTTTGCGGCGCGTGAATCAGATCTAGTGCTTTCGGGTGTCACAAGTGTTCTTCCTGCATGGCGGAGACTTCGAGTCGGATATTCAGGGGTTTGTCGTTGCCCGTCGGATGCTGGATGCTGGTACTGATACGATTGAATCTTTCCCTGCAGCAGTGATGGTTCGAGTTGATTGAGATCCTCTTCCGATCTGATGGTGGCTCGAGATTCGGTGACATAGTCCGCGATAATCGACGGCTTGCGACGTAGTACATTCCGTGAAGGTTGAGGTTGTGGGAATAGATGATTAGGCAGGTTCAAGGTGTTGTAAGCTTGCTCCTGTGATTGTCTTGAGTCACGGCGTGGTTGCACTGTATACGTCGACTGCGAGCCTTCAAAACTCGGTTGTTGGTGGGCAGTATGCGCCTGATGTAAGATGTGTTGTCGTGACGATGCTCGAGGCAGCTGCGAGTGGAAGACATCTGCATGAGGAAGGACCCCTGTCGATGAGGCTGGATCTTCACCTCGCCTCCTCGTACCAGGTTGTGTGGTGCTGGGACGAGGCTGACTTTGCTCATGTCGTGATGTCTGATCATAAGTGAAGGAAGGTCGACCAGCTACTCTGACTGGTTCTGCACGTTGAGGGTATACATCGAGTGAGGGATCAGTCTGGCGGTTTTCGTTTCTCGAGCTCAACGCGCGATGACCAGCAGCTTTCATGCGACTGTACAGGCTTGGCGTCTTTGACTTTGAAGGGCTCTGAATTGGAATAGTCCTCTCCCTTGTGGCCATTGCGGCTACGATTGGGTATGATGCCGTATCAACAGTGTCGTGCCATGCAATGAGGTCCGTCTCGAGCAATCCCTTCTCTTCGGGTGGCAAAGAAGCAGCCAGAATGCAGTCAGAATGCAGCCAGAATGCAGTCTGAGACACAGGTGGGATGGTGTTTCAGGTCGAGTATGCACCTCACGTGACCGTCAGAAGCTCGTGCTGTGCCGTTGATCCGCTAACAGAGATCTTGCGAATTCGTTGCTCTTCATCTATGGTTGACCGGACTGGAGAGACGGGGCAACGGATGTATAAATCTTATCCAATTTGACGACTCTTGCCACTCGAAAGTAGAATCTGATCCACGAATAGAAGTCGAAGCTAGAGAGGAAGAAGCGCAGCCCTGAAGCAGCGAGTTTGCGCAAAATTGGCTCACACAGCCACACAACGCTTGCTCGAATGGAGAAAAACCCACCAACACTTGCCTTAGTCTCGGCTGCCTGCTTGCTAGTTGGCTTGTCCGTGATCTTTGCACTGCCAGGCTATGGTGATGGTGATGATGATGATGATGATAATGATGTTGATGATAATCAGATAGGATAAGGTGCACAATGCGACGACAGATGAAAGCACGCGATATGTCAGGCATCCCGAAGCTTTATACTTGAACGCTATCAACCATACTTCTGCCTGCCGCAGCCGCAACGGTCGATGAGTGCTGTATGCTTGTGGGGTTTGTGCTCTCATGCTCTGAATCGTCACCACCAATCATGGCCTCGAAACGCGATCTTCTCACGAGCCTCCTGCAACGCACACTAACGTGCTGTGCTGAGCATGTACGTCGCGCTTACGGTGACACAGCTCAGTCAGAGTAACCTATACAAGAAGAGGAGAAGGAGAATCGTCGCGCTCAAGACAGCATCACGAATGTAGGTTGCATGCAGTGCTTCACTCAGAACAGGCATGGGCTCAACGAGCATTGAGCACTGCCACTGCTAGCACATCTCAGATGGTAAGTAAAGTCGTGAAGCTTCGATTGAGATTCGTTGGCGTTCTATCACGATGTGATTTGATCCCCTACCCCGAACAACCTCGGCTCCTGGATATGTGATATGACCACTACTTCTCACCCGCATGTACTAATATGCATGTCGCCAACTATATTGTCATAATCAACGCAGCGGAGGAGCGGCGGTCAGGCCCATTGCCCAGCTGACAGCTGAAGTCGCTTCGTCACTCGCAGGAAATGCTGCATGCATTTGGCAGCTGCTGGTCTACCTTGGGCTTCTTTAGTTCGACCCCACTGAACAACCTCTTTGCTGGAGCTCGTGCTTTGATTGGCACTCATTGCACCATCTGCCGCTGCTGACCACCATGGGTCCTTCTTAGTCGTTTCAGAGTCTGCTGAAGCGCCTGGAACTACAGATACACACATGTGAATTTCAAGCACTGGCATCATGCTAATTCGTGTATGCTGAGTTTGTGTCGCGTCTCATTGTCCAACGATTCTCTTGTAGCAATGTAGCTCCGCAGTATACTCACAATAAGGTCACTACCATTCTCTACCCGCCAGCGCGTAGCTTCCGACCTTTTTGGGTGTGTTTACCTATAGGCACGCAACGTCACGCATTCGCGCCCGTGAGCTGGCAACGCGGCATTACAGGAAATCGGACGGGGATTGGGCAGACATGGTCGACATGCTCTCTTTTCCCGGAACATCGACATTAGGCATACATGCAGCAGAGAACATCAAGTCAATAGGCTCAAGCAGACATGTGTGCTGTATGAGGCCCACAAGGTCAATTGTCTTACGCGCGTTTTGCAACGTCCACGATACCCTCGAAGCAAAGTGAGAAGATTTCCTTAAAGCACTCGTGCCATCGGGGCGAGGCTCCATAGTTGGCGCGCTTCAAGGTCAAGCATGATGTTAGTGTCGGAGTCATTGGCATTCGTAGTGGCCTGAGAATCTTGACCTGCTGTAGTCACTATGTGTGCTGCCATATGTTGATCTTAGATCATCCGCTGTGGCTCGATACGAGGACTATGACCTGCCCTAAGTCCAGTCAGTGAGCATTACACACAAAACCTGGCTTACCGTATGGGGAGCTCTTCGACCGTGAGCTTAGCGTGCTAGTAACGGACAGAAAAAATCTGGAGTATGATATGGTGCGGTGTTGGCAAGCATTCGAAACGTCCTCACCTCGTCGGCCGGAAATCAGAAGAAGGTGATAAAAATAGACTCGCAATGCTGAACTGGAAAGACGTATGAGGACCGTAGAAGAAGGCGACTGAGTCGGAGTTGAGCGAGTTGGGCGAGCTGGGCGAGCTGGGCGAGTTGAATTGGCGAAAGTCATTTTGGAATGTTTAAGAAGTTCGGGAGCCGATGTTGCTGTTGAGCCATTTTGAAAAGTCAAGGTCGCATGGTTGCATATTGTTACAGAAGAGTTTGAGAAAGCACCGGTCGAACGTGCAACGTGCTGAAGAGAGACGTCGATGCCAAGAAACCAAGTGCCCACGATGACACACATCCTGTCCCCACCTATGCCGACAAAGTCTGAGTGTGCTACGGAAAGTGTTGAAAGAGCAAATCCGACGTCAGTCCGCCGACTTGACCGCTGACCTCTTGTCCGATCTGTCGACTCTGTGTGATATCGTGAGTATTCTTTGAACCTGTGCGACAAGTGAGCATTGCTGGTATGTGCAGAACACATGATAGCAGGAGTGGCCTTTCATCGCCACAGAGTAAGCAACAACGAGACGCTTAACGCCTGCTGTAGTCATCACCACCACGGGGACGGTCGTCGTACGATCTGCCTGAGCCACCAGCAGACTCGCCACCTCCGTATCCTCCGCCACCTTCGTAGTCACGACGACCATAGTCTCTGCCACCTCCTCCTCCACGTGGAGCGTAACGGTCATCTCTGTCACGACGTCCACCACCATAGCCACCTGAACGATCATCGTATCTATCCCTACCTCCACCACGCGAGTAGGGGCCATCATCACGACGGTCACGTCCATATCCACCGCCATATCCACCACCTCCACGACGGTCATCGTACCTGTCATAGCGACCGCCACGGCCGCTACGGAAGTCGTCTGATTTGTGTCAGCATTATGAAGTGATGCCAAGTTGACGGAAGACTTACCACGCTTGGGAGGACCGAAGTACTTGCCGGGAGTCGAAGTGCGAGGCTTGGAACGACGAGCTTTCTCGATGCTCAAAGTCCTGCCCTCGTAGATCTCACCCTGCAAACCCTCCTTTGCAGCGTCCGCTTCTTGACCAGTTCCCATGTTGACGAATCCAAAGCCGCGAGATTCGCGAGTATGCGGGTCACGCATGATGTTGGCCTTTTCGACGTTGCCGTACTTCTCGAAGAGGCGGGTGATGTCGTCTTCGGTGAGACGCGGGTGAATGCCAGTAACGAACAAGTTGGAGCCAGAGTTGCGTGCCTCCTCTTCATCATCAGCCGGTGCGGCGACAGGAGGGCTGAGATGACCTGTCAGCGTTTGTGTTCTTATTTGTTTGCTCCCTTTGTTTGCTAACCGTTCTTCACGACCGCTCATATCACTGTCGCGGATTCTGTCATCGCCATTGTCGCGGTACTCAGGTCTTGGGCTGCGACTGCGGTCTCTCTCTGGATAGTCACGTTGACCTGAAAGAGCCGGCTGTTAGCGCGCTGCTCGTAGTTGATGATTGATTGATTTACAGAAGTCGTACCATCATACCCCTGCTCAGCAGGCTGGTCGTTCTGATACTCCATTTAGCTATGATTCGTGACGAGTCTATCTGTTAGTACTGAAATTTTATCGTCTGATCTAGTTCGAGAATGGATGATGAATGATGTAAGAGTTGGTAAAGTCAATCCAATCCAAGGGCTAATGGAATAAAGTAACTGAAGGAAGGAGGAAACGCGCGACGTTTGCGCGCTTAGCTCGAATGGGACATATACGATGACTGAGGTGGCCTTGCTTCATCACGATCCTGAGTTGAGTCGCAGAGCTGAAATGAGGATCTAGGGGTTTGGAAATATTTCTATTATTCGAGCTCGAGTGAAAGCTATTTGATACTGTGCAGCTATCTTGGTGACCATATCCCAGCCCAGCTGTGCATCCTCCCGTGGTATCTACCTATACATCCAATAACGCCCGTAAGACCAAAGTCCTCATTCAGCTACCATTTTGACCTTTTCCGTTTCCTCGTAGGAGCCTTCTTAGCAGGAGTAATTGCCCCGACTTCGTCAGTCATGACCGCATCAACGCTCGCATCGACCTGGGGCTCAAGACTCACACCCATCTCTGTGAGCTCAGCCTCGTCCATCTCGCTAAGTGGTTCACTCATTTCTCGTCTGACCTTCAACCCGTCATACCTCTCATCTTGCACGCTGAGGCCATCAGGCTCGAAACCCTCCAGGTACCAGGGAATCCCGCCTTGCGGTAACGACACTGTTGCAATGTCTTTTACCGAACTTGGTGGTGTTAGTGGCTCCTGCAAGGTGGTCGCTGGTTGTGCTTTGGCTGGCGATTTGCGAGGACTTGATTTGCTTCTCTTGCTTGGCGGCGGCCTATCATCAGCTTCGAGTGGTGGTGAAACATGCCCGGTCTCTGAACAGATAATTTGATGATGCGAAACGCCTTGCACGGCAGCATCCTGACCACCGTCTTCTGGAGTGACGTGGTCGCTGGAGTTCATTATGCTGTGGGAATCGTGCATCGGAGCCTCAAAAGGTCTCCCATGTATGAGTTCTGATTCGTGCCTAAAAGCATCTTGGAGTGGTGGTTGCACAGCTCGTGCAATGCGCTTCGCCAATTTCTTGATCTCTCTCTGGTCCGGCGTCAAGTTCTCTTCGCGTAGCACAGACCCAGACAGTAGTTGATGTGCTTCTAGAGCGTCACTGACGTTCGTCATGCCAGCGACGAATCGAAATGCTTGGCCTAGATCAGCAGAGAATGTTGACACAGAGCCGTACCAATGGTGAGCAAGTTTGGCCTCGATACTTCTGAAGCTGTCTGTAAACTGTCTTTTCCCCTCGTCGGAGACATCACCAGCAGACTTGGTGCCAACCTGATCAGTAGGTGGTGCACGCGCAAGCCACTGTGCTTTCTCCAGGACAGGCCAGCACATACTAGTAACAGGGAAATAGATCGTGTCAATGACATCCTTGAGTAGCTGCGTATCCTTGAGCTTGAGCTCTTCTCTGTCCTTGATTTGCTTGCACACTTCGATAACGGCTGCCATTTGTGCTTCTAAGAGTTCGGCAAACTCAATACGTCGTTGCAGGCGTGGTCGACCTGCAGCTCCCAGACTACTATAGTCACGACGCGTAATCTCCATGGTAGAGAAAGTCTCCATCTGCAACTGGAGTCGTTTGAGCAATGAAGCGCCTCTTCGAGCTTCTCGCTTCAACGTCCAGTATTTGCAGGCTTCTGTCACGAATTCTTTCCGTTTTCGGATAGTAAACCTTAGCAGTGCATTATCAACAGCAGCGACAACTACATGTGGGACGATCGGTGCGCCAGATGGCATCTTCCACATCTTGCGCTCGGCTTCGAACCTTCTCTTTTTCTCCTGTGTGGCTTCAGCACCTTTGAGAGGAACTTCCTCTTCTTGTTTCGGCTCAATAGACTCGATAGGCTGCAAGCTGGGTGCTGGCATAATGGATAGAGCTGATTGTTGGCTGTCTGCCCACTTTCGGTGTCGCATCTCATGTCGATAGTATTCCTTGGCGGCTGCAGTGGCTGCATCGACATCATGCTGTCGACGCCACTCAGGTGGTACATGCTTGTCACAGAATGCCTTCATTGAGCTTACATCAGATATTGCCAAACCACCGTGCGCGGCTTTCATCTTCAAGTAAAGCTTAGCTTTTCTTGCGCAGGTAACATGGAAGGCCTGGTAGCAGTTCTTGCTACCGCACTGTATGCATGCGCCCATCTTTTGATTACACAAGTAGCAGACCAATTTCCATCGCTGTTTTGGGACATTCGCAACCTCCATGATAGGCTCCATGAACGTGTGATTGCCAAGTGAGACTTCAGGAATCCAGATAGCACATAATAAGTGCGACCATCGCGACTCTGTGGTTAGCTTGAAGGCACCGTCGCTATTCGGGCAGAATATGCATGTCTGAAAAGTGTCAGCATGCTTAGTCTGAGCGAGCAGAGATGGCTGACTTACCGGCACACCACGACCAACTTGCTGGCATTTCCGACAGAGCCATTGTCCTTCAGGAATGAAAGGCACACCATAGCACTCCTGATGCACAGCGAGGTCGCAACCATCACAAAAGACGATCGCGTTCGTATTCTCGCAATCACCATCGTCGCAGATGGCGCACTTGCTATCCTGCTCTTCTCCTGCAGCCGGTGGTTCGCCGTTGACAGCCGCTGCAGATCCGGATCTGGGTCGATGCGTTTGGGGTGGTTTCGGTGTTGGTTTTGGTATTCTTTTCTCCAAAGCATGCCACTCCTTCTCGATCTGAGTCATTGTTATCTCGAATATGGACGGCTTGATAGCATCCACTTGTTCCTGCTCCTTGCGGTATATATTGAACGCATCCAACCATTGTCCGTCCTGCTCGTCCATGTCGTACTCCACTTTACCAACGCCGTTCGCAGACGCTGCTGCAAGCGCATCGCTGTCGGACTCCAAGCGCAGACTGTCCTCCATGTCATCCTCGAGCGCATCCTCCTCCAATCTGATGAAGTGTCGTGGTCGTTCGAATTTGTCACTTTCCTGATATCCTACATTCTTCATCGATTGTGTGACGTAGTTGTCTTGAACGTTCTTGTCAGCTTCGAATGTATCAAAAGTCTTGACCAGTCTATATGAAGGCTTTGCTAAGCTCAACCGCTCTTTTGGGTTCTGTGTGGGTAATGGTATGATCTTCTGCGCAGGCGGAGACACCAGGCCAAGTCCGTTCAGCATTGCTTCTGGTCTTCGCGGAGGTCTTCCAGGTCGTCGTTTTGAACCAGGTGTTGTGAATGATGCCTCGTTGTCCTGCAACACTGTTTCCATGCTTGCTAATCCCTGACCTGCCATGAGTCCATCTACGAAACCGGCAATTTCACTCGCTCTGTCTTGGTCCTCCCGCTCCTGCGGCGTCACACCATCAATCTCATCCGCAGTGTACATTGTCAACTGTGAATCGAGATCCAAGTCAGGATGAAACTCTTCCCATCCCTTCTCCTCTCTCGGTTTGTATCCATCGCTTTGCACTGCAGCCGCAGCATCCGCCGCAGAATTGTATGTCGGTTGCGCCGAAGGTTTCGGTGTCTTCTCAGTGGTGTTTCGTTCTCTACGGGATCGCCCAAGAGGTATTCCTGCATTCCGACGTCGACGCTGTGGCTGCGGTTGACCTGCTACGAACGGCATCCCTTCCGGTAGTTCTTCCTCCACCCATGTACCGCCTCCGCCTAGCCCTCCGGGAATGTAACGTCGGCGCCTACGCGGAAGGTTGGAGTTGTATGGCGGAGCTGACAATGGTAAAAGATGCGGATTATCGATGAATGGCTGTAGTGTCGCTATCGCAAGCATGATATTCACGACTGTATCATCATCGTAACCACAGGCTGTAAGGTGCTGATGATGAGTGATGAAAAGCTCTCTGTGCTAGGCGAAAGATGACTGGTGGAATTGATGATTCGATTCTCTACAAGATGGTCGTCGCGTGCCGGCTTTCGCGGCTCAGATCATAGCGGAGACGTTGATCTCGTTCCGCCTTGCGTAGCAAGTCTTTGGAGGTCCGGATCGATGAATGTCACGTCGTGTTTGTGAAGGCCGTCGTTGTCTTTGGAGTCAGGCCAAAGGGTCCACTTTGGGATCGTCGTTTCCCCAGCTGAAACTCAAGACACGTGCTAGGATCAACACTTTCCTAAAAGAGTCGACAGCAGGGTCAGTCGATGAGTAGACGGTTGACAGTAGACTGACTGATACATTCTCAGTCTCTCCGGTCATAACTTTGGACTGCATCCCTAAGGTACCCTCCAGAGACATCCTAAGTACTGGAGGTGTCTCTAAAGGATGGCTGAACCACACTCAGGCAAGAAGCCCTGGATCAAGACACCCCTCGTGCACTCAATCGCCCTCTCCCGTCTCGCAGGCTGGTATCCCTCCTTCTCACATCAATATCACTATCTCCCATCCTGATCCCCTTCTCTAGCCAAATATATCTGAAACTCGAGCTTCATCAGCCTTCTGGTTCTTTCAAATCAAGAGGGATTGGTAATCTACTGTTGACTTCCCTTGCCGAGTCCAAGTCTCCGTCAGAAGGAGCGTCCAATAAGACGCACTTCTACTCCTCCTCGGGTGGAAATGCTGGACTTGCATGCGTGCACGCGGCATTGACGTTGGGGTCTGCCGCCACTATTGTGGTACCGTTGAGCACGTCCGCGTATATGATAGCGAAGCTGCGTGTAGCAGGCGCGCATGATATCATACAGTATGGCGCCTCCTGGTTCGAAGCCGACACATATCTACGAGAGACTGTCCTCGTTGAGGCACGGCAACGAGGCGAGAGGGCGGTATATGTGGCGCCATTCGATGATCCGGCGATTTGGGCTGGCCATGCGACGCTTGTTGATGAGATTGTCGGAAATCTCGGCAGTGGCGAGGCAGGCTCGGGAATAGACAGTGTTAAGGCTGTCGTGTGTAGCGTGGGTGGTGGTGGACTGTTCTGCGGTATTGTACAGGGACTGGAGAAGCACAATTTAGACCATCAGGTCAAGGTCGTGGCACTGGAGACAGAGGGCGCCGACTCCTTGTACCAATCAGTACACGCACGCGAGCACATTACGTTGGAAAGAATCTCGAGTATTGCAACGAGTCTTGGCGCGAGGAAAGTGGCTGACAAGACGTACGAATATGCAACGCAAGAGGGCAACAATGTGATCTGCGAGAGATTGTCGGATAGTGAAGCAATTCTGGGATGCATTGAATTGGCGGAGTGGGAGAGGGTACTGGTAGAGCCGGCGTGTGGAATCAATGTTGCTGTGTGTATGAATGGGCGATTGGCAAAACTGATACCGGACCTCAAACAGGCAGACAAGGTTGTCGTCGTTGTGTGTGGTGGGAGCAACGTAAACATCGATATGATGGCGAAGTGGAAGAGCGAGTACATGACGGCTAGTGACTGAACGCGTGAGGCTCAGGCTTCGTGATGATTAACGAGATATTTGACGAAGATCGTACTGAACTATATTATAGGTCTGGGACTATGCTAAAGAGAGTGCGTGGGGAGTTTGCTCTGACTTATGCTCTGTGACAATAGTGTACTGGGATGAAGTGCAATACAAATACAATGACATTCCGCATAGGGTGCAAAATCTCTTGCAATACGGCACGCTTTAAGGACAAGCCAAGTACCATCTAGGTCTTGTGCGATATCTATAGGAACATGAGAGTAGCGACTTTTGGAGTTGTGTTGTGTAAGGTCAGTCTTGGAGACTGCCACAGCCTCAAACTGCCATGTCGTACCCACGATTCAGCCAGCAGCCAGCGATGGTTGAATGAGGTCGGTACGAGCGAGCATACCCATCGTGGTTATATCCTCAGCCGTAGGACCCTGCAACTTCGCCACAAGAGCTTCGCCTTCCGACGCCGTACCAGTTTCGCCAAATGGACCGACCTGGTCAACCTGACTCGAGTCGTCCGAGAGCGTAAGATCAATCTCTCCGCGTGCTGCCGCTCTTCGCGCATTAAAGGCATGGGTGGTGTTGATGAGCTCATGTATCGCGACAATTATCGTACTGCCAATGCTGGCCAAGGGCAAGCCAAAGATGACCAAGCCGAACAGCATAAACGACGAATCGACGAGTGCTAGCGCAACACCAAGTCCAGTAGGCAGGGGACAAGTGGGCAGGAAGTAAAATCTGAGCAATCTCCTGCCTTGCTCACAGTCTATGAGGTGAAGGAAGTTTTGATGTCGTTGTCTTCGGTAATACGCTTCGGAACGGAGCATGGTCTTGATACTCAGAGATCTGACCATCTCACATGCCACACTAGGGTACTTAGTGGTTGGCGCCACCGGCGTCGCAGTGGCCTGGCGACGCGTACGTCTGGATGTGGATGGAAGAACGAATGGCGGAGGTTCTATCAATTCGTGGGCAGGTGGCGTCAATGAGTCCAGAGCATTATGTCGAAATTCTGAAGAAGTGGAAAATCAGCTTGAAGTCCAAGGCATTTCACTGGAGGAGGGTGCCAAGGAGGTAAATAAGAAGAGGACAAGAATTGTTAGGGTCTCAGATGAGTTCGAAGGTGGAGGTGCCTGGCGTTGATCGATGGAGACGGTGGTGGCTGAATTGATGTGGGAGGGTGCCGTAAGGATGAAAGGATTGGAAAACTGAAACTCGCAAAGATATAAATCATACCAAAATATGTCTCGAATGCGGTCAAAACCGGAAGAGTTAACAGCAGAAGGGCAACAATCTGCCCAAAGTCCAGTCCAAGGGCAGATGCGGGCAAGTCGCGGGCCTTGACACGCAAGATGATGAGCGTTGCAAAACCGTAGGAGAGACCAAAGAACAATGCTGGGAGTTGCGAGGCGAAACTGTTGTTGATACGTCCCATGTAATAATGGAAGATGTGTGGGTTTGTCATCAGATACCAATAGCTTCGTCCAGGACGATGACATCGTTCAATCTGCAATATGAGGTCGTGAACGGAAGACTCTTTTTCCATCTGCTTGGTCACCTGTAAGTAGCTTAACTCTCGTTCAAAGTGGCGTCGAGCTGAGCTGCGCCAATATCTGGTATACACCCATGTTTTTTGAAGCGCCATAGCGTAAGGATGTTGCGGGATGTCGCGGAGCACAGGCCACTCGATCACTAGATCACTGTTGGTGACGGTGCTCTGCTTTCGTTGGGGGAGTACCGTCGCTCCAGTAGCCGAGCTTGGGTCTTGAGCTCGAAGTTCAAGTTCCAGCCAATTGAGCAGTCTTCCGAAGAATGTCATCGTAAAGATCCGAGCGATGAAGAGGTAGATGATGAAGAGTGTCATGACAATCGTTACAGCACGAGGCTTGAAGAACGTCCATTGTGCTCTCAGAACGCACTTCAGTGGCACACCTTGATAGAATTGCGACGGCCTAGCATCTGCAAATTCATATTCTCCAATCACTAGGCCGTAACACAACAAGACAAGATTGACAGCCATCAGCGCGACTCTGAATAGTGCCATTTCCCTGTCAGCATCAGCATGTTTGTGTCACTGAGTTGGGGGGGCCAATACCAGTTGACCCGGAAGTGTCCTTCAAGGATACTTAGCGTCGCAAGATGCGTGATTGTGGAGAACCAAGCAAGCGCTATGACAACAGTAAACTCGTATTGACTTATATCACAAGAGCTTGCCATTGCGCCAATGAGCAATGCGGGACCAACGAGATGCTGCTGATCACTGAGCTGTAGCACAAAGCGGCGAAGTGCTTCGGTGCGGAGGTCCTGAGGAATCACCAGGATTGCCTTGTTGGGACTCTGCCACCCAAGGTGTCTGAAGGACAACATGATCCAATTCAGGTGGTGTCTACCAATGAGCTGTAGCAGCTTCGGCCATTCAGTGATCACAACGTAGTCGATATCCGTCAGGAGTCCATCTGGGACCGAATTTGTGAAGTAGCCCCAGAAGATAGCCAACTGGAATTCTTCAAATTAGCTTACACAGCTGTTTCATTGATACATAAGATAGTTTTACCACTGTCAGCAGAGCAGACCCATAGAATGCAGCCATTGACTACCGCAAAATCAGCACGAGCAGCTGAAATGATAATGATCACATACACCCCACCCCAGGATCACGGGATCTGAGTTCAGAGCTATCCATTCCGTACTGTTTGGCTGGAGGTTCTGGTACTCTTCGCAGCTGAAACCACTCTCACAATTGCCCATAGTGGGCGTACGGACGGTCTGCGATCAAGACTCCGGTAAGTCTGAGGATGTGCTAACAATAACCGCAGTAATATGCTTGATGTGCTGGATTGGATCGCCAGCGTACTGTAGATTAGCGATGATTAGCCAGATGAGGCATACAAAATGAGCTAAAGAATAGTTGCTAGGTTTGAGCACAGTGCAGCAATGTGGAAGCGCACATCCACACTTCAGTCAGGTGGTCTAGGTTGGCATTGGTCCAAGTAGATGGTAGAAGTGTAGCAGTTGTTGCTGATCGACGCTCTAGATGCATTTGCCACATGATTTGTCACCGCCTTGGCATTGTTATTCTGGTAGGGAAGGCACGCCACGGGCATCACGGCACGATGCTGAGGGCAGTCCGCGGACGTTGTCTGAGCTCTGGGGTTAGGCGACCAATGTGCAGTCGTTCGCTAGTGTGTTTTCGCTCCAAGCCTTTTCACCCGGCTCGTACTTTGCTCCAGAAGGTGTCGTCAGTCACTTATTGAAGTCTTTCAAGGTCCTCACGACACTCTCCGCATCAAGTCCAAGGAGGTATTTCGTAGCATTTTCTACTGATCCGTCGTGATGGCGATTAAATTCTCTAGGATAATCTGTCATATGAGATCCCCACGGCACTCTTCATACATACACACCAGAGCCACGAGCAGCAGCACTAGAACGCCGGCCGCCTCCAGCTCCGCTGGCCGAGCTGTGGGAATAGGGGACCTTTTGATCTCATTGAATGTAATCTAACAGAAGTCGTACTTACACTATGCCTCATGCCTCATCCACAACGTCGTCCACCTCTGCCACCTCTTCCTCCGGCACTTCTTCTTGCGCTAGTGCAGTCGCCACTGCAGGTGTGTCTAACGGTGGCTGTGTGATGTCTGCCTCAATCGAATCGTCCTCGAGGCTAGTGCCATTCAATTTCGCCTCAAGCTCTTGTGTAGCGGCGTCATCACCATTGACGTCAATCAGCGGCTCCTCTTCCTTGCCACCCTCTTGCTCGGACTGTAGGTACTGCTCCCATTCCGGAAACAGATCTTCATCTGCTTCGATGCCTTCATCGACACCAGGTGGCATGCCGAGACTGCGTGCCAACCTGCCCTTACCATTCTCCTCGAGACCCTTGCGCCACTTCGAGGCAACTCCTGGTGCACGGCTGGGGCAATACGTCTGTGCAAAAAGTACTGCTTCTGCTGTCCGACCAGTCCGCTCGAGAAGGTCAACACAGCCACTGACATCTCCCACTTGCCACAAGCAAGAGAATGCGATGTTATTTGAACCTGCAGCATCGGCTGTGCTGTATAACGTGCGAAGCCCATCAGCATTTCCAGTAGATGAGTATAGCAGTAACAACGAGCCCATATCTTTTGCATGAGTGAAGCATTCTTCGGCAAGCGCCAGATTCCATCCAGTCAGAGCAGCATCGCCGACGGTCTTCCACTTATGCTCAACATCAGCAGCACGAGCCAGCTCCAGTGCAATTTCTAGCTGATCAAGTGATAGTGCAAGGTCGAATCGGTGTTCCGGGTCTGTAGCAACCTCCAAGGCCTGCTCTTTATAGCCTTGACCTTCGAGGAATCGTGCAATCTTGTTCTTTTGGTCTTCAGATATATCTGGTAGCATTTGATTCGCGGCATCCAGGTCTCCACGTAGCACGAGTGTCTGATATTCGACAACTGACAGAGATAGGGCATATGATGTGATCCCGACATCTTTGTCTGCCACATATACACGTCCGTCGCGAGGTAGGTATCCAAGGACATACATAGGCTGGTCGAAGTGTGATATGGTATATGTCTGATCACCAACAAGGTAGTTCAGACGATTCGTTGACGTGGTGTAGATGAAGCAGTCTCCCACCCATTCACCAGTTCGTACACTGTGTCACGTCAGTAAGGACGCCGAGTACAATGCAGGACTGGCGTTACCTTTCTTGGACATCGGTGATAGTGTCGAATGCAGCCTCGACACCATCATCCTCCACTTCACCAGATTGCAGCGCAGCGAGGAAGTTCTCACGCGAGTAGCGGAGCACGTAGAAGGCATCTTCACACGCTAGAGTAACGAGCTCACCGGACTCCGACCAGTAGACCTGCATCACTGTCAGCACACACCTTCGCACCGCGTGCAGAGTAGATACTCACATTTCTGGGTTCGACCTCAATTCGGCGAACCAATTGCCCACTTTCCCAATCGAACAGACCGATACCACCCTGACCCTTGACACCAAGTAAGATACCTCCTGTTAGACCTTCAGCCTGGAATCCGACGTTCAAGCCTCCAGATCCTCTCTCCTTGAAGTTCCTGAATATCTTGACGCTGGTGGCTGATTCACGTATCGCATAGTCCTTGTCATTTTCCTTCGAGGCCCAAACGAAGTCTAATGCAGAACCAAAAGCCTGATTTCGCAACGCCAACGCTGTGTAAATGATGTACTCGCCGTCTCCGCAAACAGCCACGAATCTGCCGTTCGGCGAATGTGTTAGCGATTGTGGGTAGAGTTCTGTGGAGCCAAGGTCTTTCGACGGAAGGGTGAGCGACTCTCCATCTTTGAGTGAATCTGTGCGAAAGTCAGCAAAGCTCTGTTATAGCTCATGAACTCTGACGCACCACCAGCCTTGATAACGGTGGTCAATATCTCCGAATGCTTTGCCCAGATGACCTTGCCTGACCCATCCATGGATACCGCAGGCTCCTCACGACCCATCGTTACAACTACGGCACCATCATCGAAACCAACTGCAATACCCTGCCGGCCACGCTGATAGCTCACACACCATACTCTTTCCAGCCCATAGCTGAGTGACTGCTCCAAGCGGTATGTGTTGGCGTGCCATATCTTGATCGTGCCATCTTCGGATCCAGAGATAATAACGGGAAGTTCGGGATGGTAGCAGGCGAAGGAGACATTACTGGCATGACCCTCCAGTGTCGCGATGAGTGCCTTGGATGTGTAGTCCCAGATCTTGACAGTCCTGTCGTCAGAAGTCGTAAGCAGATATGGCTTGTCTGATTGCGGGTAGTAGTCAACGTGATTGACTCCCTTGGTCTCATGTGCTTCTAGTGTAAAGTTTGCTGTGCTCGATCCAAGGCTCCAGATCTTTAATGTCCGATCTAAACAAGCGGACGCAAAAGTGTTCGTGTCCTTGGGATTGATCGCAAGACCCATAACATAGTGGCTATGACCTTCAAACACCTGCACACACTTCCAGCCCTTTTCCCAATCCCAAAGCTTTATTGTCATGTCATCAGATGCTGTAAGGACGAAAGGCTGCGTTGGGTGGACGACTATGGCGCGAATGTAGTCGGGATGTGCCTCAAAGGCAGTAATCTTCTCTGAGGTGTTGTAATTGTAGACACGGATGGAAAAGTCATCGGAGCCGCAAACGATCCAGTTCTTCCTCGCGATGAAGCGACCAGCGCGAACCGGCACATCTGTAAGCTCAAAGGTCTTGATGATTGCTTGGGTTTCGTATGACCAAATGTAAGCGTGACCCGAGTAGAGCGTGGTGAGGATCTAGGGAGTATCAATAACAATGCATGCTCGCAACAAGTCGTGTGTCAGTACCCATGGCTCTGTTGGGTGAAAGTCAATGCCCTTGACCCGCTCTGATCGAGCAAAAAGCTGCCTCTGTTGCATGGATGTCAGCATGAGCTTCTATCCAGGGGACCGCACAACCCACTTTCACATCGAGTCTCATAGTGTCCGAGTTCCAATGGCAGAAGACAGTAAGGAGGAGATGCTGCCCTCAGGGGGTGCGGGGCTGGATGCGCGTAGGTCCTCGCTGAAACTTGGTATTGCTGCACGCCGACTTGAGTGGCTAGATGAGATGCCACGTAGGAACAAGGAACGAGGATAGCAGTATACGCGGCGTAAAGAGGGAGGATATGATTGACGAGCTTCTGAGATGTTTCGTGATTTGATGATACACCTGTTAAACCAAAATACTGGGGTACACAACATGTGCCGTGTGATTTGATCATGCATTGCCTTCTTGGGATAATTCTGAAACGACGCGACGGCATGGTCTGACTTTAGCTTCAGTATCGCTTTGAACATAAGAGTGCGCAAGACCATCGATTCACGCCCCCGGCCTACTCATGGTTCTCAAGTATGGCACTGTACAAGGCTCAGAATGATGTTGTCGTTGCCATAAGCTACAATATAACAATGCTATACAATCTGGTTTGCGATTCTCGCTACCTCATTAGCTCGTCAGGCTTCGTTCGTCATGTTCATGCTCCATCATCTCTCCTCATCGTCCTCTTTGTCGTCTTGGAATCACATTTGCAGCCCCAACGCCCTAAGTGCAAGTCTTTGTAAACAAATAACACATCAGCTCCATCAGTTCTTCTCGCTCTGAACCTTCTTGACAATAGCAAGCACCGCAGGGTACAATGGGTGACTCGGCTCAAGACCTGTAACTTGCGTCGTTGCCTCCTCAGCACTCTTCTCACGCATAATCTTCGCAAGCTCTCTGCTCTCGTCATCTCCCTCAACATTCTGGAAGCGGAAGGTAGTCTCGATAGCACCCAGAAGTGCATCGTGCTTCTCACCGCGCTCGGCAAGCTGCGATGCTGGGCCAATGAAGCGCTCCTTCCTGCCGAGCTTGCGGATGGGCGCACGACCGACACGCTCGACGATGTCTTCCAGATGAGGGTTGCTGATGCGCACGATAATTTTGTCAACATACTCCATCTGCTCTTCCTTCGAGATCTCGTGCTTGTCGATGATCAAGTTGGCGGTCTCGTACAGGACATCGTGTACGATCTTCCTGATTTCAGGGTCGACCATAGCATCGTGGATGGTGCGCTTCTTGCGGGCATGGCCGTAGTAGGCTGCTGTAGCGTGACCAGTGTTGACAGTGTATAGCTTGCGCTCAATGTATGGCTCGAGGTTGTCGACAAAGTGGACACCCTGGATCGGAGGTTGACCACCTTTGGCATCCTTGAAAGGTGTTGCCTCAACACACCACTCGTAGAACTTCTCTAGCTTGACGTCAAGGCCAGCGTTGGGATCTTGCTGAGGAACGATGCGGTCGATGGCAGAGTTGGCGAAGCGAGCTTTGATCTTGAGCTCTTCGGCAGAAGTGTGCTCGAGCTTTGGCTCGATGAAAGCGAAGAGAGCATCGGTAGCGCCAATCATGTTCTCGCAGGCAATGACAGCGAGGGGATTTGTCATGTCAGCTCGCTTGTCGATGCCCTTGGCAATGACAGGAGCAATGAACTTGAGAATATGGGGTCCAACAGCGCAGGTGACCAGGTTCGCGGCAGCGATTTCGTCGACGACCTCATCTTCGTGGGTCCTGGAGTTTATAGCGCGGTAGTGGTCAATCTCGAAGGTCTGGTCTGACTCTGTGCCCATTTCCAAGACAGTGTATGAGTTCCTTCTGTTGAATTGCTGGATGATCTCGTCGACAACGTCAACAAAGATGACTTCATAGCCGGAGTTGTGTAGGAATTCGGCTGTTCAGCGTTTGTGTCAGCTCAGTCTTGCGTGAGCCTAGCTCGTGCGGGTACATACCAACAAAACCTCTTCCAATGTTACCACCCCCAAAGTGGACAGCCTTCTTACTGTAGGTCTTGGTGCGGTTTAGGGCAGGACGGGCCATCTTGAGGACAGTCTGGTATGCGTCCTGTGCTGTGCTGGCCACAGCGGCCGAGGCCTGGCTGATTTGTTCCTGGAATGCCGCCATGTTGCTTCCAGGAGTGTTGTTGTATGGGTCGGAGGACATGGTGTAGTAGATGGTGTAGCAGCAAGTGTCTTAGAAGTGTTTATATGGACTTTCTGGGCGCCTGGAGGTAGAAGGTCACGACCAGCAATGGACAACGAGACTGTGCTGCCAGGACTTACCTCGAGGGTGTAAAAGGCAGGAGGACAGCGAAGATGAGGCTCAGGTATGGTGTTGTCAAATGAGGGGTAACACGTGAAATGCGATGCCAATGCTGCCAATGGTCTGGCCTGATATGGAAGGTACACGATTATCCGAGCTATACACACACACTCTCTCCCTCGCCGTCCCTTCAGCGCCCAGGATGCCTCAAGATCCTTGGAAGTAAGACTGTATCCCGAAACCATGAGTCCTGTACAGCGATTACAGAGCTTGGGGAGAAGAGCTGGTGACCGTTTCTTCGTTCGTGGAGCTATTAGGACTAGTCAAGCGCCGAGGTTCAAATTTGGTACAGAAGACACGACATGGACAGCACATCCGAACACCATTCATGGCTTCTCTGTAGCGCAGTACATGACAGTGCGTGTCCTTAACACACATGACTACTTGCATCTGTCCATGCGGGGCAGAGTGAGGGGTGGTGCTGTTTAGCTGTGTTCATCAAGGGTGTGTCGAAACACAGTGATATTATTGGATCGTATTCCATGGTGTAAGCTGGTTGCTCATAGAACGTCCCCGGTCTTACTATGAGATGTTGTACGAGGTGGTTCACAGGCAGTATTTCCCCATGCAATGCGATATGGCTTGACACCTGGATGAAATAATAATCATTGGCGCCAAGATGAAACATGTTTCAGCGACAGCCCTACAACATGTGACGTCGTCCCATAATTGTGCTTCCAATCACATCACATTGGCAAAAACACCTTCCATTCACCGAAACGTCATGACAACGATGCGCAACCTGGTCGCGTGCTCACTTGCAGCACTGGTCACACATACTGCTGCTAAAGCAGTCGGTCCTCTTCCTTACTACACAGTCGGCGATGCTATCCCAGTATCTTGTCTGAATCGGACTGTCGAAACAGGAGAACACATTACCAACGACAAGGGCGAGCTGCAATATGTGCCTTTTCCGACATGTAATGAGACCGGAAGACCTCTAGAGCTGTACTTTGGTATTGAGAAAGGTGGGTGCTCAGTAGCTGCAGCGATGAACACGCAAACAAGCAAAGTTGAAGAAAAGCATCGCAAACTAACATATACTCAGACATCAACTGCACAATCGACTTCATAACAGATCCCTTCTTCCACCTCCTCGAATTCTACATCCACAACGACGCGTACGTC